>Ga0182030_10000391_pt1 | contig 79210 bp, 78 predicted proteins | sample 812S3MmetaG_FD_121299 | JGI IMG/M metagenome (GOLD analysis project Ga0182030, IMG submission 121299) | Permafrost microbial communities from Stordalen Mire, Sweden - 812S3M metaG (Illumina Assembly) | ecosystem: Environmental > Terrestrial > Soil > Wetlands > Permafrost | place: Sweden... | reverse complement strand
GTCCGCTCGCATCTGCCACCCCTATCCGTCCCAGCGCTTGCGCGTCATGACCCAAGGTGGGAGCCGGATGCGGTAATGCCGCTTGTCCGGATCTGTGGAGGGGCTGGTCAGCGATGATCATCTCTACTCCGACTTGCACAACCGGTACAGGCTCATCAGCATCCCGGCGGTGGCGCCCCAGATGTTGCGTTCATTGAAGGGAATATCATTGAGCTGCACGGGCGGCAGCTCCGGCACGTACTGGCGCAACCGTTGCCGGAAATTCTTCGGATCGAACAGGTAGTCCAGCGGCACCTCGAAAGTCTCCTGCACCTCGCGCGCATCGGTCACCAGCGTGAAGCCCGGCCGCACAAATGCCACCACCGGTGTCACACGAAATCCGGTGCCGATGATGTGATCGGGCAGGAAACCCACGACGGTGACGAACGCCGGATCCAGCCCCACCTCCTCGTGCGCCTCGCGCAAGGCTGCCGCAATCGGGTTGGCATCGGAGTCCTCCAGGCGCCCGCCGGGAAAGCTGATCTGGCCCGCATGATGCTTCAGCGCCGCCGAGCGCTGGGTGAACAGCACCGTGGCCGACGGCTCACGCAGGATGATTGGCATCAGTACCGCTGCCGGTATCAGGGATTTGGGCACGAAAGCATCAAAGGGGCGACTCTCCTGCGCCGTAAGTCCGGGCAATACCCAGTCGGCCCGTTCGTGGCGCGCGGTGCTGCCGCGCAGACGCTCGGCAATTCGCCGCTGCCAGTACTGGGGATCCAAGGGCGTCTCAACCGCCGCCGCTGGTGCCACCCTTGATGCCGCCGCGCGTCAACTCCAGCGGGTCGAGCAGTTTCGCCAGTTCCTCGGACTTCAGATCGGTCATCTGCTGCGCCACCTCGCGAATCGGCAGCCCATGCGCATAGGCCTTCTTGGCGATGGCGGCGCCTTGCTCATACCCGATGAGCGAATTGAGCGCAGTCACGAGAATCGGATTGCGCTCCAGCGCCTCCTGCAGGCGCGACTCATTCACCGTGAAGCCGGCGATGGCCCGGTCGGCCAGCGCCTGCAGAACGTTGGCCAACAGGCGGATGCTCTCGAGCAAGTTGTAGGCGATCAGTGGCAGCATCACGTTCAGCTGAAAATTGCCGGATTGGCCGCCGATGGTGATGGCCAGATCATTGCCGATGACTTCGGCGGCGACCATGGCTGCCGCTTCGGGAATCACCGGATTGACCTTGCCGGGCATGATGCTGCTGCCCGGCTGCAACGCCGGCAGGGCGATCTCGCCCAAGCCTGCCAGCGGCCCGCTGTTCATCCAGCGCAGGTCATTGGCCATCTTCATGACGCTGACCGCGATGACCTTCAGCTGCCCCGACAGCTCGACCGCCGCATCCTGGGTGGACAGTGACTCAAAGTAATTGCGACTCGGCACGAATGCGATACCCGTGATCGTGGCGAGCTCAGCGCAGAAGGCACGGCCGAACTGCGGATCGGCGTTGATGCCGGTGCCCACCGCAGTGCCACCCTGAGCCAGTGCCAGCAGGCGCGGCTCGACCGCGCTCAGGCGCGCCTGGGCGTTCTCAAGCTGGGTGCGCCAGCCGGACAGTTCCTGGCCGAGCGTGATCGGCATGGCATCCATCAGATGCGTGCGGCCGGTCTTCACGACCTGAGCGAGCTGCTGTTCGCGGGTGCGCAGCACGGCGCACACATGGGCCAGGGCCGGCTGCAGCTGTGCCTTGTTCGCCAATGCGGCGCCGACGTGGATGGCCGTGGGAATGACGTCATTGCTGCTCTGACCCATATTGACTTCATCGTTGGGATGCACCGCACGACGCAAGCGACTGGACGCCAGGTGCGCGATCACCTCGTTGGCATTCATGTTTGTGCTGGTGCCTGATCCGGTCTGGAAAATGTCAATGGGGAAATGGGCATCGTGGCGACCGTCGGCCACTTCCGCGGCACACAGTGCAATGACCTGGGCCACCTCCCGGTCGAGCAGACCGAGCTTGGCATTGGCAAGCGCCGCGGCCTGCTTGATCACGCCCAGCGCGCGGATGAACGCGCGTGGCAACGGGCGGCCGCTGATCGGAAAGTTCTGCACCGCGCGCTGGGTCTGCGCGCCCCAGAGCGCATCGGCAGGCACCTGCAACTCACCCATGCTGTCACGTTCGGTACGAAAAGAAGCTGTCATCTGAGGCACTCCGGCACGGTATCATTGCAAATCCTAACATTCCGAATTGCTCATTGCCGGATTGCGCATGTATGTCTGCGACTGAACCTTCCGCCCTCACCGCGTTATCTCCACTGGATGGTCGTTATCGCCGCGCTACCGAACCGCTACGCGAGCTGCTGTCGGAGGCCGGGCTGATCCGCGAGCGCATCCGCATCGAAGCGCAATGGCTGCTGCACCTGGCACAGGCCGCACCGATGCTCGCCGGCGCCGGTTTGTCGGCGGGGGTACGCGAGGCCGCCCAGAGGCTCGCCGCGCATCCACCGCAGGATGCAGCGGCCCTCGTCAAAGATATCGAGACGCGAACCAATCACGATGTGAAGGCCGTCGAGTACTACGTGCGCGCCGTGCTGCAGGCGGCCGGCGCCACCGCGGCCAATCTTGAGCTGGTGCACTTCGGCTGCACGTCGGAGGACATCAATAACCTCAGCTACGCAAAGTTGCTGGCCGCGGCGCGCGTGGTGCTGGCCGGCACGGCCGACGAGCTCAGCACCGCGCTGGCACAGCTGGCCGCACGCTATGCCGACCTGCCCATGCTGGCGCGCACCCACGGGCAGCCCGCCAGTCCCACGACGTTGGGCAAGGAACTGGCCAATGTTGTGGCGCGCCTGCGGCGTGCGCAGCAGCGGCTGGACAGTGTCGCGATTCTCGGCAAGTGGAATGGCGCCGTGGGGAATTTCAATGCGCATGTCGCGGCCCTGCCGACATTGCCATGGCCGCAGATCTCGCAACACTTCGTCGAGTCGCTCGGTCTGATCAACAATGCCTTCACGACCCAGATCGAGCCGCACGACTGGATCGGTGAGTACTGCGACGCGGTGGCCGCGATCAACGTCATCACGCTTGACCTGTGCCGCGACATCTGGGGTTACATCTCGCTCGGCTATCTGCGGCAGCGGCCGGTTGCGGGCGAGGTCGGTTCATCCACCATGCCGCACAAGATCAATCCGATTGATTTCGAAAATGCCGAGGGCAATCTCGGCGTCGCCAATGCGCTCTTGCGGCACTTCGCTGACAAGCTGCCGGTGTCGCGCTGGCAGCGCGATCTGACGGACTCCACCGTGCTGCGCAATGTGGGCGTCGCGCTGGGCCACACCCTGGTCGCATGGCGCTCCACGTTGCGCGGCCTTGGCAAGCTCGACGCCGATCCGGCGCGCATCAGTGCCGACGTCAATGTGGCCTGGGAAGTTCTCGGCGAGGCGGTCCAGACCGTGCTGCGCGCGCAGGGAGTACCGGAAGGCTACGAGCTGTTGAAGCAGTTTACACGGGGACGGGCCATCGACGGCGCAGGTCTTGCCGCCTTCATCGAAAGCCTGCCCATTTGCGCCTCCGAGAAGGTCCGGCTGCAGCAACTGAAGCCCCAGGATTATGTCGGATTGGCGGCCGAGCTTGCGCGCAAGCTCCCATGAGCGCGCATTATTGAGTGATCTGCGCCACGAATTCGGCGCAACACCGCGCGCGTACAGCAGCAAAGCGTGATCGGATCGACAATCAACCCGCGGTAGCCTTCCTAAGATCCCATCGTCTGCGCATTTGCAGGCGCAATGGTCGAGCGTTCATCGTGGGATTCTCCGGGGATGGCGAAGATAACGGAGTACTGGCGCCTCTGGCCCACGCCCGTTTCACGCCCGAAAAGTCCTCCGGCACCATCAGCCTCGCCACCCCCGTGCGCAGCGCCGAACCGATGTCGGTCATCACGAACGTCGCCGAGGCGCGCGTCGCAGTGGACACCGCCGCCGCCTCCGCGATCCGGATGCTGTCCATCTATACGCAGGATCTTGAGCCGGATGTCTACGACCAGACTCCTTTCCTCGAAATCATCAAGAGCTTTGTCCTGGCACGCAGCTTCGCCAAAGTGCGCGTGCTGCTGGTGGACCCCACCCGGGTCATGACCGACACCAATCGCTTCATAGCCATGGGGCGGCGGCTCTCCAGCTACATCGATATCCGCTACGTGGCGAGCCACATGCCGCAGCAGCGCTCCTGCGCCTACCTCATCGCGGATGAACGCGCCATCGTCTACCGTCTGCGCGCCGACACCTGGGATGGCATCGCCGACTTCAACAATCCGGCCGTGGCCCGGCTGCATCTGGCCGAGTTTGATACCGTCTGGAATGCCAGCGCACCGGAGCGTGCGCTCAGGGTCGCCCGCCACAATTGACCTAAGCGTGCTCAGGAGGCGGCCGGCCGCCCATGGTTGTCTATAATGGGTCATGCCAAGCCCTCCGGATGTCACTGTCGCCGCACTCGCCGAAAGGCAGGGACGGTTCTTGTTGGTTGAAGAGCGTATTGCCCGGCGTCTGGTGTTCAACCAGCCGGCCGGACATGTCGAGCGCGGCGAAACCCTGCTGCAGGCCGTGGCCCGCGAGACCCGTGAGGAAACGGCGTGGCGCTTCAGCAGCGAAGCCTTCCTGGGCGCCTATCTGTGGCGACATCCCGGCACCGGTCGCGCATCGCTGCGCTTCGCCTTCATCGGCAGCGTAACTGACCATGATGCAATGCAACCCCTGGATCATGGCATTCTGCGCACCCACTGGCTGACGCGTGAGCAGCTGGTGGAGCGCGCGGCACGCCTGCGCAGCCCGCTGGTGCTGCGCTGCATTGATGACTACCTGGCCGGACAGCGGCGTCCGTTGCTTGGCGTCGGCCACCTGGATATGGACGGCGCCCGGGACATCCCCGCAGTTGAGATCGCATGAAAGTGATCGTAGGTCTGTCGGGCGGTGTGGATTCGGCGGTCGCCGCCCTGCTGCTGGTGGAGCAGGGACTGGAGGTCCAGGGGCTGTTCATGAGCAACTGGGACGAAGAGGATGCCTACTGCACCCAGGCGCAGGATTATCAGGACGCGCGCGCCGTGGCGCGGGTTTTGGACATTCCGCTGCATCGGGTCAACTTTGCGGCCGAGTATCGCACCCGTGTATTCGAGTACTTTCTGGCCGAGCATCGCGCCGGTCGTACGCCGAACCCCGATGTGCTGTGCAACCGCGAGGTGAAGTTCGGCGTGGCCCTGCGCTACGCGCGGCGCCTCGGTGCCAATCGCCTCGCCACGGGGCACTACGCGCGCCTGCGTCAGGGCAGCACCGTGCAGCTGCTCAAAGCCGCGGACACCCTCAAGGATCAGACGTATTTTCTGCACGCCGTGCACAGCACTGACCTGGGCCACGCGCTCATGCCCATCGGTGAGTACACCAAGGCGCAGGTGCGCGAGCGCGCCCGTCGCGCCGGCCTGCCGGTATTCGACAAGCCCGACAGCACCGGAATCTGCTTCATCGGCGAGCGTCCCTTCCGTGAGTTCCTGCGCCAGTACATCGCGGAGACGCCCGGCCCCATCGAATCCCCCAGCGGCGAGCATCTGGGTACGCACTGCGGCGTGGCCTTCTATACCTTGGGTCAGCGCGGTGGACTCGCCATCGGTGGTCGCAGCGACAGCGAAATGGCACCGTGGTACGTGGCGGCCAAGGATGCGTCGCGGAACCTGCTGATCGCCGTGCAGGGCCACGATCATCCGCTGCTATGTGCACGCGAGCTGCACTGCGAGAACCTGCACTGGCTGGTCGTGCCGCCCACCGGCCCGCGGCGCTGCACGGTGCGGGTGCGCCATCGGCATTGCGATCAGCCCGCCCTGCTCCATCCGCAGCCGGATGGCACGGCCCGGGTGGTTTTTGATGAGCCACAGCGCGCGCTGACGCCGGGTCAATTCGCAGTCGCCTATGATGGCCAGCTGTGCCTGGGTGGCGGAACGATCAGCGCGGTGACTTCGGCGGCGCGAGCGCCTGGGGCGCTGCGCGCGTTCTGAACCGCGATCGGCGCGCGAGCAGCAACTCGTAAAGATTGCGCGCTGCCGGTGAGAGGACGGCCCCCTTGCGCGTGAGCAGGTTGAAGGTTCTGGAGACCGTAGGCGCAATCAGGTCAACCACCCGCAGGCTCGGATAAGCGCCATTTTGCATGGCCAGCCGCGGCACGACTGCAATACCCACGCCCTGCGCGACCAGCCCGACGGCTGTGGAGCTGCGTTGCACCTCGTAAAAGATGGCCAGCGACCGATGTTCTACCCCTAAGGCCTGTTCAAGCAGGGGTTCGTTGCTGCTGCTCGCGCCCGGAAAGATGAGGCGATGCCCCTTCAACTGCTGCCATGAGACCCGCCGATGCTGCGCCAGGGGGTGATCGCGCCTGCAGACCAGCACAAAACTGTCCTGCAGCAGCGGCGTGCTGTCCAGGTCCGCATGTCGAAGCCGGGCCACGTTTATGCCAAATTCGGCCTCGCGGCTCAAGACCGCCTCCGCGACCGCCGATGAGGCGTGATCGAGTAGCCGGATTCGATTGTTTGGAAAATGGGCGGCGTATTCCCGCAGCACTTCCGGCAGATAGTGAACCCCCATGGTCGGCACGCAGGCCAAGGTCACGTCGCCGCGCATCGCATTACCGGTCTCGCGGATTTCATTCAAAGAAGCCGCAAGCTCCGCGAGCAGCCGGCGCGCCTGCGGCAAAAAGCCTTCGCCGGATCGCGACAGGGCTACGGTGCGTGTCGTTCGCTCAATCAAGCGGACGCCGAGGTCCGTTTCAAGTCCCCTTAAGCGGCGACTCAAGGCGCTTTGCGTAATGCTCAGCGCGGCGGCGGCGCGATTGAAGGAGCCACTCTCTGCAATGGCGACGAAGGCCTGGACTCCGAGCGTATCTATTTTCATGCAGAATATGCATCAATGCGGAAGTTAAAGTCATTTTACTCCTCACCGCCAATGACGCAAAATGGCTTCCATGCACCACCGGATTCCTGGCACAACTTCCCGCCGAGGAGATGTTCATGTCTGACAGCTTCAAGTCGCGCACCGCGCTCAAAGTGGGCGAGCGCTCTTACGAGATCTTCAGCTTAAAGGCCCTACCCCAGGACAAGGTCGCGCGCCTGCCCTTCTCGTTGAAGATCCTGCTGGAGAACCTGCTGCGCTTCGAGGACGGCGTCAACGTGACTCGCGGCGATATCGAGGCGATTCTCAACTGGGACCCGCAGGCCACCCCGGCGCATGAAATCGCCTTCACGCCGGCGCGCGTCATCCTGCAGGACTTCACCGGCGTGCCCTGCGTGGTGGATCTGGCCGCCATGCGTGAGGCCGTGGTGAAGCTCGGCGGTCAGGCCGAAAGCGTGAACCCGCTGGCGCCGGTGGAACTGGTCATCGATCACTCCGTGCAGGTCGATGAGTACGGCACCAAGCAGGCCCTGGCGGACAACAACAAGATCGAGTTCCAGCGCAATGGCGAGCGCTACTCGTTCCTGCGCTGGGGTCAGACCGCGTTCGACAATTTCAAAGTCGTGCCACCCAATACCGGCATCGTGCACCAGGTCAATCTCGAGCATCTCGCACGCGTGGTGTTTGATCACCCCGCCGGCAAGATCAATCAGGCCTATCCGGACACTTTGGTCGGCACCGACTCGCACACCACCATGATCAATGGCCTGGGAGTGCTCGGCTGGGGCGTCGGTGGCATCGAAGCCGAGGCGGCCATGCTCGGACAGCCCATCACCATGCTGATTCCGCAGGTGATCGGCGTGAAGCTCACGGGCAGCCTGCCCGCGGGCGCCACGGCCACGGATCTGGTGCTCACGCTCACCGAAATGCTGCGCAAGAAAGGCGTGGTCGAGAAGTTCGTGGAGTACTTCGGCGATGGCCTCGCGAATCTGCCGCTGGCGGATCGCGCCACCATCGCGAACATGGCGCCCGAGTACGGCAGTACCTGCGGCATTTTCCCGATTGACGAGGAGACGGTTCACTACCTGGAAATGACGGGCCGGCCGAAGCAACAGGTCGAACTGGTCACCGCCTATGCCAAGGCCCAGGGCCTGTGGCGGGTCGCGGGGGCCGCGGCCGCCGGCTACACCGAGACACTGGAACTGGATCTGTCGAGCGTCGAGCCGAGCCTCGCCGGTCCGAAGCGGCCGCAGGATCGGGTGCCCCTGAAGAGCGCCAAGAGCGTGTATCGCAAGAGCCTGGTCGCAATGGCCGAGGAGCGCAGCAAGCGCAATCCCGGCGCGACCGGCACGGCAGCACTGACCACGGGCGGCAAGTCCGTGCAGCTGAAGGATGGCGCGGTGCTGATCGCCGCCATCACCAGCTGCACCAACACCTCCAATCCCTATGTGATGCTGGGCGCGGGTCTGCTGGCGCGCAACGCGCATAGGCTTGGCCTGACCGCCAAGCCGTGGGTAAAAACCTCCCTGGCGCCCGGCTCGCGCGTCGTGACGGACTACTATCGCAAGGCGCAGCTGCTGGAAGATCTGGCCGCAGTGGGCTTTGACCTGGTCGGTTACGGCTGCACCACCTGCATCGGCAACTCCGGACCCCTGCGGCCGGAGATTTCCGCCGCCGTAAAGGCCGGAGATGTCATCGCCTGCGCCGTGTTGTCGGGGAACCGCAATTTCGAGGGTCGCGTGCACGCCGAAGTGCGCATGAATTTCCTCGCCTCCCCGCCCCTGGTCGTCGCCTACGCGCTGGCCGGCACGTTGGATGTGGACCTGCTCACCGAGCCCCTGGGCGTGGACCGCAACGGCCACCCGGTGTTCCTCAAGGACATCTGGCCGTCTCAGAAGGAAGTCCAGGATACGGTGCTGCGGGCGATTGACTCGAAGATGTTCCGCGACAGTTATGCCACCGTGTTCAAGGGTGATGAGAACTGGGCCAGCATCAAGATCCCGCAGGGCAATGTCTATGCCTGGGACAAGGGTTCGACCTACGTCAAGAATCCACCCTACTTTGAGGGCATGACCATGACGCCGGCGAAAGTAGGTGATGTGCATGGCGCTCGTGCGCTGGCAGTGCTGGGTGATTCGGTCACTACCGACCACATCTCCCCGGCCGGGAACATCGCCAAGACCAGTCCCGCAGCCCGCTACCTCATCGAGCAGGGCGTGCAGCCGGTTGACTTCAACTCCTATGGTGCACGCCGCGGCAACCACGAGGTCATGATGCGCGGCACGTTCGCCAATATCCGGCTGCGTAACCTGCTGGCGCCGGGGACCGAGGGGGGTGTCACCGTGCACGTTCCCAGCGGCGAACAGATGTCGATCTACGACGCCGCCATGCGCTACAAGGCGCAGGGCACGCCGCTGGTGATCCTCGCGGGTCGTGAGTACGGCACGGGCTCCTCGCGCGACTGGGCCGCCAAAGGCACCATGCTGCTGGGAGCGAAGGCCGTCATCGCCGAGAGTTTCGAGCGCATCCACCGTTCGAATCTCATCGGCATGGGCGTACTGCCACTGCAGTTCCTGCCGGGACAGAATGCGCAAAGCCTGGGGCTCACGGGCCAGGAGACTTTCGATCTCACCGGTCTGACGGCTGCGGGTGCCAAGACGGTGCAGGTCACTGCGACGCCGCCGGGGGGCGGTGCGCCGTTGCGCTTCGAAGTGCGGCTGCGAATTGATACGCCCAAGGAGCATGAGTACTTCCGGCACGGCGGCATCCTGCAGTACGTGCTGCGACAGCTTGCCGCGCCGCGCGCGGCTTAGATCTTAGGCCGGGCCGCACCGCAACCCGATGCGGCTTGTCATCTTCGATCTTGACGGCACGATTACCTATCGTGACACGCTGCTGCCCTACGTAACCGGCTACCTGGCGCGCTCGGGCCGCAGCCGTCTGCGTATGGCATGGCCACTGCCGACGCTGGCCGCCTTCGTGGTCGGCGCCGCCGACCACGGGGACGTGAAATCCGCCTTCATACGCAGCACCCTGGGCGGGGCCAACCGTGAACAACTCGCGCAGTGGACCGAGCAGTTCGTACCCTGGGTGATTTCAACCGGCAGCAGTCCAGGCGCATTGGCCATGATCAAGGCCCATCAGGCAGCGGGCGACCTGCTGGTACTCATGAGCGCCAGCACCGATCTGTATGTGCCGCAGATCGCTCAGGCGTTGGGATTCAATACAGTCATCTGCACCGGCGTCGCATTCGATGCCTGCGGGCGCTTGACGGGCGCGCTCACGACCGCCAATCGCCGCGGCCCCGAAAAGGTGCGCTGCTTTGACGCGCTTAGGCAACAGCATCCGGGCCTGCAATCGGTCGCCTATGGCAATGCGGCCAGTGATCTTGCGCACCTGAGGTTGGCGGATATCCCGCGCCTGGTGAATGGCTCGCGGCGTACGATTCGTCTTGCGGACACCATGGGCATCGCACCGTTCGCCAACTGGAACGCCAGGGCTTAGAATTTGGCAGGCAAACGGAGAATCGCGATGACCGCCAGACGCTCCATACCCATCAGACCTTCGGAAATTACGCCCCTGGACGCATTCCTCAACCGTCGCGAACTGCTGGCGGGTGCCCTGGCCAGCGGTGCCGTGTGCACGGCGCAGGCTGCCGAGGCGCCCCCCAAACCTGATCCGCGCTTCGCTTTCACCCGCAATGCCACGTATTCGGTGAAGGGTGCACCGAACAGCTTCCAGGACATCACTCACTACAACAATTTCTACGAGTTCGGCACCGGCAAGGAGGACCCGGCGCAAAACGCCCATACCCTGCGTCCCCGGCCCTGGAGCATCGCGGTCGGCGGCGAATGCGAGGTACGGGGAACCTTCGGCTTTGATGATCTCATCAAGGGGCTACCCTTGGAGGAGCGGGTGTACCGCTTCCGCTGTGTCGAGGCCTGGTCCATGGTGATTCCATGGCTGGGCTTTCAGTTGTCAGGACTGATCCAGAAGCTCAAACCCAATTCCAGCGCCAAGTACGTGCAGTTCGTAACCCTCATGGACCCGAAGCAGATGCCGGGAGAGCGCGACGATGTGCTCAAGTGGCCCTACGTCGAGGGCCTGCGCATGGATGAGGCCATGAATCCGCTCGCGCTCATCGCCGTTGGGTTGTACGGACAGGCCCTGCCCAACCAGAATGGCGCGCCCTTGCGGCTGGTCACTCCCTGGAAGTACGGCTTCAAGGGCGTGAAGTCGATCGTCAAGATCAACTTCCTCGCCACCCAACCGAGCACCACCTGGGCCCTCTCGGCGCCCAGCGAATACGGCTTCTATGCCAATGTGAATCCCCACGTGGATCATCCACGCTGGAGCCAGGCCACCGAGCGGCCGATCGGCAAGGGACTGTTCGCACCCCGCCAGCAGACCCTGATGTTCAACGGCTATGAAAACGAGGTGGCCTACCTGTACAAGGGGATGGACCTGCGCCGTAACTTCTGATGACCGTCGAGCAGCGTTACCGCTATCTGTACAAGCCCGGGCTCTTCGTCGCGAGCCTGGTGCCGGCCATGCTGCTGGTGGCTGGTGCCTTGGGCTGGTTTGGCGCGGACCTGGGAGCGGACCCGGTCGCCAGGCTGTTGCATACCTGCGGCAAGACCGGTCTTAACTTCCTGCTGCTGACCTTGCTGGTCACGCCGGTGCGGCGGCTGACGGGGTGGACCCACCTGGTGCGCCTGCGGCGGATGCTGGGGCTGTTCGCTTTCTTCTACCTGGTCGCGCATTTCACGGTGTACCTGGTCCTGGACCGGCAACTGGACTACCGCAATGTGCTGCAGGACATCGTCAAGCGGCCCTATATCACCATCGGATTTGCGGCCTTGCTGATGCTGGTACCGCTGGCGGTGACTTCCACCAATCGCATGATGCGACGGTTGGGTCGACGCTGGCAGACATTGCACCGCTTGATCTACCTGATCGCGATTCTCGGCGTGTGGCACTACTGGTGGCAGGTCAAGAAGGACATCCGCCAGCCGTTGCTGTACGCAGGAATGCTCGCGCTGCTGCTTGGGTTCCGTCTGGTGGTACGCGTGCTGAATCGTGTGCGTGCGGCGCGCTCGATCAAGGCCGTCACATCGACGTCCGCACCTGCCACAGCTCCGGGAAAAATCTGAGTTCGAGTGCCTTCGCCAGGTAAGGCACGCCACTGGTGCCGCCGGTGCCGCGCTTGTGGCCGATGATCCGTTCGACCGCCTTGAGGTGATGGAAGCGCCAGATCTGGAACTGGTGGTCAAGATTGATGAGGCGTTCGGCGAGTTCGTACAGGTCCCATTCCTTCTCGGAGTTGTGGTACACGCCCAGCCACGCCCCCGCTACCTGCTTGCTCGACTGGTAGGGCTCGCTGAAGTCCCGTGACAGATAGTCCTCCGGAATGCCATAGCCGCGGCGGCTGAGCAGCCGCAGCACTTCGTCATACAATGAGGGCGCCGCCAGCACCTGCTGGAGTTTCTCGAAGCTCGCCGGATCATTGCGGTGGACGTTGATCACATCCGCATTCTTGTTGCCGATGGTGAACTCCAGGATACGGTACTGCACCGACTGGAATCCGGAGGAGCGTCCCAGCACGTTGCGGAAAGCGGAGTAGTCCGCCGGCGTCATGGTCGCGAGTACGTCCCAGACTGCCGTAAGCTGGGTCTGCACGCGCGACATGCGTTCGAGCATCCGGAACGACGGTCCGAGGTTGTCCCGGCGGACGCACTCCAGTACGCCGCTCAGCTCATGCAGGAACAGCCGCATCCACAACTCGGAATTCTGGTGGACGATGATGAACATCATCTCGTCGTGTTCGTAGGACAGCGGCCGCTGTGCGCTCAGGATCTGGTCCAGACGCAAATACTCGCCATAACTGAGCGAGGAACCCAGATCCCAATGGACCGGTTCGTTGGAAAGGTCTACCCGCTCGGACTTGTCGTAAGGGCGATTGGTCATCACATCCACGATGGTACACGGCGCCAGCCGTCGAGCAATTGCCGATCGAATTTGCGGTAGTCCGGACAGCACGCCGCCACGGTTGCCCAGAACGCCGGGGAATGGTTCATATGCCGGGTATGGGACAGCTCGTGGATCAGCAGGTAGCGCAGCACCTCGGGGGGCTGGAACAGGATGCAGCAGTTCAGGCTGATGGTGCCGCGGGTCGAACAGCTGCCCCAGCGGGTCTTTTGCCGGCGGACGCTCAAAGTGCGGAAGCTGAAGCCGAATTCGCGCGCGCAGTCGGCCAGATGCTCGGCCAGGACCATTTGTGCCCGGCGTATCAGCCAGCGGCGCAGCGCCTCCCGCAGCTGCTGCGCTGAGCCGATGTCGCCGGTAATGACCAGCAGTTCATCAGCATCAGCGCCGGCACCCGCCGGCCCGGCGGGTGCCGGCGGCGCCTGCGGCTCGCGGATCCGAACCCGTCCCGTGCCGCCGGCCAGATGAACCCGCCAGGACTCGTACACCCCCGGCAACGCAATCCGCGTCGGCGGAAATGGGGTTTCGGGGGGCCTTTGCCGCAACGCCGCCTGCCGGCGGGTTTCGATCCAGTCGCGATGTTCGCTCACAAAGGCGCTGACCGTCGCCCGGGAGGTCCGGGGTGGCACGACGACCTCGACCCGGCCGGTCCGATGCACACGGACCGCCAGACGCCGTGCGCGCCGGCTCTCGCGCACTACCCAGGGTTGCGTGTCAGTGTCGGACCAAAGGAAAAGCTGGTTCAATTCACTCCATGATAATCGACTCACCGAACACTGCGCTGCTGCAGGTGGACAACCTCGTCAAGCGCTATGCCGACAACACCGCCGTCGATGGCCTGTCCTTCAGCGTGCCTGAAGGGTGCTGTTTCGGCCTGCTGGGCCCCAATGGCGCGGGCAAAACCACCACCATCGAGATCATGGAGGGGATCCTGGCGCCCACCGCCGGCGCGGTTCGCTACCGGGGCGCCCCGCTCGGGGAACGCTTTCGCGCCGAGGCGGGCATCCTGTTCCAGAAAACCGCCCTGCAGGACTTCCTGACGGTGCGTCAGACCCTGAACCTGTTTCGCGGCCTCTACGATCACGGCCTGTCGGTGCAGGAAGTGATTCGCCTGTGTGCGCTGGAGAAGCTGCTCAAGCGCGACAACAAGAAGCTCTCCGGAGGACAGTTGCAGCGCCTGTTACTGGGCGTGGCGCTGGTCAATGACCCCTCCATTCTGTTCCTGGACGAACCCACCACGGGCCTTGATCCGCAGGCCCGACGGCGCTTCTGGGAACTCGTGCAGTCGATCAAGGCGCAGCGCAAGACCATCATCCTCACCACGCACTACATGGAGGAGGCTGAGTTGCTGTGCGATGAGATCGTGATCGTGGACCATGGCAAGATCATCGCGCAAGGCGCCCCGCAGGCGCTGCTGCGTCAGCATTTCCAGGCGGTGCTGCTGGAGTTGCCCGCGGAGGATTGGACACCGGCCGCGCGGGCGCTCGGGATTGCGTTCTTTGAGGCCGCCGGCCGCGTGGAACTGACGACCGACGATCTCGAGGGCACGCTGCGCAGGCTGATGCAGTCGGCCGTTTCCCTGGCGCATCTGCGCATCCGCCCACCGAATCTCGAAGACCTGTTCCTGGAACTTACCGGCAAGGACCTGCGCGCATGAGCCTATTTACCGACCTGCGCCGCAGCGTCAAGCGCCTGTTCGCCGTGTGGCATGCACGCAATCTCGAATTCCTGCGCGATCGCACCTCCCTGGTTTTCACTCTGGGCGTGCCGGTCGCGCTCGTGGTGGCCATGGCGCTGATTTTCGGCGGGCCGCCGCGGCCGCTGTTCAAGGTGGGGGTACTGGCACCGATGCCCACGGTTGCCGCCTACCCCTTCCTCGGCGAGCGCTATTTCCAGTTCGTGGAGCAGCCCCGCGAAGCTGCCGCCATTCACCTGGTCTCACGCAATGACCTGGACCTGCTGCTGGACCTGCGACAGCGCCCCGTGCGCTTCTGGGCCATTGCGGATTCACCCAAGGGCTACATGGCCGAGAAGCTGCTGCTGCAGGTCGATCCACAGGCCGTGCGCCAGCCCATTACCGGCGTCGCCACCCGCTACATCGACTGGCTGTTTCCTGGTGTGCTCGGCATGAACCTGATGTTCACCTGCCTGATGGGCGCCGGGTACGTGGTCGTGCGCTACCGCAGGAATGGCTTCCTGAAACGCCTCTCGGCAACACCGGTCTCGGCGTTCGAGTTCCTGAGCGCGCAGGTGTTGAGTCGCTTGGGGCTCGCACTCGCGGTGACCCTCATCCTGTATGTCGGCATCAGCAATGTCATCCACTTCCACAATGCCGGCAGCAACGCGCTGCTGCTGCTGGTCGCGGTGCTGGGCTCATTGAGCCTCATCGCCTTCGGCCTGATCGTCGCGGCGCGCTTCGCCAGCGAGGAGGTAGTAGGCGGCCTGTTGAATTTTCTGACCTGGCCGATGATGCTCCTGTCAGGCGTGTGGTTCTCACTGGAGGGTTCGCCGCGCTGGATGCAGCTGGTGGCGCAGTTGTTCCCGTTGACCCATATCCTGCAGGCGGTCCGCGCGATCACGCTGGATGGGGCCGGAGCCGCAACCATCGGCGTGGACCTGGCATACCTGGCCGGCACGACGCTGGTGTTCCTGGCGGCGGGCGCCTATTCCTTTCGCTGGAGGCCTGATTGAGCTTACCTTCCGATACCCATGCGTTCTACAGCGACAACACCGCAAGCGTCGCCCCGGAACTGCTGGCCGCCCTTGCCGCCGCCAACGTTGGACCGCAGAAGGCCTACGGTGATGATCCCTGGACGGTGCAACTTGATGCGGCCTGCAGTGAGTTCTTCGGCCTGCCGGTGCGGGCATTCATCGTGACCACCGGTACCGCGGCCAACGCGCTCAGCCTGGCGACGCTGGCGCCGCCCTACGGCAATGTCTATGCACATTCGGGTGCGCATGTCGTGGAGGATGAGTGTGGCGCGGTTGAGTTTTTCTCAGGCGGCGCGCGCCTGACGCTGGTACCGGGAGATCATGGTCGCATCGACTGCCAGGCGCTGGAGCAGGCCATTGCGGCCCATCCGGCCAGCGTCCACACGGTGCAGCCGGCGGCGCTCACACTGACCCAGGCCACGGAACTGGGGACCACATACCGTCCACAGGCCATCGCGGCACTGTGCGCCGTCGCACATCGGCATGGCCTGCGGGTTCACATGGACGGCGCGCGGCTGGCCAATGCGATTGCTTTTCTGGACTGCCACCCTGCTGATGTCACATGGCGCGCCGGCGTCGATGTGTTGTCCTTCGGTGCGACCAAGAACGGAGCCCTGGCCGCCGAGGCCGTCGTGTTCTTCGAGCCGGCACTGGTGCGTGATTTCGAGCTGCGCCGCAAGCGCGCCGGTCACCTGCTATCCAAGTCGCGCTACGCCGCGGCGCAACTGCTTACCTATATGCGAAGCGGTCTGTGGCGTACCCATGCCCAGCGCGCCAATCGTCTCGCCCAGCAGCTCGCAACCGCAGCCGGGCCACGCCTCGTGCACCCGGTGGAAGCCAATGAACTGTTCCTGGATCTGGGCGTGGCGGGCAAGGCAGCCCTGCGTGCCCAGGGATTCGGTTTCTATGACTGGGGTGCGGCCGCCAGTCCCGAGGCGCGCTTTGTCGTGTCCTGGGATCAGACGCACAGCAGCGTCGATGCCCTCTGCCAGGCGCTTAAGGCTGTTCCAGCGGCGTGAAAATGCGCCACGCCTGGGTCGGATGAAAGATGGCCCAGGGTATGGCCTGCAACTGGTTGCCGGGGGCGCCCGGTACGATCACCGACTTGGTACCTTTGACACTGACTTCAACGGCTGAATCGGTGTCGCTGTCATCATTCGCCATGATGTAGCGCAGTTGCGAGCTCGGAATGACGTGATTGAGCGGCGGCGCGTGCAGATCCAATGTGCCACGTCCGGCCGCGCCGGGATTCTTCAGCGGACGCCCTGGCGCCTTGGCGGAGGCGGCAGGTGCCGATGAAGTCTTCTGCGTCGAGCTTTGCGCCAGCGTGTGGGTCATGCACAGGGTGCCCATGGCAAGAACTGCGAAGGCGGGTATGCAGATTTTGGACATCGTGCGCTCCTGAATATTCATTGCATCGGGTTCCGATCGGGCCACGCGGCAAAAGGAAAGGGCGGCCGATCGTTTAAAAAGGTAAGGAATTCCACGAGTTGAGACATATAGTTAGAAATTCCCTTGCTGAATTTGAGCAGCTCGACGTTGCTCTCGCCCCCCAGCAGCGTGAGCAGCAACTGCGCGATCACCGTTGCGGCCAGGACCCAGATCAGAATCCACAGCGCGACGGCGAACAGAAGCATATACAGCACACGAATTCCAATTGGCATGCGCTCCAAGGGGCTACCCCTTCAGAATGTGATCGAGCAGGCGGTGCGCGGTTTTGTAGTCGGGCATCAGCAGCAAAGCGTGCTCCAGCGCCGAACGGGCTGCAATAGCGTCGCCGCGATCCAGGCAGACCTGGGCCAGCCCCTGCCACGCCTCCGCCGCCCCCCAGGCCGGAATGCGCTCCAAGCCCTGTCGCTCGAGCTCGAATGCATCCACGGCGCTTTGGAACGCTCCCAGCAGCTGCGTGCGCTCCCGGGTGGACTTCGCGTTCAGGTAAGACAGTTGCGCGGCCAGCAGCTGCACGCGCGGATCCTTCGGGGCAAGCTGTAACGCCGTCTGCATCTGGGCACGACTGCGTGAACCGGCGAAAGGCATACCCACGGTCCGAATGCGACTGCGCAAGTCCATGCATGATGATTGCAGGGCGAGCACTTCAGCATCTGTCGGCCGCCTGGCCAAGGCCTCGTCAGCGGAACTGATACAGCCCGCGAGCGCGTGCTGTGCAGCCGCCGCGGCATCGCCGCTGCCAAGGTGCGCAAAGGCCAGTTGCGCCTCCCGTAACTGTATCCACGCCAGGTAATAGCTGCGCCATGGCTCCGCAGCCGGCACCGCCGTGACGCGGTCCGCGACAGCGGCAAGATCGCGCGCATCCTCGGTGTACCAGGCGTACTGCATGCGCGCTTCAATATCGCGCCAGTCGGTATCCGCGCCGATCGTTGGCGATGCCAGCGCCAACATTGCCGGCATCAGCAGCAGCACAACCTGAGTTCGGCGGAACATGGTCGGCATTGTGCCAGAATCGTGCATGCACTCCACGCCGGCTCTCATAGACATTGGTGTCAATCTCGGTCACGACAGCTTCGATGCCGACCGCGCAGCGGTGATTGCGCGCGCGCGCGCGGCAGGAGTGGTGCAAATGATCATCACCGGTGCGAGCGCACTGGGTAGCCGACAGGCTATCGCGCTGGCGCGCGAGGCTCCGCACCGTCATTTTGCGACTGCCGGCATCCATCCGCATCACGCCAGTGAACTCGACGCAGAACGGCTGGCCGAAATTGAAAGCCTGGCACGGCAACCGGAAGTTGTCGCAGTCGGTGAGTGTGGCCTGGACTACTTTCGCGATTTCTCGCCGCGCCCGGTCCAGCAGCGCGCGTTTCATCAGCAGCTGGAACTGGCCGGGCGGGTCGGCAAACCGGTGTTCCTGCATGAGCGGGCGGCCCATGATGACTTTGTCAGCATCGTGCGCGAGCACCGCAGTGGCCTGGTGGGCGGGATCGCGCATTGCTTTACCGGCACCGCTGCACAGCTGCACCGCTACCTGGATCTGGATCTGGCCATCGGGATCACGGGTTGGATCTGTGACGAGCGCCGCGGGGCACATCTGTTGCCCCTGCTGGCGGGGATTCCGGCCACGGCACTGCATCTTGAAACCGACGCCCCCTACCTGCTGCCGCGTGACCTCAAGCCCCGTCCGGCCTCGCGCCGCAATGAACCGATGCACCTGCGGCACATTGCCGCGGTCGTCGCGCAGGCGCGGGGTGAGACGCTGCAGCAACTGGCCGCCACGGCGACTGCGGCAAGTCGCGCGCTGTTCAAGTTGCCTCAGTAGGGACGGCGCAAGCGCCTTCAGCTGCTGACGGGTCGGGCCTGCGCCATCAAGCTGGGCCTGACCGCCTGCCGAATGTTGGCCCAGGGCTGGTCGAAGGGGTCGAAGCCGCCGGGCGTACCGCCCTCGATCAGCGGGAAGTCCCTGGCCAGGGAATCGAGCATCAGTGTCCACTTCGGCAGACCCTTGGGAAAGCGTGCCCGGCGCGTGAAGACGATGCGTCCTTCGACCGGCATGTCGTCGCCGGCGATCGCCTTGACCGCGGCAATGCGGTCATACAGTGAGCTTTGGGGATTCACAAAAGTGTAACGGTGCGGTCCGTCCATCACCGTCCACTCATTCATCTGGTCGCCACCGAAGACATTGCCGCGCACATCGCGCAGGTCCAGCACCACGGCGCCACGCGGCGTGCGCAACACGAAATCCACGTGGAACGAGCTGCCCATCCCATCGGGCACGAGCACATCGACCAGGTGGTCCGATCCCACCGCCGCCACGGCCGCGACCAGCGCGCGGCGGGCGCGACGCTGCCGATACCAGCGCCACAGCCAGGACAGCGCCCAGCCCAGCGCTCCCGCGCCGGCGACCAGAGCCCAGGTGAGGGGTGGCAGTTCGGTCAGCAGATCCACATAGGCTCCCTAGTTCGATTCCTGGTTCATTTCCTGCTGCATTCCCTGACGCAGAGCGTCCAGATCGGCCGCAATCTCCACGGCCTTTGCGGGCAATTCAAACAGGCGCGCGAGCGATGCCGGCACCGTGACGCTGCGGCCGATCAGCGGTTCGACGATTTCGCGAAACTTGGCCGGATGCGCCGTGGCCACCAGCACCCAGCGGCCCTGTTGCCGCCGCGCCGCCGGCAGGCGCGCATACGCCTCGGCCGCCGTGGCGGTGTGCGGGCACCAGATCTGGCCGTACTGTGCAAAGCCGCTGCGGATGCGCGCGCGAATCTGCTCATCGGTCACCACCTCGGCGCTGAGGGTAGCCCGCAATTCATCGACATCCGGGTACAGCGCGCACAGACGCTCCAGGTTGCTGGGATTGCCGACATCCATGGCCGAGGCCAGCGTCGGGATACTCGCCCGCGGCAGGAACTTGCCGCTCGCCAGCAGGTCCGGCACGGTGCGATTGAGGTTGTGCGCCAGCACGAATTCGCCAATGGGCATGCCCAGGCGCCGCGCCCACAGCCCCGCAACGGAATTACCGAGATTGCCACTGGGTACGACAAAGGACACCGGCTCGCCGTGTTGCAACCAGCCCTTGAGGCTGGCGGCCGCATAGTACACGGCCTGCGGCAGCAACCGCCCCAGGTTAATGCTGTTGGCGGATGACAGCTCGAAGCGCTGGTTCAGCTGTGCGTCCATGAACGCGGCCTTCACCATGCGCTGACAGTCATCGAACGTGCCGCGCACCCGAAACGACCTGACGTTGTCTCCCCAGCAGGTCAGCTGATGCTCCTGGGTCGGAGAAACCAGCCCCTTGGGAAACAGCACCGACACTGCCACGCCGGGTAGGCGGTGAAAGGCGGCCGCAACCGCGCCCCCGGTGTCGCCTGAGGTGGCGACCAGGATGTGCAGCGCACGCTGCCCGGGAGTGCGCAGGCGTGCCACGCACGCGGCCAGGAAGCGTGCACCGAAGTCCTTGAAGGCCGCGGTGGGTCCATGGAACAGTTCCAGTACTCCCAGGCGGCCCGATGCATCCAGCGGTACCACCGGAGCGGGGAAACTGAAAGCCTGCGCGCAGATCGCCGGCAGCTGGCTCGCCAGCTCGCTGCCCTCCACCACAGGGGCGAGAAACAGCGCGCCAATGCGCGCCAGACCCGCCGCCGTCAGGTATTGCTCGGGCGGCAGGGCGATCCGCTCGCACAGCGCGGCAGCCTGGTGCACCGGCCACTGCTGTGGCACGTACAGTCCCCCATCGGGCGCCAGCCCCTTGAGCAGGGCCTGCGCGAAACCAGTGGTCGTCGCGGGCTCGTTCGGGGGTTGGCGCGTACTCTGGAACAGCATGGCGGTTACGGCCCGATGACACGGGCACCCGGGGAATTGATCTCAATGATCCATTCGTCGATGGGTACATTGTGGCGGCCGAATTCCCTGCGCATGGCGGCCAGTACCTCGGCGGCTTGGTGTTCCAGCGCCCAGGCGAAGACCGTCGGGCCCGCGCCGGAGATCGAACAGCCCAGCGCCCCGCTTGCCATGGCCGCGCGGCGCACGTCCGCGAAGCCTGGAATCAGTGTCTGGCGCTGCGGCTCGATCACCACATCCTCAAGGGACGCGCGTATCAGTTCGATGTCGTCGGTGTAGCAACCGGAGATGAAGCCGGCCAGGTGCGCGGTCTGCCAGACGAAATCCGACATCGCCACGCTGCTGCGCAGAATCGAGCGTGCATCCCTGGTGGACAGGAACAGATGCGGGTGCACCATCACCGCGCGCACGGCGCGTGGCACGGGAATCTGTTTGACATGGGGATTGTCGATGCCTACGGTAAGTACCAGGCCGCCAAACAGCGATGGAGCGATATTGTCGACATGCATGGAACCGGAGGCGACGGCCTCCCCGTGCATGGCGAATTTCAACAGCTCAAGCTTGGTGCAGGCATTGGGCAACAGTGCGTTGGCGGCGACCACGGCAGCCACCGCGGAGGCGGCCGAGCCGCCAAGACCGGAACCCAGCGGGATTCCCTTTTCGATGCGCATGTCAAAGCCAAACGGCAGATCCAGCGTCTCCTGCATGGCCATCACCGCGCGGCCCGCGGTATTGCCTTCGGGGTTGCGCGGCAGGTCAGCACTGGTGCCGGTGATGCTTGAGATCGTTACGCCGCGCTGGCTGGTGCGCGTGACGGACACCTTGTCGCCCAGTGCGTCGACGGCAAATCCAAGGATGTCGAAGCCGATGGCCACATTACCGGCGGAGGCCGGCGCAAAGGCCGTGGCTGAAGTCGTAACGTTCAAATATGAGCTCCGAGATAGGCGGACAGCCGCAGCAGGTCGGCAAACACGCCGCCGGCAGTCACCTCGGGACCTGCGCCGGGACCCTGAACAATCAGAGCATTGGCATTGTACCGGCCAGTGGCAAAGCGCACGACATTATCGGTCAGCGCCATGTTCGCGAACGCATGGCCGCGGTCGAGTTCGATCAAACCCACCGTCGCTTCACCCCTGGAGGTGATCCGACCCACGTACCGCAGGACCTTGCCGCGGCCCTGCGCGGCCCGCAAACGCTCGTTCATGCCCGCGTCGAACTTTGGCAGGCCATTCATGAAGTCATCGATCGAGGATCCGGACAGTCCTGGTGGCACCAGGCTTTCGACCTTCACGTCCGCCATTTCCAGCGCCAGACCCATCTCGCGGCCGAGAATGATCAGTTTGCGCGCCACATCCATGCCCGACAGATCATCGCGCGGGTCCGGCTCGGTATAACCGCGCTGCTTGGCATCGCGCACGATGTCCGAGAAGGCCACGCTGCCATCGTAGACGTTGAACAGATACGCCAGGGTTCCGGAAAATATGCCCTCGATGCTTTCGATCTCATCACCCGTTTCGCGCAGGTCGCGCAGGGTCTGGATGATCGGCAGCCCCGCACCGACCGTCGCCTCATACAGGTAGTGCGCCCCGCTGGTGCGGCCCGCCGCGCGCACCTGTCGATAGAATGCCAGCGGCGCACTGTTGGCCTTCTTGTTCGGGGTGACCACGTGGATGCCACTGGCCAGCCATTGGGGATAGTTGCTCGCCACCGATTCGCTGGCGGTGCAGTCGATCAGTACCGTATGCGGCAGATGGTCCACGTTCAGGTGCTCGACGAATCGGGTCAGATCCGCCGGCATTGAGCCGCTCTTGAAGGCGGCGCTCCAATTGGCCAGGTCGATGCCCGAATCACTGAGCAGCATTTGCTCGGAGGCGAGGATGCCACGCACGCGCAGATCGATCTGGAACTGCTCGCGCAGCCGGCTGCTCTGGGAGGCGAGCTGATCCAGCAGCACCCGGCCCACCGTTCCGGGTCCGATCAGGCCGATAGAAAGGGTATGCGGTGAGAGATAGAAGCTCGAATGCACCGCGCGCAGGGCGCGCGTGGCATCCTTGGCTTCAATCACCACCGAGATATTGCGCTCGCTGGCGCCCTGGGCGATGGCACGGACATTGACGGCCGAACTGCCCAATGCCACAAACACCTTGGCCGAGACGCCGGGCATGCCCGCCATGCCATCGCCGACGACGGCGAGAATGGCCAGTCCCGTATCCACATCCACACGCTGGATCTGGCCCTCGGTGAGTTCGCGCTCAAACGCGCCGCGTACCACGCGGGCAGCGCGTTCGGCCTGCTCCGCCGGTATCGCGCAGCAAATCGAGTGTTCGGAACTGCCCTGGGAGATCAAGGTCACCGAGATCCCCTCTTCGCGCAGTGCGCCGAACAGACGATGCGCCGTGCCGGGCACGCCAATCATCCCCGCGCCCTCCACGTTGACGAGTGCCACCCCGTCAATGCTCGTGATGCCCTTCACCGGCAGCGTCGACTGCGGCGCCGAACAGATCAATGAGCCGGGCTTGTGTGGTGCAAAGGTATTGCGGATCCAGATGGGAATGTTGCGTCGGACGGCCGGCGCCATGGTCTGCGGGTGTATGACCTTGGCGCCGAAGTACGCCAGCTCCATGGCCTCGTTATAGGACAGCGAATCGATGACTTTGGCATCGGGCACACGCCGCGGATCCGCCGACAGCACACCGTCCACGTCGGTCCAGATCTGGATCTCGGCCGCGTCGAGCAGCGCGCCGAAGATGGAGCCGGAGAAATCGCTGCCGTTGCGGCCGAGGGTGGTCTGCAGCCCCTTGCGATTGGCGGCAATGAAGCCGGTGATGATCAGTGTGCCCTGAAAGTCAGCGCCGACGACCTGCGCGATGTTCTGCTGCGATTCAGTCCACTGGACGGCAGGTCCGAGCGAGCTCCATTCCACCACGACGATGCGGCGCGCATCCAGCCATAGCGTCGTGCCGGCACGCTTCGTGCGCGATTCGAAGTACTTGTGGAACAGGCGGGTCGACCAGATCTCGCCGTACCCCGCGATGAGATCGCGGACATTGTCTGCGGCCGAACGGGTCAACTGGACGGTATGCAGAATGCCCTCGATGTCATGACAATCCCGATCCATGGCCGACAGGTACAAGGCGGCTGCTTGCGCCGGCAGCAGCGCCTGCGCGATGCTGGCATGGCGATCCCGCAGCGCCTGCAGCTCGAGCTGGTAGCGTTCGTCCTGTTGTTCCGCCTGTACGACCAGCCGCAGCAATGAATCGGTGACCCCGCGGCACGCCGACAGGACCACCCCCAGGCGCTTGTGTGGCTGCGCCTCCAGAATGTCCGCCACGCGCTCGAAGCAGGCGGCGTCCGCGACGCTTGACCCGCCGAATTTGTGCACCACCCAGCTGTCGACAGACTGGTTGTGCGGGGCCTGGGAAACGGCGAAGGAAGCGGAGGAAACCGTGGTGCTTGAGCTCATCTGAACATCTGCTGCGCGCATGCCAAAAAAGGCCGCGTGACTCTACTGACGCCGTCGGACCGACGCAACTTCAAGCATAATTGGCAGATGGAAACCCTCATCGCGCCGCTATTGCCGCTGTACGAGCGTGAGCGCCGTGCCGGTCGCGCCGTCACGCTGGCCGTGGTGGTGCACACCATGGGTTCGACCTACCGCAAGCCCGGCGCCCTGATGCTGATTGCGGCGAACGGCGACTATGCTGGGCTGCTGTCCGGGGGCTGCCTGGAATCGGATCTGCGTGAGCATTCGCTGCAGGTCATGGGCAGCGGGCGGGCGAGGCTGGTCACCTATGACACACGCGGCACGGATGACCTGCTGTGGGGCCTCGGCGTGGGCTGCGAAGGCGCCATGCAGATCCTGCTGCTGCGAGTGGGCCCCGAGACTGGCTGGCAGCCCCTTGATTTGTTCGTTTCAGCCCATCAGCGGCACGAACGGGTAGCCGCCGCGGTCGTGGTGGCCTCCCCCGACAGCACCCTGCCCGCCGGAAGCATCGTCCTGCCCGATGGCCGTCCGGGCGGCCACCCGGCGCCATTGGTGATGCAGGATGCGCTTCAGGCCCTGCTGGCAAGGGCACTGGAAACGGGGCGCCCGAGTGCCCTGGGCACCGGTTCTGATGCTTTCCGGGCGCTGGCCCTGCCCCTGGCGTTGCCGCCACGGCTGCTACTGCTGGGCGCGGGGCCGGATGCCCTGCCGCTGGTGGATTTTGCGTCCCGCCTGGCGTGGCGGATTACGGTGTACGACCATCGACCCCTCTATGCGCAGTCCGAACGCTTCCCCGCGGCCGAACAGGTGACCCTGGGACGACCCGAAGATCTGGCGCACACGGTGGACATGGAGCTTTATGATGCCGCGATCGTCATGAGTCATCACCTGCCGTCCGATCTGCTGTACCTGCGCGCCCTGAGCGCCTCCGCCATCCCCTATGTCGGTCTATTGGGACCGGCCGTACGGCGCGAGAAACTGCTCGGCGATCTGGGCAGCGATGCAGCCGGCCTCAACGGCCGACTGCGCTCCCCCATCGGCCTCAATATTGGTGGCCGCGCGCCCGAATCCATCGCCCTGTCGATCGTCGCGGAGATTCATGCGCGACTGCATGGAGCACCCGGGGGCGCCTTCTAGCGGGCGCCGGTGTGCGATGAACGAGACCGATTTCATCCGCCGGCAGCTTGCCTTGGAGCGCGCTCACTTGCGTGAAATACTGCTGGCTGTGCCTCAGGAGCCGGGCGTGGTGAAAATGGCGCGGCCCGTCACCGCCTACGTCGAGTGGGCCAGCCGGCGGTTGCTGAATCAGCTCGGTGCGCATCGCTGCGCTTTGCAGGCCGTGCCTGCGATGACCGCCGCGACGCACGCGCAATTGAGCGCAGTCTCCAGCGCGGCCACCCAGGCCGTCGAAGCGGCGGGCGCGGCCGCGCTCAATGTCCGGGCCAAGCGCCTGCTGGCGCTGCTCGAAGCCTGGAGCGAACCGCTGGATGAACTGGCCGGTGCAACGCTGCGGATCGGCCATTGGCGCCAGGCCGCGCACCTGAGTGCCGACACGATTCTCGAGGAGCGGCAGTTGTACGCCGCGGCGCGCGTCGCCGCAGGACTTACATGAACGAGGCCGTCGCGGCGGGCACCGACTCCAGCCTGAATCTGCACGTCATCGTGCTTGCCGCGGGTGCCTCGACCCGGTTCGGCTCCCCGAAGCAGCTGGTGCGCCTGAACGGCCGCCCGCTGCTGCACCTGGCCGTCTCCCGTGCCGTGGAAATCGCCGGCCAGGCGGTCACCGTGGTATTGGGGGCCAATGCCGCTGAGCTCGCGCCGCTATTACGTCATACGCCGGCGGCCATCGTGATCAATCGCGACTGGGCCGAAGGCATGGGCAGCTCCGTGCGTACGGGGATCGCCCGCGTTCCCGCCGCCGCCGATGCTGCGCTGTTGATGCTCGCGGATCAGCCCGCCATCACCGCAGAGGATCTGCGCCGCCTGGTCGGGGCGTGGCGCCGGCAACCCCAGTGCATCGTCGCCGCCCATTACGCGGGCACCGCGGGGGTGCCGGCCATCTTTCCGCGCGAAGACTTCGCCTCCCTCGGCGCACTGCGCGGCGATGCGGGCGCCCGCGCGCTGCTGAAACGCGGCGCCGATCGGGTTATCAGGGTACCGTTGCAAAGCGCGGCCATTGATATCGACACGCCCGAGGACTTGCTGAAGCTTCAGCAAGTGTGATGCGCCGGCAGCCGGGCCGGTGCCCCGGCGCTACTGCCACTGCGGCAGCGGCATGCCCTCAAAAAGCTGCGCGACCTCTTCGGCGGTCGTCATCCGATGCGCGCGGTCGACCACCCGGCGATCAAGATGGGGCGCCAGCAGGTGCACGAAGTCGTACATGTACTTGCGCAGCAGCACGCCGCGCCGAAAACCGATCCAGGTCACGTGGCTGGAGAACAGGTGCGTGGCGTCCATGAACACCAGGTCCGCATCCTCGTGGGCATTGACGGCCATTTGTGCGACCAGCCCCACCCCCAGCCCCAGGCGCACGTAAGTCTTGATCACATCCGAGTCACGCGCCGTGATGGCCACATCCGGCGTCAGTCCGGCCTTGGTGAAGGCCTGGTGCAGGGAGGAGGGACCACTGAAGCTGAACGTGTAAGTGATCAGCGGATAGGCCACCAGCTGCTTCAAGGTCGGTTTGGCGACTTCGGCCAGCGGATGATTGCGCGGCACGACGATCACGCGATGCCAGCGATAACACGGCAGCAGGGTCAGATCACTGAACAGATGCTCTGAACCGGTGTTGATGGCGCAGTCGATGCGATCCTGCGCAACCATTTCCGCGATCTGCTCGGAGGTGCCCTGATGCAGGTTCAGGCGCACATCCGGATAACTGGCGCGGAACTGCTGGATCACCTGCGGCAGGACGTAACGCGCCTGCGTATGCGTGGTGCCAATGGCAAGACTGCCCCGACCCTCATCGCGCAGCTCGGTCGCCAGGTCGCGAATAGCCTGGGTTTCCTTGAGGATCTGCAAGGCCCGATCGATGACCTGCTGGCCCGCCGGCGTAATGCGCGTGAGATTGCGGCCCTCGCGCGTGAAGATCTGGAAGCCCAGCTCATCCTCAAGCAGCTTGATCTGTTTGCTGACTCCCGGCTGCGAGGTATGCAGCTTCTGGGCGGCAGCCGTTATGTTAAGTCCGCTCTGGGCCACGGCCGCCAGGTAGCGCAGCTGGTGCAACTTCATGAGACCCCGTCCCCTTCAGACCCTTCCGTATTGTCCGGGCGGCCAGATTATAACCGTGCGGCATGTCCGTGACCCAGCTACATAACCGCGACGCAGCTCATCAGAAGCAATGATTCGTTCTGTTACCGGATTGTCACCCGTAAAGTCACCGCATATGGCGCAGATACTTACCCTGGAACTGGAGTCGAAGGCCGTTCAGGTCCGCGACTTCCTGACCGCAGCGGTGCAGAAATACGGCCGACTGGTGTACGCCAACAGCCTTGGCGCCGAAGCCATGGTACTGACGGACATCATCTGCAACAGCGTGCCGCAGATCGATATCGTCAGCATCGACACCGGGCGGCTGCACGAGGCAACCTACGAGTTGCTCGCGAAGCTGCAGCGTCGCTACGACCACAAGATCCGGATCATCTACCCGGACGGTCAGGATGTGTCCGATCTGGTGACCCGCCAGGGTATCAACGGGTTTTTTGACAGCACCGAGGCGCGCAGCGCCTGCTGCGGCGTGCGCAAGGTCGTACCGTTCAAGAAATTCGTGGGCGGGTACGATGCCTGGGTCACGGGCGTGCGGCGCGAACAGTCGAAGACTCGTGCTGAGGGCGACGCCATCGAGTGGGATGCACAGAATGGTCTGTACAAGATCAGCCCGCTGCTGGACTGGACCGAGGAGCAGGTCTGGGCCTACATCCGTGCGCGCAATCTGCCCTTCAACAGCCTGCATGACAAGGGTTATCCAAGCATCGGCTGCGCGCCCTGCACGCGGGCGATCATGCCCGGCGAGGACCATCGCGCCGGTCGGTGGTGGTGGGAACAGCCCGAGCAGCGCGAGTGTGGTCTGCACCCGAAGGCTCGTGTGACCCCGCGCATCGCGACCCCCGGGGTGGCGGCCCAAGGTTGACAAGGGTTGACAGAATCCCGGTCCTGAACCTGAATGACACCCCATGGACTACCTGCCGATATTTCTGCGGGTGCAGGACCGGCTTGCTGTCGTCATCGGCGGCGGAGCCGTCGCTGCACGCAAGGCCGAGCTGCTGCTGAAATGCGGGGCGCGGGTGCGCTTGGTGGCCCCTGAGCTGGCCGCCGGCACGCAGGCGCTGCTCCAGCTGCACAGCGCCGGCGCCCAGCTGTCCCACCAATGCGCATCATTTGCGGGCCACCACCTCGAGGGTGCGGCGCTGGTCATCGCGGCCACGGATTCGGCTGAGGTCAATACGCAGGTGTCGCGGCTCGCCCGGGCCCGTGGTGTTCCGGTCAATGTGGCCGATGACGCCGACACTTCCGATTTCATCCTGCCCGCCATCGTGGACCGCTCGCCGCTGGTCGTAGCCGTCAGCTCGGCTGGCGCAGCCCCGGTGCTTGCACGGCGGGTGCGCGAGCAGATCGAGTCGCTGCTGCCGCAGCGACTGGGCGCCCTCGCCCGCTTCGCCGGCAGCCAGCGCCAGCAAGTCAACAGCGCGCTGCAACCGGCGCTGCGCCGTGCGTTCTGGGAGCGCTTCTTCGGTGCCGCGTCGAATCTTGAGAAATTGACGCTCGATGAGTCCGGCGCACGCCGCGCCTTCAGCGCCGAACTGCAGGACTTTGCCGCTCGCCAGGATGGCGTCCTCCTGGGCGAGGTCTATCTGATCGGTGCCGGTCCCGGCGATCCGGACCTGCTGACCCTGCGTGCCCTGCAGCTGCTGCAGCAAGCCGATGTACTGCTGTATGACCGGCTGGTTTCACCGACCATACTCGAGCGCGCGCGCCGCGAGGCCACGCGGATTTTCGTCGGCAAGGAGGTGGGGGATTCGACCCTGGCCCAGGACCGGATCAACGACATGTTGATCACGCATGCGCGGCGGGGACTGAAGGTGGCGCGCCTGAAGGGCGGTGACCCGCTCGTGTTCGGACGGGGCGGGGAGGAAATCGCGGCGCTCGTGCGCCATGGCATTCCCGTGACCGTGGTGCCGGGGATCACCTCCGCCCTGGGCGCCGCCGCATCGGCCCAGATCCCGCTTACGCTGCGTGAGGTCTCCCAGTCCGTCACCTTTGCGCCCGGCCACGTCGGCGTGGCGGATACGCTGGACTGGCCGGCCCTGGCCCGCTCCGGGCACACTGTTGTCTTTTATATGGCCATGGCGCAGTTGTCCGGTCTCATCCAGCGTCTGCGCCAGGCCGGCGCACCGGCCGACCGCCCCGTGGCGCTGATTGCCCAGGCGACCCTGCCCACACAGCGCGTGGTGCATGGCACACTTGCGGATATCGCCGAGAGGGCGCGCACGGGCGGGTTTGGAGCACCAGCGCTGCTTTTTGTGGGTGAGGTCACCCGCGTCCTGAAGGGTGCGGCATAGCCCACCTGGAGCATCACATTCTTATGGGAATCACACACGGCTTCGCCGGCACCGTCGGCAATACGCCGCTGATCCGACTGCGCGCCGTGAGCGAGGAAACCGGCTGCGAGATCCTCGCCAAGGCCGAGTTCATGAATCCCGGCGGCTCGGTCAAGGACCGCGCGGCGCGCGCCATCGTCACGGATGCCGAACAGCGCGGCGAACTGCGCCCGGGTGGCAGTGTCGTCGAGGGCACCGCCGGCAATACCGGCATTGGCCTCGCGCACGTGTGCAACGAGCGCGGCTATCGCTGCATCATCGTGATGCCGGACAACCAGTCCCCGGAAAAGTACCGCCTGCTCGAGATGCTGGGCGCTGAGCTTTACAAGGTTCCCGCAGTCCCCTACAGCAACCCGAACCAGTACCAGAAGGTATCGCAACGCCTCGCCGGCTCACTGCGCAACGCGATCTGGGCCAATCAGTTCGACAATCCCATCAATCGCCACGCGCATTTCATGACCACCGGACCGGAGATCTGGGAACAGACCAACGGCAAGGTCGATGCCTTTGTCGCCGCCAGCGGCACCGGCGGCACGCTGGCCGGCACGGCCGAATACCTCAAGAGCCGCAACCGTGCGGTACGCTGCGTGCTGGCCGATCCGCCCGGCAGCAGCCTGTACGAGTTCGTGCGCAATGGCACGCTCAAAGCCACTGGCAGCGGCTCGATCACCGAGGGCATAGGCATCGCGCGCATCACCGTCAACTTCAAGGACGCGCCGCTGGATGACGCCGTCCACATCGAGGATGGCGAGACCGTGCATCACGTGTATCGCCTGCTGCGCGAAGAGGGTCTGTTTCTCGGCAGCACCAGCGGCATCAACGTCGCCGCGGCAGTGCGGGTCGCGCGCGACCTGGGCCCCGGTCACACCATCGTGACCGTGCTGTGCGATGGCGGAGCGAGGTATCAATCACGTCTTTTCAATCGCGAATGGCTTGAGCAAAAGGGCCTGGCGGCGCATGCCGTGCCGCCCCGCAGGCACGAGCCCATCAATATGGAGAATGTCCTTGTCGCTTGATCGAACCAAACTGGCCGTCGTCACAGACGTGGTCATCGTCGGTGCCGGCCCCTGTGGCCTGTTTCAGGTATTTGAGCTGGGTCTGCTGGGCCTGAAGGCCGAACTGGTGGACTCGCTGCCGCAGGTCGGCGGGCAGTGCACCGAGTTGTATCCGGATAAGCCGATCTACGACATTCCGGCAATTCCGGTGTGCTCCGCGCGCGAACTGATCGAGCGCCTGCAGGAACAGATCAAACCCTTCAATCCCGGCTACCACCTTGGCCAGGAAGTCACGCAAGTGACGCCGCGTCCTGATGGCCGGTTCGATGTGGCCACCAGCCGCGGTACGCGCTTTGATGCCGGTGCCGTGGTGGTTGCCGGAGGCGTGGGTTCGTTCCAGCCACGGCGGCTGAGCGTGGAAGGCAGTGACAAGCACGAAGGTCGCAATGTTCATTACCGCGTCAAGGATGCGGCCCAGTTTCATGACAAGGACCTGGTGATCCTTGGTGGTGGCGACTCCGCGCTCGACTGGACCATTGAACTCGTCGAGCGCGCGCGCAGTGTCGTGCTGGTGCATCGCCGGGCGGAATTCCGCGGCGCGCCGGCCTCGGTCGAGCGCATGCTGGCCCTGGTGGAAGAAGGTCGACTCGACTTCATCGAAGGCCAGGTGCAGTCCCTCGTCGAACAGGATGACAAGCTCACCGGCGTGCGCGTCACGGCGCGCGATGGGGTGACACGCACCGTCGCTACCGATCAGGTGCTGGTGTTCTGGGGTCTGTCACCGAAGCTCGGACCGATTGCGGAGTGGGGCCTGACGGTGCATCGGCGCACCATTCCCGTGGACACGCACCGTTTCCAGACCAACGTTCCGGGCATCTATGCTGTCGGGGATATCAACGACTATCCTGGGAAGAAGAAGCTGATTCTTTCCGGCTTCCATGAAGCAGCCCTCGCCGCCTTCGCGGTCAAGGAGCACATGCGGCCGGGCGAGAAGATCCACCTGCAGTACACGACGACCAGTCCACTGCTGCAAAAGCGGCTCGGTGTGACCGGTGAAATCGGTGACGGTGCCACAGGCGACTCTGGCGCTCGCCACAGCGCCTGAACGCGCGCCGCACAAGCCCGCCGCTCGTGACTGCCAGGGAGCGCGTTGCCTGTCCGGACTGCAGCCTCGAGCAGACGCTGCCGGTGCTGGCTGACGACGAGGAGGCGCGCTGCCCGCGTTGCCTGCGTGTGCTCAAAGTGCCGAACTCCCAGTCCGGCGCCGCCTTGGCCCTGATCGTGGGTGCCCTGCTCTTTTGGATACCGGGGTGCCTTGCGCCTCTGCTCACCGTTTCCTCCGGCGGTGCCAGCCACAGCGCCAACCTGGTCGGATGCGCACTCAAATTATGGGGCGCCGGTTATCCCCCGCTGTCCGCACTGCTGGTGGTGCTGATGCTGGCGATTCCCAGTGCATTCATGGTGGTGACGCTGGTGCAGGCCGTGCCGAGTTCCAACAGCGATGAATTGCGCGCGCTGGCGCATTACCTGCGGCGCTGGCTGATGCTGGAAGTGTTTGTGGTCGGCGGTTGCGTGGCTTATTCACGCATCCAGGCGGTTGCCACTGCGACCGTCGATATTGGCGGCTGGTGCCTGGCAGGCTCGGCAATGCTGCTGCTGGGATCACTGGCACTGCGCGGCGACCCGCCGCTGCATCGCAAACAGCCCCTGCGCCCGCGCAGTCTTTCGCTGCAGGCCACCACGGCGCTGGTGATTGCGGGCCTGGTGCTGTATATCCCCGCCAATGTGCTGCCTGTGTTGGAGATCGAACGGTATGGCAGCACCGAGAGGGACACCATTCTGGGCGGTGTCGTGGAATTGGTGCACTATGACCTGTGGCCGCTGGCGGTCATCGTGTTCATGGCCAGCGTCGTGGTGCCGCTGGCCAAGCTGTTCGGGCTCGCCTGGCTGCTATGGCTGACACGGCGGCGCTCCCCGCATCAGTTGCGGCAGCGCACACGGTTATATCGTCTGATCGACACCATTGGTCGCTGGTCCAATATTGATGTCTTCATGATTTCAATACTCGGTGCGCTCGTACAGTTCGGAGCTCTGGAGCGGGTGCGACCCGAACGCGGCGCGCTGGCCTTTGCCACCGTGGTGCTGATCACCATGATCGCCGCGCAGTGCTTCGATCCGCGCCTCATGTGGCGCGATGCCATGCCACAACCGGAAGCCACCGCATGAGCGAGCCGGCGCCGGAGCAGCCTGAATCTGCGCCTGAGGCGCAGCGGGTGCGGCGGCGGCTGAGTATCGTGTGGCTGGCACCCACCTTTGCCCTGGCGGTCGTGGCATGGCTCACCTGGCATACACTCATCCAACGCGGCCCCGCGATCACCATCCGTTTCACCAGCGCCGAAGGCCTGACCGCTGGTGAGACCGAGATCCGCCACAAGGGCGTGCGCGTCGGCACCGTCGATTCCTTCGAACTATCCCCGGATCTGTCCGAAGTTATCGTGCATGCGCGCATGACCCACGAGGTCAGCAAGAATCTGACCGGCAGCACCCGGTTCTGGATTGTGACGCCACGAGTCGGAACCAGCGGCATCTCCGGCCTCAATACCCTGGTGTCCGGCGCCTATATTGAAATGTATCCCGGCGACGGCGTCGCGCAGCGCGACTTCGTAGGTCTGGAGGATCCGCCGCTGCTGCAGCCGGACACCCCGGGACGGGCGTTCACGCTCACCGAAGATGAACTGGGCGCCATCGGACCGGGTACGCCCGTCAACTATCGAGGCGTCCAGGTGGGCCAGGTCGAAGGTTACGCGCTCGACATCGACGGCCTGCACGTGAATGTCTATGCCTTTGTCAGGGCGCCATACGATGCGCTCGTTCACGACGACACGCGATTCTGGGATGCCAGTGCAATCGATGTCTCCGCGGGGCCGCAGGGTGTGCGGGTACGCCTGAATTCCCTGCAGCAACTGATCACCGGGGCCATCGGCTTCGACACCCCGTTGCCGCCCGGGGCGCCACTGCCCACGCAATCGGTCGGACAGGCCATCGCCCAGCAGGCCGCCGGCAAACAGTTGCCCGCCACGGCCCGATCCGCCCCTGAGGCCGCGGCTGATAAGGTATTCCCCCTGTACGACAGTGAGGCAATTGCATTGCGCAATCACGCCGGCCTGCGCCTGGCCTACACCCTGCGCTTTGATGAATCAGCGGCCGGCCTGCAGTCCGGCACCGCGGTACAGCTGCGCGGCGTGGAAATCGGCAATGTCACCGAGGCGAAGCTGACGTATGACCCTGCCAGCGGGGAACTGTATGAGGCAGCCAGCATGAGCCTCGACCCGAGCGTAGTGCAGCTGGCCGGCGTCCCGCCGGGATCTGCGGCCAAGCAGGTGGCTGCGGTACGCGCCGGGCTCGCACGGCTGGTTGCGCGCGGGCTGCGGGCGCAATTGATCACCGCGAACTTCCTGACCGGCCAGAAGGTGATCGCCCTGGACATCACGCACGATGCTCTGCCGGCAACCCTGGATGTGAATGCGCCCAGGCCGGAATTTCCGACCACGCACGGCGCGGATATCGACGGCATCCTGCAGAGTCTGCAAAGCACGCTGAAGCATATCGATCAGGCCACTGCGGGCCCCTCGTTGCCGAACGCGATCAAGAATCTGGATACCACGCTCGGCCATCTGGAACAGATCACCCGGGAGGTGCAGCCGCAGATCAAACCCTTGATTGCGAGCCTGCGGGCGACCGCCGATGCTGCACAGAATGCCGCTCAATCCGCCGGCAGCACGCTCGGACCCGACGGCGCACTCGCAACGCAGCTGCCGGCGCTACTGCAACAGGTCAGCGATGCGGCCCGCTCCATCCGCGAACTGGCCGATTTCCTGGAACGGCATCCCGAGTCATTACTGCGCGGCCGGCACGAGGCTCCACCATGAAACGATTGCGCTGCACTCCACGCGTAGCGGCTGCGGCGGCGCTGCTCGCCGTGATGGCGGCCTGTCAGTCGTTGCCGGCATTGCATTACTACTCGCTGACGGCGGTGAGTCCGGCCAGTGGTGCGAGTCACCCGGCCGCGCCGATGCTGATCCGCGTGCGTCATGTCAGCCTGCCCCACGAAATGGACCATCTCGGACTGACGCACCAGGTGGGCCCGACGCAGCTCGCGATTTCGGACAACGACCAGTGGACCGCCCCGCTGAACGCGCTCATCCAGGAGACGGTGACGCGAGACCTGGGCGAGCGCCTCGGTTACGCGCAGGTCGTGGCCGCGGATGCCCTGCCGGCGGCAGCGCATCCGGATGCGCAATCCACGCTGGATCTGGACTTCGTGAGCCTGGCTGCCGACGGCTCCTGTGGCGTCACCGCCCAGGTGAACTGGACACTTTCGGCCACGAAGAGTGCGCCGCGACGCGGCAGCGCCCGGCTGTCCGCGCCGGCCACGGCGGGTTGCCCAAGCGGGTTGCCCGCGGCGCTGAGCTCCGCTCTCGGAGATCTGGCCGACCAATTGATCCCGCAGCTGACCGCGCCCTGAGGCCGACTGTCGCGCGCCTCACCGTTACCCCGCCCGGACACAGCCTTGCTTAAGCTGCTAAAGCCTTGACAATGATTGCCAAGGCAACTATTATTTGCCGGTGAGAGGGCCCCGGTGGGGTCTGGAGGACGCACTTGGCGGACGTGTACAGCCTTGAGAACTACGAGCCTCGCAGTGGTCTGGGCAACCTGATCGGCCGGGCGCGAGCCCAGCTGCTGGCGGTGCTGGATGCGGAACTGGCACGCGATGCCTTCCTGGGCCCCCTTGAAGTGACTTCCGCGCAGTTCATCGTCATCGTGAATCTGGCCGGTCGCGAGTGCGCCACTTCCGCCTCGGAGCTGTGCAAAGGCATCTCCTACGATGCGGGCGCGATGACTCGCATGCTGGACCGCCTGGAGGCCAAGGGCCTGGTGCGACGTACCCGCTCGCCCGATGACCGCCGACTCGTAAACCTTGAGCTTACCCAGGCGGGCAAGGCCGCCTATCCGCGCCTGCGGGAGATTTCCAGGCAAGTGCTGAATCGATCCCTGCGTGACTTCACGCCGGAAGAAGCCGGGACGCTGCAGAACCTCTTGCTGCGCCTGACGAAGAACGTAGGCGCGTGATGCGCACGCCATTTCTCGCAGCGATTGCGACGGTGCTGCTCGGGGCTTGTGCCAGCACGCATCGGCTGCGACCGGAAGCGGCTTTCATTCAGGCCAATACCCTGCAAACTCGTCAGTCCCTGAGCGGCACTCCCATTGATGCCGCCGCATGGCCCAAGGCCCAGTGGTGGACGGCGTATGGGGATAGCCAGCTCAACGACCTGATCAACGAAGCACTCGCGGGCAATCCGGGTCTGCGCATCGCCGAGGCCCGCACGCGCGCGGCGCTCGCCCAAGTTGCCGCGACCGACAGCGCGCGCGCGCCCAGTGCGGGTTCGAGCGGTCAGGCAGTGCGCGGGCGATTTTCCGAGCACGGCCTGTTTCCCCCGCCCTATGCGGGCAACTGGGACACGCTGGCGCTGTTGACCGGCACCTTGTCCTGGCAGTTGGATTTCTGGGGCAAGAATCGCGCGGCGTATGAAAGTGCCGTCGGCGCGGAGCGTGCGGCCGAGGTCGATTCACAGGCCGCTCGCCTCAGCCTCGCGGCGGATATCGTGCACGTGTATGCGCGGTTGCAGGAAGACAGCCTGCAGCTGCAGGTCGCCCGCGACACCCTCAACCAACGCGAACAGGTACTGCGGCTCACGCATGACCGCAACGCCGCCGGCCTCGACTCGCGCGTGGAGTTGACTCAGGCACAAGCTGCGGTTCCGGCCACCCGTGAACAGATCGATGCACTCGAGGAGTCGGCAGCCCATACCCGTCACGTGCTGGCAGCGCTGACCGGCGCGGGCCCCGACCGCTCCTTGAGCATCCACGACCCGACCGTGTCGGTCATGGTGCAACCCGAATTGCCAACCAGTGTGCCCGCTGAACTGCTCGGCCATCGTCCGGACCTCGTCGCGCAGCGCTGGCGCGTCGAAGCGGCTTCACAAGGCATTCGCGAAGCGACGGCCGAGTTCTACCCGAACGTGGATCTGCTCGCCTTCGTGGGTCTGCAGAACCTGGGTTCCACCAATCTGTTCAGCGCCGCCAACCGTCAATACGGCGTCGCACCCGCATTCACGCTGCCCTTGTTTGATGCCGGCAAGCGCCGGGCGAAGCTTGCGGGGCAGGATGCCGCCTACGACGCCGCGGTCGAGCAATACAACCAGCTCATGACCGACGCGTTGCGCGAGGTGGTCGATGCGCTCGCCTCCATGGACAGCCTGGGCCGGCAGCGCAGCGAAGAGCGTGATGCGCTGGCGAATGCCCAGGAGGCTTACGATCTGTCGGTGCTGCGCTATCGCGAGGGCTTGGGCAACTACCTGCAGGTGCTGAGCGCCGAATCGCAGCTGCTCGCGCAGCGCAGCCTCGAGGCACAGCTGCAGGCCCGCGCGCTCGATCTATCAGTTGACCTGGTGCAGGCACTTGGCGGTGGGTTCGTGCCGCAGGTGCCCACGCCGGCGCTCCCGGAGAATAAATAGTGAACACCGAAAGCAATACCCCCGCCGCGCCGAATGGCCAGGGAAATGGCAAACGCAACCGGATGCTGGTGCTCGTCTCGCTTGCCATACTGGGTCTTGCCATTGGCTATGGCGTGTACTGGCAGACCGTCCTGCGCCTGCGCGAGAGCACCGACGATGCCTATGTCAACGGCAACATCGTCCAGATAACCCCGCAGATTGCCGGCACCGTGGTCGGTATCAACGCCGATGACACCCAAAATGTAGTCGTCGGCCAAACACTGGTCCGCCTGGATCCGGCCGATGCCAAGGTGGCTCTCGATGAATCCGAGGCCCAACTTGCCCTGACAGTACGCTCGGTGCGCGGCTTGTTCGCCACCACCGCACAACTGGCCGCGGCCCAGAGCATTCGGGAAACCGACCTCGACACCGCCGAGAAGGATCTGGCCCGGCGTGAACGCCTGGCTGGCAGCGGTGCGATATCCGGTGAGGAACTGCAGCATGCGCGCGACGCGGTATCGGCCGCCAAGGCCGCTTTGCTGGCGGCCGAGCAGCAGTCGGCCGCCAATCGCGCCCGCATTGATGGGACGCAGATTGAAGACCATCCGGAAGTGCAGGCCGCGGCGAGCGCGGTGCACAGTGCCTATCTGAACCTGGCGCGAACCCAACTGCCGGCGCCAATCGGCGGCTTCATCGCACATCGCAATGTTCAGCTGGGCCAGCGGGTCAGTCCGGGCTCAGTGCTGATGTCGGTCGTGCCACTGAATCAGGTCTGGGTCGATGCCAATTTCAAAGAGCTGCAGATCGGCAATATCCGCATGGGACAGCCGGCGACACTGATCGCTGATATGTACGGGAGCTCCGTGAAATATCACGGCACCGTCGTCGGCTTCAGCGCGGGCACCGGCGCCTCGTTTGCGCTGCTGCCGGCCCAGAATGCCACGGGCAACTGGATCAAAGTCGTACAGCGGCTCCCGGTGCGAATCCTCATCGATCCGAAGGACCTGGCGGCACATCCCTTGCAGGTGGGTCTGTCCATGCGCGTGGAGGTGTCCACAGTCGAGCGCAACGGTCCGCGTCTGCCACAGGCCACTGCCAATGCCCCACGCTACGCCACCAGCGTCTTCGATGACGCGGACCGGCAGGCCGGCGCGCGGGTCGAGGCAATCATCGCCGCGAATCTGGCCAGTCCGGCGCATGGCCGGGTCGCGCGCCGAACCGCGCAGGTACCCACCCGCCCCGCCACATGAACCGCCCCGCGTCACACCTGAAGCCGGACGCGGGCGCACCGGCGTCGCTGCCGCCGCTGGTGGGTGCGGCACGCTTATTGGGCACTCTGGCCGTGTCGCTGGCGATCTTCATGAACGTGCTGGATACCTCCATCGCGAATGTGTCGATTCCCGCAATTTCCGGCGACCTCGGTGTGTCTCCGGACCAGGGCACGTGGGTGATCACCTCCTTCGGCGTCGCGAATGCGATTGCAGTGCCGCTGACCGGCTGGCTGACGCGGCGCTTTGGCCAGGTGCGACTGTTCACGCTGTCCATTTTCCTGTTCGTCATCGCCTCCTTCCTTTGCGGCCTGGCGCCCTCGATCGGGCTGCTGATTTTCTTCCGGGTTATCCAGGGCGCCGTCGCCGGACCGATGATCCCGCTGTCGCAGTCGCTGCTGATGTCCAGCTATCCACCCTCGAAGCAAAGCACGGCACTGGGGCTGTGGTCGCTCACCAGCCTGACGGCTCCGATCGCCGGGCCGCTGCTGGGCGGATGGATCACGGACAATATCTCCTGGCCCTGGATCTTCTACATCAATGTACCCATCGGCCTGTTCGCCGGCACGTTGAGCTGGATTTTGTATCGCAAGCGTGAAACGGCGACGCAGCGTGTGCCGATCGACGCGATCGGGTTGGTGCTGCTCATGACCTGGGTAGGCTCGCTGCAGGTGATGCTCGATAAGGGCAAGGATCTGGACTGGTTCAATTCGCCGCAGATCATCAGCCTCGCGCTGCTGGCCGTGGCCGCCTTTGTGTACTTCCTGATCTGGGAGATCCACGCCGAGCATCCCATCGTGGACCTGTCATTGTTCAAGCGGCGCAATTTCTGGGTAGGCACGCTGTGCATGCTGCTGGCTTACGGGGTGTTCTTCGGCAACCTGGTGTTGTTGCCACTGTGGCTGCAGCAATACCTGGGCTACACCGCCACCAATGCCGGCATCATTCTGGCCCCAGTCGGCCTGCTGGCGGTATTCGTCACGCCCTTGGTGGCCAAGCTCACCAACCGGGTGGATGTACGGGTGATCGTGACGGTGTCATTCACGATTTTCGCCACGGTCATGATCATGCGCTCGCATTTCAATACCGACGTGGATGTCCGGACGCTGTTGATCCCGACCATCATCCAGGGCGCCGCCATGGCCAGCTTCTTTGTGCCGCTGGTGGCCTTGAGCGTCTCGGGTCTGTCGGCGGACCGCATTCCGAATGCTTCAGGCCTGTTCAACTTTGCGCGTATCACCGCCGGATCATTCGGCACGTCCATTTTCACGACTTTCTGGGATCGTCGTGCGACACTACATCATAGCCAGCTCATTGAGCACCTGGCGCGCGACAATCCCACGACGAGCGCGGCGCTGGCGGGACTGCAGGCAAATGGACTGAACGCGCAGGCTGGCACCGCCGCCCTGAACCGCATCGTGGACGTTCAGGCATTCATGCTCTCGGCCGATGATCTGTTCTATGTCTCCGGATTGATCTTCCTGGCCCTGATCATGGTGATCTGGCTGGCCCGACCGACTCGTCCCGGTTCGGGCGCGACTGGCGCGCCGGCCGCTGCCGCCGCCCATTAGGCCGTTCTGCGCGAAGGCAGTTGCTATAATGCTGGCGACCGGACGTGAGGGAGTTTCAACTTGGCCGGATCACTATCACCGGGCGCGGCGCGCCGACTCATACTCTGCGGCGCGATCGCGTTGGTGGTGGTGGCCGTCTATGCAAGCTTCGGCTTCTACGCCGTACCAGCTCTGATCCGCTCGCAGGGCAGCGCCTTCGTCACCCACAAGTACCAACGAACTCTGCAGCTGGGTGCCATTCACTTCAATCCGTTCACGCTGGAACTGGATATTCGCAATTTCGCCTTCCCGGATGCCGACGGCAAACCGATGGTGGCGGCGCAGCGCCTGTATGTGAACCTGCAGCTGGCGAGCTTGTGGAACCGCGGCGCGACTTTCCAGGATATTCAACTGGAGCAGCCGCAGGTCCACGCCCAGCTGCGTGCCGATGGCTCGCTCAATCTCGCCGATCTGGCGAAGCCCTTCGCCAACCAACCGCCCACGCCCGCCTCCGCACCGATGCGCCTGTTCCTGACGCGCCTGGCCGTCATCGGCGGGGAGTTCACCTTCGTGGATCTGGGACATCCGACGACACTGCATGCCGAATTGCGGCCCGTGAACTTTGAGTTGCGGGACTTCAACACAGTCGGTAACGGCGGCAATGGCTACACCCTGGCCGCCGCGACACCCGCGGGCGAGCAATTCAACTGGTCCGGCACCCTCGAAGTTGCACCGGTGGCCTCGAAGGGCCTGTTCAATATCAAGACACTGCGCGTCACCACGCTCACCGGGCTGGCCGGGACAGCGGTGCCACTGACCGTATCGTCGGGCCTGCTATCGCTGGCGGGTCGCTACGCCTTCACGCTGCACGATGGCGCCGCAGCTCTGCAGGTGGATCTGGATTCCCTCGCGCTGAGCGACTTGGCGTTGCGTCCGAACACTGGCCAGTCCGACTATGTCGTGCTGCCGCGAATCGAGATCGATGGCACACACATCGATCTGACCCAGCGCAGCGTCGTGGTTGATGCCGTGAAGGTCTCGGGGGGACAGATTCACGGCTGGTTGAATGAGAACGGCAGCGTCAATCTGGCCGAGCTAGGCGGATCGCGGGGCACCGCGCCGGCGGTGACACCGGCGCCGGCTGCTACCGCCTCGGGCAGCGCCGCACCGGCGTGGATCATCAAAGTGCCGACGATTGATCTGCACGGCCTGAGCGTGGATTTCCAGGATCGCTCATTGAAGCCAAGCCCGACGTTCACGCTCTCGCCTCTGGATATCAGCGTGGCACAATTGCAATGGCCCTTCGGGCCCCCGCTTGCAGTCCAGCTGAAATCGGGCCTGGATGGCTCTGGCAGCCTCGCCGCGCAGCTGCAGGTCACATTGCCGGATGCCGCGCTCACGGGCCACGTGGAGCTGGCGGGATTCAATCTACCGGTAGTGCAGCCCTATCTAGCCCGCTACACCGGGCTCACGCTGCTCAGCGGGCAGTGGGCCGCCAAGGTGGATCTTGAACGCGATGCCAAGGGGCGGCTCACGGTTGCGGGGGAAACGGACGTCACCCACTTTCGCACCGTCGATGATGAACTGCGCAAGGACTTCATCAAATGGGATCGCCTGAGCGTGACCGGCATCAAGTATCGCAGCGACCCCGCGTCACTGAATATCGCCAGCGTTCGGGCCGATGCACCCTATGCCCGCGTGATCATCGATCCGAATCGTCACTTGAATATCACGGAGGCGCTGCATCCCGCGGGTAACGGCACGGTCGCGCCCGCGCCGCCCCCGCCAGCCCCGTCCGCACCGGCAACTGCGCGCACCGTGGCACTCGCGCCTCCCGCGCATGCCACTGCCATGCCCCTCGCCATCGGCACGGTCGTGATCATGAATGGATCGGCGAACTACTCGGATCAGTGGATCCAGCCGCATTTCGCGATCGGTATCCAGCAGCTCAACGGTACCATCGACGGACTGTCCTCCGCCGCGGCATCCCGCGCCAAGATCGACCTGAACGGGTCGGTCGACCGCTATGCACCGGCCCACATCTGGGGCGAAACCAATCTGTTATCGCAGAGCACCTATACCGACATCAACATGAGCTATCGCGGCATCGAACTGACTGGCATCACGCCCTACTCCGGACATTTCGCCGGCTACCAGATCGCCAAGGGCAAGCTGACGGCGGATCTGAAGTACCACATCGAGGACCGCAAACTCACCGCCAGTCACCACATCGTCGTGGACCAGCTGCAGTTGGGCGACAAGGTCGAAAGCCCCGATGCCGTCAATCTGCCGCTGAAACTGGCGGTCTCGCTGTTGAAGGATCGCAACGGTGTGATCGACCTCGACCTGCCCGTCACCGGCAGCCTCGATGATCCGCAGTTCCGGATCGGTCCGATCATCTGGAAGGTATTCGTGAACCTGCTCGAGAAGGCGGTCACCGCGCCCTTTTCGCTGCTGGGGCATCTGTTTGGCGGTGGCGACCAGGTCAATGTCGTGGAATTCGCTCCCGGCAGCGCCGCGCTGGATCCGACCGCGAAGTCCCGTCTGGACAGCATCGCCAAAGCGCTGGATGCCCGCCCCGGTCTGGAATTGGATGTGCCCAACACCTTTTCGAGCGCGACCGATACGCCGGCCCTGGCCCAGAAACACCTGCAAAGTCTGCTGCACCAGCGTGCCGGCATTGCCGAGGAGGCGCCATTGCCGACTGATCCTGCGGCGCAGTTCAATCTGTTACTGACCCAGTATCGCGCCGAGATCGGCGCAAAGGCGCCATTGCCGCCGCTGACCACGACGCTGACCAGCGCCAAGAAGGTCAAGGGCGAAACACCCGACTATGGACCCGCCAGCGCCGAACTGACGGCGGCTTTGCTGGCGGATGTCAAAGTGGCTGACGCCGAGCTGGAAAAACTCGGCAATGCACGGGCCCATGCCGTGCAGGACGTGCTGCTGCAGGGCACGAATATTGATCCTGCGCGGATATTCCTGATCAACAGTGCGGCGCAGCCGCCGCCGGGGAACACGGTTCGTCTCGAGCTGGCCCTCAAGTAGCAGCGGGCGCGCCGCAATGCAGCAGGCGATCGGTCTCCTTCTTGACCACTGCATAACACTCACAGCAACGCTGCTCGAGCCGCGGTCGGTCGAGCACGGTGATGTGTCCACGGGAGTAATGGATGATACCGAGTTTTTCCAGTTTGCCGGCAGACCCGGTGACGCCCTCGCGACGCACGCCGAGCATGTTGGCAATGAGCTCCTGCGTCATGACCAGCTGATTGGATGTCAGACAGTCCAACGAGAGCAACAGCCAGCGGCACAGTTGCTGATCCACCGTGTGGTGCCGATTGCATACTGCGGTTTGCGCCATCTGTGTAATCAGGGCCTGCGTATAACGCAGCAGCAGAAGCTGCACCTCGCCATTGAGATGGAATTCGTCCTTGAGTGTCTGTCCGTTGAGACGAAAGGCGTAGCCTGCACTTTGCACGATCGCGCGGCTTGGAGTGGTTTCACCGCCCATGAATAGAGAGATGCCGATCAATCCTTCCTTGCCAACGACAGAAATCTCCGCTGAAGCCCCGTTCGCCAAAACGTACAGCAGTGACACAATGCAGTCGGTGGGAAAAAAGACGTGGCGCAGCACATCTCCGGGCTCATACAGGACTTTGCCCAGTGGCAGCGGCACGAGCTGCAACTGCGGGAAGAGTCGCTCGCGCTCGGCGGCGGGAAACGCCGCCAAGAGATGATTCTGTCGCGGATCGTTCACCGAATCTGGCATGGCCGAGTACCACGGAGATCGACGGCTAGCATACGGCGTCGGGCAGTATAGACCCTGCATCGAGCCAGCGTACAGAGGCTCGCGACCGCCACGGTGGCTTGGATTCTGCGGCCGTGCGCAATCGATCAGGTCTGGCCATCGGTTTGGCGCTGGTGCGTTCCGTCCTGGATTCACACGAGGGAGCTGCAACTGCGGCAGGTGAAGGTTTTGGCCGGGGTAGTGAACTCACTGTCCGGCTGAAGATCGAGACTTGATTCTAGCCTTCGCGATACGCGGCCTCCCGCAGCCAAAGTCGCGGCGCCTCGGGCTATCGACAGATCATCGATTCTCACAATGATAGGCGCAGAAGCTAATCCTAGGCCGCTAACTGAAATGGCAATAGCCGGTCATACTCCTGCTTGACCACCGCATAGCACTCGCACGAGCGCTTCTCCAGCGCAATTCGGTCCTGCACCTGAATCCGACCGCCTTCATAACTGATCAATCCGCTATCCTGCAACTTCAATGCAGCTTCGTTGGCGACTTCTATGGTTACCCCCAGCATGTGTGCAATGAGCTTCTGAGTCATTATCATTTCGGTCCCCTGAAGGCGGTCCAAACTCAGCAAGAGCCAGCGGCACAGCTGTTGGTCGAGCGAATGATGCTTGTTACATGCCGCCGTCTGCACCATTTGCGTCATCAGGGCTTGAGTGTAGCGAAGCAGCAGGTGCAGCACCGCGCCGCCGCGATCGAATTCCTGTTTCATCAGTTCGGCGGACAGCCGATAGGCGCCGCCTGCACTTTGTACCAGGGCGCGGCTTGAAGTGGACCCACCTCCCATGAACAATGAAACCCCCACCATACCGTCATTTCCCACAACGGCGATCTCAGCCGACTCGCCGTTCTTCATGGCATACAAAAGCGATACGATGGCCGTCGTTGGAAAATAAACGTGAGTTAGTTGATCGCCGGGCTCATAGAGCACCGCACCCAATAGCATGTCGACGTATTCAAGTTGCGGTCGCCAAATCTTCCACAGTTCGGGAGGAATGGCCGCCAGGAGGCCATTGTGTACCGGATTGCGCGCGGCGCCTATCATTGAGCCCGCTCCACGCCGATTCGAACGCAGCGCATGGCGGGGTTTAAATGACTAGGCACATGACTCACATCTCGCACACCGCCTGAGATACAGGCGCCGCAGACACGAGTGCCGGCCTAACTGCAAATCGGCGGTTTAGCAAGACGGCGAATTCGTCGGCCGCCACGGGCCGGCTGAAATAGTACCCCTGCCCCTCCGGACAGTTGTGTTCCATCAAGAATGTGAGCTGCCGCCGTGTTTCGATCCCCTCCGCGACGACGCGCAGATGCAGGCTCTGGCCCATCGTGATCATGGCGGCAACGATGCTGGCATCGGCATCGTTGGCCGGAAGATTGCGCACGAATGACTGATCAATCTTCAGCGCATCGACCGGGAGCCGCCTCAGACAGTTCAAGCTGGCAAATCCGGTGCCGAAATCATCGAAGGCCAGTTGCGCGCCGAGCCTCTTAAGCTCCCGCAACGCTTCACCAATGACGTTTGGCTCCTGCGTCAGGTAAGTCTCCGTGAGTTCCAGTTCCAAACAACTTGGATCCAGATCAAACGCCACGAGGGTTTCCCGGACGTTTTCGACGAAGCCCATTTTCGCGAGTTCCAGCGCGGACGCGTTCACACTCATTGGGATCGCCGGCAAACCCGCATCGAGCCATGCGCGGGCCTGACGGCACGCTTCGCCCAATGCCCACCGGCCAATTGGCACGATCAGGCCGCATTGCTCCGCGACCCGTATGAAAGGCGCCGCGGGCACAACCCCATGCTCCGGGTGGCGCCACCGAATCAACGCCTCGACGCCGGTGATTTCTCCCGTGCGCAAATTGACCTTGGGTTGGTAGTGCAGCAGGAATTCGTGCTGGGCGATGGCACGGCGCAATCCACTCTCGAGAGCCAGTCGCTCGCCGGCGAGGCGATTCATGTTTCTTTCGTAGAAATGATGCCGGTTGCGTCCGCGATCCTTTGCGTGATACATCGCGACATCGGCGCTCTTCAGAAGTGTATCCGCATCCAATGCGTCGTCTGGATACGTGGCAATGCCAATACTGGCCGTAATATGGACCTCGTGCGCATCAATGTCATAGGGCCGGCTCAGCGTGGCGAGTATCTTTTGCGCGCTGATCGCTGCGTCCTCGCTGTGCGAAACCTCCGAGAGAACTACAACAAACTCATCTCCGCCGAGTCGGCCGACAGTGTCTGAGTTGCGCACGCAGGCAAGCAATCGCTGCGCCATGGCCTGTAGCAGGCCGTCGCCAACGGCATGGCCCATGGAGTCGTTGACTTGCTTGAATCGATCGACATCTATGAACAGCACCGCAAGCTTGGTTCTGTGGCGCTCCGCGGCCGAGATAGCGTGCGCCAACCGGTCGTTCAATAGCGCTCTGTTGGCCAGGCCGCTTAGGGCGTCGTGTTGCGCCAGATACGATGTTCGTAGCGCCAAGGCCCGCGCCTGGGTGACGTCATGAAAGACCATGACAGCACCGGTCACTTGCCCGTTCCGGTCGTGGATCGGTGCCGCCGAATCTTCAACACCGGCCTCGGACCCATCGCGTCGGATGAGCACGCAATCTGGGGTAAGACCGATCGCCTTGTTCTCTATCATCGCTAACATCAGTGGGTTCGGCACCGGTATGCCCGTGGGGCCATTTACGATGTGAAGTACCTCCTCCAGCGGCCGTGCCACCGCCTCATCGCGCCGCCAACCCGTCATGGATTCAGCTACGGCATTGAGATAGGTGACTTCTCCGCCGAAGTTCACGCTGATGACGGCGTCTCCGATTGAGTTCAGCGTTATCTCAGCAAGCTCCCTTTGCGCAAACAGCGCCTCGGCATTGGCGGCGCGTTCGATCATGCTCTGTAGCGCCTTACACAGTGAGTACCCATCGAGGTGTGGCTTCAGCAAGTAGTCCTGTGCTCCATGCTGGACGGCAAGCTTGGCGAGGTGCTCATCTTGCGAGGTGGCGAGGATGAGGATTGGAATGTGCGGAGTCGCTTTTAAGAGCCGGTAAAAGGTCTCAATTCCCCTGCTGTCGGGCAAAAAGAGATCCACGATGATCGCCGCGATGCGGCCCGATGCCTTCGGCTGTTTGGCGCGGTCCTGGTCGAGCCGTTCGAGCGCCGCGGAGAGCAGCCCCGCTCGTTCGAGCGGAAAAGCGGTACCGTGTGCATCGACAAGCGCGTCGAGAATGTCAGTACAATCGGATAGTTTGTCGTCGATTAGAAGGACGCTTTGCGGCATTGATTCCCGTCCCTGATATCTGCAGATGCGCGGCGGTAGTGTTCTGTATTTTCTCGTTTTTGTATGTTCGGTAGCACACTCAAGCTAAGGCGCTATGCGGTGCCGGTCACAATTCAGAGGAGTTATGAGGCTCGGATTGCCAGCACCGTCAGAATTGGCGCGTTTTAGGCCAGCTGCTTGAGCCAGAACGTGGCTTTTGAAGAAATCGATTCTTGAATTCGCCGCGCCAGACATCGGTATGGGGTCATCCCTACCAATAAGCGCAGACCTTGCCGCTCAAAGCCGCTGAGGCAGTGTGCGGTGCGCGAACAGTTCCGGCCTTGCCAATCTCAGGGCAAGAATCAAAGTGACCAGCTTGCCATCAACGATTCGGCCATGATCAAGATCAAGAGCCAGTTGCGCTAGCGGTCGCTCAACGACCGTAATGCCCTCATTCTCGCCCGCCAGACCACCCCCCTTGCCGTCCCGATCCGCGGCGACGTAGGAGGCGAGGAACAGGGACAGTCTTTCTGTTGAGACGCCGGGGCTGGACCAAACGCGCGCCACGCGTTCCAGGTCATGCAGAGACACCCCGAGTTCCTCATAGGCTTCTCTGCGCGCTGCCGCTTCATCCTGTTCATATTCGATCATGCCGGCGCAGGCTTCTTCAACCGTATCCTCTTGGGTTACGCTGAATACCGGCGCGCGGAACAACCGCGCCACGAGTGCGCATTGACGCTGACTATCATAAGGAAGGACCGCAGCCGCGTCTCCATGCCCTTCTATCTCACGTGGCACCACTGACCCGTCAGCCAGCCTTATGCGAAGCTTCTCCACTGTCAGGTAGCCGGAATAGGCGACGCTGCGCCACAGAATTTCCGGTTTCACGATGAATAGCTGCGCGTGGACATGAGGTTGCCCGGTGTTCGAACGGCAGGCTCAGCAGCGGACGTGACTGGAAACACGGAAGGTTCCGGCACTGAGATCTCCAGTACGCTGACGGCACCATCCGGCCGGCACAGACACTCACCGACGACGGCGGGCAGGAGCAGGAGCTGGCCTTTGCACAGGGCGTAACTTTGGCCTGCGTACTCCAGCTCGGCCCTCCCGGCGAGGCCCAGCAATACCCGTGGCAGGGCCGTCCTGCCGACGACAAATGGCAGTTGTCCGCTGTTGCGGGTCACTGCGAAGTGATCGCAGCGGATGAGCTGCTCGCGCAAAACCGGCCGCCTCTCCAGCGCGCGTGGGCTCTGGGGCACGACGGGGCCTTGCGCAAAATCAATGCAGGCCAGTGCCTTCTCAATCTGCAGAGGTCGCCGGCGCAACGTCCTTGGGTCGATGTGATCCCAGTCATGGAGCCGGAATGTCACGTCGCTGTTCTGCTGTATTTCGAACACAACGACATTGGCCAAGGAATGCACGGTGCCGGCGCGAATCAGGACGGCGTCCCCCGGGGTCGGCGTGAAGCCGGCCAACTCATCGGCCAGCGTGCCATCGGCGAGCACCCGCCGCAATCGCTCTGGGGTGGTGAGCGTAGTCAGGCCGGCGAAAATTCTGGCCGCCGGACCGTTTTCCAAGACGACCCATGCTTCAGTCTTCCCCGTCTCGCCAATCGGAATGAGTTTCCGGTCTTTATCCGCTGGATGGACCTGAACCGACAATCGCTGTCTTACGTCGAGCAATTTCAGCAGTAGTGGGAAACGCTCGAGGCGTCCCGCGAATATACCCAGCAGTTCATCGGGCGACCGTGCGACCAATTCAGCAATGGTCTTGCCCTTCAGCGGCCCTTCGGCAACCCGGCTGGCGCGCTCTTCGCGATCGCTCAACAGCCACGCCTCGCCAATGGGTTCGTCCCCAGGCAGCGGCGCGGACAGCAAAGGACCAAGCCGGCGGCCGCCCCACAACCGATACTGATAGATCGGCTCGAATCGCAGCGGATAAAGAGGCGTCGTGCTCATGAACACAGCTACTCCGCGGACGGCCTACGCATACCGAGCGCCACCCACTCCGTCTGTGCGGTCTCGTACACAGCGGCCGGCCCCTGGCCCGCGCGCCGCCACCGGTGGCGCGCTTAAGGTTCCGGGTGAGAGAGGTCTCAGCTGCCAGGCTTACGGTTGAGCTCGCTTCGCCATCGTGCCGGAGCTGTCCATCGAATCAGTCCCGCAGGCACAATCCAATGAATAGATCCGGCAGACACCAGGCCAGAGCCGGCGGCACGCGGCACGACCGGGCGCGCCGCGGCGGGTCCGGTTATGCAGGCGACCAAGGAACAATATGAAAATAAATCCCGACGACTTTCGCCTGGGTGAAGGCGAGAAGGTCAATCTCAGGAAATGGCCCACGCTGATCGACCCGGTATACAAGTCCAAGGCGGGGTACAAGAGGCTTCTGGAACACCACGTTGAAGAATTGAGTGCGATGCAGCAGCTGCACTATTCGACCAATCGCCACGCGTTACTCATCATCTTTCAGGCCATGGATGCCGCCGGAAAGGACGGCGTCATCCGGCACGTGATGTCGGGAGTCAACCCGCAGGGTTGCCAGGTGTTCAGTTTCAAACCTCCCAGCGCCAGCGAACTGGAGCACGATTTTCTGTGGCGTACCACGCGTGATCTGCCCGAGCGCGGTCGCATCGGCATATTCAACCGGTCCTATTATGAGGAAGTGCTCGTGGTGCGCGTGCATCGCGGGATTCTACGCGCGGAGGGGCTCACGGACACCCCTCGCCACGATCGGAAGCTGTGGCACAACCGCTATCGCTCGATCACGGACCTGGAGCGACATTTGTCCGCCAATGGTACGCGCATCGTCAAATTCTTCCTCCACCTCTCGAAGGAAGAGCAACGCAAGCGCTTTCTGGCGCGCATCGATGAGCCGGAAAAAAATTGGAAATTCAGCCTCGCGGACATCAAGGAACGGGGCTACTGGAAGCAATACACAAGGGCGTACGAGGAATGTCTGGCTGCGACCAGCACAACGGATGCGCCTTGGTATATTGTTCCCGCCGACGACAAGGAGAACGCCCGACTCATTGTTTCGGCAATCGTACTCGACGCCTTCAAGCAATTCAGGATGCATTACCCGAAGGCGAGCGCTAAGCGTCGCCGCGAATTGCTGACGATCCGCAAGCGGCTCGGGAAGTGAGCTGAGAGTCTTCGCTGGCGCGACTTGCCATATCCAAAAAAAACGCGACCGAAGGTCGCGTCAAAGATCGGTATTAGGGACACACCGGAACGGCTTGTAACCAACCAGGCTCGACAGCGTCTGTGCGGAACCGCACACACCTGCCCTGCGGCGGGGGTGGCTCACAGCTCAACCAGCAGCACGATCTTGCCGATATGGGAACCCGACTCCATCAGCGCGTGCGCGTCCGCGGCGGCGGTCAGGGGAAAGCGGGCATGAATGGGCGGCGGTTGCAGCCGCCGATCCGCGAATAGCGGCCAGACCTCATTCAGCAGGTCCTGCGCCAGCCGCCCCTTGGCGGTGCTGGATTGCGGGCGCAGCGTCGCACCCATGATTTTCAGGCGCTTCACCAGAACCTGGCGCAGGTCGATTTCGGCACGCGCCCCACCCTGGACCGCAATCAATGCAATGCGCCCATCCATGGCGGCCACGGTAATGTTCCGTTGCATGTATTCACCGCCGACCATGTCCAGGATCACATCGGCCCCGCGACCGTGCGTGGCCTCCTGAACGGCGGCGACAAAATCCTCGGCGCGATAGTTGATGGCCCGCTCGGCCCCCAGTGCCTGACAGGCCGCGCACTTCTCAGGGCTGCCCGCAGTGGCGAGGACCCTTGCGCCAAAGGCGGATGCCAACAAAATAGCGGTCGTGCCGATACCGCTGGCCCCCCCATGCACCAGCACGGTCTCGCCCGGCTGCAGGCCCCCGCGCCGGAAGAGGTTCAGCCACACGGTGAAAAATGTCTCAGGCAGAACGGCCGCCTGCTGCAACGTCAGGCCGGGAGGTACCGGCAGGCACTGCACGGCAGGCACGCTGGCGTACTGCGCGTAGCCACCCCCGGCCAGCAATGCACAGACCAGATCACCGACCCGAAGGCTGCGCACCTGTGCCCCGACTGCCGCGATTTCGCCTGCCACTTCGAGGCCCGGAATCGGCGATGCACCGGCAGCGGGTGGATAGTGTCCCTGGCGCTGCAGGATATCCGGTCGATTGATCCCGGCGGCAAATACCCGGATCAGCACTTCCGCAGGACCCACCGGGGGTACCGGACATTGCACCGGCTCCAGCACCGATGGCGGCCCTGGCTCGCGGATCCGTATCGCCGTCATGGTCTGGGGAATGGGCATGGGTCGACTCAGGCGCTCATTTTCGCGACACGTTTCAGCCAGGCGCCAAGCGCCGCGCTGATCTCCTCGGGTCGCTCCATCGTGCACATATGGCCACATTCCGGTACCGACACCAATGTGCTGTGCGGAATCAACTGTGCCATGACACGGTGGGTCGACAGCGGCGCCCAGGCATCATCCCTGCCGCACAGCACCAGCGCCGGACATGAGATCATCGGCAGCAATGGTGCCGCGTCCGGTCGTTGCAACAGGGCGCGGATCTGCGCGGCAAACTGCACCGGTGTGCGCCGCTCAAACATCTGCAGAATCGACTCCACCAGTCGGCGATCCTTCAGTCGCGCCTCATGGATCATCGGGATTCGCAGCCAGCGCTCCCCGACGGCGCGCATTCCGGACTGACGCGCAAGCTCCAGCAACTCATGGCGCCCCGCCGCCTCCTTCTCGCCGGCAACCCCCGCCGGCAAGGCGGTGTACCCGGTGTCGAGCAACGCCATTCCGGTCACGCGGCTTGCGGCACGACGCACGACTTCGAGGGCCACGCGTCCGCCCATGGAATGGCCCACCACGGCGAACTTTGTCGGCGCCTTCGTCAGGATCACCTCCGCCATCGCACCCAATGAATCCAATTCGCCGTGATCGGCCACCTGAATACGCGCCAGCTTCTTCAGTACCTTCATTTGGGGTTTCCACACCGCCGCGTCGCACAGCAGACCGGGCACGAGCACCAGATTCATCTCAGGCAAAACGTATCGCTCCAGAGCAGCAAAAAACGATCAGGACACCCGGCGCGGGCCGCGCGCGGCGGCGAATGCCAGCCTGCCCGTCGCCGCCCGGTGTGCTCCGACGCGTTCGACCAGCGAACCGGCCAGACATCCTAAGGTGGCGCCCACGATGCTGAACAGCGAAATCACCCACGCTGCGGCCAGCAGCAGTCCGACATAACTGCAGCGGGTGCGCTGATCCCGGGCGGCCAGGGCGGCCAGGGCGGCCGGATTCACGTTGACGACGGGAGAAGTGGCCATTTGCGGTAGGATAAACGCTTATGAATGGGCATTCCCACGCAGATGGTCACGGGCACTCTCACGGGCACGGTCATGGCCATGATCATGGCCATGTCCACGGCGCCGACCAGGCGAGCGCGCGCCGCCTGTGGGTGGCTTTTGGGCTGCTGATCTGCTTCACGTTGGTCGAGGCCGGTGGGGGCCTGTGGGCCAATTCGGTCGCGCTGTATGCCGAAGCCGCGCACATGCTCGCTGATTCGGCATCGCTGCTGCTCGCGATCGTGGCCATTCGTATGGCGCAACGCCCGGCACGGGCAGACCGCACCTACGGACATCGGCGCTACCAGACCCTTGCCGCGTATACCAATGGCCTGGTGCTGCTCGGCATCACCGCCGCAGTGGTCACCGCGGCGACACGCCGGCTGCTGCTGCCGCCGCACGTGGATGGCACGGTGATGCTGGTGACGGCTGCGGTGGGTGCCGCCGCCAACATCTGCGCCTTTGCGGCGCTCAGCGGCGCGACATCGCTCAACGAACGCGGCGCCCGACTGCATGTACTGAGCGACCTGGCCGGATCGGCCGCGGCGATCGGCGCTTCGGGACTGATCCTATGGCGTGGCTGGGAGATCGCCGACCCGCTGCTGTCGTTGGTGGTCTCCGTCCTGATCCTGCGGTCCGGCTGGCAGTTGACGCGCAACTCGGCGCACGTGCTGCTGGAGGGCGCGCCGGCGGGCCTTGATCCGCACGCGGTCGAACACGAACTTGCCGGCGTGCCGGGCATCAAGGGCGTCCATCACATTCATGCCTGGTCGCTCACCGGCGAGACGCCGATGCTCACATTGCATGCAACGCTGCGGGACGGTGCGGACCGCCACGCGGCCCTGAACGCAGTCATGCAACGTCTGCAGGAGCGGTTCGGCGTCGCTCATGCCACCGTCCAGATCGAAGAGGGTGAATGCGCGGGCGCCGACAGCGAAGATGACTGCCATCAGTCCCGCAAAGCCGGATGATTTCGCCGGACGGTGAGGCGCTGCCCTCTGGTCGGATTGACGCACTCGGTTACCCCGATCTAACCGTACCGGAGCCCGGGCAGATACTGCCGGTGCAGGAGGGGTTGTGGTGGCTGCGCATGCCGCTGCCCATCTCCTTGGACCATATCAACCTGTGGCTGCTCGAAGAGCCGGGTGGCTACGCGCTGGTCGACACCGGCATGGCCACCGCGGCATCGCGCGCCATCTGGGACCACCTGTCCAAAACGGTGCTGGCGCAGCGGCCGCTGACCCGCATCCTGCTGACACATCTGCATCCGGATCACGTCGGCCTCGCCGCCTGGCTGCAGCAGCGTTTCGCAGTGCCCGTGTGGAGTACGGCGGCAACGCTCGATTTGCTGCGCATGCTGCTCATCGAGCCGAGCGCGCAGACGCTCGCCGAACGCATGGCCTTTTTTGCCGGTCACGGGGTCGAACCGATCGCAGAGATGGCTGCCAGCCTCGTCTCGAAGGGCTATCGGGACTCAGTGGACGGGCTGCCGGCAGCGGGCCGGCTGATCGTTGACAATGATCTGACGCAAATTGGCTCACGCCAGTGGCGCTGGCTCGAAACCGGCGGCCATGCCCATGGGCATCTGTGTCTGTATGCCGCGCACCCGCACCCCGTGCTGATTGCCGGGGATCAGGTGCTGCCGACCATCTCACCCAATATCGGACTGACGCCGCTGACGCCCGACCCGAACCCGCTGGCGACCTACCTGCAGTCCCTCGATCGGCTCGCCGCGCTGGATGCCGCAACACTCGTGCTGCCGTCACATGGACGACCGTTCATCGGGCTGGCTGCCCGCGCCAGTGAGATTCGCCAGCACCATGAGCGGCAATTCGCAAAACTGTTCGCGGCGTGTCGTACGCCGCTGACGGCCTTCCAGTGCCTGCCCTTCCTGTACCGCCGGCAACAGCGCGGCTTTCACCTGTTCCTGGCTATGGGCGAAGCGCTCGCGCATCTGGAGTACCTCACAACATCAGGCCAATTCGAACGCCGGATCGAGGACCGCATCACGCGCTACCAGCGCCTCAATTAGCTGCTTGGAAGCAGCATCGGGCGCGGACCGCCGCAGGCCCAGTCGAGCAATTCGACGGTGTGAACCACGGGCATCGAACTGCCCGATCGCAGTTGCATGATGCAACCCACATTGCCGGTGGCGACGACGCTGGCCCCGGTGCGCTCGATATTCGCAAGCTTGCGGTCACGCAGCTGCGAGGCGATCTGGGATTGCAGGATGTTGTAGCTGCCGGCCGACCCGCAGCACAAATGTCCCTCGCTGATCTCGCGCAGTTCGAAGCCGGCTTCGCGCAGCAGGCGTCGCGGCAGTGCATCAAGTTTCTGGCCATGCTGCATCGAGCAGGCGGAATGATAGGCAACCACGGGACGTTGCTGCAGGGGCTGCACCGGCAGCGGCGACAGCGCCAGTACCTCGGTGATATCGCGCGCCAGGCCACTGAGTCTGGCAGCCTGCGCTGCCAGCCGCGGATGGTTACGGAACATGAAACCGTAGTCCTTCAACTGCGTGCCGCATCCGGAGGCGTTCACCACGATCGCCGCAAACTCCCCCGCCGCGCTGGCAACGCGCAGATTTTCCAGCAATCTGCCGGCAAAGCCATCCAGCTCTTCGCCGCGGCCCAGGTGATGCGTCAATGCTCCGCAGCAACCGGAGATCGGCACGACCTCCCAACCCGCGCGGCTCAAAACTCGCTGGGAAGCGGCGTGCGTCTGCGGTGTCAGTACGCCCTGTGCACAGCCGAGGATCAGCGCGACACGACCACGCGGGACGCCCGGTTTCGGCGCCGGTGCGAGTGCGGCGTGCGGCGTGGCCGCATGCACGGCTGCCAATCCGAGCATGGCCCGCAGCGGGGGCGCAAGCGCCTCGGATCGCCGCAAGCGCTGCGGCACCAGCCCCGCAAGCCGCAGCGCGAGGCGCAAGCGGGCGGGGAATGGCAGTATTTTCGCCAGCGCCGTACGCAACCACCGTTCACTCAACGGCCTGCGGTAGGTGCGCTCGACATACGCGCGCGCATGATCGATCAGGTGCTGGTAATGAACACCGGACGGACAGGTCGTCATGCAGCCCAGGCATGACAGGCAGCGATCCAGGTGATGAACGACCGCCGCGGTCGCCGGGCGTTGCTGCTCCAGCATGTCCTTGATCAGGTAGATGCGACCCCGCGGACTATCGAGTTCATCGCCCAGCAGCACGTAGGTGGGACAGGTTGCCGTGCAGAAGCCGCAATGCACACACTTGCGCAGTACCTTCTCGGCCTCGGCCGTATCCGGATCACGCAGCGCGACACTGTCGAATTGGGTCTGCATCAGTTCATTCGTCCCGGATTCAGCCGGTTCTGCGGATCAAAGGCGGTCTTCAAGCGCGCGGCGATGGCCGCGATGCCCGGCGGCTGCGGCTCAAATACACTGCTGAGGCGACGCTCGGCCAGTGGGGCCCTGACCAACGTGGCATGACCGCCGTGCAGCGCGCCACGGACGCGGCGTACATCAACCTGCTGCGCACCGATCCAGATCAGTCCGCCACCCCAGTCCAGTTGAAAGTCCTCCGGTTGAATTTCATCGAGAATGCGTGCGGCGTCGCGCGGTGGCACCGACAGTCGCCAGATCACCGGAAAGTGCGCCAGCACTGCGGCCGCGCCGACCTGCTGCCAGAACGCCGCAGAATCGGGTCCATCCAGGACCGCCGCCGGCGCCAGACTCAAGCCCGCCAGCAGTCCCACGACCCGGGATTCCACCGATGTGGCCAGGCCTTCCAGGCGCAGCGCCACGCCACGCCCGGGTACGAAGGCAGCCGAGGTCACTTCGAACATCGAACCCAGCGCCTGTGAACACAAGTTCACGGCTGCCGCCACACTCACGGATGCAAACAACAAGGTGCGCTCAAATTCGGCGGCCGGAACAACGCGCACCGTGATTTCAGTCAGCACCGCCAGCGTTCCCCAGGAGCCGGCCAGTGCCTTGGGAAGGTCAAAGCCGGTGACATTCTTGACGACGCGGCCGCCGCCAACGAATGCCTCGCCGCGCCCGTTCACGGCGCGCAAGCCGATGAAGTGATCGCGCGCAGATCCCGCCGTCACGCGGCGGGAGCCGGAACTGTTGGCCATCAGCACCCCGCCCAGCGTCTGGGTTCGCGCGGCATCCAGCAGCATCGTCCCGGGGGGTTCAAACGCCAGGCGCTGGCGCTGGGTGGCGAGCAACGCTTCAATCTCCTCCAGTGCGGTCGCCGGACGAACGGTCAGCACCAGCTCGCCTGGTTGATAATCCACGATGCCCCGCAGTGCCGATAAATCCAGGATCGCAGCTTCGAGCGGCTGGCCGATGCCGCGCTTGGTGCCGCCTGCGACGAGCTCAAAGGCCGGCCCCGGAGCGCTTAGCAGCTCCGCCAGCTCGCCCTCCGTGCCGGGGCGCAGCTGCATCAAAATCGCGGCAGTCCGGCGTGCCGCGAGGCACCCGCATGCACATGTTCGCGACCCTGCTCGCTGCAACGGGACAGAGTCGGAAACACCTTGCCGGGATTGAACCGCAGCTGTGGATCAAAGACCCGCTTGATCCGGTGCTGCACCTCAAGATCGGTCGGACCGTACTGGTAGGTCATCAGATCGCGCTTCTCGATGCCTACTCCATGCTCACCGGTGAGCACACCGCCCACATCCACGCACAGTTTGAGGATGTCAGCACCGAAGGCTTCCGCTCGATCCAGTTCACCCGGGATATTAGCGTCATACAGGATCAGCGGATGCAGGTTGCCGTCCCCTGCGTGAAAAACATTGGCCACGCGCAGGCCGTGGCGCACCGACAGTTCCGCAATCGACTGCAGCACCGGCGCGAGCTGGTGGCGCGGAATACTGCCGTCCATGCACAGATAGTCCGGGCTGATGCGACCCACGGCGGGAAATGCCGCCTTGCGACCGGCCCAGAAACGCAATCGCTCCGATTCATCGGCTGAAATCCGGCATGAGGTCGCGCCATGACTGTTGGCGATCGCATGCACGCGGGTGATGAGTTCATCCACTTCAGCCTGCGGGCCGTCAAGTTCGGCAATCAATATCGCCTCGACATCGAGCGGATAGCCGGCCTGCACGAAATCCTCGGCCGCACGAATCGCCGGGCCATCCATCATCTCAAGTCCCGCTGGGATGATGCCGGCCGCGATCACATCCGCAACGCAGGCGCTGGCGCCGGTGGCCGTGCTGAAGCCAATCAGGAGCGCGCGTGCCGACTGTGGCTTCGGCAGGATGCGTACCGTCACTTCGGTGACGATGCCCAGCAGCCCCTCTGACCCGATCATCAGCCCCAACAGATCCAGCTGACCCGCATCCAGATACCGGCCGCCGAAACGCAGCACCTCGCCCTCGGGCGTGACCACTTCAACGCCCAGGACATTGTGGGTCGTGAGGCCGTACTTCAGGCAATGCACGCCGCCGGAGTTCTCCGCGACATTACCGCCGATAGTGCAGGCGATCTGGCTGGAAGGATCCGGTGCGTAATAGAACCCGCGCCCAGCCACAGCCTGGCTGATCGCAAGGTTGGTCACGCCGCTTTGCGCGACGACGCAGCGATCCGCGTAGTCGATTTCGAGAATGCGATTGAACCGTCCCAGGCCCACGACAATCGCATCGGCGGCCGGTACCGCGCCGCCGGATAGCGAGGTTCCCGCACCGCGCGGGACAATGTTGACCCGCTCCTGATTGGCGAAGCGCAGCACGGCGGCGACCTGCCCGGTGTCGTGCGGTAGCACCACGGCGAGCGGCCGCTGCCGGTACGCCGTCAGTGCATCGGTTTCGTAGGCGCGTACCAGCAGGTCGTCATCAATGACATCAGCTGCCCCGAGAATGGCGCGCAGACCCGCGAGAATCGCGGCCTTCCGGGCGATAATGGCCGCGTCCGGCTGCGGTAGGCAAATCATCGGTGGGAGCATGACCGAAAGGCCAAGGGGGCAGCAAGCCCGGGCGCCGGTGTAGCATTGGCCAAGCTGCTCAATTGAGGAGTGAAGATGACCCAGATCCGAATGAACCGCCGCGATGCACTGCTGGCCGTGCTGTCGGTCGGCGCTGGCATGGCCATCGCCCGGACGGCCCTGTCAGCCAGTACGGGTAACGCCCTGACCAAGGCGGTCCCCTCCTCGGGTCAGAAGATTCCCGTCATCGGTGTCGGCACCAACAACTACAACGTAGCCGATGCCGATGAGGTGGCGGCACGCCGGGCGGTTCTCGAGCAGCTGCCAATGCAGGGAGGCGCCGTCGTTGACACCGCACCGCTTTACGGTCAGGCGGAGCAACTGATCGGCAATCTGGTGGCCGGCCTGCACAATCGGGACCGTCTGTTCCTGGCCACGAAGGTCATTGCGCAGGATGCCAAGGCCGGTGCGGCCTCCATGGAAGAGTCGCTGCGCCGGCTTCAGACATCGCATATCGATTTGATGCAGGTGCATAACCTGATCGGCGTCGAGGCCATGATTCCCGTGCTTCAGGAGTGGAAAAAGGCCGGCCGCATCGGCTATTACGGCATTACGACATCCAATCCGAATGACCATCGACGGATGATGGATTACATGCGGCGCCTGCCGATGGACTTCATCCAGGTCGACTACTCGCTGGCCAATCGCAGCACTGCCCAGGAGGTGCTGCCGCTGGCAGTTCAGAAAGGCATTGCCGTGATCGCCGATTCACCCTTTGGCGGGCGCCGGGCGGCCGCCAGTGTATTTGCGCAGGTGGCCGGCAAACCCCTGCCGGACTGGGCTGCGGCCATTCAGGTCACGAGCTGGAGCCAGCTGTTCCTGAAGTACGTAGTCTCCCATCCGGCGATCACCTGCACCGATCCGGGTACCACGAGTGTCGATCATCTGGCGGACAATATGGCAGCTGGCCGTGGCGCCATGCCCGACGCGCCACTGCGCCAGAAGATGGAGGCGCTCTGGGGCGGTCTTAAGTCCTGACCAACGCCCCCCTCAGCGGCCGGACGACCACCCCGGCGCCGGCAGGACTTGTCAACTCATGGGCTGGGGACAGGGAAAAAGCGCAGTTGTGCGGTGAATTATGCAATCGGGCGCACTGGCGCGGACCCCGGTCACCCGTGTATTGTGTCGCCGCGGTTCGCAAACAGCGCGCCCTTGATGTTCAGCTGTGAGTTAGGTGATATGACGAAAATCTACGTTGGAAATCTGCCCTTTTCCGCTGACGAGAGCCAGGTGCGTGCTCTGTTTGCGCAACATGGGACTGTTGAGTCCGTGAATGTAATCATGGACCGTGAAACGGGTCGTCCGCGCGGCTTTGCCTTTGTTGAAATGAGCAATGCCGACGCTTCCCGTGCCATCCAGGGCCTGAATGGCTATTCAATGGGCGGGCGCGCGCTGCGCGTCAATGAAGCCCAGGATCGCCCCCCGGGTGGCGGTGGTCGTGGCCCAGGCGGCGGCGGCGGTGGCGGTGGTGGTCCGCGCCGCAGTGGCGGTGGTGGTGGCGGCGGCGGCGGCCGGTACTGACCCCTCGTTCCGGGACGACCTTCCGGAACTCCCCGCAGTGAAAAGCATGAGTCCCGCATCGCGGGACTCATGTGTTCGGCGTTCCCGCGGACCGGACCACGGCATCCCCGCGGGGCCGTGGCCGATCAAATTGCCCGTTTGCACCAGATTGCGGCGTTGCCGCAATCTTCCCCTGCCGCCCATGCTGACTGTGCCCGGGATTTTCCGGTGATTCAGGAAGCCATCATGAGCAAATCTGCCGCTGCGGCGTACTTCAATGTCTTTACCGTTCGGGAGTTCGAAGGCTCGACCGGCCAGAAAGCCAAGAGCTGGACGAAGGTCGGGGTCGCCTTCCCACATCGCGAGGGACCAGGCTTCAATCTGGAGCTGTCCGCCCTGCCGCTGGACGGTCGCCTGGTTGCGCTCGTGCCCACTGACGATGATGAGGGTGCCGCGGCGACCGGTTAGCTCGTGCTGCGCAACGGTCCGGGTCTGATTGTGAGCACCAAAAAAAGAGGCCCGCCGAAGCGGGCCTCTTCATCGATCGAATCGATGACCGGGTCGTTACTTCGTCGTAGGAGCAGAAGAAGTTGAAGAGCTCTTCTTCTTGCCGTGGTGCTTCTTGGCATGCGTAGTAGTCTTCGCGTCCGAGGACGGGGCAGAAGAGGCAGGCGCATCCGCGGCAAGCACCGGACCGGCCAACAGGATCAGAGCGAGAGCGGGAACGAGTTTGCTAACCACGAGTCGTCTCCATTGAGGAATATAAATACGCTAGCGTCACGGGATGCAGAGCCTACACGAGCGCCCTGGCACTGCAATATCTTCTCTATTAAGTTGTAGTAAGGATGGCAACCCACCGTTTTTGCGAGGGATTGTTGAGCCCCGCGGGGGCACCAAAGCCTGCATGATTTGACGCCACAACACCCCCACGACACGGTTGTCTCGGCAGCGCGCAAAGGCATATAGGAGTCACGGTCGGGCCGTCGTTATGTTGGCTTTTCTGGCTTGGGGGCACCTTCGCCCCGTGGCCCGCGCCCGCGCCCGCGCACTGTTGCGACTGAATCCGGATTACGCGCGCTGGGTGAGTGGCGTCGCGCCTGACCAGCAGGATGCGATCGCGTTCGTGAGAGCCTCCACCTGGGCGGACGCCATCAAGCATGAACCGGGTTACATCGACGATGGCGAACGGCCCGACGGTCCCGACGCCAATGCGAACATCGGGTATGAAGACCGGCGCGAACACCGCTACTGGCACTACGTGGATGTCCCCTTCTCCCCCGATGGGACCCCACTGCCCGAAATCCGCACACCGAATGCGGCCACGCGCATCGCGCAATTCCGGCAGATCCTCAACGACCCCGCGGCGGCCCCCCGGCTGAAGTCATACGATCTGGTGTGGCTGCTGCACCTGGTCGGTGACATACACCAACCCCTGCATGCCGTATCCAGATTCACCCGTGAGTTACCGGAAGGAAATCTGGGTGGTAACCGGATCCGGCTGTGCGCCCCACCGTGTCACCAGGAACTGCACTATTTCTAGGACGCGGCCCTGGGGCGCGGCACGGCGACGCAGGCCCTGGCGCTGGCGCGGGAGCTGCCGGCGCCGGCCACATCGAAACTCACCGACGCCGACGTTCGGGACTGGCTGCAGGAAAGCGGCCAGATCGCGCGCCGCGTGGCATACGGTGTGCCCGTTGGATCGGGTGCCGGCCCCTACCCGCTCAGCCAGGCCTATCGCGAGCAGGCACGGGCCGTCGCGCGAAAGCAGGTGGCGCTGGCTGGCGGCCGACTCGCGGTGCTCCTCAACACCGCCCTTGCTCGTCACGGATCTCCTGCAGACCCTCCTGGATCAGGCTCGCCACCATGAACCAGCCGACCAGGCCCACCAGCAGGTACGGCAGATTGCCCGGCAACCGGAAGCTTGAGTCCCAGCTCATGTGCAGCACGACCGCCATTGCGAACACGCGCACGAATCGCGGCTCGCGCAGCATGCTCCACCTGAAAGCCGCAGCCCGCTTCACGCGCCACAGCCCGCCGGCGGCCATGGCGCTCCACACGATATGGGTAAATGGCGCCAGCAGCCCACGGGTGAGGATCACATCCCGCATGACCAGTGAGCCTCCTTCAAGTCCCGCACGGAAGGCGTAGCCGGCGGACTCGAACGCCGCAAAGCCCGTACCAACCGCTGCGCCGAGCAGCAACCCGTTCAGGGTGTAGCGATAGCGCCGGTCGTTGATGACGATTGCCAGGGCCAGAAGCTTTGCCGGCTCCTCAACCAGGCCGGCGATGGAGCCGCCAAGCCATTGAATTGGAAACGCTGCACCAAGTCGGAACATGAAAAGTGAGACCAGCAGCGCCAGGACGCCGCCCAACAGCAACAGCCGCATGACCTGGTACAGCGATACGTTGCGGCGCACATTGCACTCGAAAAACAGCACCAGTATGGACACCGGTACGGCAAATGAGCCGGTAAGAATCAGACCCGGAATCAGATTGCGATTGCCGCTGTGCGTCCACGCGATGATGAACGCACCGTAGACCGCGAGCGCCAGCAGCAGCAGGCGCCCAAAAACCCAGGGCCTCGGCCAGCCAGTCGAGACCGCCGCCAATGACGGCGTGGTCTGCGGAGCGCCCGCCGCAAGACAGCGCTCGACATCCTCTTCGCTGTGCGAACTGAACACCTCGGTCCACATCGCGCGCAGCGGCACATGGCGCAGCGGCTGCACGCCGACCGCGCCGGCGACACGCTCAAGTAATATTATTGTTCGCTGATGCACTGCGACTCATACCCGCGCTGATCCTGCAAGGTGCAAAACGACACGCATGTGTTCAGTTTTTGCGCACCTTAACGGAAACCCTTCTGGTAACGCTTTTAAAAGATTTTCAAGTGGGTCTTTGCACACAGTTATACACAGCTTCTGTGGATAACTGTCCGTGCAAATGCGTAGCTGTCGATGCCCAGCAAGTCAATCACGGCGAGTACTTGACGAATCAGACGCGTGATGCCTTGCCTTGGACAGCGGGTCGCGAGAAACTTCATCGTGCCGGCATTACATCAAGTAGGCACCATGAAGCAATCCCCCACAGCCTCTGAACGGCAAGCTCCCGACGACAACACCGAACTGGCCGCTTCGGTCGCACGCGCGCGCCTGCGGGTCGATGTCGCCAAGCAGAGCGTCAGACTTGCCAAAGAGGAACTCAAGCGCGCGCGCAAGCGCATCAAGGACGCCAAGCGCGAAGTGCGCCGCGCCCGTAAACGCGCCAGTACCGCGCGACGCGCCTGGAAGCAGGCACGGCGCACGAGGGCACGACCCGCCAAGGCCAGCGCGCCGGCAAGGAAAGCTGCCAAGAAGGCAGTTGTAAAGACAACCGTCAAGCCCGCGCGCAAGAAAACGACTGCCCGGACCAGCACCAAGGGGAGTGCCCGCAGCGCGCGGACCAAGACTGCGCGACGCGTCGTGAAGGCCGTGGCGAAGGCGCCCACAAAGACCGCCGCACGCAAAACCACCAGCAAGCGGCCCGCCACCAAGCGGCGCGCGGCGCAGAAGAAGACGGTGCGAGTCGCCCCGGCCAGATCCGCTCCGGCACGGCGCAAGGCGCGACCACGCATTTCGATCGCACCGGCACCGCCGGTGACACCGGTGCTTGAGGTGGTCGAAGCCGAGGTCACGGCGCTGCCGACACCGAGCAGCACCCCTTGAAGAACTCCAAGACGGCCGCTCTGCAGTCGTAAGCCCAAATATCAAGCCTGTGCGGCAAAATCATGATTGACCAGTGATCGATCGCCCATGCTAGGCTCGGCGACGGGACACAAGCTGGGGATCAGGGGGGCATATGGCTACCCGAACGCGGGAGGATCGTCAACTGCGGCTATTGAGCGCTGTGTGCCTCGCCTTGCCCGAGGCTGAACGCACCCTTTGCGGGGCCCATGCTGACTTCCGGGTGCATGGCAAGATATTTGCCTATTATCTGAAGAATCACGGTGGCGATGGCATCACTGCCGCCTGCGTCAAGGCACGGCTCGGCGAACATGTCCAACACGTGCAGCGCGCCCCCAGCCGCTTCTATCTGCCGCAGTTCATCGGCAGGCGCGGCTGGTTTGGCGTGCGCCTGGATCAAGGCAATATCGATTGGGATGAGGTCAATGCCCTGGTGGCGGTCAGCTATAACCTGGCCGCGCCAAAAGAACTGCGCACGACACTCGCGCCGGCTGCGAACGCCCTTACCGCACGCTCACTGGTACGCGGAGCACCCGCGCCGGGGATCGTCGGCCACACGGCCCAGCTTGTCGATGGAAATCTGCTCAATGCGGCACGGATTGTCGAGGAGCAGATTAAACCGGATGCGCCATTGCGGCCCACGGCAATGCCGGGGGCCGCAAGTCTCGGCCGATCTGCCGGGATTCGCAGCCGCCGTTAGCGGCCGAACCGAATCAGGCCTTCTTGCTCTTGGCCTTCCTGACGGCGAGTTTAATGCGCTTCTGCCAGGCCTTGAAGCGAACCGCCGCTTCGCTGCGCTTCAATAGACGGGCAATTTTACGAACGCCCTCCTTGCCAGCGAGCTTTCGCAAAGTCTTCAGTTCATCTGCAGCCCAAAGAACACGCTTACGTCGTGTGATACGCGGCATTGCTAACTCCGATATGAATTGTTTTCAACAAAAAAAAAGCAGGCGCGGATCTTACTCCATGATCAACATGATTTGAATCAGATCTGACCATTTGGTTCAATGATTGCTGCGCGTTCCAGAAAAACAACTTATCAATATGTATCGTATTTCTGCAGCGCCCGCCGATGCTCAATCTTCGAGCACCGCCAGTCCTCAACCAATCACTCCGGCCCGAATGCGCGACGTGATCGACTGTTTCACAAAGCACAACTCACAATCAATCAGATGCCGACTCAAAGCGTGACTGCAGCACCCCGGATTGCCGCTCTTTTTGCGACCGGTGCGGTGGTCTATCAAACCCGAGACACGATATCGGCCGATGCTCTGCTGCCTGAAGAGCAGCAATATCTGTCTCGGGCGGCGCCCAAGCGCATTCATGAGTTCGCCGCCGGGCGGGCATGCGCCCGGGCTGCGCTGTCCGACCTCGGATACCCGGCCGTGGCCCTGCCGATGAACGCTGATCGAGTTCCACTGTGGCCGGCTGGCGCCACCGGCAGCATCACACACACCGATATATTCTGTGCAGCAGCAGTCGCGCCGACCCGACACATTCGGGCTCTCGGGGTGGATGTGGAGCCCATGCAATCCGTCAAACCGCAGCTGTGGCGCCGAATCTGTACGGCGCAGGAACTGGCGATGCTGCAGGCTCAGGATGAACAATCCGCCCTGGCAGCGGCAACATTGATATTCAGCGCGAAGGAGGCATTTTACAAATGCCAATATACGCTGACCCGGGAATGGCTGGGCTTTGCGGACATCATTGTCACCATTGATGCGGACCGCTTCACCGTCGAGCCCACGCGATCGTTACAAATTGCGGCGCAGATGCCGGCTCCATGGCACGGACGGTACCGACACGAGGCCGGGCTGGTGATTACCGGCGTGTGCATCGTCTGATACCCAATGAGCCACCCGTGGCGCCGGGCTGGCCTTTCATAGCAAAGATGTCGACCACCCCGCCGCCCAAGCCTATCCTTGCGCTATGCTGCGGCCCTCTAACCTTTGGCCAAAGCCTGAGGGCTTGAGCTCCTCTGGAAGATTAAGGACGCTTGGATGTCGCCATTTCGCTGTGCAGCCCGTTGCCTGGTGCCCTTTGCCGTCGCCACCGTGCTTGCCGGGTGTGCGTTGGGCCCCAATTACAAGCGGCCCGATACGGCGGTCACCGAGCAATATAAGAATCCCGTCAGCACGACCATCCAGGCGCTTCCGGACAAGTGGTGGACCCTGTTCGGCGACGCAACGCTCAATGATCTGGAGGAGCAGGTCGAAGTGTCCAATCAGAACATCGCCCAGGCCGCCGCCGCCTATATGCAGGCGCGGGCCGTCGTGCGCCAGGACCGCTCCAGCCTGCTGCCCTCGCTCGCAGTAACGGGGGGGGTCACCCGCACCGGGGGTAGTAGTGCCTTGGGTACGACGGTGCCCGGCCGCGGGGGCAGCACGACATCCACAAGCTACCAGCTCGACCCGAGCGCCACTTGGGAACTGGACGTCTGGGGGCGCCTGCGCAGAACCTTGGAAAACGCCCATGACAGTGCCCAGGCCAGCGCCGCTGATCTGGCCAATGCCACACTTTCCGCGCGCAGCCAGCTGGCCATCGCCTATCTGCAACTGCGCGGCGCCGACGCCCAGCGCAAGCTGCTGGCGGATACCGAAGCGGCCTACCAGCGCACGTTGACGATTACACAAAACAAATACAAGGCGGGCACCTCCGCTCGCACCGACGTACTGCAGGCTGAGACCCAGCTGCTTTCCGCGCAGGACCAGGAACAGTCTGAAATCCTGCAACGCGCGCAGCTGGAGAACGCCATCGCGGCCCTGATCGGCAAACCGGCCTCGGGTTTCACGGTCGCACCGCTCGACACCTGGGCCATTCCGGAGCCGGACATCCCCGCGGGCGTGCCTTCTGAGCTGCTGCAGCGCCGGCCCGATATCTCGGTCGCCGAACGCCAGATGGCCGCCGCCAACGCCATCATCGGAGTCCAGGAAGCCGCCTACTTCCCGGCCATCACTCTCACCGGTTCGTACGGATTCCTGTCCACCGCCGCGAGCACGCTGTTCGACAGCGCCAGCATGTCGCATTCGATTGGCGCATCGCTGTCGCAGACCCTGCTGGATTTCGGCGCTCGCCGGGCGCAAGTGGATCAGGCGCGCGACGCCTACGCGCAGGCCGTTGCCTCGTACAAGCAGTCGGTGCTGACCGCGTTCCAGGACGTGGAAAATGACCTGGCGGCTGCGGATATCTATAAGAAGGAATTCGATCTGCGTACCAGGAATTCCGACGATTCGGATCTGAATGAAAAGCTGACGCTCAATGAGTACAAGGCCGGCACGGTGGATTTCACCACGGTGGTGGTGGCACAGACCGCCGCGCTGAGCGCGCGCCTGAATTTGGCGCAGATGCGCGTCCTGCGGCAGACCACCGCGGTCACACTGATCACCGACCTTGGCGGCGGCTGGAAAGCGCCGGACTTCTCACACTACCAGTGACCGGGGTGCGCTGACGCATCAATCGATCCAAGTGTCCAAGTTGAAATCCGCGCGGATAAATGTCCAGCGGAACATGAAGATCTTCAATGTCTCCAGCGCGCCCAGCGACTGCGCATCCAGGCTCAGGCGCGCTGGCAGCAGCGGCCAGCGCTGCAGCAATTCCTGGGCAATGACATCCGGATGCTCCTGAAGCAGTGTCTCATTGACCGTCACGGTGTGCAGCAGCGCTGTGTGCGCGCGCAGCCAAGGGTCACGATGATCGCCGAGGTCAATCAGCACCCGGGCGCCGGCGACGCGCGCGGCCTCCAGTCCCGCGGGGCCGCGCACGTACACCGCATCCACCGATCCGTCCTGCAGGGCGGCCATTTCCGCCGCATAGGCACTGGGCAGTGTAAGCGTCACGGCCTCGGCAGGCGGCAGATCCACCCACTCGACACCGCGGAAAAAAAGCCCCGCCGACTCCAGCACCGCGGTGGCAGCCCGCAATGCATGTACCCGCGGGCCGCCGGATTCCAGATGGGCGGCCGGCACACCGATGCGGCGGTCACGCAGGTCGTGGCCACGGCGCAGCTTTGCATCGCGCCGCACGATGAGGGCCTGGAAGTCCTCCACCTGGGATATTCCGACCAGCCGGGTCGCGGCACCGCGAGCCCGGGCCGTAATGGCCGCCACTGCGGCCTGCTGGCGCAGGATCGCGCCGAAATGGCCGGCGTGCTCGCTGTCCGGAATGATCCGGATATGCCGAGGGGGCAGCGGAAGCTGAGTCCGCGCCAGAGTCGGGGCAGAGAAAGCATGAGAAGCGCTGACACCCATCGCAGTCCACCAAGTCTCGAGTTACCGGGGGTTTGAGCGTAACGGGCGCACAGTTACGAAGTCAGTACCGGAGCGGTGACGAACCAGTGACAGCCTCGTGACCGGGGTGAGCGAATTGCCCCCTCAGCGCGCGCCGATGCGATTCACACGACGCTTGAATGCGGCCGTGATGGCCGTCAGTTCCGAGACCTTCAGCAAGGTTGCGCAAACCGAGAACGCCGCCGTCGCCACCACGATGGTGGCCAGCAGCCAGGCAAGCCTGAGCCAAAATCCCGTCGCCTGCCAGCCTGGCAGCAACCACTGCATGCTGGCGAAGCACACTGCGGCCATCACTGCCGCCGCGACCCCGACTCGCAGCGTCAGGGAGCCCAGAGCCCCGGAGTGAAATCGTCCGAGCTCCCGGCGCATGAGGATGAACAGGACGATGAAGTTGATCGTCGCGATGCAGGCGGTCGAGAACGCCAGACCCCGATGACCCCAGCCCAGGTGCCAGGTGAAGAACCAATTGAACAGCAGGTTCAGCCCGATGGCGGCGAAGCTGACAAACATGGGCGTCTTGCGCCGATCAATGGCGTAGAAGGCGTTCACGAGCACCTTCAAGGACGCATAGCCGATGAGCCCCAAGGCGTAGTACTGCAGATCCCCGGCCGCCTCGTGCGCTTCATGGGCCGTGAATCGTCCATGCCGGTAGAGCACCGAGACGATCGGCTCCGCCAGCACAATCAACCCCACCGTCGCGGGAATCGTCATCAGAAAGGCCAGCCGGATGCCACGCGCCAGTTCGGTACGGAAACCGTCGCGGTTGCCGGCCACCGCCAGGCGCGCCAGCAGGGGCAGTGAGACCGTGCCGAGCGCGACGCCGAAAATACCCAGCGGCAGCTGCATCAGCCGAAACGCGATGGACAGCCAGTAGGTCGGTCCGTTTCCCAGATGCGAGGCGAAGACGGAATTGACCATCACATTGACCTGGGTCGAGCTGGCCGCGATTACTGACGGCACCATCAACTGCAGGACCGCTGAGACGCCTCGATCCCGCCACGCCAGATCCGGCCGGAACACAAAGCCTTCTCGCCGCAGCGCCGGCAGCTGCATGGCCAGCTGCAGCAATCCTCCAACCAGCGTACCCAGCGCCAAACCCAACAGGGCCCGCGGTCCGAAATGCGGATCAAATATCCACCCCAGGGCGACGCCAGCCGCGATGGAGCCGAGATTGAAGAAGCTCGAGGCCATGGCCGGGATGCCGAACACATTGCGCGCGTTCAGCATGCCCATCACCAGCGCGGCCAGCGACACCATCAGGATGAACGGGTACATGATCCGGGCCAGGGTCACGGTCAATGCCTGCTTGTCCGGATCAAATCCCGGCGCCAATACGGAAATGATCCAGGGGGCGAAGATGATCCCCAGGACCGTGATGCTGCTGAGCGCCACCAGCGTCAGGGTCGTGACCTTGTTCGCCAAGCGGAATGCAGCCGCATCGCCATCGCGGCTGATGGTCTTGCTGAATATCGTGATGAATGCCGTGGACAACGCGCCTTCGGCAAACAAGTCACGCAGCAGGTTGGGAATGCGAAAAGCAATGGTGAACGCATCCATCATCGCACCGCCGCCGAACAGCGCCGCGAATATCTGCTCGCGCGCCAACCCCAGCACACGACTGCACATCACGGCCAGACCGACAATGCCGGCCGCCCGGGTATTGAGAGTCTCGGACCGCGGCGGGGTGGGTGCAGCTAAGCGTGTGGTTTCAGTTATGGGACTGGATGCCAAGAGTCGGACTTTCAAGCAGAATGAACCGTGGATACTCTACCCGCTTGTGCTGGATGCTGGCCAGAGACGGTTGTGGAATGCGGATGTCGTCACGGTTCAGGATCAGGCTGCGGCGCCTTCCTTGCGACAACGCAGCGCCGCCGCGACCCACAACAGTCCGCTGACACCCACCGCGACGGGGACCAGCAACACGCCATGCCCCAACGATGTGTGATCCGAAACGCTGCCGATCAGTGGCGGTGAAATGACATCCCCAAGGATGTGGATGGCCAGTACGCTCAACGCGACCGCCGATGCGCGATGCGCCGGACTTACGAGCGAGACGATGACGGAGTTGATGGGGCCGGTGGACATGAACAGCAGTAACTCAGCGCCCACCAGCGCCGGATAGTAGACCGATGGGGTCGCGGAAGTCAGGCAGGCAATGGCCAGCGGCAACGCCAGCAGCGTCGCGATCCCCGAAACCCACAGATATGGCTGGCGGGTATAGCGCGCGCTGTAATCCCCAAGCCATCCGCCGGCGAAAGTGCCCAGGAAACCGGTGACCACGACGATGGCGCCAAATCCTGTGGTCGCCTGCGACACGGGCACCTCACGTACCCGTTCCAGGAAGGTGGGCATCCAGAAAGCCAGGCCGCCCACGGCGAAGGTGTAAGCCGCATACCCGAGAACCGTCAGCGCATACGGGGCCTGCCGCGCCAGCTGCAGGTAGAGTGTTGCCGTGCGGCGCAGCGCCAGCAGCACCCCAGGCCGTTCCGCGACCTGCTCCGTGGGGCTTGCCGTGATGGAGCCGGCAGGTGCTTCCATTGCCCCGCGCGGCGGGTCCGGCACCCGCAATACCCATAGCGCGAGCAGCAAGCCGGGCAAACCCGCGACGAAGAAGGCCGCCCGCCAGCCCCAGGCCTGTGAAGCCAAGCCGCCGACCACATACCCCAGGGCCGCGCCGACCGGAATGGCCATGTAGAAGATGGCAAAAATGCGACCGCGCCGCGCCGGCGGGTAGTAGTCCGCGAGCAATGCGGGAGAAATGGTCGCATAAGCCGCCTCACCGACTCCCACGGCCGCGCGTGATGCGAACAACTCCCAGTAGGTTCGCGACAGGCCCGACCACATCGTCGCCAGACTCCACAAGGCGACTCCGATCGCGATGGGTCGCGTGCGTGAGCGGCGATCCCCCAGGTAGCCAAATGCGGGTGCCGCCAGCATGTACACCACCACGAATCCCGGCGCCAGAAAGCCAAGTTGGAAATCAGTGGTCACGATGCCCGACGCCTTCAGCTGCGGCAGCACCGCGGAAGGGATGAAGCGATCCAGGTAATTGAGCAGGTTGATCAGCGTCAGAACGAACAGGCCGCGAGCCGCGAAGCGCACGGGGCTCTGAGGGCCTGCAGACGGGTCTTGTCGCTCAGTCACGTCACTTCGCCCCATGCCCGGCAAAGTGCGAAATGATACGCTGCCGGTCGGGCCAAAAGCTTCAGACCTGTCACGAGGATCGGCCATGCCAGTAACAGGATGCAAAGTGCAACATCGCCCCCGAAATCACGCTGCGGCTATGCTCGGGGCGGTGACCGGTGCATGGCTGACACTTTCTGGTTTTGCGCCCTCCGGTATTGCCGCAACGCCCGACCCGGACCAGCAGCGGTGGCTTGCGCCACACGAATCCGGACTGGTCACGGATGGCCAGGTGCATTTCTTTCCCCTGCCCCATGAGCGCAGCGGGCCAACCACCGTCGTGGTCGCCGCGGATGGCCGGATCTGGTTCACGGAAGGGACCGGCAATCGAATCGGCAGCATGAATCCGGATGGCACGGGTCTGCTGGAATTCCCGCTGCCGCATCCCGACAGTGCGCCACGCATCCTCGCGCGCGGCTCCGATGGCAATCTGTGGTTCTCCGAACATACCGGCAACCGCGTGGCGCGTATCACCCAGGATGGCAACATCACTGAATGGGATATTCCCACGCCGAACAGTCAGCCGCGTGCCATTGCGTTGGGCCAGGACGGCAATATCTGGTTTGGCATGTTCGCCGCTGGCAAGGTCGGCCGCATCACCCCCAAGGGCGTGATCAGCGAATTCACCCCGCCGACTCCAGGCAGCGGTCCGCGCGCACTCGCCGCGGCCGGTGACGGCAACATCTGGTTCTCCGAATACCGGACCGCCAAGATCGGACGCATCACACCCAACGGTCTGATCACGGAGTTTGCCCTGCCGCGCCCGAACAGCGGACCCGGCGACATCACGATGGGGCCTGATAACGCCTTGTGGTTCGTTGAATTGTCCGGTGGCATGGATGGCCTGCATACCGACGGCAATCGCATCGGACGCATCACCTACAGTGGCAAGATCAGCGAGTATCCGCTGCCGGCCGGGGCCGCCTCCGCCATCAATATCGCCGTCGGCCCAGACCGCAATCTGTGGTATACCCGCGGCGCAAGCGTCGGGCGCGTCACGACGGATGGGATGGTGACCGAATTCCCCGCTGGCGCCGATGCCCGCGGTGCGGGACTCACTGCGGGCAGCGACCGGGAGCCCCCGACGCGACTTGTCAATCGGTTGTGGATTGCCGATGGCGGTGCAAACCGTCTGAGCTATCTGCAGTTCGCACCAGCTGCGGCTGATCACTAAGGGGTACCCATGAAAGCTCGAATGATGACGGCGGCTGCCATGCTCGGTCTGCTGAGCGCCGCCAATGCACAGACACCGGCCGGCGGCGCACCCGCCGCGACGAGCGGCCCGGCACCGACCACCTTCCTCGTGAGGTTCAAGATCAAACCGGGTCGCAACGCAGACTTCGAGAAGATCATGACGACGCTGCAGGGCCAACTGCGCACGTCCGAGCCAGGCAACATCTACTACGATCTGTACCTGCCCGCGCCGGAGTCCCAAACGTATGTGTTGATCGAGCACTACAAGGACGCCGATGCGGTCAAGGCCCACGGCAAAGATCCGAATACCCAGGCCATGGCAACCGCAATCAAGGATTTGCTCGACGGGCCGCCTGCCGCCGAGCGGCTGATACTGGTGAGCAGCAAGCCTTAAGCGCGAAGTCGTGCTGCAGTGGAACCCACACCTGTATCGGCGTTACGAGGACGAGCGCACTCGCCCCGCGGCCGAACTGCTGGCTCGCGTCCCCCTGGCAACAGCCACCCGGGTCATTGACCTGGGATGTGGGCCGGGCAACTCGACCGAACTGCTGGTGCGGCGCTTCCCGGGTGCGCACGTCCTTGGCATCGACAATTCGCACGCCATGCTGGACAGCGCGGCCACGCGACTGCCGCAGGTGGAATTTCAATTGGCCGATATCGGTACCTGGGAACCAACGGTTGCAGCGCACCGCGCACCGGCTCTGATTTATGCCAACGCCGCGCTGCAATGGGTACCGGATCACGAACAGCTGATACCCCGACTCTTCGCCGCACTGGCCCCAGGTGGCGTGCTCGCGGTTCAGATGCCGGATAACCGGGAAGAACCGTCGCACCGGCTGATGCGCGAACTGGCCAGCGAGCCACCCTGGCGCGACAGCATCGCTGATGCCGGCGCGGCGCGCACCGAGCTGCTGAGCAGCGCGGCCTACTACGATCTGCTGGCAAGCCGTGCCGCCGCGGTGGATGTGTGGCATACCATCTACCAGCACCCCATGGCATCGGCGGCGGCAATTGTCGAGTGGGTGCGCGCCACCGGGTTGCGGCCTTTTGTCGACCCGCTGCCCGCAGCGCTCCGGCACAGCTTCCTCAGCGAGTACGAGCGCCGTGTTGCTGCACTTTATCCATCGCGGTCGGACGGTCGGCGTCTGCTCGCCTTTCCACGCCTGTTCATGGTGGCACAGCGCAAACCGTAAGCGTTGCGGGCGTGCCGTGACCTTTGTGGATTGTCGACATGAATCCGGCGTAAATTATGGATCATGAGCGCCACACCCGATCTCGATAGCCGGCTCGATGAGGCCCTGGAGGAGACCTTTCCCGCCAGCGACCCGCCCGCCGTGCACTCCATTGACCCGAATGAACTCAAACCCAAGCCGCAACCCGCGCCGCCGCCGGACGCAACCAACCCCTAACTCAGTACCACCGGGGCTCCCTTTGGCTCGGCAATGGATCGGGCATTGTGCTCGGTCCGGAACCTGATCGAGGCGTCGTAGGCGCCCTTGCGTGCCCGCATGATCGAGCCGAGCGGTCGATGATCCTCAATGCCATGCCAGGGGCTGAATGAGGTGCCATCTTCGATTTCACGTGCGCGCGCATCGCTCCATGCAATCTGCCTCGGCACCACCACTCGTGCGATCGGCCGGTGCGGGCTGATCGGCTCGGGCCACACGATGGAGGAATCTTCCACGGGCATTCTATTCAGATCACGGCACAGCCGCGCCCGCAGCTCCCACACTGCCTGGTCGGAATTGAAGTACTCCTGGACCCTCTCCCGCAATGCATTGGGTGACTGCGCGATCGGCACGCCCACACCTTTCAGCGCCGCCAGAGGCGCGCAAGCCGTCGCCAGTGAGAACTTGGCGATGTACTGCCCGAACCGCATCGGCACCTGGGTGAAATAAGTCTCTCCCAGCGGACCTCGCAAATCCCGGCCCGTTGATCATGATGAAATCCTGCGTCGTATCCGCCTCGGAGCCAGGCAAGCGGATGCGATCTGACTGATCTTGAGCACAGTCTCGACCAATTGTTGGATCGTGTTCGCTTCACGGCCCTGCCGTAGTCCCCGTCCGACCGTGTTTCCCGGCCGGTCACGGACGCCTCGCGCCTTTTCCCGGTGTCACGATCGGCCGCGACCTTGATTCCACGGCCCGTTAGGAGGACTAAAGATGACAACGACCAGCAACACCGGCGGCTATGTGATTTCCTCAGACAAGGTGGAAGGCACAGCTGTGTTCAATGGCAGTGGCGATAAGCTCGGATCGATCGACGATCTGATGATTGACAAGCGCACGGGCCATGTTCGCTACGCGGTACTCGAGTTTGGAGGCTTTCTGGGGATTGGATCTGATCGCTATCCCATCCCGTGGAATGTCCTGCGGTACGACACGGCCAAGGACGGCTACGTGGTGCCGCTGGACAAGAACAATCTGGAAAACGCACCGCGCTATCAGCTCGATGACACGCCGAACTACGACAGCGCCTACGGCACGCGGGTTGACAGCTACTACAGCAAGTTCAGCTGAAGTTCCGCAAACCACCCCGACTGGCGCCAGGGATGGCGCGAGTCGGCGGGGGATTCCTCAGGTCGCCGCGCGGCTATTGATTGGCGAAGAACGAGCGGGTTGCGGCCAGGCAAAACGGCGCGACCAACGTGGCGTGATAGGCCGCGGCCACTGCCGTATAGCCGCCATCGGTCGCGCCTTGCGCGACGGCGTCCGCCGCTATCAGGGCTTTGGCGGCCTGAAATTCCTGCTTCAGGTTGCCATAGGGATCCATGCTGGCGACCGGTGATTCCAGATCAAGCACTCCAATCGAGGCCGACACTGGCGGATGTGCGCTCCAGTAACCCTGCATCAGTTGCGTGTTGAACCAGAACACTTCCGGGTCGTCAGCTCCGCCGCACAGCTGCACGGGCGCGACGGGTATCCAGTTGCGCAAGTCATTCCTTTGCAGCGCCTGGCGAAACGGCAACTGTGGCGCCACCGCGGTCACACCCGTCGTCACCGTGGGAAACCCGCCGTCCGGGTTCTGCTGAGCGTCCTCGAGATAACTGAGCCGGTAGCTATTTAGAATCAAATTACCGCTACCGAACCCGAGTGCGAAAACGGGAGCGAGGTTGGCTGGCGTCGTGGGCGGCGTGATGTCCGCGAACTGCGGCGCGGGCGCAGTCGCGCTGAACAACGCATATTGCGGCAGTTTCCCCTCGGAATACAGCTCAGCGCGCGTCAGGGTCGTTGGCAACAGGGTGCTGATGCCGCTGGCATACTGCGGCTCGAATATGTCGGTCGGGCTGGCGTAGATGTTTCCGTAGGCGGCCTGATACGCGGTAACCAGCAGCGTGGTCGAGATTGGCGCACCACCATTTACCGCCCCGTAGAACACCGCATCGGCGAAGGCTGCCAAGGCGTAGGGCCCCGACATCGGCGCGGAGGCCGTGACCGTCATCCCGGCCGCCTGCATGGCCCGGTGCGTCGCCATTGCGACGTACCCGCCCTGCGAGTAACCGGTAATGAACAGCTTGCCGCTGTCATGGGTGAGCGTTGCCGATGCAATCGGTAGCGCCTTTCGCGCCGCCGTCAGCGCATCGATCATGTCCTTCGATTGCTGCTCGGCGATCAGGTAGGGATGGTAGGGAAGCGTCGAGGTGTCGTAGCCCGCATAATTCGGGGCAACGACGATGTACCCCTGCGATGCAAAGATTGCCGCCATGCCCAGCGCCTCGGCATTGCTCAGATCCGTCATATCGAACGTGCGCTCGGTGGTGGTTCCGTGCGCGTACATGACGATAGGCCGAGCGCCCGTACAATCCGCACCAAGTCCGCTGGGTATCATCAGGGCAGCGGATGCCGTGGTCGGTTCGTTCGCGCCGCCGACCGTCTCATACTGGATCTTGTAGATCAGCACGTCGCACACCGGCGAGCCACTCAGGGCCAGTAGCGGCTGGTTGGTCGCCAGATTCAGTTCGACCAGCAGGCTCGGGGCCGTTAGAGTCGAAACCAGCTGCCCCGGACTTTGCAGCAGGGTGCCTTCCGCTGGCGTTGAATTGGTGCCGGAGGATGACCCGGCGCTGCCGGAACCTGCACCGGTACCCGAATCGGTACCACTTGCGCCACAGCCGGCGATCATCAGCAGCCACAGCACCGACAGGCCCCGGTGCTTACGAAGCAGCATGGGGAGGCTCAAGGTCATATCGGCCTCTCACGGCGATTGCGATGCGCCACCCTGCTCCACCGCGCCTAATGCGGTCTGTCCGGCGGCAACCTCATCGGCTCGTAGGCGCTACCGCTACCGCACCGGCGGCAATGGTGGCAGCGGCAATACCCAAGGCGCGCTGCTCTTTACTGTCGCCTGTGCGACACCCTCCGTCGATTCCACGCGCAGCGCGAACTTGCCGCAGCAGGGACAGACGATCAGGGGAACCGTGCGCGATCGCCCAGCAGCTGGAGATTCGATCGAACGCCCGCATTGCGGACAATTGACAAGCATAGTGCAGCTCCGTACGGGAGTCTGCTAGCAGCGAGGGCGAAATGCGCCCGCCACGAGGCTCTGAAACCGTGCTGCAACATGGTACGCCCTATTCGCCCCGGCCGCCTCCTCGTGTCGGTTCGACCTTATTGGCCGGGAGATTCAAGTAGGGCCCGAGATCGGTGCGCGCCTCCCCTTCCATAATGCCCACCCGAACGTCAATCCCGGCGCTGCGCAGTTTATTGATTCCGGCACCATTGTTCCTGGGATCAGGATCAACGATGGCAACAACGACTTGGCGAAGTCGGCTGGCAATAATTGCCTCAGCGCAGGAGGGTGTGCGCCCGTGAAAGGAGCACGGCTCCAGGGTCACGTAAAGAATGGCATCCGCCAGATCGCCTTGCGAAGCGGCCAACGCGCCAATCTCGGCATGGGGGCCACCCGGTGGCTGCGTATGGCCCCGCCCGATTATCGCACCGGATTGAACAATGACGCAGCCGACCGGCGGATTGGGCAGGCAGGCGGGTAGCGCCCGTCGGCCCTCGGACAGGGCCTGCAACATGTAGGGATCAGCGCTCACGGCTTCGCGCTGGTTGCCGCCGCCGCGCACTAGAGGAGCACGGCCGCGGCAATTCGCAGAACCATGAGCCACAATGCCAGGGCGGAGATCGCGTAAAGCCAGAAACGCAGCGGTACATAGTTGACGGTGCAGTGAACGAGGCTGTGAAGAATCCGAAAGCCGAAAAATACCCAACCCGCCAGCAAGTATGGCGTATCGACCTGATGCGTCAAATACAGATAGAGCGCTACCGCATAGAAGAGGGTGGGCAGCTCAAAGAGGTTCTTTAGATTGTCAGACGGATTTGCAACTTGCGGTGGCGACAGGCGCGCAAACTCCACTGGATTCAGCTGCTGCGGCGTGAGCTTGCTTGTGATGATGAACGGTATGCGGCGCGCGTACATGTAAAGCCACACTCCCAGTGTCAGCAGCATGACCCCGACAAATGGCGCAAAAATCCTGCTCTGATCCACGGTGCCGTCTCCTTGGCGGTTGGTCTAACGAGAATGAGCCCTCAGGCCCGTACCTGACCGATCAATTCGATCACAACCGGATCGGCACGGACCATTTACTAGTTCTATAGTAGAAATCGCTGGCCATGCACGATAGAATTCCACACCAATATCGGTTCGAGAAAAACCGAGGCGTTGCACCCGTGCCGACGAAGTCACCAATCCTTGCAGTGGCCACCACGCTGGCCGTTCTGGCAGGCCAGTTGACCTGGGCCGCCGATGCAGGATCGTCGGCGCCCGCCGCAACCACCCCTGCAGCCGGAAAATTGCCGGATACATCCGAGACGCAGGAAGTCACTGTGACGGCCAACCGCATTGAACTTGAGAGAAAGGTTTCCAAATTCGTCTACCAGATCGCAGGACTTCAAAACGGGGAAGGGATGGCGCGCTGGCGCATACCCGTGTGTCCAATCGTTGCGGGCGTTGCGCAGCAGGAGGGGGATTTTACGATCAGGCGCATTTTCGAAATTGCCCGTGCGGCCGGCGTGCCACGGGCTGAGGAACCCTGCCGTCCCAACCTGCTCGTATTCGTGACCCCTGATGCGAAGCAGTTCTTTTCGGGGATGTCCACGCACACCCGTCTGCTCACCTTTGCCTGGGCACTTCCGTCCGTCATTGATGAATTCATCAGGACGCCGCAGCCGGTGAGGGTCTGGTACAGGACCGACATGTCGACTCCCGACGGCAGACCCTTGGGCGATACAGATCGAAGTGATGCCAGCCCGATTCCGCTCGTCCAACCGGACCATTCCTATACCAGGATCAGCGCAATCTGGGGCATGAGGCGAGTAACGGTGGTGGTAGAGCAGGCGCGGCTGCAGGGAGTCTCACTCGGCCAGTTCGCCGACTACGTCGCCATGGCCGGCCTTTCGCAGATCAAGGTGGGTGCCCAGCTCGGTGACGCCCCGACCATATTGAAGCTGTTTGACGCTACGCCGAAGGCCGCCCCCGACGGCATGAGCGATTGGGATCGCGCGTTTTTAAAATCGCTGTATGCCTCCGAGTCGACCTCGAAGGGACAGCGCGGCCAGATCGCGCATACCATCGTGCGCGACATGACCCGTTGAGGTTTCACCATGAAGTATGGGGTGTGTGGG
>Ga0182030_10000390_pt1 | contig 79256 bp, 65 predicted proteins | sample 812S3MmetaG_FD_121299 | JGI IMG/M metagenome (GOLD analysis project Ga0182030, IMG submission 121299) | Permafrost microbial communities from Stordalen Mire, Sweden - 812S3M metaG (Illumina Assembly) | ecosystem: Environmental > Terrestrial > Soil > Wetlands > Permafrost | place: Sweden... | reverse complement strand
TTCGGTGGTCGTCGGATTGCCGTTGTTGCACAAGTAGATGTGACCCTGGATCGACTGCACGGGCGCAGCGCAATTGATCGTCGAAAGGTCGAAGGACCCGCTGTCCGTCTCCGAGACACCGTTCGACCATGTGCTCGCGATGTCGAGAGTGATGACACCGGTCGTTCCCGCCGGCAGGGTCTGAGTCAGGGTGGCCGTCTCGGAGGGCTGCCCCGGCGAGGCGGGGATTGCGTACGTCGGCACGTGCAACGTGCCGAGGCCGCCGGTGACCATTGTGGCCGACCCCGTCTCGGACAGGTTGAGGCCGTTGCCGATGGTCCAGGTGATCTGGACGCCACTGCCGAGCGGGCTCGTGCACGATGCGGTGGGCGAGATGGCGTTGTCCTGCGCGAACGCCGGCGTCGAGAACGCCACGAGCCCCACCAAGGCGAGGGCCGAGGCAAGGCCACCGGTGACGACGCCCCGGAGCCGGCGGGGCCGACGACTCCCGCGTGTCAGCGCAGCCTTCGCTGAGGACTCCCTACCCAACAACGCCAGTCGTCGCATGCCGGCTCTTCCCTCCAAGGTCTTCAAACAAGGGGCGCGATGACGCCCACCCGAATCTCGATCGCCACGGTCCCCCGAGCGAGCCATCTCATGTGCCCTTCGCCAAGCTCTCGAATGCGCGCAGTTCACGTACCGGCCTGGCCCAGAACAGAGCCACGGCACGACCCCGGCGATACGAGGCATCAGACCAATGCGGCACCTCCGTCGCGGGCGGTCTACGAGCCGCGCCCGCGCTACGCGTCCGCCGGGCCGGCGAGCAGCAGGAGCGCGGCGGGTGCGCCGTATGTCCGTTCCGCGTGTGGCGTCTCGCGCCGGTCAGTCGACGCGTCCACGCGGCAGGTCACCGGGAGAAAACCCTGTTAACACCAGCGCGCCCGGTGTTAACACCAGCATGCTCAGGATGTTCCCCTGCGAGCCGGTTGCCGGAACCTCAGCCGTTAACGGTCTCCGAGAATGCGTCGAACGGCTCTATCGCCAGCGACCGGGATCGGGGTACGTTGCCGAGGGCGATGCCCGATCAGTGATCGCTCGCCTTTTGTCGCAGCGACCGGCCTGGCAACCAGGCCCGTGCGGCGGGCGCCTCCGCTCGGCGCCGACGCCGCATTCCATGAGCGTAATTGTGGCTGCGTTGTCGAACTCGGGGCCCAAAACGGGCCCGACGGAGCACGCGTCGGATCGTCAGGTTCCGCCGTGGGCCAGCGCGTCATCCCAACTGGAGCCCGCCTCGAGGAGCGCCCGGAAGCCCATCAGCTGCCGCGGCCTGCCGATGGCCATCACGGCGCGCAAGCGGCCGGCGCGACCGAAGAGCGCGACGAACTTCCCCTCCCTGAGCGATCCATCGGTGACGAGCACCTCGTCGTCGCCAGCCGGGTTCCCCAGCACCTGGAGACGGACGCCGTACTGGTCGGACCAGAAATACGGGATGGGGGCGAAGGAGGAAGCATCCGCCCGGCCGGCCATCAGGCTGCGCGCCGCCGCCACACCGGCCTCGGCCGCCACCTGCCAGTGCTCGATCCGGATGAGCTCCTCGGCGCCGTCGTGGCGCCAGTTCCACCGCGCGATGTCCCCCGCCGACACGATGCCGTCGGCGGCGAACAGCCGGTCGTCACACACCACGCCGTTCTCCAGGGTCAGACCGGAACCGGCGAGCCACCCGGTCGCCGGGACGACACCGATGCCGACCACGACCACGTCGGCCGGGATCGCCTCGCCCCCGACCAGCTCGACCACGAGGCCACCGGCGGCCACCCGCTCGCCGTCCGCCATGGCCCGGTGGATGCCCTGCACGGCGACTCCGGTACGCAGCTCGACCCCATTCGCTCCGTGCAGGGAGCCGCAGTGCGCGCCCAGGACTGGACCGATGACGTTGCGCAGTGGGACGTCGAGTGCCTCGAGCACCGTGACCCGGCACCCCAATCCGCCGCAGGTCGATGCGACCTCCGCACCGATGAACCCGGCGCCGATCACGACGACGCGCGCCGAGTCGAGCGCCGTGACGGCGGCACGCAGGGCGATCGAGTCGTCGAGGGTCCTCAGGGTGAACAGGCCGTCGCGCTGAGTCAGACCCTCGGTGCCGGGGAACTGGCGCGGTGCAGCACCCGTGGCGACGACGATGCCGTCGCCGTCGATCACCGCCCCGTCGTCGAGCTCGACCCTCCGTCCCCCCACGTCGAGCCGCACCGCGCGCCGACCCAGCACCTCGTGCACCCGCAGCTCGCTCGAGCGCCGCTTGTCGGCCAGCACGGCCTTCTCCGGCGGCCACGTCCCCGCCAGCACCTGCTTGGACAGCGGCGGCCGGTCGTAGGGAAGGTGCCGTTCCTCGCCGACGAGCGAGATCGTCCCCTCGAAGCCCTCCTTGCGCAACGTCTCGACCGCCCGCCATCCGGCCAACGAGGCGCCGACGACCACGACGGTCCCGTCCGTGGGCAGGGCGGCCGCGGCCGGGCCGCCGGTTGCCGTCACTGGCCGAACATGGCCATCCACTCCGCAGCGGAGCGGGGCCGGAACACGTAGTTCCACCGCCTGGTCTCACCCATGCTCTGGGACGGATCGGCGGAGTAGAGGTGGCCGGGGAAGAGGATCGCGTCGTCGGGGACCCGGGCCAGCCGGGTGTGGATGGACTCGTACATGGCGAGCGGGTCGGAGCCGGGGAAGTCGGTCCGCCCGCATCCCTCGAGAAAGAGGGTGTCACCCGCCACCAGCCGGCCGTCGACCAGGAAGCACTGGCTGCCGGGCGTGTGGCCAGGCGTGTGGATCAACTCCACCCCGACGTCCCCCACCCTGAGCACCTCGCCGCTGTGATGGCCGACGAGGTCCGATCCACCCACCCCGGTGGTGCGCTCCACCCAAGGCACCTCGTCGGCCTGGACGTGGATCGGCACCTGCACCTTCTCGAGCAATGTGCTGATGCCCTCGAGCGACCAGCCGCCCATCTGCCCGCCCAGGTGGTCCGGGTGGAAGTGGGTCCCGAGGACCCCTGTCAGGCGCATGCCGTCCGCCTCGAGGATGTCGAGGAGGTCCTGCACCGCGTAGGCGGGATCGACGACGAGGGCCTCACCGGTCTCGCGGTCGCCGATGAGGTAGACGAAGTTGACCATCTGGCGGGCCATCATGTCGCCCCGCGCGAAGTCCCGGCCGGAGAGCAGCTGACGGAAGTACACCCGGTCGGTCGTGGAAGCGTCACTCATCGCTCTCGTCCCCCGCCTCGACGGCCAGCGTCTCGAGCCGGGGCACCAGCTCCTCGACCTGGGCCCGGGTCTGGCGCAGCCGACGGTCGAGCTCGTCGATCAGCGCCGTCGCCCGCTCCAGGCGAGCGACGAGCACGTCGACGTCGACGTCGCGCTGCTCGAAGAAGTCCACGATCGAATCGAGCTCGCGACTGGCCTCGGTATAGCTCAGCCGGTCCACGGGGATGGGTTGCTCGGGGGCGGTCACCTCAGTCGTCACTCTCCTGCTCCTGTTCCTGCTTCATGTCTGCTCCGTCCACCGTGCTGCGGACGGTGCCGTCGGCGAACCTCGTCACGATCTTCTGCCCCTCGACGACGTCTGCGGCGCTGCGCACCAGCGCGCCGCCGGATGTCAGGGTCAGGCTGTACCCGCGCTCGAGCTGGCGCTCCACGTCGTAGGCCGACTGCAGTCGGCGCCACGACTGCAGCCGCTCGTCCTGGCGCCCGAGGTGCCCGAGGCTCATCGGTCCGAGGCGACCGGCGAGGGCGCGGACCGCCGCCTCACGCGACTCGAGCCGGCCGGGCGCCGACCGCCCGACGGACGAGGCCTTTCTGACCAGGCGGTCCCTGTGCACTCGCACCTGGTGCCGCGCCGCCGCAGTGAGGCGGCTCCGGGCCTGCCCGTCGCGCGCCTGGGCGTCAGCCAGGAACCCCGGGACACGCCGGGCCAGCAGCGCCGACGGCTCCGCCACGTGGGCCGCCCACCACCGTCGGGTCGAGACGACGATCTGGTGCCCGCATTCGGTGGGCGTGATGCAGGCGCGCGCCGCGGTGATGTCAGCCACGGTCTCGTCACCGGTGTGCCCGATGCCGGTGAACACGGGCTTGGTGGCCCCGGCGACGGCACGCGCCACCAGCTCGGTCTCGAAGGCGGCGAGGTCGGCGCGCGCTCCCCCGCCCCGGACGATGGCGATGACGTCACAGTCGCTCCGGCTGAGCACCTTGACGGCACGGGCGACCGCGGCCGGTGCGTGGGGTCCCTGCACGGGGACGGGGACCAGCGAGATGCGGAAGCCGAAGCCCGATCCGGTGAGCTGGCCCAGGAAGTCCTGGCAACCCTCGGTGCCGGGACTGGCGATCAGGCCGACGTGCATGGAGAGGTCGGGCACGCGGAGCGAACGGTTGCGCCCGAGCAGCCCCTCGGCCTCGAGGGTGCGCACCAACCGGGCGCGCTGGGCGGCCATGCGCCCCAGCAGCGCGGTCACGTCGACCTCGACGAGGACGAGGCTGATCTCCCCCTTGGCTCGGTACAGGTCGAGCGTGCCCCGCAGGACGACGACCATGCCCTCGGCCAGGGCGATGCCCTCCTTGGAGAGCGCATGGCGGAGCGGTGTCCAAGAGCTGCGCCAGCACTTCACGTTGAGCGTGGGCACCCCGCCACGGGCCCGGGACCCCGGCGCCCCCCCGTCGGCGTCCGGGTCGACCAGGCTCAGGTAGAGATGGCCCGACCGGTGGTCCGAGATGTGCTGGATCTCCCCGCGGACCCACAGGTGCCGGTTCCGGGGGAAGGCGGACCCCAGCGCGTCCTCGACCTCCTCGTAGAGGCTGCCGATGGAGAGGACGCCGCTGCGCTCCTCGGGGTCCGGGTCGGCCGTGGGAACAGGCCCGGCACCGCCGGAGACGGCCCGGCGCTCGGGGCCGGCTGCCTCCTCCGGAGCAGACAGCGGTGGCGCCTCGGGATCGAAGAGCTGGTGGGGACCGCCGGACATCCTCGACACCCTACCGAGACGCTGCTCGGTGACCCGGCCACCGGCGGGGTGGCACACTGGTGGTGACGGTGAGCCGGCCAGGTGGCCGCGGCACGGGCCGTTCATCGGGACCGTGTCGAGGAAGGTCGGGACTCCAAAGAGCAGGGTGCTGGCTAACGGCCAGTCGGGGTGACCCGCAGGAAAGTGCCACAGAAAGGAAACCGCCGATGGCGGGCCTCCGGGCCCGCACAGGTAAGGGTGAAAGGGTGCGGTAAGAGCGCACCAGCGGTGGGGGTGACCCCGCCGGCTCGGTAAACCCCACCCGGAGCAAGGCCAAGCGTGGGAAACGGGTTGCTCGCCCTCCTCCCGAGAGGGAGGGTTCCCCAGGTAGGCCGCTCAGATGGATGGCCACCCAGGCTCCTCACGGAGCTGGACAGAATCCCGCCTACAGGCCGGCTCACCGTCAACTCACCGTCAACTCACCGCGGCGGCGGTGGCCGTGGTCTCGCTGTCCGAGCCGTCGATGGGTCGACGCCCCTCCAGTGGTGGGGCGTCGGCGTCAATGCTCGAGTCGAAATGCACCCGACTCCAGCGTCAGCGACGGTTCGTCGAACCCGATCCCTTTCGGTGAGCACCCATGGAACCCGACGGATCACCTCTCGGCGAGGAGAGGCATGACAAGGGTCACGAAACGTTGAACGTCAGGCCGGTCGTCGGGAACGTCTCAGATCCACTCGTGTAGCTGATTTCGACGCCGTACTCCAGCTGTGTCGGAACGTCGCTGGCTTTGGCATAACCGTTGGCAACCTCCCACTGGAAGATGGCAGCGAGGTCCACCGACCCGGAGCTGGTCTGCGAGTCACGGAAGAACATCAGCTCGCAGTTGTCCTCGTTCGCCGTGGTGCACGTCGTGCTCCCGCCCGGCCCGTTGGCGAGGAAGGTGTAGCCCACGCCGTCGATGGTCAGCGACGCGTTCTGTGGCATCCCGCAATAGCTCTCGGGGTCCGCCGACTGCGAGCAGTCGGCCCAAAACCCGTCGCTCCCGGCCCACTGATTCCACACCATCGTCTCGTTCGTCCAGTTGTCGGTCCAGAGGTCGTAGGCGGCGTCCCATCCCCCGGCCGACGGGTACGCCTCGGAGAACGTGGACGTGATGGAGCCTGAGGGATAATCACTGATCGGTGTCGTCGCCAGCCCGTTGTCGCGCCCACCAATGTCGTACTCGGTGTCGGGATAGGTCTCGACCTGCCCCTGGACATCGGGCTGGTCCGACGTGGCGTACCAGGAAGACTGAGTGCAGACGTAGATGGTCTGAGGGCCGTGCGATCCCGACCAGGCGTCGTTGTTCACCCACCAGAACTCGCCATCGGTCGGGTCGGTGTTCTCACCTCCCATGGCGTCTGAAGTTGAGAAGGAGGGGTTCGTGCAGTTGGCGATGGACGCTGGCGCTGATCCTGGCGTTGATCCTGGCGTTGATCCTGGCGCTGATCCGATGGTCGGCGTTCCGTAGAACTTTGAAGAGCCATAGCTGAACACTCCGCCGTCAGCAGCAACGAATCGGTATCCGCTCGCGGTTGCGTTTGCCTCCATTCCGACGATCGGTTTGTTCAAGGTGATGCTGCCGGTGGATCCGTAGAACGGTGCGTTGTACGCGAAGATCCCACCGTCGGATGCGACCAGCCAATAGCCGCCCGATGCCGGGTCCGCGGCCATGCCGACCACGGGCTTGTTGAGGTGCATGGATCCGGTGGATCCCCAGAAGGGGGCGCCGTAGGCAAAGATCCCGCCATCGGCGGCGACGAGCCAGTATCCGCTCCCATTGCTCGCATCGGCCATACCCACAACCGGCTTGTTGAGAGTCATGGAACCCGTCGATCCGAGGAAGGGAGCGTTGTAACTGAAGATCCCGCCATCAGACGCCACGAGCCGATAGCCGCCAGTGACCGGATCGACCGTCATCCCCACGACTGGCCTGTTGAGCTTGATTGAGCCGGTCGAACCCTGGAACTGAGCGTCGCCGAAGGCGAAGATGCCACCATCGGAGGCGACGAGGTAGTACCCGCCTCCATCAGGTGTTGCGGCAATGCCGACGATCGGAGCATTGAGGGTGGTCTGTTCACCCAGATATGAGGCATCGCCACACGCGGCAACGTATCCGTCGTTGGCGACTACCCAATAGCCGCCGTCGTCGGGTGTCGCTGCTATACCGACGACAGCGCTTCCGTTAGGAAACCCCGCAGTCTGGAAGCATGACGCGCCGGCCGCATGTGGCCTCGAGGTCGCAGCTTCGGCAGGCGCCACTGCCGCAGCACACAGGTACAGGACTGTGAGCACAGCCACCGAGAGGACCATTCCTCTTCCCCGGATCCTGTGAAGTGTGAACGCCGCGGATTTCGTCATTGGGGATCCCCCATCTTCGGCTCGTCATACGACTGCGAACAAGCTTGCCACCTCCGACGTCACAATCCGCGCTTGGCGTCTTGCACCAAACGTCCCCAGGAGAGCATTCGCGGTTGTCCTACATTGTCCCCACTGTCATGGGACATCGTCCCAACACCAGCTAGACAACCTCGGCAAGGGCCCGCCTCCAGGCCGGCGCACCGTCAACCAGGTCCGGAGAGCGCGGCGGCGGCTGACTCGCGGAGCCGTGCGCCGAAAACGCTGCCGAACTGGGCGCCAGACCGAGATTGAGGTCTGGCTCGACGCGCGGCCCAACCCCGGTAGAGAACACGGGGTTGGGCCGGCCACCTCAATCCCTTGACCCGGTGGAGGTTAGGTCTCGGTGGCCCCAGATATTGAGTGCCGGGAGTGCCTCTTGATACGCGGCCCGACGTCAGGACGGACGAGTCACCTTCGTCAACGTGCCGCCCACACACTTCGCCTCGCTCAGCACTTCCCCTCGGCAGCCGTCCAGAACACAGGACGGCGCACCGTGGCCGCCTTCCTCAGCGACGTGGCCTCGCTCCGCTACACGTAGGTGAACTGATCACTCGTGGTCGTGTTCGTGGTCACGCCTCCCACGACGACCGTGACGTCCACGGTCCCGGCGGCGTGAGCCGGTGCGCTCAGGGTGATCTGGGTGCCGGCGGAGTTCACCGTGATCGCCGAGCTCACTGCGGTCGTGCCGAAGTACACCGCGGTCGCTCCGTTGAAGCCGGCCCCCTTTATGGTGACCGACGTCCCACCCACGTGGTTTCCGGAGTTCGGAGCTACCGACGTGACCACCGGTCCGTACGTGAACTTGTCCGCCGCCACCAGGTTTGACGTGCCCCCCGGACCCGTGACGGTGACGTCGACGATCGACGTCGCGCTGCCAGCGGGCGCTGTCGCAGTGATGGACGTGTTGGAACTCACCGTGAAGGATGCAACGGCCGATCCGAAGCTGATCGTGGTCGCCCCGGTGAAGCCGCTCCCGGTGATGGTCACGGCCAGTCCTCCGCCGGGTACTCCGACCGACGGAGAGATCGCAGTGACCGCCGGCTTGGGATAGATGTATGTGTACTGGTCCGCGGCGGTCGCCGCACTGGTGCCGGCGGAGGTCGTGACAGTCACATCAACCGTCCCTCCGACGCCAGAAGCCGGCGCCGTCACCTTGATGGAAGTGGCGGTGACCGACACGATCGTCGCCGGAACCACCCCGAACCGCACCGACGTCACCCCGGTGAAGCCGCTCCCGGAGATGGTGACCGACGTCCCTCCAGCCGTTGGGCCCGTGTGCGGCGAGACGTTCGTGACCGTGACGGCACTCGTGGTACTCGTGGTGGTGGTCGTGGTCGGCGCCACGGTCGTCGTGGTCGTGGTCGGCGCCACGGTCGTCGTGGTCGTGGTCGGCGCCACAGTCGTCGTGGTCGTGGTCGGCGCCACGGTCGTCGTGGTCGTGGTGGTTGTCGGATGCGTGGTCGTGGTCGTGGTCGGCGCCACAGTCGTGCTCGTCGTGGTCGTCGTCGGCGTGGGGCTACTCCCGTCGAACGTCGACCCCGCGTCTTGGCCCTTGACGGTGGCGCCGGCGCCAGAGTTCGTGTACCCGCCGGTCCATTGCGCCCAGCTCACGGTGTCCCCCTGGAGCAGGGAGTCGAAGACGAAGGGACCGTTGTAGGTGTTGTCGCTGAAGACGATGTTCTGGTTGTTGACCAGCCCCAGTGGCACCACGTACCCGTCATAGGGCGCATAGGTGCCGTATTCGGAGTAGACGCCCACGAACCCGCAGCCGTTGGCTGCCGTGCAGTCGGCCCCGATGTTCGACGGCGTGAAGTTGAGCGTGTTGCCCGTGACCAGGATGTTCTGGTCCTTCCACCGGCAGTTGTCGAAGTAGTCCGGAGTCTGCGTCGACGTTGCACCGGCGATGTCATGCGCCGTGCACGAAGACACCGTGTAGGTGCTCGGGTTCACGAGCGTGCAGTAATCGTTCGACGTGTTGTCGGACTTGGTGGAGCAGTACCGGTTGGCATCGTCATAAAGGTCGATGCCGCCCCAGTTGTCGGTCAGGACGTTGCCCGAGATGACTGACTGGGTGTTGTAGGGCCCGGCAACACTTGCACTGCTCCCCGAGTTGTTGATCTCGATGGCGCCGGTGCCGGGGTTGTTCGGCCCGGCGATCCAGCCGTTGTCGACGAAGGTGTTATTGGTGATCGAGACGTTGTAGGAGATCTCGTATTGGATGACCACGTCCCAGTTGTGGGAGAAGTAGTTGTCGCTCACGTTGAAGCCGGTGTTGTTGGTGTCCATCCACAGCCCCACCGACTCGTTGTCGTGGATGTAGTTCCCCGTCACCGTGGCGCCCAGATCGTTCCAGAACTTCGCCCCGCCGGTGCAGCCGCAGGTGCCGGTCCCGTTGGTGTCGTAATTCTGCGTGTCGTTGTCGCTGATCTCGTTGTTGGTGATCGTGAGGTTCGTGACCGGGACCGAGTCAGAGCCGGAGTAGGTCTGGAACCCGTACTGGCCGTTCTTGGTCAGGCAGTCGTCGTTGAGCACGCCGTTGGAGTCCACCATCACGCCGGCGCCATAGGGATTGTTCTGGATCGTGGAGTTCTCGACCACCCACCCGCTGCTGAGGCCCTGGTTGACCACGGCCTGTGATTGTGGGGCCGTGAAGTTCTGGATGGTCAGGTACTCGATGGTGACGTTGGTGCCCGAGCCGGCGAAGGCGTCGTCGTTCTTGTCCTGACCGTCGAGGATGGCCCCCGGGCCGCCGATGAAGGTGTCGTTGCTGCTGGCATCGATCTGGGCATACTCGCCGGACCCCAGTGTGTGCGTGCCCGGAGCGAACCAGTAGGTCGTGTTCGCGGGCAACGTACCCCCGAACAGCGACGAGTCATCGCCCGCCGCCACGGTGACGGCGCTGGAGGGTGCTGTCGCCGGCCCGGTGAGGAGCAGGCTGTTGCCGCAGACCACGACGGGAGGCGACGACGGCGCCGACGAGGCCGACGCGGTGGGCGTCCTGAGCGCGGAGGGGTCACCGAACCCGATCACCGCGATACCTCCTGCGAGCAGTGCGACGGCTGCGACGTAGCCGACAAGTGGTCTCGTTCTCATCACGCGCTCTCCTCGGTGTTCACGCCATCGGTCTCCGACAGTGAACCTACGAGTGTCCCCCCGAAACCCTTCCCCGTCTCTTCGGATAGTAACGAACCATCGGCGCGTCTGCTCGGGGAGGATTCGCCGTCGCCAGCAACCCTCGGACCGATTTGACCGCTCCTTGAATCCGGCCATCGACTTGTCCCAGCGCGAGCGAACGAGATCATCGTCTTGTGGGACGCGACCTCGCTTCGGCAGTGACAGTCCCAAGGCAGGCTGGGCAATGCGGAGTGCACAGCGATGAAGCTCTCGCGCGCTTCACCCCAGAAGTCCTTCCTGGGGTGGTCTATCTCAACGGGTTACATCATGTCGCGGCGCTCTGCTCCACCGAACTCAAGAGCTGGGGGACGCTCGTCGCAGGCTGATCGCGTTGACGGGACCCCTCAGCGTCGGGTCCAAGGAGCGACGCCAGGTCCTCGAACTGCCCTTCGAGCTCCACTTGCTTGAGCTGCCGGTGCGTCTCGAGGATACCGCGCACCTCGTTCGACCGGCTGTGCAGCTCCGTGAAACGCTCGATCAGCTGCTGCGCGCTGACCGACCGAGCCGAAAGCGCGAACTCAGGTACACCCATGTCCGCCATCAGTGCATCGTGCTTCAGCGAGTACCCGATGGAGATCGTCGGCTTCGAGAGCCGCAGGCCGGAGACGACGTTGTGATACCGAGCCCCCACCACGGAACCCACTGGAGCGATCTCCCTGAAGAGATCGCCCAGCGACGACACGGGGTTCGCCACCACCTCGCCGGGTGCAAGACCGGGTCGGCGCCTCTGGATGTCCGCAAGGACGGAGGCAATGACGTCGTCGTCCTTGGAATCATCCCCCGAAAGAAGCCGCACGCCGTAACCGTGGTCTACCAGCCAACAAGTGAATTGCGTCATCGCGTCGATGTAGCGTTCGTGAATCTGCTGGCCGTCGCGGCGGTCGTCGGTACCTCCGAAGAATGCCATGATGCCGACGCCGACCAGGCGAGGATCGCCGATCGTCGGCGGGGGTGCCGGCAACGAGAAGGCAAGGTCGGTGTACACCGGGTCTTGCGCTGCGAAGGTCCCGGACTCTTGCATGGCTTCCCATGAGACCGAGTCGCGGTACGAACGGTAGTGCGCGAGGTGCGCGGCGCTGTCTCGCAACCATCGGGTCGGACGCTGTTTGATTTTGGTCGCCCCGACGGACAACAGCGCGACCTTGGTCCCGACGAGCTTGCCGGATGCGCACAGGAGGAACATGGCGTACGGCACGCCAGTTGCCCGCATCGGAAGCGAGTTCTCCAGAACGCCGGCTCCCGCGACCACCACCAGGTCGTGTCGTCGTACCCACAAGAGTGTGCGCCAAGCATCGATTCCCTTGCCGAGTATCCAGACGGCCCTCGCTCTCAGCCCGCTCATGCGATCCGTGGAACTCTTGGACCAGTGCAGTGGGATGGCAGGGACGCCGTATTGATCGGTCATCCGTTCCGGCCCCATGCACATGGCGTCGACCACGGCATCGGGGTGCTGCGCTCTGAGATGCGTGAGGACGGCTTCGAACGACCCGTCGTTGCCGAGATTCCCGGAGCCGAGGAGTCCGAAGAAGCCCACCTTGGGCCCACTGTCGCTGGACTGCCCCCGAGGGCCGAGGGCGGCGCTCAACTTCATACGGGTCCCCAGCCACTCATCGCGTCAGGAGCCGTCGGCCCCGTGGAGTCAGGGGTTCCAGCCTGCCCGCAGAGAAATCGCGATGATGCGCCTCGGGTCGAGCGACGCTGTCTGTGCGTCCACCCGTTTTGGAACTGGGCCGATGTCTCCCGCATCAATGCCGGTGTTTCGGGCCCCCTCAGCTCGTATGGGGCGGCGCGGCGAAAGGACGCGAAATGTGTTCTGGTGGTTCCCTGGTAAGCGACAATGAGAATACTCAATTGACATCCCACGATCGAACTGTGCAGCGAGCAACGTTGACCGTCCCTCAAATGAGCGCTCAGGAGCGCCGCTGATACGGCATGGTGGGCGGGACATGACCATGGCATACCGAATGCGATCAGTCGCGCATCGACTGGCACTGGTGAGGCGCGGTGAAGCCGCAGTCACGCACGTGACCGTTCAGCGCAGACTGCCAGTTGTCCGTGCGTTGTGATTCCGGCTTCTCGTCCCCGGGTCGGTGCGAAAGCGACGTTCGAACCGGAGGAGCCCTCGCTGTGACGACCGGGGACGATGGACCCATTGAGATGGTGACCCGACATGATCCAAAGGCAACAGGGTCGGAGCAAGCCCTCCTCGCGGGGAGAGAGGTGGCGCCGTCAGTACCTGTCGGCTCCCAACCTTCGACCGAACAACGAGCCGATCACGCTGAGCGTCAGCGCTCCTGCGACCCCGAGGCACCAGAGGCCAACGACGGCGTGCTGCACGCCTTCGTGGACGAACCAGAGCCGGCGATACAGCGCGCCGAGTAGCAGGACAGTCAAGGCGGCAATTGCGGCTGAGGAAGCATGCACCACTCCTGTGGACGGGCAGCGAAGTCCGGCGAGCGCGCCACCGAAGAGAAAAGCCGATGCAACGAGGACGGCCGGAAGGACCCAGAGCCAGCTCGCCTGCTCAATCATCGGGTGGCCATGCCAGTCCTCTTCGACGATCATCGCCGGGATCGAGACGACGAGCACCAGGCTTGTCGCGAGTGCAATCTCCACCCACCTGGTCCCACGGAAAGGGCGGTGCCGCGAGCATTCCCCGGAGATCCCATAGCCCGACATCCCCTCATTATCTGCCATACATCCCCACCCCAATTGGCGGGGCACCTGCGATTCCCCGAGGCCGCCGTCCTGGGCGGGAAGGCGCCCCTCGGTGGGCACCGCTCCACCGCCGCCGCGTATCAGGCGCAGTTCATCGCGCTCCAATCAACAGCGGGCTGCGGTGCTGCTCGTCCCGACCACCAGATGATCGTAGGGGCTACTGGCAATGAGGATTCTCGTCGCAGGTGATCGCGGCTACATAGGGGCTGTCCTCGTTCCGTTCCTGCAGGCGGCGGGACACACGGTGGAAGGCCTCGACCTGGGTCTCTATGAGGGTTGCGACCTCGGTCCGGGACCGGAGGACATCGGTCTTCGCCCCCGGATCGACATGAGGGACGTCGAACCACGGCACTGCGCGGGCTACGACGCTGTGGTCTGCCTCGCCGCCCTGTCCAATGATCCGGTCGGGCATCTGAATCCTTCGGCGACCTATTCCATCAACCTCGAAGGGACCCTGCGTCTCGGCGAGGCGGCCAAGAAGGCGGGCGTCGAACGCTTCCTGTTTGCGTCGTCGTGCAGCCTCTACGGTGCTGCCGGCTCACAGGCCGTGACGGAGGACGCCGAGCTGTTCCCGGTGACTCCATATGGAGAGACAAAGGTCTTGGCCGAACGTGGACTTTCCCTCCTGGCCGACGATTCCTTCAGTCCGACCTACCTTCGGAACGCCACCGCGTACGGGTTCTCACCGAGATTGCGTCTCGATATCGTCGTGAACAACCTGACTGCCGTGGCGATGACGACGGGCCAGGTTTCCCTCGAGAGCGATGGGTCGCCCTGGCGGCCATTGGTGCACGTGGAGGACATCTCCCGCTCGTTCCTGGCCGTCCTCGAGGCCCCGCGCGAGATTGTGCACGACGAGGCGTTCAACGTCGGTCGCGCAGAGGACAACGTGCAGGTGCGCGACATTGCAGAGATGGTGCGCCAAGCTGTCCCCGGGTCGACCGTCTCGCTGGCCGCCGGTGCCGGGCCAGACCTGCGTGACTACCGCGTCGACTTCTCGAAACTGATCGGAACCTTTCCTGAGCTGGGCCTTCGTTGGAACGTACCGGATGGGGTGGACGAGCTCGTGCGGGCGTACACCGATTACAACTTCACGCAGGACGACTTCACCTCGTCGACCTATGTGCGGCTTCGGCGAATTCAAGAACTGCTGTCTGCCGGGCTGATCGACGAGATGCTTCGGCGCCAGCCCACCGCGCAATCGGTACCCAGCGCCTGACGGTCGCTACAGCGGTTGCCCCACGGCCGAGAGCGGTAGGGCCTGCCGGTCGCGCTGCGACATGGTCGTCACCGGGAGTGGCCACGAAATGGCCAGATCCGGATCGTCATATGCGATCGTCACGTCCTCCATCGGGTTATGGGGGCGATCGATGCGGTACGAGACATCGGCTGGCTCTGTGAGCGCCTGGAAGCCGTGCGCGCAACCCGCCGGAATGTAGAGCGATACCTGCGCGTCGCCACCGAGCTCGAAGCTCTCCCAGTTGCCGTAGGTCGGCGACCACGGCCGAAGGTCGACAATGACGTCGAAAATCGCACCATACGAGCAGCGGACCAGCTTTGTCTCCCCGTCGCCGCTCCGCAGGTGGAGACCCCGCACTACCCCCCGAGAGGACCGCGAGACGCTGTCCTGAGTGAAGCTGGCACCATCCACGCCCACCGCTCGCATGATGTCCATATCGAAGGTGCGACAGAAGAACCCGCGCTCGTCAGTGTGTGGCGTCGGAACGAACAACATCGCGCCGGCAATCCGCGGAACATCGTCGACCCTCACGGCCACGCAGCCCCTTGGGTGATCACACGGACTCCCTGTCTCGGCCGGCCACGACGGCGGTGACCGGGATGACAGGCGTCACCGAGAGTGGGTCTTCGGTCAGATATTCACCCCGAAGACTCCGCCCGGCCACGGGCAGTGCCCGGGACAGCATCCACTGCGCCAGGAGGCGGTAGCACTCGCGACGATCGGCGCTCGACAGGGGTGCACGCCGGATCACCGGGATGTAGGCCCACAAGTACTCGGCATAGAGGCGGGCGACCGGGTGACGCAGCCGGTCGGCGCGTCGGGGGTCGAAAATCGTACAGCGGTCACGCACGGTCTGAGGCGGGCGCCCCGCGTGCTCCCTGCGAAAGTACAGCCAGTCGGGCACCTGTTGGAAACGTCCGTGCAGGGCCAGCTCGGCGTTGAACATCCGGTCCGCGTGGTGGTAGCTACCCCGTCTGGTCATTCGCCGGAGGGCTTGGGTTCGAATGACGCCATACTCGTAGTCGTGACAACCGTCGAAAAGCACGGTTCGGAAACGCTCCGGAGCCAGCGGGGAGTCCATCGGCACTCCGGACCCGAAGGTGCCGGTCACGTTTCGGGACTCGTCGATCACTGCAGACCACGAATGCGCGAGCACCGCGTCCGGGTTCTCATCGAGGGCATCCACGCAGCGCTCCATGAGGTCACGCCCGTAGAGGTCGTCGTGGGCCGCACACTTGAACAACTCACATCTGGCCTGCTCTTGGACGAACACGTGGTTCGCGACCAGGCCAACGTTCCGATCGTGTCGGATGTACCTGACCCGTGAGTCCTGCTTCGCATAGCGACGCCCGATGTCAGCGGTGCCATCGGTAGATGCATTGTCCGCCACGATGAGTTCGAAGTCTTCGAAGGTCTGTCCCAGTAGCGCATCCAACGCCTCGCCGAGGAACTGCTCACCGTTATAGACGGGCAGCCCAATGGTCAGTCTCGGAACCGAGTTCGAGCGACGTGGCCCGGTGTCGAGCATCTCAGACACCGATCTGATCCCTGGCGGGTTGCGGGAACACCAACGTGGATCCGATGGGAGGCGCCCCGAACAGGCGGATCACGGCGTCCTCGTCGAACGGGGCGTCATCCGCGACCCTGCGGAAGTCCCGAATTGCGGTGCCCGTGCAATGGGCGTCCACCATCGGAGCACCACGGCCCGCATTGAGCTCCGCCACGTCGACCGTCCGGAAATCGACGCTGAAGCGTGCTCTCCCCGACGTGTTCGGGATCGAAGCATGGAGCTGAGCCCCCGAGAACAGCATGACGGCGCCCGGCGCCGGCGCCACCACGAGCTCGTCGACCGGTGTGTAGTTCAACGCCGCTGGCCGGACCTGCCGTTCGCCCGAGATCTGAGAGGCTGTTTTCAGGCGGTCGATGTTGTTCCGGTAGTAGTCGAACTCATTGGAGCTGTTGTTCACCGCTCGCTTGAATGCCTGAAGATCGAAGCGCATGGAATTGTCATCGCGAACATCGAACACGGGAAGCCACCAATTGAGCTGCTGCGCCGGTGCTCCGTACCAGACGTCACGGTGCCACGGAAAAGCGTACGCGATCCCGGTGGTCAGGTGACCCACGGGAAACGATGTGCGGGGTTTGGGGACGTCGTAGTGCGTCCCTTCAGGACTGAAGCCGGCCTCACTGATGATACTGCAGACCAGTTCCTTCGCCCTGGGGGAATGGATGAAGCGCGGCTTCCAGGAACCGAGCAGCTGTGCCATGTCCACCTTGTCAATGTGCTCGTGGGCATGTTCGGGATCGTAGGGATCGAAGAGTTCTCCGAGTTGCTCCCGTGTGTAGTCGACGAGCCGCGAGACCGACGCCAGGTTCGTGAGGACGACCAGGTTCCCGTCGTAGATTCTTTGCCGCAGGATCGGCGCTGGTTCTTCGGGGTCGACGAAGATGGTCATACTCCAAACCCCACGGGTGCGACGGCGCGCAACTCCGCTTCTTGTCCTGCCGACGCGGTTTGGGTGAGCAACAGCGGCGCAATCACGGATTTGGTGCAGGTGAAGGCCTCCGAGTAAGCCGCTCGGGACTCCATGCCGCGCAGCCGGGCCAAACCCAGGAAGACCTCGTCGTCCCACCAGTCGCGGCTGGCCTGGGACGGGAAACACTTGTGCAGCCTCTCGACCTTGCGGCGCGCCACGTCGGGCGTGAGGGGAAAATAGATCGACGGGCGTCCGAGGTCGCCGTCCCACTTCGGGATCTCGTACGACAAGGAGAGCTGATCTCGAAAGACTGTCGGCAACACCTCACCAATCGTCCGGTGATCCTGATGAGCATCGTTGCAAGAAGGTGCGAAGATGAGGTCAGGTGCCCAGGTGTACGCCACTTCCTCCAGGATGTCCTTCACGCGATCCCACACTGCGGGAAGCCGACCTTCCGGCAGGCGGTGCAGATCGACGGTGAGATCGGCCCCAGGGAGGAAGGCGGCCGCGGCGTGACGAGCTTCGGCATGACGTTCTTCAGTTCCGGTGAGCACCACATAGCGAGCACGCAGACCGGGTCGGCACTCGGCGAGTGTCAGCAGGGTTCCTCCCGCTCCGATCTCGATGTCATCCGGATGGGCTCCGATCGCCAAGACCGACAGAGGCCGTTCCATCGGCATCTTGAGATGCAGGGGGAGCACGACCGTGGTCAGCCTTCCGCCGGCAGGGACGCCGACGAAGCGCTCTGCGCGCCCATGCGGTCGGCGCTGTCGACGAAGCTCCGGGCTGGCAGTCCGGAACGCTCCGGGTCCCAGATCATCCACGGGCAGTCGGCGTGCTGGTACCGCTCGTCGAGCTGTATCCGTTCCTTCACGGTGTCGGCGGGTGACCAGTACCCCTTGTACGGGTAGGCAATGACCCGACCCCGACGTACCAGCCGGACCAGCGCGTCCTCGACGAGGTCCTCGTCCTCCTCCAGCTCGTCGAAGATCTCCTGCCGGAAGACGAAGTAGCCCCCGTTCTCCCAATGACGCAGATCGCGCATCGGCGTCACCCCGAGGATCAGACCGTCGTCGCCGATATCCACGGCGTGGTGGGAGGACTGGGGTGGGACGGCCAACAAACTGGCCACGGCGTTGCTCGCATCGAAGCGTTCGATCATGTCGGGCAACGGAGCATCTGTGAGGACATCGGCGTAGTTCGCCATGAACATCGGTTCGTCGTCGAGGTGGCGACGCACCCGGCGCAACCGCTCTCCGATTGGCGAGTTCAAGCCGGTGTCCACGAAGGTGATCCGCCAGTCCGAGATGTCGGTCCTGAACAGCTTCAGGTCTCGAGCTCCCCCCTCCAGTACGAAGTCGTTGGAGCGGGTCTCGTCATAGTTGAGGAAGAAATCCTTCACGGCAGAGGCGCCGTATCCGAGGCACAGGACGAAATCGGTATGCCCGAAATGGGCGTAGTACCGCATCACGTGCCAGAGCAGCGGGCGCTCCCCGACCAGGGCCATGGGCTTGGGCCCGGTCGTGACGCCGTCGCGCATCCTCATTCCGAGACCACCGCAGAAGAGAACGACTTTCACGATTCACACCTCCGTTAGACGACGTCGAGATCCGGAATCGGAAAGACCAGCCGGGCTCCCCACGATTGGACGTAGGCGAGTTGCTGACTGATTTCCTCCCTCAGGTTCCAGGGCAGGACAAGGATGTAGTCCGGCTGAGTCTCGGCCAGACGGTCGGGCGCGTAAATGGGGATGTGCGTGCCGGGAAGGAACTTCCCTTGCTTGAACGGACTGCGATCCACCGTGTACTGCAGAAGATCCTCACGGATGCCGCAATGGTTGAGCAGTGTGTTCCCCTTGCCAGGTGCGCCGTACCCCGCCACCGACCGGCCTTCGCTCGCCGCGCTGATCAGGAAGTCGAGCAGGTCGCTCTTGATCTTCAGGACCTCCCGGGCGAATCCAGCATGACCGGCCAGAGTGTGCAGGCCGTGAAGATCCTCCTCGTCGAGAAGGATCTTCACTCGCTCGCTGGGCTCGGTCGAGTGCTCTTCGGGACGTGCATGGACCCGGAGTGAACCCCCATGCGTTTCGAGCTCCTCCACGTCGACCACCTGGAGGCCTGCCGTTGCAAGTGCCCTGGAGGCAGTCAAGAGAGAGAGGTACGAGTAGTGCTCGTGATAGATCGTGTCGAACTGACGGCGTTGCATCAGGCGAAGGAGATGAGGGAACTCGAGGGTGACCAGACCCGTGTCCTTCACGAGTGCTCGCAGGCCTGCCGCGAAGTCCCGAATGTCGGGGACGTGGGCGAACACGTTGTTGGCGACGACCAGATCGGCACGGCCCCGGTGTTCGGCAATATCGCTACCAGTCGTCCCTCCGAGGAACTGCACCACCGTAGGTATGCCACGCGATTGGGCCACTTCAGCCACGTTCTTGGCCGGCTCTACGCCCAACACGGGGACCCCCCGCGCCATGAAGTGCTGCAGGAGGTAGCCGTCGTTGCTCGCCACCTCGGTGACCAGTCCATCGGCCGTGAGGCCGAGCTCGTCGATCATTGAGTCCGCGAACCTCTTGGCGTGAGCGACCCAGGAGTCCGAATACGACGAGAAGTAGGCATAGTCGGAGAAGATGTCCTCCCCCGAGACGTACGCCGGCAACTGCACGAGGAGGCAGGAGGAGCACTGACGAACGTGCAGTGGGTAGAAGATCTCGGGTTGCTCGAGCGCATCCGCGGGCACGTAGCTCTCACACAGCGGAGACATGCCCAGATCGACGAATGTGTGAGTGAGACGCTCACCGCACAAGCGGCAGACACACTGGGACGACATGACACCTCGATCTGGCCGATAGCGAACGAAGGAAAAGAGATGCGGATCCTCCGCCTGATACGCCGCCGGTGGGACCAGGGAGAAGGGTCCATTCCCCGCCGCACGGGCGCTGCGACGCAGGCGGGAGGCTCGATCCCACACTGAGCCGCCGTATCAGGCGTACGGGGCGTCGCTCAGTTCCACGATGGATGGGGTCCCTATGGCTGACGCGGTGCGATGACGCGAGAACAGGCTGGCCGGCACACGGATCGGCAGGGGACCCCCGTGGGTGGTCCCACCTGTCGTTCGTGCTCCGGTCGATCGGGTCACTTGGTGCTCGATCTGGGCAGACAGCCCGCGTGCGACCATTTTCCGGAGTCCGACGACCCGGGCCCGGACCCGGGCTACCCGCTGCAGATGTGGCTGTGCTCGTCATGTGGCCTGGCCCAGCTGGTCGGCGAACCCATCGCCGCCGAAGAGCCTCGAGGCGTTGAGCCCGAGGCGCTCGTGGCACAGGCTGCCGACGCAGTTGAGCGTCTTGCCGCAGCGGGGTGGCTCGCCGGCCGGTGCCGGGCGGCGGAGTTCCCCAGTCCCCATGGTGGCTCGTGGCTGGGCCTACTGGCCGACCGAGGCGTCGACCCGGTGCCCCCAGGTGCGGAGTCTGCTGACGTGGTCATCGACTCCTTCGGCATGATGCACGATCCCGACCAGTCCGCCGCCCTGGCCGAGCGGGTGTCCCACGTCGCCGCCGGGGGCGTCCTCTTGCTGCAGTACCACTCGCTGAACACGATCGTCAGCCTGGGCCAGTGGAACGCTCTCCGGCACGGTCATTTTGCGTACTACTCGACGAGCGTTCTCGTGGGCATGTTGGAGGCCAACGGTTTCAGTGCTCGGACGGCGTGGCATTTCGACCTCTACGGCGGCACGGTGCTCCTGGCAGCCAGCCGGGAGCCCGATACACGAGTCGCACGCGACGGGTCGGTGGATGCGCTCTTGTCCGATGATGCCCGGGCAGGAGTTCGTGACCCGGAAGTCGTGGAGAGCCTGCAGGACCAGGCCGAATCCCACACCCGGGGATTGCGCGATTGGCTCGTTGCACAACGAGCAGCGGGAAGGAGCGTCCTGGGCTACGGCGCCGCATCGCGTGCGGTGTCGCTCCTCTGTGGGGCCGGAGTGGACAGGGGGCTCATGTCCGCAATCGTCGATACGTCGCCAGCCAAACACGGGCTCCGCATGCCGGGCACGGACATTCCCATCATCGGTCCGGCGGAGCTCGCCACGCACCCCCCACACGCAGTGCTGCTCTTCGTACCGGACCTGTTGACCGAGGTCAGGAGGTCATTTCCCGAGGTCGAACGCTCGGGTGGCAGATGGGTAGACGCGGAGGCACTCCGCGCGTCAGAGCGCAGCGGCACGGTCGCCTCGGCGACCCACTCCTAACGGCCGAACCGTCGACGAGTGCAGGCGAACTCCCCAGGCATCCCACAGCTCCGTCACGGGTTGTAAGGACTCTCGGTCGACGACTTGGCGTCCCAGAGTGACGGGCCCCGCTCGTCATACATCTGGAGCCCCTGCTCATCCGAGACCTGTTTCGACGTCTGTTGGATGACCGGCATCCGGTGCCCACTAACCGTGAAGGGAAATCTGGCTCATTTCCATCTCGGCCAATATCTGACGGAGGTGCTCGAGACAGCGGCCCCTCGTTGGCCCAATGCTTCCAATCGGCATGTTCAGCTGCTCAGCGATGGCCTTGTACGGCAGATCGTCATCACTCATCAGCACGCCAAGGAGGCGCCGGCAATGCGGCGACAGCCGTTCGGCTGCGAGTCGTATCGCTCGTGCCTGTTCCTCCCTCAAGAGAGCAGCATCGAGAGGATCGGCCTCGTCGTCGACCATGAGGTAGACCGCCTCGCTGGGGGAGACCACGGCGCGGCGGGTGGCGATCCTCAGGCTCTCCCGACGCGAGGTCGTCGCCAGCCACCCCCCGAGACGCTCGGGTTGCTCGATACGGTCCAGGTTCTCAACGAGGCGTAACCAGGTCGTTTGCGACACCTCCGCAACGTCGGCATCACTCAGCCGGCACCGTCGGGCGATGGCAATCACCAAGCCGCCGAATCGCTCGATCAGGGTCTCCCACGCCGCATTCGCGCCGGCGCGAGCCTGAGCGACGACCTCAATGAGCTCCGCATCGTCGGCCGGCGATTTCGCCGAACCACTGCGGCGAGTCTCCACCCATCGTTGATCAATTGTCACCACAAACCGCCTCCTAATCCCTCGCCAGGGATCACATCGACCAATCAATCCGCTCAACCGGTCATCCGTGCAACCCCGACCGGTCGTTCGTGATGCATCGTCCCGAACATTTTGGGACTCGTCATCCCCTTTATTGGGGAACGATGGTCATTTCTTGGGCAACGACGGCCGCCGTCATGGGCCCACGGCCCACGACCACCTCTCCCGAGTCTCGACATCCGCCCCGACCGAGTGCCGTCCGACCAGGGGCAACAGCAGGAAGGATGGGGCCGGCGGCGCGAGCCGGCCGGAGCGTGTCTCTCGGATGCGAGCCGGCGGGAGCGCGTCTCTCGGATGCGAGCCGGCGGGAGCGTGTCTCCCGGATGCGGCCCGGTGTGCGGATCGGGGGACTGCCTCGCCTACGAAGCTTCGAGGGGCGCCTGTTCCGACCCCCGGCCTCGACGGCAGTGGGCTATGGCGTGGGTGATCACCATCGGCACGGTCGCCAGGAGGATGAAGAGATCGAGGCCGAACGAGCAGTTGTCGACATACAGCAGGTCGAGCCTGCGATAGGCGTGGAACGAGGGGTTGTCTCGTGCTTCAAGCTGCCAGAGCCCTGTGATGCCTGGTTTGACGCGGTGCCGACGCAAGAGATCCTGGTCGAATTGGGCTACCTCGTGGGGCATGGCCGGACGGGGTCCCACCAGGCTCATCGTCCCCGTGAGCACGTTGAAGAGCTGGGGAATCTCGTCGATGCTCAGAGCGCGCACGAACGTACCGACCCTGGTCACGCGTGGATCGTGTGCTGCCTTGAAGAGAGGACCATCCGTACGTTCGTTGATCACGGCTGGGTCGACGTCGATGTCGGCGTCGAGTGTCATGGTGCGGAGCTTGTAGACCACGAACGGTCGCTCGTTCAAGCCCACTCTGACCTGGCGGTACAGGGCTGGCCCACCGTCGTCGAGCCGGATGGCGATCCAAGTCAGCAGCAGGACGGGTGATGCAATCAGCAGACCAAACGCAGCTCCGAGCACATCGACGCCCCGTTTGGCTGCGAATTGCCATGTCGGACGTCGTCCCGGTTCGACGTAAAGAAACGTTTCGCCGCTCATCGGGAATTGGCGAACCCTCCGCGCGCCCAGCCCCTGGAAGCCCGGCCACACCTGTACATGCAGACCGTTCGCCGCACTGAGCTCAATCACTTCGTGCACCTCGGCGGCGGAGAGCGCGTTGGTGACCAGCAGAACTCCGGTGGCATCGGTCTGCCGTGCGATGTCCGGCAGCCGGCCGAGAGTGCGGCTGTTGGGCAGGCCCGCCCAATCTGCCCGGCGTCGCGGCTTCCCGATGATCCCCCGCACCTGGTACCCGAGCTCCGGCTGCGAATGCAGCATCGTCCACACGGCCACCGCGTCCTCGTTGGTCCCGATCATGACGACGCCTCGGCTGTAACGTCCCTGAGCCCGCTGTGCGCGCAGCCATTGGAGGAACATCCAGCGTAGGGCCAACAACGCGAAGACGCAGGATCCGGCTGCGACGATGGCAGCAGCGTAACTTCGGTCGGCATCCCCCCGGAGCAACTCGAGGCACACTGCACCGGCGGCGACGGCGATGATGATCCGGACTGTCTGCTGGCCTCGCTGCACACACAGCCGCGAGCGGTAAAGCCCGAGCAGCTGCATGACGGCCAACGTCACGACGGTGGCCGCAATTGCGGCGCCCCATCGACGGACCCAGGTGGTGTCCGGCATATTGATCGTGCCCAGGAGCAGCCATGTTCCGGCCACGGCGACGATGTCGACGGTCAACAGCCGAATCCTCAGCCCACTGCTCTTCTTCCGAACGACCGACGGTTGCTGGTCGACACCCCGCTCGACATGTGGGATGACGGGCGCAATAGGACGAGAGGGTGCGTCGCTCTCACTTTCTGGCGGTCGCTTGGGGAGGCGCGTCAGCGTCTGTTCGACCGAAGTGGCTGACCAGCCGGTGCTCAGCTCAGACGACACGACGCAACTACCGCCCAGCCGAGATGTTGAATCGCGTCATTCGTTCCATTCGCCTATTCCTCTGGGAACCAATTCGTCGGGAATGGGTCTAGGGCAGTACTGCGTAGGGCACGTACGACCGGAACGTGTTGCCTGTCCGGACACCGTGAGGTCATGGTCGATTCCCGTTGCGTCCCTCTTCGGAGGGAGACGTTCCGGTCCTGATACGTTCCCGAGCATCGCCTGATGGGGTCTCAGCAGCTCGAGGGATGTTGCCGTATCATGGGTAGTCGCCGCCGCTCCGGTAACGGCAGGTGCACACTGGGGAAATTCGCCATTGGGGGGGCAGAGCGTGGGTCAGGACGATGGATTGTCGCGATATACCGACCGGGACATGACCCAAGAGGGGGAATGCCGCACTTGTGCAATGGTGCAGCGGCTCATGGACGACGATCCGCGGGGTCGCTCCGCGTCTGTGTCGGTGGACATCGATCAGGACGTCCTGGTGATCAGCGGTCCCGAGCTCCAGGGCCTGGTGGTGGTACCCCGCCATCACGTCGGTAGCCTCGACGAACTGTCCGACCCTGATCGCGCCCGTGTTCTCGCCGCACTCCGGCGCGCCACGCGATCTGTACTGGAAAGGAACTCGGGGTCGGCCACCACGGTCGTCGCGACCACCGATCCGCCCGCGTCGGAAGGTCACGTCTGCTTTCGAGTGCAGCCCGCAACTCGGGGGACCCGGGGGGCTTCTCCTCCACACCTGGTGTAGCCCCGTCTCGAGCAGAGACGGGCCGGGAACCGTCGCGGGCCCGACATGCTCGGGGTCGAAGCCGGGCGCACAGCGTCTGGACAAGCGCCCGCGGCGGGGCTATACAAGAATCAGGCCATCCACCCTCTCACGGGCACCATTCCGGCGCGCTCAGAGACCCGTGACAGCTGCTTCCCCGCGTCCCACTTGTGTGAATGTTGTGGAGGTTCAGTCCGATCGGCCCTATTTCGCGACGGTGCCTCGCGATGCATGATGAGTCCGAAAAGGAGGGTGGAGACAACAGGGTCCGTCATCTTCCTCATACCTCCTACAGGCGGGGGCTTGGCGACCATGGTTTCAGGGGCACTGCATGCAGGCATGGACAGGGCTGTGGTGGCGATCGCCCGCTGCCTGGCCGGCGGAAGGGGCCCGTGCACCACGGGTAGGTGGGAGTCATGAGCGGCGCAGTCGAGAGGCGATCCGAACCCTCGGGAATCCCGGCTCGGATCCTGGTCGCCGGCAGCGATTTGTTGGCCGGTGCGCTGGCGAGTGCCCTCGAGACGTACGGATTTGCCACGAGGCACATCGCGCCCCTTGAGCCGGAGATCGCACGTGGCATCAGTTGGCGCCCGAATCTCGTGATCGTGGATATCCGACACCTCGACATCACCTCCGGATCCGCCCTGATTGGCCGATTGCGTCAAGTGGTTCCTCGGATCTGCGTCATCGACGCGGCAGACGATGAAGACCGACAGAGCGCCTGGATGGGAGCCGGAAGCTCGGCGCTCATCGATGGGAGGGAACCTTTCGAACAGCTCTTCCGGACGATCAATCGCCTCCTCCGAATGGGCTCCGTGCCGCAGCACGGACAGGGGTCGAGAACGTCATTGACCATGTCGGATTCGGCGCAGCGGCCGCCGGACCCCGTCCTGCAGATGTTCGCCGTTCTCACCGAACGCGAGCAGGTCGTCTTGGCCGAGCTCATGGAAGGCCACTGTGCGGAGGAGATCGCGACAGCTGCATTCGTGTCAATCTCGACGGTCCGCTCACAGATCAAGGCCATACTGCACAAGCTCGGCGTCAACTCCCAGCTGGCGGCAGTCGCCTTGGCGCGGCGTGCCGGGTGGTCCCTCGACAACCTGCCACGCAGTTCTCCCAAAACCTCGAGCGGTCGACGGGCACGCGCCTACTGACCAACGATGGCCAAGATGGAACCGAATGAACGGATGTCGGGTTGACCGGCCAGTGATTCCCCTCCCACAACCACGTCAGACCGGCACCGTCATCACCCCCGGCATCTCGGGAGCGCTCCCGGCCGCGTAAACCATCTCCCATCACGTCTCGGGCCGTCGGAGCAGGGACGCCTGATCAAGGCACCCTGTGTGTATCTCCCGGGCTTCCAGCCGCTCGTCTTGGTATATGGCGCCATCATCTCGCGGACTCTCCGCATCGAACCCCATGGCCGCATGAAGGTCGCTGTCTTCGGCCTCGGCTACGTCGGCACCGTCACGGCGGGCTGTCTCGCCGCCAACGGACACGATGTCTGGGGTGTCGATCCGGACGAATTGAAGGTTGCAGCCGTCTCGGCCGGGCACAGTCCGGTCGTCGAACCGGGTCTCGACGCCCTCCTTGCCGAATCCGTGTCATCGGGGAGGCTTCACGCCACTGTGCACCCCCAGGACGCGCTCGAGGGTGCTGACGCATCACTCTTGTGCGTCGGCACCCCGTCTACGACGAGCGGGGAATCCAACCTCGCGTACATCTACCGGGTCGTGGAAGACCTGATACAACCACTGAAGTCGTCGATGAGGCCACGAGCCTTCCACACTGTCGTGATCCGCAGCACGGTTCCGCCCGGAACGGTCGAGGACGTCACGGCCATACTTCAAGCCGCCTTCCAGGATTCAGATTTGGACGTCGGAGCCGCGATGTGTCCCGAGTTTCTCCGGGAAGGCACGGGAATCGCGGACTTCTACTCCCCTCCGTACACAGTGATCGGCACATCGGATTTGCGTGCCATCGATGTGGTTTCGCGGCTCTTCTCCTTCATCGACTCCCCGATCCGCGCGGTGCACCCTCGCACCGCCGAAGCGCTCAAGTACGCATGTAATGCCTTCCACGCGACAAAGGTCTCATTCGCAAACGAACTCGGACGGGTCTTCGGCCGCCTTGGTGTCGACAGCCGAGAAGTGATGGACCTCTTCTGCGAAGACAGCCGTCTGAACATCTCGCCCAAGTACCTGCGACCGGGATTCGCGTTCGGCGGTTCCTGCCTTCCAAAGGACCTTCGCTCCCTGCTCTATCTGGCGCGCAGCGAGAGCATCGACATACCACTGCTCTCCGGTGCACTGGCAAGCAACCGGTTGTCGATCGACGAAGCCATCGACCGAGTCGTTGCCGGTGGCGGTAATCGGGTCGCCTTGTTGGGGCTGAGTTTCAAGGCGGGCAGCGATGACCTCCGTGAGAGCCCCTACGTCGACCTGGCAGAGACCCTGCTGGGCAAGGGCTACGAGGTCCGCATCCACGACCCCGTGGTCAATCCCTTGTCTCTTGTCGGCGCCAACCGCCAGTACGTGGAATCCAAGCTTCCGCACCTCCGGCGCATTCTCACCGAAGGTCCCAAGGAGGCGATTGCCGGCGCCGACGTGGCGCTCGTCTCCTGCTCGGCCAGCGAGGTGATCGACGCACTGCTCGGGGACCCCCCGCCCCGGATCATCGACCTCGACGGCCGGCTCGGACGCGAGATCGAGGCTCTGCAGGGTTACGAAGGATTCGCCTGGTGACCGAAAGCGGCCAGACGGTCCAACGCCCGACGGCTCAGCCCACAACCCGACAGCGACCCGCACGCAGCAAGTCCCCGAGCAATCGTGGACGCGTCCTCATTCTCGTGCAGAACCTGTCGGTTCCGTTCGACCGGCGGGTGTGGCTCGAGTGTCTGTCGCTGATAGACGCCGGGTTCTCGGTCGCCGTGGTCTGCCCAAAGGCACCGGGCGACCCGTCGTATGCACAGGTCAATGGCGTGGAGCTGTACAAGTACCGGCCGTATGCACCCGGCGGATCAAGTATCTCCTTCGTACTGGAATACCTCTATTCGTTCCTCGCCACCCTCGTCCTGAGCCTCAGGGCGAGCCTGCGCGGTCGCTTCGTGGCCGTCCAGAGCTGCAATCCACCCGATCTCTTCTGGCCGATCGGGCTCCTCTTCCGAATGCTTCACAGGTCTGCTTTCGTCTTCGACCACCACGATCTCTGTCCAGAGCTGTACCAGTCGCGGTTTCCCAACGGCCATCAGATCGTCTACCGGGCTCTTCGGCGCATGGAGCAATGCACCATGCGGGCAGCGGACCACGTGATCGCCACGAACGACTCCTATCGACACATCGTCGTGGGGCGAGACGGCGTCGACCCTGCGTGCGTGACCGTTGTGCGTACGGGGCCCGATCTGAACCGGCTCCGTCGAACCTCGGCAGACCCCAGTCTCCGACGCTCCCGGCCCCACCTGGTTGCCTACTTGGGCGTGATGGGCCCGCAGGATGGTGTGGACATCGTCCTGGACATGGCGGACGTGGTCGTGCACCAATTGGGGCGCGACGACATCAGTTTCACCCTCATGGGCTCGGGTGACTGCTTCGATGAGCTCGTGGCGCAGCGCGACCAGCTCGACCTCTCCGACTTCGTCACATTCACGGGTCGCATTCCAGATGAAGAGGTAGCCGCCATCCTTTCGACTGCAGACGTGGGGATCTCGCCGGACCCCAAGAATCCATTGAACGATGTCTCCACAATGAACAAGACGATGGAGTACATGGCCTTTGCGGTTCCAGTTGTCGCCTTCGACCTGCGTGAGACCCGGATCTCGGCCGGCGAAGCCGCTGTCTACGCAACGCCCAACGATGTCGGGGAGCTCGCAAAGCTGCTGGTCGACCTGATCGATGACGAACCTCGACGGAGATCCATGGGCACGACGGGGAGAGATCGGGTCGAGAAGGAGCTGGCATGGGATCACCAGGCTCCGCACTACGTGCGCGTCTACGAGCAGCTCACGACGGCCTCTCGACGGGGCGTTCCGGCGACAGCCGGAGCTTGACTCATGTGCGGTATTGCCGGCGCCTACCAGCAGGTAGACGGTTGCGTCGCCACCGAGAAGATGAGCCAGTGCCTGCACCACCGCGGCCCGGACGAGGAGGGTTCGTTCTCCTTTCGCGATGAGCGAGTCGATGTCCACCTCGCGCATCGTCGCCTTTCGATCATCGATCTCCAGCAGGGTCAGCAACCGCTGGCCAAGCAACCGCTCGTGCTCTGTTACAACGGGGAGTTGTACAATTACCGCGAGATCAGAGCCGAGCTGGTAGCAGGCGGGGCCAGCTTCACCACCAACTCTGATACTGAAGTCGTTCTCGAGTCGTGGCGACGGTGGGGTCCGCAATGCTTGCGACGGTTTCGTGGCATGTTCGCATTTGCGCTTCTCGATCAAACGACCGGCTCTCTGTACCTGGTCCGTGACCAGTTCGGGATCAAGCCACTGCACTACATTCGCCGCAAGGACGGTGTCGTGTTCGCCTCCGAGCTGAAGGCACTCGTCAGCGCGTTCGGTGCTGAGTTGCGAATGCGTCCTCAGGCTCTGGTCGCTTCCATGCTCTACTACTGGGTTCCCGACCAGATGTGCTCAGTGGAAGGGGTCGAGAAGCTGCAGCCGGGAACCTGGGCCGAGTTCCGGCCGGATGGCACACATCGGGTCGAGCGGTACTGGGACATCGTTGAAGAGGCTGCCGCAGCTCAGGAGACTCACTACGATCTCGGCGAGGTCATCGAAGACTCGGTGAATGCGCATCTCGTTGCGGACGTGCCCGTGTCGAGCTTCCTGTCCGGAGGCCTCGACTCGAGCATCGTGACCGTGCTGGCCAAGCGGGCGAATCCCCAGATCGACGCCTACACGATTACGTTCCGGACTCAGGACCAGCGGCTCGAAGCCATGCCGGACGACGCCATCTTCGCTCGCAAGGTCGCCCGACAGTACGGCATTGATCTCCACGAGATTGAGCTCACGCCCGATGTCGTGGACCTCCTGCCGAGGATGGTCGATATCCTCGACGAGCCCACCGGCGATCCGGCGGCCATCAACACCCTCCTGATGTCCGAGGGCGCCCGGGCGGCCGGAGTGAAGGTCCTTCTGTCAGGGATGGGAGCTGATGAGTTGTTCGGGGGTTACCGCAAGCACGTGGCCTGCCTCTTGGCCGGCCGGTATCGGAAGCTCCCGTCCATCGCCCATCGCTCTGTCAACGGTGTCGTAGACCGCCTGCCGGTGACGGCCAGGGGTCGTGGCCTCCGCTACGCCCGGTGGGCCAAGCGGTTCACGACGTTCGCCGAGCTTCCCGAAGAGGCGGCATTCCGAAGGAGCTACAGCCTGTACGCGCCCTCCGAGCTGGCATCGCTCCTCAGTCCCGAGCTCCAGCACGACGTGCACGAGGTCATTGACCAACATCTTCAGGTCTATGAGGACAACCTCCTACCGGATCGGGTCAACCGCATGTGCCTCGCGGATAGCCGACTGTTCCTCCCCGGCCTCAACCTCGCCTACACCGACCGGGCCAGTATGGCCGCGTCGACCGAAGTGCGTGTCCCGTTCGTCGATCCCATGGTCTTCCGGGCTGCATTCTCCCTCGCCGGGAAGGAGAAGATCTCCGGAAGAAATGGCAAAGTGGCATTGAAGCGTGCCGCCGAGGCCTGGCTTCCGAACGAGATCGTGCACCGGCCCAAGGCCTCCTTCTCCGCCCCACTCCGAGCGTGGGTGACACGAGACCTGCGAGAGGTCATCGACGATTCACTACTCGAGGGAGATCTCGTGGGCACCGGGTTCCTCAACAGGCCTGCCGTGACGGCACTCGTCGAAGACCACCGGTCCGGCCGAGAGGACCGGTCCAAGCAGATTTGGCAGTTGCTCACGCTCGAATTCTGGTACCGCCAAACCCGCCGGGCCGGAGTAGGGCTGTAGACCCGATGCCAGGAAGGGAGTCGAACGACCGATGAAGCAAGTGGCGCAGAACTACCGCTCCGGTGAGCTTGCCGTCATAGACGCACCTGCGCCCGGCTGCGCCCGCGGCGGGGTGCTCGTGCGAACCCTCTACTCCCTGATCTCCACGGGCACCGAGTTGATGAAGGTGGGCGAATCCAAGATGTCACTCGTCGGAAAGGCGCGCGCCCGTCCTGACCAGGTACGCAAGGTACTCGACACCGTTCAGCAGCAGGGACCTCTCACCGCCTACAAGAAGGCGATGAATCGTCTGGACTCGTACTCGCCGCTGGGCTATTCGCTGGCCGGTGTCGTCGTGGAAGTGGGAGAAGGCGCTGAGGAATTCGCAGTTGGTCAACTCGTGGCATGCGCCGGCAACGAGTTCGCTCTGCATGCCGAGCTCAACTGGGTTCCGACCAATCTCTGCGTGGCGGTGCCGGACGGGGTCTCGCCTCAAGTGGCTGCCTTTGCCACAGTGGGTTCGATCGCTCTGCAAGGCGTCCGTCAGGGCAACGTGCAGATCGGGGAGACCGCTTGTGTCATCGGCCTGGGCCTGGTCGGGCAGTTGGTGGTCCAGCTGCTCGTCGCCTCCGGAGTCCAGGTGGTCGGATTCGATCCCGACGAGGACCGGTGCCGGTTGGCCGAGAAGGCGGGTGCACTGCTGAGCGTGACACCGGACGAGGATGGTGTCGCCGCGGCGGAGCAGGCGCTGTTGAAGGCCTCGGGCGGCCTCGGTGCCGATCGGTTGTTCCTGGTTGCAGGAGGATCTTCCAACCAACCAGTGGAGCTCGCAGCGCGCCTCGCACGCGACCGGGCCACGGTCGTCGACATCGGCAAATGCAGACTCGATTTGCCTTGGAACGACTACTACGAGAAGGAACTCGACGTTCGGTTCTCCCGCTCGTATGGACCCGGCCGTTACGACCCCAGATACGAAATAGACGGAATCGACTACCCGGTGGGCTACGTGCGTTGGACGGAGCGACGAAATCTTCACTACTTCGTCAATGCCCTCGCCAGAAAGGAAGTTGATCCCGAGGGGCTCATCGCCGGGATCTTCCCTCTCGAGGACGCGCCGAGCGTCTACGAGCAACTGGGGACGGGCGCGTTGCGGGGCGTCGGCTTTCTGTTCGAGTACGACTCATCGGCCGAGGGGGATCTCGATGTTCCGAGTCGCGCTCCGGCCGAGGACCAGACGGTGTCGAGTCGGCCATCGACAACCGGATCTTCGCACCACACGCCAGTCCGCCGTCAGCGCCCTGCCGACGGCATTCTTCGGATTGGTTTCGTCGGTGCCGGGAATTATGCGTCGTCGATGCTCATTCCTCATCTCGTGAACCAAGCGGGGGTCGAGTTGGCCCACGTCGCCACGCGTCGCTCGCTCTCGGCAGTCAACGCGCAGAAGAAGTTTGGCTTCGTGGCCGCCAGCACTGACGCGGAGACCGTGTTCGAGGATGACGCGATCGACGCTGTCTTCATCGCGACGCGGCACAGCACGCATGCCGACCTCACGTGCCGCGCGCTCGAGGCGGGAAAGGCGGTCTTCGTCGAGAAGCCGCTGGCCCTGACCGCAGATGAGCTCGGCCGCATCCTGGCCGCGGTGGATGCGACAGGAAACGACAGAGTGATGGTCGGGTTCAATCGTCGCTTTGCTCCCCTCCTTGTGGAAATGCGGTCACGATTCGGCCAATCTTCTGAGCCGACGAACGCCCGGTACCTGGTCAACGCGGGACGACTGGGGTCGGACAGCTGGTATCGGGACGCCGGACTCGAGGGTTCTCGCTTCGTGGGCGAAGGTGGCCATTTCGTGGACACGATGAGTTGGTGGATCGGCAGTGACCCCGTGGAAGTCACGGCGATGGCTGGAGCCGATACCGAGGAGGTGCAGGTGAGCCTTCGCTACGACAACGGATCTCTGGCGACAATCACCTATCTGACGAATGCGCACCGACGCTTCCCCAAGGAGACCTTCGAAGCGTCGAGCCGCGGGCGGACGGCCCGACTCGACAATTTCAGGCGGGCTACCGTCTGGTCGGGCTCGCGCGCTCGCGTCCGCCGACAGCTGGGCTCACCCGACAAGGGACAGCGCACCGAGATCGGCGCCTTCCTCGACTCGGTGCGCACCGGTGGGCCGATGCCCATCTCGCTGGACTCGCTGAGCGCCACGACCCGCGCCACCCTCGCTGTGGCCACCGGCGTTGTGACACGAGCGCCGCAGCTCCTATGACCTCGCGACAACGGCCCCAGGATGCTGGGGACGGGGTGGCCCCATGAACCCAGTCGAGCTCGAATGGCGGCTCCGGCGACTGTCGAAGATGTCTGCCTCCGAGGTGGGATGGCGGGTCTCAGAGCACGTTCGCCGCAAACGGTGGGCCTCCCGCCAAGTACTTCCCGAGGTTCCACCACGGTCGTGGACCCACGGCTCCGCGAGACGCACCACGGCACCCTGGGACTTTGCGCGGGACGCCACGTTCCGACCCTTTCCATCCGCAGAGGTGCTGCAGGCTCTGCCGGGCGAGGCTCGCCAACGGCTGATCGCAGCGGCTGAAGAGGTGCTGGCTGGACGGTGGGAGCTTCTGGGGGCGGTGCGGCAGGACATGGAGGACCCGGACTGGTTCTTCGACCCGGTAACCGGAAGGCGCGCCCCCCAGGTCGACTACTGCTTCAACGTCAACCACCGCTCCGAAGACGTCACCGGAAACGTGAAGCAGATCTGGGAGCTCTCGCGGATGCACCACCTCACGGTGCTGGCCGCGGCCTTCGCTCTCTCCGGCGACGAGCGCTACGCGGAACGCGCTGCTTCCCATCTCCGCTCCTGGTGGGCTCAGAATCCCTTTCTCTCCGGTGTGCACTGGACGAGCGGCATTGAGGCCGGGGTACGACTGATCTCCTGGGTCTGGGTGCGTCGCCTGCTCGACGGTTGGGTGGGCGCAACCGCGCTCTTCGAGCAGAACGACGTCGCACGTGCCCAAATCTGGTGGCACCAGCACTACCTGGCCAGCTTTCGTAGCCGGGGATCGTCGGCCAACAATCACGTGATCGCCGAAGCCGCCGGTCTTCTCGTCGCGGCATCGGCCTTTGACTGGTTCGCAGAGAGCTCCCGCTGGGGTGAGGACGCCGCACGGGTTCTGGAGCAGGAGCTGACGAGAAACACATTCCCGAGCGGCGTCAATCGAGAGATGGCCTTCGACTACCACGGCTTCGTCACCGAATTGGCGATTGTTGCTGCCGCGGAGGCGGACTGGGACGGCCGCCCCCTCTCCGAGGAGCTCTGGACGTTGCTGTACCGCATGTTCGACGTCGTCGCGGCGACCGTGGATATCGATCTTCGCGCCCCGCGCCAGGGGGACGGCGACAACGGGAGGGCTCTCGTGCTCGACGCCTCGACCACGGAGAGGTCGTCCGACCTCCTCGCCATCGGCGAGTCTCTCTTCGATGCGCCGGAATGGTGGCCCTCGGTCGGGCCCACGGTGATCAGCACCCTGTTGGGCTCAATGGCCGGGCATCGCCAGACAGGGGAACGCCTGGAGCGCCGACCAAATCACTACACCGATGCGGGCCTGACCCTGATGCGAAGCTCGCCGTCGGACGGCGAGGAGATCTGGTGCCGTTGCGATGCAGGCCCCCACGGGTTTCTGTCGATCGCCGCCCATGCCCATGCCGACGCGCTGGCGGTCGAAGTGCGATACGACGGCATTGACGTGCTCGCCGATCCCGGCACCTACTGCTACCACGGAGAGCCTCACTGGCGCAGCTACTTTCGGTCGACACTGGCCCACAACACGATCGAGGTTGGCCGCCAAGACCAGTCCACACCGGGTGGCCCCTTCCTCTGGTCCCGTCACGCACGCAGTCGGCTGATAGATCTGGAGACCAATGCGGACGGGGAGGTCACCACGTGGACGGCCGAACACGACGGGTATCGCGCCCTGACCCCGGCTGTGGGTCACCGTCGGTCAGTGCGACTCGCGAGCCAACTTCGGCGACTCGAGATCGTCGACCGCCTCGAGACGACGGGTAGGCACGGCTTCCGAATGGCCTTCCACCTGGGCCCGGATATACGTGCCCGGATGGTCGGACACGACGTCGAACTCACTTGGTCCCACGACTCACACCCGAGGAACGCCACTCTCTTCCTGCCCAATGGCCCCTCCTGGTCGCTCTCGAGGGGCGCCACCGACCCGATCCTCGGGTGGTATTCCCCGCGCTTCGGAGAGAACCAGCCGACCTGGGCCGTCATTGGAGAGGGGGCGTGCAGCGGGGCCGGCGTCGACACCTACCGGACGGTGCTGCAGTTCCATTCTTGACCTGGAACTTCGTCTCTAGTCGTGATGACGGGAACGGAGTTGGACGGGAGGTATCTGGGGAGCCCTGGCCTGCTCCAATACACCGTGGTGGAGCTGCGCGAGCGGGCGGGTGCTGAGCTGGTCAGCCCCTGCGACGAGGGATCCTCACGCCGTACGCTGACGCGGCCGCTGAGCACCCTCTGATGAGCACCCCCACGGGAACCACCCGGCTCCCCGTCACCGGCACTGCGCCCTGCGAGGGCGGCAACAACCGTGACCGCCTCCGTATCGCCATGAACCTGCTGACGGACGACCCCCGGCAGCCCTCCGGAGCGCACTGGTGCTGGACGCGCATTGTGCCCGAGATGGCCAACCGACTTCTACCGGGCGAAGAACTCCATCTGATGCTGAGCCCCTCAGCGCGGCACTATTTCCCCGAATCTGGGGATGCCGTACATCACATGACTTACCCTTGGTCGAACGAGCACCGGGTCTTGCGTACGGCGAGTGAGCATCTCTTTTCTCCGGTCCGACTCCCCCTCCGCCACATCGACCTCCTGAGCACGGCCATCGCCCCCGTCGTGAATCCCACGCGATCGCTCGTGATCCACATGAAGACCATGCACGCATTCACGGCGCCGGAATCGCTCTCGGTCGGCGCCCGGGCCTACCGCCGCCTGAACTATCAGCGCTCGGTTCGGCTCGCCGACGCGATCATCGTCAACTCCAACAGCTTGCGGGCCGAGGTCGACCAGTATCTCGATGTGGACCCCCGAAAGGTCAGCCTGATTTACGAAGCAGTTGACCACGACATCTTCAAACCGGGCAGTCGGGATGCCGCTCGCGCTCACGTCGCCTCGCTCGGAATCTCACGTCCGTTCGTGCTCTTCGTCTCATCCCTCTGGCGCTACAAGAACTGCGACGGCCTGCTGCGTGCCTGGAGGCTGGCACGTGATGAGCTCTCAGGTCGTCAACTCGTCATCCTGGGAGCCGAGCGGGACCAAAAGTACGCTGCCGAACTGCACGCGCTGGTGGACGAGCTCGGTATCGCCGAGGACGTGGTCTTCGTCGGCGCGGTGCAGAACGAGGATACCGTTCGCTTCTACCAGGCGGCCGATCTCCTCGTGTACCCTTCGTTCAACGAGACCTTCGGGCTGCCGATTCTCGAGGCGATGGCTTGCGCCTGTCCTGTTGTCACCTCCGACGTCAGTTCGATGCCCGAGATCGCCGGTGGTGCGGCTCTGCTCGCAGATCCCCACGACCCCGGATCGATCGCACGCGCTATCGTCGCGGCCACCGGTCCCGTCGCGTCAACGTTGCGAACTGAGGGGCTCCGTAGGGCTCGACAGTTCAACTGGGGGGCGATCGCCGAGGCGACGCTGGACGTCTATCGATCCGCTGCAGAGCGTCGGCGACGTTGAAGACGCTGGTCACCACCTTCGTGGTGAACAACTGACCGGATTCATCGGCTCCCACACCTGACTAGCGATGCTGTTCGGGTGTGCTGCTCGTCGTAGGACGGTCCGTCGTGTCACGAGCCGGCGACAGCAGGAGCAGGTATTCAGCATTCTTCACGAGCCGTCGTCCAGCCGCGGCCAGGAGATATCCGGGTGACGGCCGTTCCGTCTCCTCAATCGATCGACGGACTGCAGACTGCACGCCCAGCACCGCGACAAGGGCAAGGGCACTCGTGAGGAGGCTCGCGGCCGCAGCCCCAGTGACCCCGTATGCGGCGGTCAGCACACACACGGCAGCGACGGAGACAACCAGCTTCGCCAGCTGCACCACGAAAAGCGGACGGACTCTGCGTGTGGTGGTCAGAGTGAGAATCGGCCCAACAGCGAAAGCGGAAACCACCATCGCGATGGCGAAGATCCGGGCGCTCGCGGCGTACGTGACGAACTGGGGTCCGTAGAGCAGCCTGAGGAGCGCGGGCGCGGCCACCAGGACCGCGATGCCGCAGACGGTCGCCGCCACGACCCCTGCCCCCGTGACGAAGCGGGCGACTTTCGCCATGCCCTTCCAGCCACGTTCATCGAGCTGGCGGCTCGCTTCGGGCAAGCCAAAGCTTCCACCGGCATTGATGACCACGATCGTCGGGCCGATCACCAGCCCCTGAGCGGCCTTCAGACCTCCGAATGCCGCGGGTCCAAGCAGCGCGCCCGCCACGATCAGATAGAGCTGGGTCGCCCCCCAGCTGGCGGCGCGCTCGCTCGCCAACCACCTGCTCGTGGCCCAACGGGATCGGAGAAAGGCCAGCCCCCCGTGAATCGACGGTCGTACGGAGAATTGCCGAAGACCGTAGAGGGCGGCAGCGGCAGCTCCCAGGCCCCATGCCGAGACGACCGCGAACACCGAGTGCTGACCCGTGAGGAGCACCACGGCGAACGCCAGTGCCTGCACGGTGTTGAACAGGAGGTCGTTGTGGAGAGACTTCTTGGGCGTCCCCTGCATGAAGCCGATCCATCGCCAGTAGTCCTGCAAGTCGAGCACGACGATCCACGGGGCCACCGCCAGCATGCCAGTCCCAAACGTCGGCTCCCCGACCAGGAGGAGGACCGTGCCGAGAACGGCGAAGAAGCACGCCGCCGTCAGTCCGAGGGTCACGTCTGCCGCAAACCCCCGCCGGACGAACTCGTCCCTCTGCTCCCCACGCATATCGCCCAAGATCGCCATCGGATCGGTGATCAACGACCGGTGCATCGTCGTCAGGAGAATCCAACACGTGTACGCCAGGGCGAAGGCTCCCAGGCCAGCGGGTCCGCTGATTCGGGCGACCACCACTCCGACCGCAAAATTGGATGCCGACGCCACGCACTGGTCGACCATGGTGATGGAGGCGCGGCTGGCCGTACTGCCGCGCCACTTCGCTCTGAGCCGGGAGAGAGACATTTGCTCTACCCGTCTCGGTTGCCGCGAGTGCTGAGGGGCTCGCGATCGGGGGTGTACGCCATTGGAGTAGGGGGTCGAGACGAAGCGCCCTCTGATTCGAACGCCCCGCACATGACAGAGCAGGACGGCGTCACGCAGATACAACCCCGCGGTGGCACCCGGGGTGGCACCGCGGCGTTCCCGTGGAGCCCGTCGCAGGCTGCGCGGCGCTCAAGATCCAGCCAGGGAGCCGTCACTCCCGGCCGCAGGGACAGTCTCCATCACTGGTGGGCAAAAGTCATCAATCTGCCGTATCTGCTGTGCCACTCGGGACTCCGTATAGCCATCGGCACCTCATCCAAACTCGCCGACCCCATCACACCGAACCAGTGCTCAACAACGACCCACCTCAGCCCTTCGAAACGGCCACTTCGCCGGATGGTTCTTTCGTCAACGGCGCAAAGATCTCCGTCATCGTCGTTGCCGCCGAACGACTCTTCCGCCTTGGCTTGGGTCGGCTGCTCAGCGAGGACGATCGGCTGGACGTCATCGCTGTCTCCGATGGTGAGCCAGAGTTCCTCGAACTCTGCAAGGCCACCTCGGTCGACGTTGTCCTGATCGATCTTCAGCTGTCGCGGACCGACGCTATCGACCTGGTGCGGTTGCTGGCTTCGGAGTGCCCAACTACCAGGACCATCGTCTTGACCTCGAACGCTGATTGGCGTGTGCGTCCAGCCATGATCGCGGGTGCCACCGGCATCCTCCTGAAGGACACGTCCCCCGAAGCGATCAAGGCTGCGGTGGTGTCAGTGCATCTTGGTGATCAGGTTCTGTGCGCCGAAGCCGCACGTTGGGTTCTCGGCGAAGAGCCGTCCACCCATCTGACTCAACGAGAGTCTGACGTCCTGAGGATGGTGGCCCAAGGTGCGAACAACGCTGAGATCGCCACTCAGCTCCATCTCGGTCAGAAGACCGTGCGCAACTACGTGAGCCGCTTGTATCGCAAGCTCGATTTGAGCAACCGCGCGCAGATCGCCACCTACCTGGTCACCACCGACACGGTACACAGTGCCGGCCAGACTGAATCGGCACTGGCCCAGAACGAGTCTTTGGTCGACCGTCAGTGAACGAACAACCTCTCAGCCTGCGCTCATCGCTTCACGAGGTCTGGCGCCGTCGGTTGCTCATCATCATCGTCGCCGCGCTGTGTGGAATGGCTGGAGCCGCGTATGGCGCAGTCAAGCCCGCCAACCCGACCGCGATTGCGTTGGTTCTCCTCCCGCCAATCGGCGCCGGTTCGGGTGCGACAGGCAATTCGGGAACGACGGGCAACTCCGGAGCGACGGGGAGCGACGTCCACACTGACGCCGTCATCGCAGGCAGCACACCCGTCCTGGCCGCGGCCGGTGCCGAGGTGTCGCCACGACTGGGAGCAATTGGAGTCAGGGACCTCGTCACGATCGAGCCGCTCAGTGAACAGGTCATGCAGATTCAAGCTCGGGCTCCCGAGAGTACTTACGCCGTGCAGTTGGCCAATGCTGTCGCGACGAGCTACGTCGCCTACATGGGCCAGTTGGAGGCCAGTTCTGCGGGACCCGGAGTGTCCGCCCTGCAGCTCGAATCCGCCCAGCTCACCAAGCAGATCAAGAACCTGCAGGCCCAGATGAACACAGTGTCCGGCCGCATCACCTCCGAAGGTGCCGGGTCGAGCGCCGGCGAACAGGATGTCGCCCTACTGGGCTCACTTCAAAGTGAGCAGAACCAGGTCTCGCTACAACTCAACAGCGTCTCCAGCCAGATCGCATCCGCCCAGCTCGCGAGTGGCGCGACGGAGAAGACGACTCGAATCCTTCAGAAGGCCACCCCACAACCGGTATCCCCCTATGCCTTCCCCATCGAAGCGGGTCTCGTCGGCCTCGTCATAGGTCTGTTGGGCGGAACGATATTCGTCCTCGTGCGCTTCCAACGCGGGCATCGGCTGCGCCTACGAGACGAGATCGCGCGCTCGGCTGGAGCCCCGGTGATCGCTTCGCTCGACGCACCAGGCTGCGCGAGTCCTTCTGCATGGCGAGAGCTCCTCGCCAGTCAGCCACGTGCGACCAACGAGTGGGCCCTCAGGAATGTTCTGCAGTCGCTACGGAGCAGCGCAGGCCAGCGACTGATTCAGCGAGTCCGAGTGATCTCGTTCGCCGGCGACTCACCGGCCCTGACGACCGGGCCCCGATTGGCCCTGCACGCTGCGGCCTCGGGCATACCGACTGTGCTGGCGCCAGAGGATCCCGACGAGCCCGGGGACCGCTCGCTCGTGCCCCTGTGGGCAGCCTTTACCGGCGCGGAACCCCTGGGCCGAGGATTGCCGTTCACCGTGGGATTGGAACACATCGCCGACGATCCTCCCCAGCTCCTGGTCTCACTCGTGCTCTTCGACGGCACGTCAGAGCTTGCTTTTCCGCCCGACACAATGAACCTCTTGTCCATCTCGTCGAACTTTGTCACGGCGGACGAGCTTGCTCATCTGGCGCTCGAGGCGGTGGACACCGGATGCGCTCTGGAGGGTGTGGTGGTGGTGAACCCCGATCCGGCAGACAACACAAGCGGCCTGGTCGCCAATGACACGCTCCGCCTGTTGCCATCCCGTGCGCGCGTCGATGCTGGCGAAGGCGACCCGGTCATCTTGGCGGCGCACACCGGCAACGCACACGCCTCGCCGGAACGCCTCTCGAGCAGGGAGGGCTAGTGGAGACGACCGTGCCTGACGAGGACGTTGCCCTGGGCCCGATGATCGGGTTGCGCTCCGTGATGGCCACGTTACGACACCGCCGGCGCGTCTGGCTGGCGACGGGGTTCGTCGGTCTGATCGTCGGCGCCAGCCTGCCCTTCGTGATCCCCCACAAGTACTCGGCAGTGACCGACCTGTATCTGTCCCAACCTGCTGGCTCCGACCCGACGCAGGCCGTCGCGGACGACGTGTCCCTCCTGAAGACGCAGGCGGTGGCTGAGGAAGCGATCTCCGCGGGCCACCTCCACATGACGCCGAACGCGTTGCTGTCCCACTACAGCGGCCTCGCCGTGAGTGGCAACCTCATGTCGATCAAGTTCGGCGGGACATCCCAGATGGACGCGGTGTCGGGCGCCAGGGCCGTGGCACAGGCGTTTCTCACCGTCCAGGCCCGGGAGCTGGCCCTCCAGACCAACGTGCTCGTCCGCGACCTTCAGTCGCAGATCTCCGACGTCAATTCGGCGATCAGCAATCTGAATCATTCCATCAACGACCTCTCCGGGGCGGCGGCCAATCAGCAGTCGACCAATCAGCTCGCGGATCTGGTCAACCAGCGAAGCGCCGACGAGTCGCAGGTGTCGCAGCTGCAAGATCAGGTTCAACAGGCCCAGCTGAGCGAACAGACCGCCGACCACGTCAGCCATGTGCTCGACCCGGCAGCACTCGTGCCGGTCTCGACGAAGAAGGTTCTCCTCGTGGATGCACTCTCAGGCCTGATAGTCGGTGTGGCGCTCGGTCTCGCCGGGCTGATCTTCAGCTCGCTCCTCTCGGAGCGCCCACTTGACCGCTCTACGGTGGCAGCGACTCTCGGGGCGCCCGTGGAACTGAGCGTCGGGCGCTACCGCAGTCCTCGTCTGATGCGTAGGCGCCGTTTGTCTCGGCAGCTGAGAGAGCCGACGCCGTCGCTTCTCATGATCGAGCGTCGGCTCCGCGGCCATCTCGAGTCTGCACCCGGGTCGGCCCTGGCCGTCGTGACGGTGGGAGCCGCCGAGCCGGCGGCGCTGGCTGTCGGAGCGTTGGCGCTCGCCCTATCCGCCGAGGGGCACCGGGTGGTGGTGGTCGATGCAGCCGACGACCGGCTCCTGGCCTCCATCCTCGGCCTCACCCCGGTAGCCCAAACGATGGAGACGTTCCAGATCCGAGCCGTGGGAGGTCCTCCCGTGAGGGTGCTGGTGGCACCGGAGGACCCGGCGCAGATGGCCGAGAAGCCACCGCCCGACGACGCCGATGCCCTGCTGGTGCTGGCCACACTCGACGCTGCCTTCGGCGCGGAGCACCTTGCCCCGTGGGTGACGGACGCGGTCATGATCCTGCCCGCCCGCGGAGTCACCCTCACCCGAATGGGTGTCAGCCGCCAAATGTTGCGGGAGGCCGGCATCTCGCTGCGCTCAGTCGTCCTGTTGGGTTCAGATCCCCAAGACGAGACTTCCGGTTCCCTCGGTACGGTTGACTATCGGTTCACTCCGTTGGAATCAGCGGAAGCGTCGAAGTAGACACCTCGTGGAGTCCGCCGCAGCCTTGGGGAACCATCGCGTGGACCCGCGAGACGACTCTCGCCTGCGTCGGGTGGCCGTCATCTGGGCCTTGCTCTTCTTCAACGCGCTCACTCCCGCACAGGGCTCTCTCCTGGCGATCCCGCACAGGGTCAGCCAGCTCCTGACCCAGGGGTCCCTCTTCGTCGCCCTCGTCTTGGTGCTGACCATCAATCCCCGGATGCGGATCAGGCCCAACTGGTTCCTCGGTCTGTACACCCTGCTCGCAGTGACCTCGCTGGCGATGAGCGTTCGCCTCGTCGGCCTGGGAACCGCGTATCGAAGCTTCCGCCTGATCGCGTTTCTCTTCGTACTGTGGCTCCTCACTCCATGGTGGGGTAGACGAGACTTGCTCGTGCTGCGCAGCCAGATGCGCCTGCTCGTGATCGTTCTGGCCTCCGTCGTTCTTGGGCTCTTCATCGCGCCCGGACACGCCCTGGCCGCTGGGCGCCTCGTGGGCACGATCTGGCCGATCCCGGCGCCCCAGGTTGCGCACTATGCCGCCGAGCTCACCGGCCTCACAACGGTGCTGTGGCTCTGCCGCCTGGTATCGCGTCGTCGTGCCCTCCTGGTGGCGGGGCCGGCTTTCCTCGTTCTCATCCTCACCCATACGCGCACGGCCCTCACAGCGATGATCGCAGGCCTGCTCGTTGCAGGGGTCAGCCTGTTCCTCTCCAGGCGACGAGTCCGCCGGACGTTCGTGACGGTGTTGGTCGTGGTCGTGGCACTCGGACTTCCGGCTTCGCCGTTCCTGGCGAGCTGGTTGGCGCGAGGAGAGAGCGGACAGAGCCTCACGGATCTCACCGGCCGCACCAAGGCGTGGTCTGCGGTGCTCTCAAATCCTCGGCCGACCACCAACGTCCTCTTCGGGAGCGGCCTTTCAAACGACAGCGTGACCAGCTCCTCGGAGCCATCGATGAACGGCCTGCCCATCGACAGCAGTTGGGTATCGATCTATCAGGACGAGGGTCTCTTCGGAGAGGCGCTGGTCGCCGCAATCCTCCTGATCCTGATGCTGACGGCTCTCTCGCGGGCACGGGGTCCGACCCGCGCGTTGGCACTGTTTCTGATCGTCTACTGCCTCTTCGCTGGCATCAGTGAGAGTGGCCTCGGTGGCGCGTCGCAATACCTTCTCGATCTGACCGTTGCCGCGTCCCTCGTGACCTTTCCCTCAGCAAGTGGCACGGACTTGACGCTCCTCCCAGAGCGACGACGGCTGCAGGCGACGCATCCATCGGCCCTCAGAGCACAACCATGAAGACGCGAGGCTGCGCCACGTGCTCCGAAGTCGCGGTGATTGACGGTGCCTCAGCCCTCATCGGACGCTAGGGGGATCAGTCAGGCCGGCTCGTCAACCCTTGCGACAACGCCGGCTCCGGGCGCAGGCCCGGCGAAGAGCCGCCCATCTCGGTCAACGGCGGTGCAGGCCTGTGGCGGTGCGGGCGAGGATCCCCTCCTGGATCGCCGTGGCCACGGCCTCCAGCTTCGAGTGCGCGTCGAGCTTGTAGAAGATGTTCTGAACGTGGTTCCGGACCGTGTTGACGCTGATGCAGAGCTCAGAGGCCAGGACCTTGTTGGTCGCGCCGGCGGCCATGAGCTCGAGCACCTCGATCTCTCTTGGGCCGAGGTCGGAGCCGATGCCACGGTTGGTCCGTCCGAGTCGACCCAGCACCCCCCGCAGCTCTATGAACTTCTCCGGGATCTCGCCTTGGTGTGCCGCAACAATCGCCGCCATCAGCGTCTCCCCAGACTCGCCCTTACTGACGAAACCCGAGCAGCCCGCCGTCACCGCCCGGAGAAGCGTCTCATGATCGCTCCAGCTCGTGAGCATCACGACCTTGACGTCGGGCATGATCGCCTTGATGGTCTCCGTCGTCTCGACGCCGTTGCCGTCGGGAAGATCGAAGTCCATGAGGATGACGTCGGGCGCATAAGCCTGGACGGCCTCAACGGCCTCCGCCGACGTGCGGGCGCTGCCAACGAGGCGCACGTTGGAGTGGCTGGCGAGGAGTCGACCGAGCGACTCGACGAAGATCTCGTGGTCGTCGACGATGAAGACTCTGACGCGCTCTTCCGGATCCTCGTCCGGGTATTGGAGTCGTATGGCCCGGATCTCATCGAGACACTCGAAGAAGGCATCGATCAGGCGGGGTTCGAACTGCCTTCCGCGTAACGACATCATGATCTCAGTCGCCTCGCCCAGGCAAAGGGGTGGCTTGTATACGCGCTCGCTGGTGAGCGCATCGAACACGTCCGCCACCGCGGCGATCCTCGCCTCTTCGGGAATGGCCTCCCCGCAGAGGCCACGGGGGTATCCAGTTCCGTCCCACCACTCATGGTGACTCAGGGCGATTTGCGCCGCTGCCTTCATCACCGGTCCGGTAGACCCCGCGAGCAGCCGGTAGCCGATGGTGGGATGACGCCGCATGGCAGCGAGTTCATCCGGTTCGAGCCAACTTGGCTTGAGGAGGATGGTGTCGGCGACACCGATCTTGCCGACGTCGTGCAGGGCAGCCGCCAACCGGAATTCCTCTGGAGTCAAGCCGGAGAATCCGACGCGCACGGCGAGGCAGGCGGCGTACCTGCTCATGCGCTCAATATGGCGTCCTGTCTCCTCGTCACGAAGCGACACCGCCCTCGAGAGCCTCTCGATCATCTCGACCGAGTCCATCGCCTCGGCATCGCCTTGACACTCGATTTCGTTCACGAGACCCGTCAAGGCACGCGACCTCGTGATCTCGCGTCCTCCACTCCGGTTCCGAGCGGTTCGCAGGTGCTCCAACTCACGGCGTCGCAACGCCCCCGACAGGGCGATGAGTATCTCGTTCGACGTGAACGGCTTCGTGACATAGCCGAAGGCCCCGATCTCGAATGCGGTGCTCGCTATCCTTGGGTCGTCCTGACCCGTCATCATCACGATGGCGATATCCGGGTGGTCGGCCACGAGGCGGCGGGCGAGGTCAAGCCCCGACTCCCCGGGCATGCGGATGTCGCACAGGGCAGCCTCGTAGGCATCACAGGTCGCGAGCAGGGCTGTCGCATCCGCGCTGCTCGACGCCTCGTCGCACTCGTAGCCGGCCTGCACCAGAATCCGCGCGACGGAGCACCGTACGATGCTCTCGTCGTCGACCACGAGTACCCTGCTCACCTGCGGGCCCCCGGACTATGACTGGGCATCTCGTTCCAAGACGCTTCGAATCTTCAGCAGAAGCGCACCCGCGTTGAACGGCTTCTCCACGAGGTCGACATCCCTCTCCAGCAGCTCGCGGTGCAGGACCACGTCCTGGCTGTACCCGCTCATGAAGAGCACGCGGATCGCCGGCCGCTCCTGTCGCATCTGCTCCGCGAGCTCCCGACCGGAGCGCCCCGGCATGACGACATCGGTGAGAAGGAGTGGGATCTCGGTCGAGCAGGCTCGGCTCAAGACGACCGCCTCGTCGGCTCCGTTGGCAGCCAAGACGGCGAAGCCGTGCTGCTCCAGCAGCCTCCGGGTCGACTCTCGGACGATGTCCTCGTCCTCGACGAGAAGGATGGTCTCGTGCGCAGTGCGGTCGCCAAAGTCGGTCGGGGGCGTATCCTCGCTCGACTCGGTCTCGTCGGTCACGGGAAGCAGGACCCGGATCGTCGTGCCCACCTCGGGCTCGGAGTAGATCCGGATGTCACCACCGGCCTGTGTCACGATCCCGTACACCGTCGCGAGCCCGAGACCCGTGCCCTCCCCCTCCGGCTTGGTCGTGAAGAACGGCTCCAGCGCTCGAGCGATGACATCGGGCCCCATACCGCTCCCCGTGTCGGACACGGACAATCGGCAGAAGAGGCCAGTGTCCACCGGGCGCAGACGCGCGTACTCGTCATCGGCGCGGAAGCGTGCCGTCTCTATGCCCAGGACCCCGCCGTGCGGCATGGAATCCCTGGCATTGACGGCGAGATTCATGATGACCTGCTCTATCTGACCCCGATCGGCCTTGACTGGCGGGAGGTGCGGGTCGAGGCTCGTGCGCAGATCGATGGATTCCCCGATGGTCCGCTGCAGCAACTTCTCCATGTCCTGCACGATCACGTTGAGATCGAGGACCTCCGGTTGGACGACGTCGCGCCTGCTGAAGATCAGCAGCTGGCGAATCAGTTGTGCCGCCCGCGTGGCGATGTTCGAGATCTCCGCCACGTCGTCATGGAGCGACATGGCATCGGGATCCTCCGTGACGCCGAGTCGCGTGGCCAGATGGCTGAGGCCGTCGCCGACCAGGGTGGCGTAGTTCATGATCCCAGCGAGGATGTTGTTGAAGTCGTGGGCGATTCCGCCGGCCAGCCTGCCCACGCTCTCGAGACGCTGAGCCTGGTACAGCTGCGCCTCCAGGACGGCGCGCTCCTCCTCGCGTTGGGTCTGTACCAACTGAGCCTCCAAGAGCGCACGCTCCGCCTGGATCCGCATTCGCTCGGTGGTGTCCCTGATCGCGGCGAGGACGACACGACCATCCCTGGTCTCGATGGACGAGAGCGAGATGTCGACCGGGAATTCGGTGCCGTCCTTGCGCAACGCGGTGAGCTCCAGCCCGGCGCCCATGGGTCTCGACCGGGGATCACCCAGGTACTCGGTGCGGTGCCGCGCGTGCACGACCTTGGCCCGTTCGGGAATGAGCTGTTCGATCAGATGCCCGATCAGCTCGTCCCTCTGGAACCCGAAGAGGTGCTCTACCTGCTGGTTGGCGAGGACGATGACGCCGGCATCGTTCACGCAGAGGAGAGCGTCGGGGGCGCTCTCAATGATGGCGGCCGCCAACCCCGACGGTTCGTTGCCCCCTTCGCCGCCTGGTTCACCAACCGTCGACTCGGATCCCGCCATGGATCACCTCGAGCTTTGGTAACTCAGCTATTCCTCAGTTTGGCCATGGTACCGGTCCCATGGCCCGGTGAATAGACATGGGGGGTGGATGGAACCGGGCACGCTCCGGCATGCGGCAACGGCTGGGGTCGGGCACCGACGTGTGAAACTCCCCCTTCAGGCTGGGCCTCCTCTGCAGTGCGTGGTTCGGCAGCGCCGATTGCAGGCGCCGGTTCACCCGACAGGAGGTTGTCGATCTGTTGTCCGATTCGGACATCGGCCATCGGTACGGAGTGTGAGGTGCGCCACCCCGTGCCGATGTCTAGCGGTTGTCGAGACGCCCGATCTCGCGGAACCATTCGAGCGTCTGTCCCAGTCCGTCGTCGAGGCTGATGGGCTCGTAGCCCAACCGCTTGTACGTCTTGGTGTCGGTCAGGCTCTTCCGGGGGGCGCTCTCCCGCGCCGCCTTCTTGGCGATGGCCACCAGGGTCGGTCCGAAGACCTGCGCCAGCTCGGGATCGTCGGACGGCTCGATGTCCTCGACGACGCGGTCGAGGCCCGCGAGCCGGCTCATGCGCGTGGCCGCATTCGCGATGCTGACGATGTCCTCGGGCCGGCCGTCGAGCATGTAGCGCTCCCCCGCCACCCCCTTGTCGAGGGCCAGGATGCAGCCGCGGGCGATGTCCTCGGCGAAGACCCAGCTGACCGGGAACTTGAGGTAACGCTCGATTCGGCCGCGAGCGGCGGACAGCAACACGCGGTTGAAGCTGGTCATCCCGAGTGCGTTGCTGACCACGGGCGACGGACCGAAGATCGCCCCGGGGTGGGCACTCACGACGTCCCGCCCGGCGGCGGCGCGTGACATCGCGTCCAGGAAAGCCGCCATCTTGGTGATGGTGTACGGGTCCGAGCTCGGCTCCTTCGTCACGGGGGCGTCCTCCCGGTCGAGCCCCCCGTCGGTGTCGAAGAAGGTCCCCGTGCTCACCGCCACCACGCGCCCCAGGCCGACCGCCTCCGCCGCGTCCAGCACGTTCTTGGTCCCGCCGACGTTCACCGCCTCGAAGTCGGCCAGGTTCTGGCTGGCGCCACCCAGCAGCGCGGCGCAGTGGATCGCCGCGTCGCTGCCGGTGGCAGCCCGTCGCACCGCGTCGGGATCGGTCACGTCGCCGGTGACGATCTCGACACCCAGTGCGGCAAGGGGTGCCGTATCCGCGGACTCGCGAGCCAGGGCGCGGATCGCGTCGCCCCGTTCGGTCAACAACCTGCAGATGTTGGCGCCGGCCAGCCCGGTGGCTCCGGTGACCAGGATCGTCTGTGTCATGCAGTCGCGCGGACCGAGGGATCGGCGATCGCCGAGTCGACCTGGTCGGCGCTGTAGGGGATGATCGGGGCACCCTGGCCGAAGAGGTCCAACGTGTGCAGGAAGCGGTGCAGGCCCATGGAGTTCGCGCAGGCGAAGCCGAGCTCGACGATCTGCGCCGACGTGAAGACCTCGCCCAGGCGCCGGTAGACGTCGTCGTCGATGGCGTGGTGGTCGGCCGAGAGCAGGTCCAGGAATTCCACGGCGAGTCGCTCCTGGTCGGTCAGGTCGGAGTGGCCGGGTGCGATGAGACAGGCGACGTCCTCGTCCGAGATCGAATCGTGCTTCCTCGACTGCATGCAGGGCTGGCACTCGCCCAATTGGGCGCTGCGGATCCGCAGCAGCTCGAGGATCCTGCCCCCCAGGAGGGACTGCTGCCCCCAGGCGTGACGGGCAACGTCCGTCATCAGGATCTGCGAGGTCTTGTAGGCGAAAATCTGGAGCGGGACCGGCGTCGCGTAGGTGCCGTCCGCCACCCCCTCCTCGATGATCCGTCGTGGTTCCGGCGCCAGCTCCTCCAGCGGAATCGGCTCGATTCTCGGCATGCTCACCCCCAGGGCTCTTCCGGCAGGGCCGGCGTCGATCTGCTCCTGCAGCGACGGCCCTACTGTACTGTCACCCCGTGCCGATCGACCCTTCGTCCATACTGCTGACCGACCGCGTGGCCGTCGTGACCGGGGGCGGCTCCGGAATCGGCCGGGGCATCGCCCGCGGCTTCGCCGCCTTCGGGGCGAAAGTCGCCATCTGGGAGCGCCACGCGGACACGGCGGCGGCGGCGGCCGAGGAGGTCGACGGCATCGGCATCACCATCGACGTGCGCGAGTCCACCGAGGTGGACGCTGCGCTGGATCGCACGGTGGCCGAGTTGGGGCCGGTCAGCATCCTGGTGAACAACGCCGGTGGCGTCTTCTCCTCCCCCCTCCTCGAGACCTCGGAGAACGGCTGGGACGCCCTCTACCGGTCGAACCTCAAGCACGTCATTCTGTGCACGCAGCGGGTCGCACGGGGAATGGTCGGGCACGGGATCGGCGGCAGCATCATCAGTGTGACCTCCATCGAGGGCGTCCGCGCCGCTCCGGGCTACGCGGCCTACGCCGCGGCGAAGGCCGGCGTGATCAACTACACGAAGACCGCCGCCCTGGAGCTGGCGCCGCACCACATCCGGGTGAACGCCCTGGCGCCGGACATCACCATGACCGAGGGGATCGCCGCGGTGGCCCCGCCGGGAGGCGAGGAGAGGTTCGGCTACACGGTGCCGATGGGCCGGGCCGGGCACGTGGACGAGATGGCCGGCGCAGCGGTGTTCCTGGCCAGTGAGCTCTCCAGCTACATCACCGGCCAGACGATCCACGTCGACGGCGGGACGCACGCCGCCAGCGGGTGGTACCACCATCCGGAGACAGGCGAGTACGTCCTCGGGCCGAGGTGAGCGCCGGCGCTTCGCTCAGTCGTCCCCGGCGAGCCCGACGTGGGCCGACATACCCCCGTCGACGGCGATCATCTGCCCCGTGATGTAGCGCGACTCGTCCGAAGCGAGGAACACGACGACGCTCGCAATGTCGTCGGGCTCACCCACGTAGGGGGTCAGCGTCGCCTTTCCCAGGCCCGCCAGCATCCTGGCGTCCAGGTGGGCTCGCACGGCATCGGTGATGACGAGACCGGGCAGGATCGTGTTGACCCGGATCCCCTGCTTGCCGTGACTGGTCGCCACGTACATGGTGAGAGCGTTGACCCCCGCCTTGGAGACCCCGTAGGCGGTCCTGGTGCGGTCGCCCTTGAGGGAGGCCCCCGACGACATGTTGATGATCGACCCACCGCCGCCGCGCACCATCTCGGGCACGGCGTGCTTGCAGGTCAGCATCTGGCTCCGCAGGTTCACGGCCATGGTGCGCTCCCACACGTCGAGGGACAGCTCGGACACTGCGGTGTCCCTGGTGAGGAAGTCGGAGTCCGTGAGCGCCGCATTGTTGTGGAGCACGTCCAGACGGCCGAAGCGGGACGTGGTGAAGGCGACCGCGTCGGCGACCTCGGCCTCCTCCGCCAGGTCGGCGCGGAAGAATGCACCGTCGCCACCCAGCCCGGCGATGCTCGCAGCGGAGCGCTGCGCCGCCTCCTCGTCGACGTCGACCACGACGACCGAGGCGCCCTCCCGGGCCAGGGCCCGGGCTGACGCCCCTCCGATGCCCCCCCCGCCTCCGGTGACGATGGCAACCCTGTCGTTGAGACGTCCCATGATCTCCTCGTCTTGCGTCTGTGCCCCGAGTGCCCGACCCTACGCGCGCTCGATGATGAACCCCTCGTGCGGGGCCAGCCGGAGCGGGCCCCCGACCACCTCACGCTCGCGGGCACGGTCGGTGCAGACCCGGACCGTGCCCTCCATGCTCTCCACCGCGACTTCGCCGGCCGACATGTTGAGGGCCACGACGTGGCGCTCCCCGCGCTGCCATGCCCAGGCCCCCTCGGGAGAGGGCAGCGTTGTGTAGTCGCCCTCGCTGAACGCAGGGTGGCAGCGCCGGAAGTCGATCAGGCGCCGGCAGAGCGCGAGGACCGAGTCCGGGTCGTCGCGCTGCGCCGCCACGTTGGCGGCCGCCACGTCACCGAGCGGGAGCCAGGGCCGCGCCGCGGCGGTGAAGCCGCCGCCGGGTGCGTCGCTCCACTGCATGGGGGTCCGGCCCGCGTCGCGGCCCTCGTAGTAGGGGTAGAAGCGCACGCCCAGGGGATCCCGCATGTCCGCGTGGGCGACCGTGACGTTGGCCATGCCGATCTCGTCGCCCTGGTAGAGCACCGGGGTGCCACGCAGGCTCAGGAGCATGAGGAGGGCCAGGCGAACCCGGCGCGGATCGTCCTCGGCCCACCTGGTCGGGAAGCGGAACATGTCGTGGTTCGAGCCCGTCCAGGCCGGCCACGCTCCGGGCGGCAGCGCCGCCTCGGTCTCCTCCACGATCGCCCGCATGGCGCCCGCGCTCAAGGGCGCGTTGATGAAGTTGAAGTTGAAGGCCAGCCCGAGCTCGTCCTGGCCGTGGCCGTAGTAGAGGGCCAGCGAGTCCACCGGGACCGGCGTCTCACCGATCAGGAGCCGGGGATCGTCGTAGCCGTCAGCCAGGCGGCGCCAGCGCCGGATCACCTCGTGCACCTCGGGCCGGTTCGCGTTGTAGACGCTGCGCTGGCCGTACATCTGCGTCTCGAAGTCGTCCTCCTCGGTGGCCGCAGGGTTGTCCCGGAGCTCCGCGTCCTTGATGATGATGTTGCAGACGTCGATGCGGAACCCGGCCACACCCCGGTCGGACCAGAAGCGGAGGATGCCGTCGAACGTGTCGCGCACGTCCTCGTTCCACCAGTTGAGATCCGGTTGCGACTCCAGGTGGTTGTGGAAGTAGTACTGGCCGGTCTGCTCGTCGAACGTCCACCCCGGGCCGCCGAAGCTGCTGACCCAGTTGTTCGGTGGAGCCCCACCCTCCTTGCCTTCGGCCCAGAGGTACCAGTCCCGATGAGCGGCGCGGCGCGACGATCGGGAGTCGAGGAACCATGGATGCTGATCACTCGTGTGATTGGGCACAATGTCCATGAGGACGCGGATGCCCCGCTTTCCCGCCTCCACGACGAGAAGGTCGAAATCGTCGAGCGTGCCGAGCTCGGGCGCGACGGCGCAGAAGTCGGAGACGTCATAACCCCAATCGGTATTGGGAGAGACGGTCACCGGCGAGAGCCAGATGCCGTCGACGCCGAGCCAGGCCAGGTGGTCCAGGTGCTCGACGATGCCGGAGAGGTCGCCCACGCCGTCGGCATTGGAGTCGGCGAAGGATCTCGGATAGATCTGGTACAGGACGCCCGTTCTCCACCACGGGCCGGCGGCGTGGTCCACGCCTAGGGCGTCAAGGCGTCGGGCACCGCATCGCGCCAGGGTGAGAGGTCGAGCATCGGGTACCGGGCCGCCACCCCCGACAGGGTCTGCTGGTTCCAGTAGGGGTGACCGGGTGGAGGGAAGCCCAGCACGGTCAGTTGGCGCTCGCTGGCACCGTCCACGAAGCGGTACCACGACAGGTCCTCGCCTGCGTTGGGCAGTCCGAAAGACCCCAGCCAATCCGTGGCGGCCGGCTTGTAGGAGACGTGCAGCATGAAGCGCGCCGCCCCTGTCGCCGTCATGCGCACGCCGCGGTGGTACACGTCGGGGCGGTAGACCAGAATCGATCCGGCGGGGCCCGACGCCGGCACCTCCGCCGTATACAGGTCCGGGTATGCGTCGGGGCTCAGGTAGGTCCGCTCCACCGGGATGCCGGCGGTGAGCCGGCGCGGGACGACTCGGGTCGCGGCGGTCTCAGGGGTGACGTCGCTCAGGTAGACAAACATGGTGAGCTGCTGGTAGCCGGGCTCGTGGCGCGGCACGACGAGGGTGTGGTTGCCGAAGTCGGCGTGGAGCAACTGCTCGTCGCTGAGGGCGCCCTCGGAGTACTTGGCGCTCAGCATGGCCTGGTACATGCGCAGGTCCGAGTCCGCCAGGCCCAGGAGCTGCTCGGCCAGATCGATGACGCAATCGTGCACCACGAGGTTGTTGAAGGCGCTGTCCTCGAACGGGAAGCGGGGCATGACCTGGTGCGAATCGACCCGGAAGGGCTCGTTGCGCGCCGGGTCGGCGTCGGCGGCGAACTCCTCCGCCGTGGGGAAGAGCGTCAGCAGCGCCGCCTGGGCCGCCGCGACCGAGTCGGGCGGCAGGAGCCCCTGCACCAGGCACCAGCCGTCCTCGTCCCACTGGGCCCGCACCGCGTCGTCGATGACCGCCATCAGCCGGGCCCCGGAAGCGGCTTCGACGTCTGCACGGTGTGCCAGCAGACCCCCTGGGGGGGCAGATTGCCCCGCGGCAGGTTCAGCGCCTTCTCGCAGGGGATGGGAATCAGCCCCAGGGCGGACTCGATGGACTCCTCGTAGTCGGATGGCAACGGGTGAGGAACGTAGCTCTGACTGGACTGGGCGGCAAGGACAGGGAAGAAGGCGTTGAACGGCATCAACGGGATCACCGACGTCACCCCGGCCGCTGACTTGTCCTGTGGCGCGTGCCTCTCACGATGGTGCTGAGCCCTCCCCCTGATCCCCGATGCGGCGGAAGCTTGCCATATCGGCCGTCCCGACGGGGTTCGAGCCGAAGCCTTCGGGCCCGCCCGGGTGCCAGCACGAGGGTCGACGACGGGGTACCCACCTTGGTGCAGCCCCGCGCCCTGGGAGCGGTCGTCTTCGCCAACGTGGTCGCCCTCTTCCCCGGGCGCGTCGCCGCCCGGACGCGCACGTCGCTCCTGCTGCGGGCGGAGTAGTCCGGGCCCGGCGCCCGGACCCCGCTCAGCCGTCCGGGCCCTCTCGGGCGCCCCTCGGCCCCGGTCGCGGCATCCGGGCAGGCGGGAAGGCCTCAAGCTCCGCGGCAAATCTTCCGAAATTTCCATGTGGACACCCATGCCATGGCACGCCCCAAGCTGCAGACCTCGCGCCACCTCCGGCGCACGAAGCTCGTCGCAGCGTTCACGGTCAGCGCGCTCGCCGGTATCGGGTCCTACTCCACGACCTACTCCGTGCTCGCCCGAATTTCCGAACCTGCCGCTGTGGTGGGCGCCGCCTCGCCGCCGGCGGCCCAGTCCCACGGCGATTTGAGCGCGGTGGTCTCGCCGGCGCCCCGGCCCGCCCCCTGAACCAGCCCCGGAGACGGCTCAGATCTCGGCGTCGGACGTGGCGTCGCGCACGATCCGTCTCACCAACGACTGCATGAGGGCCCACGCCACGTCGGGGTGGTCCTGCACGAAGGGCCGGAACTGCCACGCGGTCAGCGCGTAACACTCGAGGTCGGTCTCCGCCGTCACCTCTGCCATCCGGGGGCCGTCGTCGATGAGCGCGACCTCGCCGAAGTGGTCCCCCGCCTTGAGCGTCCGGACCCGATTCCCGACCACCGTCACCGTGGCGGTGCCACTGGCGATGATGAAGAAGCCCACGCCCGGCTTGCCCTTCTCAATGATGACCGAGCCGGCCGGGAACGACCGCTGGTTGAGCGTCCCGGCGAGCTGCTTGATGTCCTTCTTCGACAGCTGCGAGAACAGGGGCGCGTTCCTGATTGCTTCCTGGACGTCAATCATGATCGCACCGTACACGTCGCGCGGAGCCCGGACACGGCCGTTCCGGGCCGGCCCGCGGCGCGGTCAGGTCCGCGCCACCTCGGGCATCGCCCCCCGCCAGTGCCCGAGCGTCACCACGAACCGCGACCCCCCGTCGTCGTCGACGGGAGACACCGCCCTCACGCTGCCGCCCATGGCTGATGCCAGCTCGGCCACGATGGCCAGGCCCAGCCCCGATCCCATCCGGCGGTTGGGCCCGCGGTCGGCCCGGTAGAAGCGCTCGAAGACGCGGGCCAGGTCGCCGGCGGCGATGCCCGGGCCGTCGTCGTCGACCGTGATCACGCAGGCTCCCGCCGCGCCGTCATCCGTCATCCCGACCGTCACCGTGGTCCGGGCGAACGTGATGGCGTTCTCGAGCAGATTGGCCAACAGCTGGGCCAGCCGGTCCGGGTCGGCCGCCACGTGCGGGTGGGGTGGCCCGACGACAGCACCCGGCGCTCCCCCGCCGGTGGGCACCTGCAACACGATCCGCAGCCCTGCTCTGGCCGCGGCAGGCAGGAACCCCTCCGTCGTCGTGGTGACGACCTCGGCCGCGTCGGTCGGGCGCAGGGAGATCGACATCTGCCGCGCCTCGAGCTTGGTCAGGTCGAGCAGGTCGCCGACCAGGCGCTCCAGGCGGCGCGCCTCCGCGATGATCACGTCGGCCGCCTGCCCGTTGTCGTCGGTCGCCCCGTCCTGAATCGCCTCGGCGAAGCCCCGGATGGAGGTGAGCGGCGTGCGCAAGTCGTGCGACACCGCCAGCAGGAGGTGACGCTCCCGGGCCCGGCCGTCCTCGAGGCGCTGGGCCATGTCGTTGATGGAGCCGGCCAGCGACATGAACTCGGGGTAGTCGCTGCGCCGCACCGGGACGCGGCTCTCCAGTTCGCCGGACGCGATGCGGCCGGTCACCTCCATGGCCTCCACCAGCGGGCGGGCCATACGGCGGCTCATCTGCCACGCGACCAGCGCAGCCACGAGCAGCGCCGCTCCGCCGGCGACGATGAAGTAGCCCCAACTGGGCCCGAGCCCGCTGACGTCGCGTGTCAGGAGGACGGCGAAGGTGCCGCCCAGTCGCAGGCGCTCGGACAGGCGCTGGCGCTCCGCCTCGGTCAGGCTCACCGGCGCCACCGCGTAGACCAGGTTGCCCGACCTCCCCGACACCGTCTGCCCCGACTGGACCGCCGCCACGTCGACGTGCAGGCCCGTGGCGTCGGAGGGCAACGGGGTCACGATGTTGCCGAACCGGTCGATGCGGATGATCTCGGCATCTTCGAGCTTGAGGGTCTTCTGCACGACGCGGAGCGCGGCAAGGGACCGCGTCTCGGCCTTGGAGGAGGTCAGGGAGTTGGCCTCGGAGACCAGCTGTTGCTGCGCCTGGGTGCGCGCCGCATTGCGGGTCAGGATGAGGCTGCCCGCCCCGGCGATCACCAGGACCACGGCAACCAGGCCGACCATGGCCAGCATGAGACGGCGGCGCATTCGCTCAGCCGAACCGGTAGCCGACGCCCCACACCGTGGCCAGCGGGAGGTCGGGACCGAGCTTCTTGCGCAGCTGGGCCACGTGGACGTCGACGGTGCGCTCGTCGCCGTACCAGTCGGCGCCCCACACGCCGTCGAGCAGCTGCTGGCGCGACAGCGCGAGACCGAGGTTGTCGGACAGGAAGGCCAGCAGGTCGAACTCGCGGGTCGTGAGGGAGACGACCAGGTCCCCGCGACGCGCCTCGCGGCGCCGCAGGTCGACCTCGAGGTCGCCCACCGTGACCACCTCCTGGGGAGCCGGGCCCTGACGGGTCCGGCGCAGGATCGCCCGTACCCGCGCCACCAGCTCGCGCGGCGAGAACGGCTTGACGAGGTAGTCGTCGGCGCCGAGCTCGAGGCCAAGGATCCGGTCCACCTCGTCGTCGCGCGCGGTCAGGAACAGGACGGGCACGGAACCACGGGCACGGATCTGGCGGCAGACGTCGAACCCGTCGTAGGCGCCGGGCAGGCCGACATCGAGGATCACGATCAGGGGATCCTCTTGCGTGAAGACCTCGAGCCCCTTTTCGCCGTCACTCGCCAGCAACACCCTGAACCCCTCTCGGCGCAGGTAGAGATCCACCAGATCGGCGATGTGCGGGTCGTCCTCGATGACGACGACCGTCCCGTTGTCGGCACTCACGGACCTAGCCTGGCACTTCCCGCACCCCGAAATGCCGGAATGCGGCGATCCCTTACAGAACCCTCACGATTGGCGAACATGCCGATCACCGGTCCGGCTCACCATGTCCTCAGAGGATCCCCGGACGGGGGCCCGACGAGAGGAGCACCCATGTCGACCGCGCGCACACGTCTGATCCGCCTCGGCACCATCTCCCTGGCATCCGTTGCCCTCATTGGACCTGCGACGGCTGCAGGCGCCGCCGCCCCGACCTCGGGCACGGCCGGCAGCGGCGGCTCCAGCGCCGTACCGGCCACCCTCGGCGGCATCAAGGCCAAGGCGACCACGGACAGCACCGACCGCGTGCAGGCGCTCGACTCGGCCATCGCCAAGGTCAACGCAGCGAAGGGCCTGGGCTCCGGGCAGGCCACCCTTGCCGCCTACCTGGGCACCGACGTCACTCCGCTGCAGCAGCTCAATCAGAAGATCCAGGGCGATGCCACCGTGCGGCAGGCGGCGCACGACTTCTCCACCATCTTCGGCTCCTACCGCGTGGACGTGCTCGTCCTGCCGGCCTCGCGGATCGCCGCCGACGCCGACCGTGTCACGAGCACCGTCGTCCCCGCGCTCACCGCCGCCTCGTCAAAGGCGCAGGAACTGGTGAACCCGCAGAACCAGGCGCAGCTCCAGCCGCTGATCGACGACCTCAACGCGCAGGTCAGTGCTGCCTCGAGCGCAGCCAACGGCCTGGCCGCCGGCGTGCTCGCCTTCTCCCCGGCCCAGTGGAACGCGAACCACGACGTCCTCTCACCGGCGCGGTCGTCGGATCAGACAGCCACCGCCGCCGTGGCGAGGGGCCGCTCGGACGTGCGGCAGATCCGCCAGCTCCTCAGGGGCCCGGGCCTGCGCGCCCGGTCCGGCACCGCGACGACGTCGACCACGGGAGGCTGACCAGCACCTCCACGGGGCACCGGTCGACGTACCGACCGGGGACCGGTCAGCTGAGCAGCGACGCCGTGTTCAGGTTCAGCCCGTCCGGCGACTTGGAGCGGTGCACGACCTGGAACTCGGAGAACTCGGCCAGGCCCCAGGGGCCGTTCTCCACCCCGATGCCGCTCCACTTGAAGCCGCCGAAGGGCTGCTCGGGCGACAGCGCCAGGTGCGTGTTGACCCACGCCGTCCCGCACTCGAGCTGGGCCGCCACCGCGGCGGCGCGGTCGGCGTCGGCACCCCACACCGAGCCGGACAGGCCGAAGTGGGTGGCGTTGGCCCGGTCGATGGCGTCACCGAGGTCTCGATACGGCACCACCGGCAGCGCGGGGCCGAACTGCTCTTCGTCGACGATCCTCGTGCCGTCGGAGAGCCCCGTCAGGATGGTGGGCTCGAAGAAGTAGCCCGGGCGGTCGATGGCGTGGCCGCCGGTCACCGCCGTCGCACCGTGGGACAGGGCGTCGGCCACGAGCTCCTTGACCCGCTCGTACTGCGGCGCGTTGTTGATCGGGCCGAGCTTCACGCCCTCCTCGGTGCCCTCGCCGACCTTGATCGATCGCGCGTGCGCCGCCAACCCCTCGACGACGTCGTCGTAGAGGGCTTCGGGGACGTACACCCGCTTGATGGCCGAGCACACCTGCCCGTTGTTGTTGAATGCACCAGCGAAGATCGCCGAGGCGACCACGGCGGGATCGGCGTCGTCGAGCACGATCGCCGGGTCGTTGCCGCCGAGCTCCAGCGTGACCCTCTTGAGGTCCGGGGCGGCCGACAGCGCGACCTTCTTGCCCGTCTCGACCGAGCCGGTGAAGCTGATCTTGCGCGGCACCGGGTGCGAGGTCATCCACGCGCCCAGCTCGTCACTGCCGCTGACGATGTTGACGACGCCCGGTGGGAAGACGTCGCGGAGCAGCTCGCCGACCTTCAGGGTCGTCAACGGGGTGTACGGCGACGGCTTCAGGACGAGGGTGTTGCCGGCGAGCAGCGCCGGGGCGATCTTCCAGAACGCAAGCGTCAACGGGAAGTTCCACGGCGTGATGGCGGCGACGACGCCGAGCGGCCGCCGGGCCAGCTCCACGTAGGCCGTGTCGTCGTCCTGAATGATCTGGGGCGCCAGCTCCAGGTTGGCGAAGTACTGGCTCCAGATCGCCGAGGCGAAGACCTCGATGCCCGCATCGCTCAGCGGCTTGCCCTGCTCGGCCGTCAGGACGGGCGCCAGCTCGGCGGTCGACGCCATGAGCACCTCGGCCGCCTGCAACAGGACCGCCCGCCTGGCCGCCTCGTCCGCCTTCCAGTCGCGGGCCGCCTTGGCGGCAGCGTCGAAGGCGGCGTCGAGCTGCTGGCGGCTGCACTCGGGAGCCTGGGCGAAGACCTCACCGGTGGCGGGGTTCCGGACACCGAACGTTCCCTCGGTCGGAGCCACCTCCCCTGCGATGGTCATGACGAACTCGGACATGGTGCTCCTCGACTGCGCGCTGTGGGAGGGCTTTCCCCTCCCCGGCCGGACTTCGGTCCTCCTGATCCTCCCATCCGGGCGGCCGCGGCTCAATCGGAATGGCCCAGCCGGTCGACCGCGCCGTCAACGGTGCGTCGTCTGGGCCGCCGGGCTGGGGCGCGGCCCGAGGAGGGCCTACTCGCCCATGCCCTCCGGGCGGGGCCCGGGACCCGTGCCCACGCCGAGCTTCTCCCGGAAGAAGCCGAGTGTCTGGTCGAGTGCCGCCCTGGTCGGCGTGCCCTCCTTGTCCACCAGGTGCTCGGTGAGCACGGAGTGCGCGGACTTGGGGTGCCCGTAGGGGTTTCCCGGGGCGGAGTCGATCTCCACCGCGATGAAGGCGTCGCCGAGCTCGCGGCGAAGCGTCTCGAAGCGCTCCTCGAAGCAGAAGGGGTCGTTCGTGAAGCGCAGGCCGAGCACGCAGGCACCGGCGGCCGTGCGTTCCTTCACCCGGGCCAGGTCCGAGTCGGAGATCCCGACGTCGGCCTTGAACTTCCTGGAGAGCGGGAACGGCAGCGAGGGCTGGCTCAGCACCGGGGCGAGCACGATGTCGTCGACCATCATCGCCAGTGCGAAGCCACCGGTGAAGCACATGCCGACGACGCCGACACCCGGCCCGCCGCAGCGTCCGTGTTCGGCGGCCGCCAGCCTGCGCAGCCAGACGGTCACCGGGCTCGTCCGCTTCAGGGCGAAGGCCGAGAACTCGCGCGAGATACAGGCCGGACCGATCGACCCCAGGGCGTACGCGCCCGACGCGGGGCGGCCCGGTTGGCCGAACAGACTGGGGAGCACCGCCGTGCACCCCGCCGCGGCCACGCGGCGGCCGAACTCCGCCACCCGCGGGGTGATGCCCGGAATCTCGGCGATGACGATCACCGCCGGCCCCGTCCCCATGCGGAAGACATCGCGCCGCTTCCCGTCCACCTCGAAGGACTCCTTGGTGAAGCCCTCGAGCGCGGCCTCCCACCTGCCCACGTCGCCGGTCGCCATGGCCGGACCGTAGCATCGGACGTCGTGGCCGCACCCAGGAGCTCCCTCGACCCGCGTCTGCCCGTCCTGGTCGGTCTCGGGGCGGCGAGCAGCAGTGCGCCCGTGGTCGACCTCATGACCGAGGCCGTGCGCGCCGCGGCGGCGGACGCCGGCGCGCCCGGACTGCTGGGCGCCGTCGATTGCGTGGCGGCCGCCCAGGGCACGTGGTCCCTCACGGACCCGGCGCGTACCGTGGCCCGGCGCATCGGGTCACCCGGGGCGCGCACGCTCCGCGTCGAGGTCGGGGTCTCGCAGCAGGAGATGATCAACCATGCGCTGGCGTCCGTGGCGGTGGGTGAGCACGACACGGTGGTCGTCGTCGGGGGCGAAGCGCGGCGCTGGCTCCGCGGCGGCGGCACCGAGACCGACCTCGAACACGAGCCGCCCGACCGGGTCGTGGAGCGCCCGCCCGACTTCGTGGCGCCCATTGAGCTGGCGGCCGGGATCGTCCTGCCCCCCGTCCAGCAGTACGCCCTCATTGAGAACGCGCTGGCCGCAGCGCGCCGGCTCACCCCGGACGAGCAGCGAGACCAGATCGCCGCGCTGTGGGCGCGCTTCAACGCCGTGGCGGTCCACAATCCCGACGCCGCCTTCGGCGCGCCGCGCAGCGCGGCCGAGATCGCCACGCCCGGTCCGCGCAACCGACCTCTGGCGCACCCCTACAACGTCTGGCACTCCAGCCAGTGGACAGTGGACCAGTCGTCGGCCCTCGTGATCTGCTCGGCCGCCCGTGCGGCCGAGACGGGAGTCCCGCCGGACCGGTGGCTCTTCCCGCACGTGGCCCTCCACAGCTCGAAGGCAGTCACCCTGACCGCCCGGCGCCAGCTCGCCACGTGGCCCGCCATGGCCGTGCTGGGCCGTGCTGCCGAGCACCACGTCGGCCGGCCGTTGCGCGAGCTCGGGCTCGCCGAGGTCTATTCGTGCTTCCCGGCGGCGGTGCGGGTGCAGCAGCACGAGCTCGGCCTCGACCCCGCCGGCACGCCCACCCTGACCGGAGGCATGACGTTCGCCGGCGGCCCGTTCAACCATTTCGTGCTGCAGTCGCTGTTGGCGATGGGACGCCGGTTGCGCGCCGAACCGGCCGAGCTGGGCCTGGTCACCACCGTCTCGGGCATGCTCTCCAAGCCTGGCCTCGCGCTGTGGTCGGCCACGCCACCCGCTCCCGGCCGGGCGCCGATGATCGCCGACCTGGCCGACCAGGCGATGGCCGCCACCGAGGTCGTCCCGGTCGCCGAGACGCCGCCCGCCACGCCCACGCCGGCCACCATCGCCTCCTTCACCGTGACCTACGGCGGTGCCGACGGGCTCGAGCCGGTGCGTACGGCCATCGTGGCGGACCTGCCCGATGGGGTCCGCACCGCTGCCACCTGCGAAGATGCACAGACCGCCCGACTCGCCGTGGCCGAGGGCCTCACCGGGCGGGCGGTCGAGGTCAAGGACACGACATTCAGCCTGTGAGCGCACCACCCCCTCGCCCGAGCCGCCCTCGCCTGGTCGACCCCGAGCTGGCGGCGCGGGTCCCCGGCCTCCGTCGGGTCGCGGTCGTCTCGTTGACCGTCGGCGCGCTGAGCGCGGTCCTCGTCGTCGTCCAAGCCGTGGCCCTGGCCCACGTGGTCAGCCGCTCCCTGTTGCAGCATGCCCCGCTCGGCGCCGTGGTGCCCGCCATCGTCGTCGTCGGGCTGGCCGTCCTCGCCCGTGCCGCCCTGCACGGCGCCGGGGACCTCTCCGCCCACGGCGCCGCCGACCGCGTCGTCGCCCGGCTCCGGGGCCAGCTGCTCCGCCACGCCCTGACGCTCGGGCCGGCGTGGCTGGCCGGCGAGCGCCCCGGCGAGCTCTCGCTCACCGCGACCCGCGGGCTCCGGTCGCTGCACACCTACTTCGCCCGCTACCTCCCCCAGGCCGCCGCTGCCGCCGTGATCCCCGCCGTGCTGCTCGTCTGGGTGGCCACCCAGGACTGGCTCTCCTTCGCGGTCGCCATCGCGCTGGTGATCGCCGTGCCGTTGACGATGGTCTACTTCGGGCGCGAGGCGACGAGGAGGTCGGAGCGCCAGTGGCGCCGGCTCGGCTCCCTGGCCGGCCGGTTCCTCCAGCTGATCGACGGGCTCCCGACCCTGCGTGCCTTCGTCCGTGAGGCGCAAGGACGCCGCGAGGTGGCGGCAGCCACGGAGGGCGTGCGGACGGCCACCATGCGCACGCTGCGGGTCGCCTTCCTCTCGGCCCTCGCCATGGACATGATCGCCGGCTTCGGGGTCGGGTTCGTGGCGATGGTCCTCGGGCTCCGGCTCCTGTGGGGGGAGCTGAGCCTGCAGACGGCCATGGCCGTGCTGCTCGTGGCGCCCGAGATCTTCATCCCCCTCCGTCGCGCCGGGGCCGAGTTCCACGCCAGCACCGAAGGACAGGCCGCCGCCGCCCGTGTCCTCGAGGTGCTCGGCACACCCATGCCGTCGGGAACCGCGCCCGATGGGAGCGGGCCCCCGGTGCCGGCTCGGCCCGCCGTGGGCACGCTCGCCATGGACGCCGTGCGGGTCGAGTACGAGCACCGCGGCCGCCCTGCGCTCGTGTCCTTCTCTCTCCAGGTCGACCCGGGTGCCAGGGTTGCGCTCACGGGGCCCTCGGGATCGGGCAAGTCGACCGTGCTCTCGACCCTCTTGCGCTTCGTGGAGCCCGACGCGGGCACACTGTCCATCGGCGGGCGAACCTCGGCCGAGCAGACCGCCGCCGAGTGGCGGAGCCACTTCTCGTGGCTCCCTCAGCGACCCCACCTCTTCAACGCGACCATGGCGGACAACCTGCGCCTGGGGGCCCCCGACGCGCCGGACGACGACCTGCTCGCCGTGCTCGGTGCGGTGGGCCTGTCCGAGCTCATGGCGAACCTGGCCGGCGGGCTGCAGACACCCCTCGGCCACGACGGCCTCACGCTGAGCTCGGGAGAGCGCCAACGGGTCGCCCTGGCCCGGGCCCTGTTGTGCCCGGCACCGATCCTGCTGCTGGACGAGCCGACCGCGTCACTCGATCCGCCCACCGTCACCCGCCTGGCGCCGGCACTCGAGCCCTGGCTCGGTGGGCGAACGGTCGTCGTGGCGGCGCACGAGCCCGTCCTCCTCCCCCGCTTCGACACCGTGGTCGCCCTGCCCGGCGCCGCCGCGGTCCCGCTGGCGGTCTCGCCGTGAGGGCCGCTCGAGGGCGAGGGTCGCTCCGGCGCGTGCTGGCCGAGCCCGGCACCCCCTACGCCCGGCTGGCGCTGGCGGGTCTCCTCGGGCTGGCGGCCGCCGCCGCCACGATCGGGCTCCTGGCGGGGTCGGGCTACGTGGTCGGTCGTGCCGCGCTGCGGCCGGGACTGAACGCGATCGTCGGGATCCTGGCCGCGGTCGAGGTGCTCGCCTTCCTGCGCGGACCCCTGCGCTACGAGGAGCGCCTGGTCGGTCACGACGCCGCCCTGCGCGCGCTGGCCCGGTGGCGCGTGTGGCTGTACGACTGCCTCACCCCCCGGGTGCCGGCCGCCCTCGCCGGATGGCGCAGCGGCGACCTCCTGGGTCGCGCCATCGACGACGTCGACGCGCTCCAGGACCTGTACCTGCGCACCCTGCTCCCGGTGGCCATCGCCGTCGGTGCCTGCGCCATCGGCACGGCGGCCGTCGGCTTCATCCTCCCCTGGGCGGCGCTCGGGCTCGGGATCCCGCTCGTCGTCGCCCTGGTCGTCCCGGCGGCACTCACGTGGCGGCGCCGCGGTGACGAAGAGATGGCCGCGCTCTCCGGGACGCTCACGGCACAGGTGGTCGACGCGCTGCAGGGTGCACCCGAGCTCCTGGCCTTCGGGGCCGACGACGCCGCGCTCCGTGACGTCGAGGCGCTGGGTCGCCGTTCGGACATGCTCGAGCAGCACCACGCACGGCTGGCCGCGCTGGCGGCGCTGGTCATCGCCGGGTGCCTGGCGGTGGCGCTCGCGGTCGTCCTGGCGCTCGGGGTCGACGCCGTCCACGGACATCACCTCGGCCAGGTCATGGTGGCGGTGCTTCCCCTCACCGTGCTGGCCACCTTCGAGATGGTCCCGGGCGTGCCGCCCGCCGTGGCCCGGTCGCTGGCCGTGCGCGCCTCGGCCGACCGCCTCTTCGCGCTCGAGGACGTCGAGGTCCCCGTGCACGACCCGGCCCGGCCCGCCCGTCTCGGGCCGGGCGTCCCGGAGGTGTCGTTCGAGGATGTGTCCGTGCGCTACGGGCCGGGCCTGCCCCGGGCCGTCGACGGTGTCAGCCTCAGCCTGCCCCCCGGGGGCCGGGTCGCCGTCACCGGGTCGAGTGGTGCAGGCAAGTCCAGCCTGGTCACTGCGCTGCTGCGCTTCTGGCCGCTCGAGAGCGGCACCCTCTCGCTGGGCGGGGTGGACGTGGAGCTGCTCGCCCCGCACGACGCGCGCGCCGCCTGCGCGCTGGCCGACCAGCGTGCCCAGATGTTCGCCGGCACGGTGCGCTCCAACCTCCTCCTGGCCCGGCCCGACGCCGGCGAGGAGGAGGTGGCCCGTGCGCTCCGGGCCGCACGCCTCGACGCGTGGGTGGCCGCGCTGCCGGCCGGGCTCGACACCCCCGTCGGGGAGGACGGGGTCGCGCTCTCGGGCGGTGAGCGCCGCCGCCTGGCGGTGGCGCGCGCCCTGCTCGCCCCCGGGCCCGTCGTGATCCTCGACGAGCCCACCAGCGGGCTCGATCTCCAGCTGGCCGACGAGCTGCTCCAAGGCGTCCTCGCGGCGGCCGGGGACCGCAGCGTGCTGGTGATCACGCACCGCGCCGCCGAGGCGGAACGCTGTGACGTCACGGTCGCCCTCGAGGCCGGCCGGGTCGTGCTCCCTCAGGCCTGAACGGGCCCCTCGGCACGGAGGTAGCCCACGGCGACAATCGTTCCGGCGTGCCCGTCGGACCCTCCGCCGTGCCGACCGACCGGTGCCCCGGACGCCGACCCGCTCGATCCACCCGAGGGGCACCAAGCGTTCGAAGGCACGCCGGCACAGGGGTCGGCCATGGTGGGCAGCCCCGTGGGCAGCGGCTCGAGATGGACACCCGTCTGCGCCGGGTAGTCGGCGCCGGCGGGGCACGGGAAGAGGCGGGCGTCGCATTCGGCCTCGGTGACCAACGTGGTGTCGGCGTTGGTCGTCGTGGTCGTCACCCCGCACGTGGGCTGCAACTGCTCCAGGTTCGCCGGCGCGCTCCCCCGCGGTGCGGTGTTGTCGCCGTAGCAGTTGGACGGCAGGCCCGAGTGGAGCAGGATCTGCCCGAAATCCGCGTTGGACGGGTTGTCGAAGTAGCCGTCGTTGACGAAGGTGTTCCCTTTCAGCGCATCGCCCTCAGGCTCGAAGACGCACCCGAGTCCCGACGTCTGGAAACCACCGTAGTTGGCGCACTTCTGGTTGAGCGACGGGGTGCCACTGTCGGGGTAGGGGACGAACAGGACGCCCCAGGCGCCGTTGTTCGAGAACGTGTTGTCCATGACGGTGTCGTTCCGCCCTCCAGAGACGGTCATCCCCGTACCGATGGGGCCGGCCGCCGCGTCACCCGCCTCCGGGGTGTCACCGTTGTTGTTGTCATGCACGTTGTTGTGGATGAACACCCAGCACGAGTGGGTGTGCGTGATGGAGCTGGTGGCGCCACCCGGGCACGCCCCGTTCTGGGGTGGAGGCGGGTCGCCGGCGATCTGGGTGTCGGTGTCGACGCCGTCCTGGTTGTTGTCGAACTGGGAGTTCTCAATGACCACGGCGCCACCCGAGTTGGTACCCGAGTACCCGAGGGCGTTGTTCTCCATCCAGGCGTGGTCGATCGTGACTTCGCACACCTGGTGGCAGGCGCCCACGTACATGCCGGAGTCGTTCATGTTGGAACCGTAGATCTGGTTCCAGCTGCTCGGGCCCTGCGAGTTGGACGAGAAGATGCCGTACTCCGCGGCGGAGGTCTCGTTGCTGAAGAAGGACGTGGTCCCGGTGAGGTAGCTCCCCGTGTACCCGGTCAGGCCGATCTTCCCCGAGCCGTCGCCGCCGTTCCACCAGAATTCGTTCCCCGAGTCGCCGGCGCCGCCCAGGAAGTTGCACGCGGTCATGTTCTCGATGCTGACGTGGTCCGCCTTCCACACGACGATCCCGTTGCGCCCCTGGGCCTTGCCGCCGACGACGGGACCGAAGTTCTGGTACTGCGGATCGGAGCTGCACGCGCTCGGGGCGCCCGACTTGGTTCCGTCCACGATGACGGTGTCACGATTCATCCCCCGGATGGTCAAGTTCGACGTGTGCACCACCACGCCACCGTGATCACCCGTCGACAGCTGGCCGGCCGAGGTCACGTGCGCGTCGTCGATCTCGTGGTAGTCGCCCGGAGCCACGAGGACGTAGTCACCCGGCTGGGCGGCGTCGACGGCGGACTGGATCGAGGTGTACTGGCCCGCCATCCCGTGGTACCTGCCGACCAGCAGCACCGCCGGAGAGCTCGACGACGAGCACGATGCGAGCACGGACCCGGCCAGGAGGGCGGCACCGAGGGCTGCCAGGCGTCGCGTGCCGGTCGTCCCACGTGCCATGGGTCCCTCCCGTCGCTCGAATCCCCCGAGATGGCCACACGCCCGTTGGGACCCCGTCGGGAAAGCTAGCCCCTCGGACGCGGGGCTGCGCAGGTGCCGTCAGGCCGGTCCGGCCGCCTCCGGCGCCTCCGCCAGACGCCGCCTCACCTCGGCCACGGGCGGAGCCGGGTAGCCGAGCAGACCAGGCCGCCAGCCGAGGGCGATCTTCTCGGCGCCGGGGCCGTCCTCGGTCCAGACGTGGCACGTGTTGGCCAGGAAGGCGAAGCCGCCCTCGCGCAACGGGTGCTCGCCGTCCCCCTTCTCGACCTCCCAGGCCGCCGAGGAGGTGACGCCCTGCACGACCACGGGCCCCAGGGCCCGGGCCAGGAACTCGAGGTGGCTGCAGCCGCGCTGGCGCCCGAAGCGCTCCTGGACCGCGTTGGTGTAGCCCCGGGCCACCGACACCCCGACGAGGTCGTGGAAGCTCGCCTGAATGTCCGTGCACTCGGCGTGCGGGTAGGTCGTCATGTCGGCCGCGGCGTCGACGATGGTCATGTCGGCACGGCGGACCACCAGGCCCAGCTCCATGAAGTGCAGGTCGCGAGGCCCGTAGGCGCCACCGGCCCAGGGCCGCTGGTCGTGCAGCGTCCCCACCACGGCGAAGTACTCGCCCCGTGGGTACACCTCCATGGAGATGGTCCGACGGTGGACCGGGTCCTCGCCCGACCCGGCAGCCGGGCGGAGCGCGGCGAGGCTGGGCGGCGGCTCAGGCACCGGGCGATTGTGGTGCCCCGGTGCCCCGGGACGCCAACGCCACCTCGTTGAACCCGTGGAGGATGGGCGCGTCACGGTTCCACCCGATGCGGGTGACCGAGGCGGTGCGCAGGTGCAGGCGCCAGAACAGGTCGGTGGTCCCGAGGGCCCAGGCCACCGCCGCCTTGATCGGCGTCACGTGGCTGACCACGACCACATCGCCGTCGGGGCGGCGCGCGCCGGCGCCGTCTGCCGCGAACAGCTCCTCGCAGGCCGCGGCGACCCGCGTGTCGACTTCCGCCAGGGTCTCCCCGCCCTCAGGCCGGAAGTCGCGGTCGCTCCGCCACCGTTGCCACACCTCGGCGGGGATCCCGTGCAGGGGCCGGCACTCGAACTCGCCGTAGTCGACCTCGACCCAGCGCTCGTCGACGGCGACGGGGAGCCCGAGCGCGAGGAGCTGGGCCGTGTCACGGGCCCGGCCCAGCGGGCTCGTGCGCACCTCGGCCACCGGGTCCGTCAGCAACGACCGCGCCGCTGCCGCCTGCACCCGACCGGCCTCGGTCAGCCGGGCATCGGTCCGGCCGAGCAGGAGGCCGCGCGCGTTGGCGTCCGACTCGCCGTGGCGGACCAGGATCAACACGGCGGCGGCACCATGGTCACGTGGGGACCAGGATGCGCCCGCACTGCTCGCAGGTGGCGACCTCGCCCGGGGGCAGGGCCCGGATCTTCTCCACCTCGACCGAGGACAGCTCCAGGTGGCAGCCACCGCAGTGGTTCTTGACCAGGCGCGCCGCGCCGGTCCCCCTGAGGTGCGCCCGCAGGGTCTCGTAACGGTCCGAGAGCGCGGCGGGGAGGAGCGCCGCCTCGGCGGCACGGGCCCCGGCGGCCGAGGCCAGCTCGGCATCGATCTCGGCCTGGTCGCGCGCCACCTGCACGCGGAGCTCTTCGGCCCGGGCCTCCAGCGGGGCCATGCGCTCCGCCAGGGCCGCCAGCTCGGCGTCGACCCCGTCCTGGTCCAGCATCGCCACCAGTTCGAGCTCCTCGAGCTCGGCACCTCGTTCGGCCAGGTGGCGCACCTCGTCGTTCATGGCCTGGAGGTCGCGCGACGACGAGCCGGTCGCGGCGTACATGCGCTGCTCAATGGTGCCACGGCGCGCGCCGATACCGGCGATCTGTTCCTCGAGTTCCTTCTGCGTGGCGACCAGGACGCCTCGACGCGCCGCGACCTCGGAACGCTCGGCCGCCAGACCGGCCAGCTCCGCCTCCACCGCCTCGAGCCCGGACGTCTCGGCCAGAGCCGCCCGCCGGTGTTCGAGCTGGGTGATGGACGTGTCGAGGTCCTGCACGGCGAGCAGGCGGCCGAGATCGTCGCTCACGCCAGGCCCTCGTACGCGGTGCGGGCGAGGGGCAGGGCGTCGGACAGACCGTCATCGGCCATGGACATGGCCTCCTCCCAGCTGCACCAGCGCGCCTCTGGACTCTCCCCCGGCGGCGGGTGCGGGTCGTCATCGGCACCCAGCAACAGGTATCGCAGGTCGAGGTGCGTATGGCCGAGGGCCGCCTCATGGACGTCGAGGTGGACGAGCAGCGGACCGCCCGCGGGGTGCTCCACCGCCAGGCCCAACTCCTCGGTCGCCTCGCGCTGGGCGGCGGCGGCGGGCGACTCGCCGGCGTCGATGTGGCCGCCGGGCTGCATCCAGATGCCGAGGCGTTTGTGGCGGTGCAGCACCGTGCCACGCCGGCCGACGACGATGCCCGACGCGGTGACGTGGACGGGCCCTGCGTACTCGTCGCAGGGTGCCGTCAGGTGCCCCAGCTCGGCCAGGAAGCGCCGGCGCGCCTCCACCTCGCGTGGCGATGCGGGCTCATGACCCTCGACCAGGGCTCGCAGCTCCTCCGTCGTGGCGCCCCTGGTCGGACTCCCCATCATGCGAATCCCCCGCGCAGGTGGCCGGTCAGCACCGTGGTGGCCTGCCCGGCGATGGACACCCGCTCGCCCCTGGGGTGCACGTGGACAACGGCGCCCCGGCGGGACAGCTGGCGGGCCACCAGAGGGGCACGCCCCAGTTCGGCGGCCCAGTACGGCCCGGCGACGCAGTGCGCCGAGCCGGTGGCCGGGTCCTCGTCGATCCCCACGTTGGGCCCGAAGACCCGCACCACGAAGTCGGCGTCCGACCCCGGTTGCGCCGCCGCCGTCAACAGCAGCGCCTTGGCCCCGGTCGACGCGATGGCGGCCAGGTCCGGGGCGTAGTCGCGCACCACCCCGGCCGAGGACACGACCACCATGGTGAAGAACGAGCTGTGCCCGACGGCGACCACGGCACCCGGCCACTGCTCCTTCAGGGATTCGGGCAACGGACCGGCCGTCGCGGGGTCGGCCGGGAAATCGAGCTCGATCCGGTCACCGGCGAAGGCGACCCGGAGCGGGCCGCTGCGGGTGTGGAAGGTGAGCGGGACCGTGCCGTCGACCCTGCCCCCCTCGCGCAACGCGTGGGCGGCGGCCAGGGTGGCATGACCGCACAGGTCGACTTCGGTGGCGGGCGTGAACCAGCGCAGGCCGAAGGTGGCCGGGTCGTCACCGGGCACGAGATAGGCCGTCTCGGCGATGCCCAGCTCGAACGCGATGGACTGCATGCGCGCCTCGTCGAGTGGTTGCTCGAGCAGGCAGACGGCAGCCGGGTTCCCGCCGAAGGCGACATCGCTGAAGGCGTCGACCCAGGTGATCGGGATGCTCATGCTCCCCCCGATGCTAAGCGGGCCAGCGCGTCGCGCAGGACGCGGTCGCGCTTGCAGAAGGCCCAGCGAACCAGCGTCCGGCCGGCATCGGGTGTGGCCGGGTCGTAGAAGACAGAGCTGGGAATGGCGACGACCCCGCAGCGCTCCGGCAGCGCCAGGCAGAATTCGTGGGCACTCTGACCCGGCGCCACCGGGGCGATGTCGGTGGTGGCGAAGTAGGTGGCCGCCGGGCGGTAGACCTCGTAGCCCAGGGCGTCGAGGCCGTCGCAGAGAAGGTCACGCTTGGCCGCCAGCTCGGTGGCGGCGGCGTCCAGGGCGGCGGGTGGGAGCCCGAGGCCGTGGGCGATGGCGAGCTGGAACGGGGCCGGGCTCGTGTACGTGAGGAACTGCTTGGCCGCCCGGACGGCGGCGACCAACGGCGGGGCGGCGGTCACCCAGCCCACCTTCCACCCGGTGAAGGAGAAGGTCTTGCCGCCCGAGGAGATGGTCAGCGTGCGGTCGCGCATGCCCGGCAGTGTGGCCAGCGGCACGTGCGACCCGTCGAAGACGAGGTGCTCGTAGACCTCGTCGGTCACCGCCAGGAGGTCGTGGGCGGTGCACAGCGCGGCGACCTGCCCCAGCTCCTCGGGCGAGAACACCTTGCCGGTCGGGTTGTGCGGCGAGTTGAGCAGTACGAGCTTCACGCGCGGCCCGGCGGCGGCCGCGGCGAGCTCGTCGGGATCGAAGGTCCAGTGCGGGGGATGGAGGCGGACCAGCCGGGGCACCGCCCCGGCCATGGACGCGCAGGCGGCGTAGGAGTCGTAGGACGGCTCGAACATGACGACCTCGTCACCTGGCTCACACAGGGCCAGCAGGGTGGCGGCGATCGCCTCGGTGGCGCCGACGGTCACCAGCACCTCGGACTCGGGGTCGAGGTCGAGGTCGTACCAGGCCCGTTGGTGGTCGGCCACGGCACGGCGCAGCTCGGGAATGCCCGCGCTCGGGGGGTACTGGTTGCGCCCCGCCCGGATGGCGGCCACCGCGATCTCGCGCAGCTCGTCGGGGCCGTCGGTGTCGGGGAACCCCTGGCCGAGGTTGACCGAATCGGTGGCGGTGGCCAGCTCCGACATGGTGGCGAAGATCGTCGTGGTGAACGGCTGCAGGCGCCGGGCCAGATGCGATTCCCCCGTGGCCACCGCGACGATCGTACCTGCGGCCACCTGCGGCGCCTATCGTCTGGGCGGACCGTGCTCAGCATCGCCAACTACAACATGCACTGCGGGATGGACGGGTGGGGCCGGCCCTACGACTACGCCCGGGCCATCACCTCCCTGGACGCCGACGTGATCGTGCTCGAAGAGGCGTGGACCACCGAAGGCGACCCCGGAGGAGGCCAGTCCGCCGAGGCCGCCGATGCGCTCGGCTACCAGCTGTTCGCCCACACGCTGGGCGAGGGGCGCCGGATCCGGCCGCAGCCGGAGGCCACCGACCGTTGGATCGCCCAGCCCGCGTGGGCCGACCGCAACAGGGCGCTCTTCATGGACGGCGTCCGCCCGCTGCCCGAGAGCGCGCGGGCGCTGCCGCGCTGGCAGGAGGCCGAGCCGGGGACGTGGGGGATCGCCGTACTGGTGCGACCAGACCTCGCGGTGGAGTCGACGAGGCTCGTGCCCATGAGCACGCTGCGGACCGATCGCGTGCGGCGGGCGGCGCTCGTGGTCGACCTGACCGTGGACGGGACACCGATCTCGGTCGTGGGCACCCACATGTCACACCTGCTGTACGGCTCGCACCGCAACTGGGCCGAGCTGCGGCGCCAGCTCGAGACCGAGGCCCGGCGCGACGCGGTGCTGGCGGGGGACATGAACACCTGGGGCCCGCTCGTCCGTGCCTTCATGCCGGGCTGGCGTCGTGCGGTGGTCGGCCGCACCTGGCCCAGCTGGCGGCCCCACAGCCAGATCGACCACATCCTCGTGCGAGGGGCGCTTCGCCCCGTGGCGGGCACCGTGCTCCCCCACGCCGGGTCGGACCACCGGCCGGTGCGGGCCGAGCTCGACGTCGGGTCCGGGCCGCACCGCTCCGGCGCGGCGGCAGGGCGGGGGTGAGCCCGGAGCTGGCGGTCGAGGAGGCGGCACGACAACGCCAGACTCGGCCCGTGTGCCGAGGGGTGACCGTCCTACTCCTGGCGGTCGTGCTGGGTCTGGCTGCGACAGCCTGCTCCGGTGGAGGACACGGATCCTCGTCGGCGACCAGCAGGACCGGGGCCGCGTCCGCGGGCTCGGTGCCGACGCTGGGCGTGGCCGGCGCCTTCGGCCCAGACGGAGTGGGCTTCGGCAGCGTCCGGCCGACGGAGATCTCGCTGGGGGGGGACCCGACCGGCACCCTCGCCCGCATCTCCTGGCAGTCGTGGGGAGGGAGCAGGGCGACGGGGACGGGCGCGAGCACCTACGTCGCGCCGGACCAGACGGTGGCCCAGGGATCGCAGCAGACCGCCACTGTCGTCGCCTACGACCTCGGCACCTGCAACGGCGGGCGGGCCTACCAGCAGGTCACGTGGTACTTCCCCCAGCACGGCCAGACCACGGCCGACAACGGCGGCACGCCGGTCGGCGCCTGCACCGGGCCCTAGGGGGGTCGCTCACGCCTGTGGCGGAGGCCCGGCGGTGAGCGTGGCGACCGCCTCGTTCACACTGGTGAAGAAGTGGTCCTCCCCGATGCGCGCCGCCAAACCCGATCGGCGCAGGCTGTCGTGCAGGTGCACCCCGGCCCGCGCGATCCCGAAGGCGATGCCGTCGCGCTCGAAGAGGTCGAGCACCTGGCTCATGGCTCGCGACCCGGTGAAGTCGATGTCCGACATGCCGATGGTGTCGAGGACGAAGACGCGCACCGGCTCTGGGGTGTGCGTGAGAGCGTCCGACACCTCTTCGCGAAAGTGCACGGCGTTGGCGTACCAGATCGGTGTGGCGAACAGCGCCACCAGAATACCGGGGACCTGCTCCGCGCTCGGATCGAGCGCGGAGCGCTGCCAGCTGGTCGTGCCAGGGAGGCGGCCGAGCACGTGCAGCTGCGGGCGAGCGCTGAGGCGGATGCGATCGAGGATGGCGAGGCCGACGGCCACCGCGATCCCCTGCTCCACGCCGACCAGCGCGACGGTGAGCAACGTCACCGCCGCCAAGGCGAACTCGAAGGAGTTGAAGCGGGCGATCGCGATCAGGTCGCCCACGCGGAACAAGCGCAGGGCGATGAAGATCAGGATGGCGGCCAGCGTCGCCAAGGGCACGTCACTCAGAACGTTGGCGAAGGGGACGAGGAGGACGACCACCGCGGCCGCCCCGAGGGCGCCCGCCTGGGTCCGGCCGCCAGCGGTGGCGACGGCACCCGTGCGGGGAGGGCTGGCGTCGACGGGGAAGGAACCCACGAGGCCGGCAACCACGCTGCCGGCGCCGACCCCGAGGAAGTCACGCCCAGCGTCGACGTCGTAGCCACCCCGCTCGGCGAAGCCGCGTGTGGTTGCCGCGGTCTGGGTCACGACCACCAGCGCCACCACGGCGGCGAGCGTTGCCAGGCTTCCGAGCGTCGACCACGACAGGCCAGCCAGCCCGAGGTGAGGCGCCCCGGTCTTGACCGTGCCGAGCACCGCGACTCCGTGGGATTGGAGGCCGAGCGCGGCGACCAGCGCTGTCGAGCCGGCCAGGCCGATCAGCGCGGCCGGGATCCGGCGGTCGAGGCGGGCACTGACCAGCATCACGGCGAGGACGCCGATGCCGATGGCGAGCGACCACCCGTTCACCTCGTGGAGATGGGTGACCACGTAGCCCACACGGTGCAGGTCGGTGCCGCCGGTCGGGGGCAGACCGAAGAATTCGGGCAACTGGTGGGCGATGATGATCACGGCCACGCCGCACAGAAAGCCGGTGTTGATGGGGGTCGAGAGGAACTCGGCGATCCACCCGAGGCGCAGGATGCTGACGAGCATCACGATGAGCCCGACCATCACCGCCAGGATCGCCACCAGGTCGACGTAGTGGGCAGAGCCGGTCAAGGCGAGGGTGGACACACCGGCTGCGAACAACGGTGCGATCGTCGAGTCGGCCCCCACGGACATCTGGGGGTTGGAGCCCAGGAGGGCGAAGAGCACCGTCCCGGCCACGAAGGCGTAGAAGCCGGTGATGGGCGGCATGCCCGCCAGCCGGGAGGTCGCCAGCTGCTCGGGGACGGCGATCACCAGGAGGGTGAGGCCGGCCACCAGGTCCGCGCCGGCCCAGGAACGCTGGTACCCGTGGAGCGACGTCAGGACCAGTGGGCGGGGCACCGCGACATCATCGCCCACCAGCCGGTCCGCGAGATTGACCCGATTGAATAGTCTCGGGACGGGAGTCGGGACGCCGTCACGCACCCGACGTCCGCACCACCCGCGCCAAGGAGGGCCACGCAGATGAGCGATTACCCCTACGCCGACCGTTTCACCATCCACCGAGCGCTGCCCGAGCAGGGCGCGAGCCGCGAGGACGTGCTGGCCGAGCTCCACACCATGGCCACCGAGGAGGACTCGTTCTGGGAGACCGGCAAGTGCTCCGGCACGATGTACTGCGGCGACCACGATCACTACCGGTTCATGAACGAGGCCTTCGGCCTCTTCGCCCACGTCAACGTCCTACAGCGCGACATGTGCCCCAGCGCGACCAAGTTCGAGGCGGAGATCATCGCCATGACCCTCGGCCTGCACTCCGGCGACGCCGCGGTGGCGGCCGGCGACGACCCGTGCGGGCTGGTGACCACCGGGGGGACGGGCAGCATCCTGCACGCGATCCTGGCCTACCGGGAGCAGGCGGCCGCCGAGCGTGGGGTGACCCGTCCCAACGTGATCAAGCCCGAGACCGCGCATCCGGCCTTCGACAAGGCATGCCACCTCTTCGGGGTGGAGCTGCGGCGTGCGCCGGTGGACCCGGCCACGACACAGGTCGACGTGGACTGGGTGCGCGATCACACCGACGACCAGACGGTCGCCCTGATCGGGTCCGCCTGCAACTACGGCTACGGGACGGTCGACCCCATCGCGGACCTCTCCGACGTCGCGCTCGAGCGCGGCACCGGTCTGCACGTCGACGGCTGTCTCGGCGGATTCATCCTCCCCTTCGGCCGCGAGCTCGGCTACGACATCCCCGCCTTCGACTACTCGGTGCCGGGTGTCACCTCCATATCCGCCGACACGCACAAGTACGGGTACGCCTTCAAGGGATCGTCGGTCCTCAGCTTCCGGACCAAGGCGCTGCGCAACGCGCAGTACTTCTACCTGACCGACTGGAGCGGCGGGAAGTACACCTCACCGGGCATGGAGGGCTCGCGCTCGGGTGGCCTCATCGCCGCCACCTGGGCCTCCATGGTGCAGCTGGGCCACGCCGGCTACCTGGGCTACGCCCGCCAGATCTTCGAGACATCCTTCGCCATGCAGGCGGCGGTCACCTCGCACCCCGAGCTCCGCCTGGTGGGGAGGCCCACCTTCCTCTTCTCCTTCACCTCGGACGAGTTCGACATCTACCACGTGAACGACTTCATGCGGACCAGGGGATGGCGGTTCAACGGCCAGCAGTACCCCAACGCGCTCCACATGGCCGTGACCAGGCCGCAGACGCAGCCCCAGGTGGTGGACGAGTTCGCGGCCGACCTGGCGGAAGCCGTGGACTACGCCAAGGAACACGCCCACGAGGCGCCGAAGTCCGGCGCCATCTACGGCGGTGTGGCCGGCGGCATGACCGAGGAGGCGGACGAGTTCATACGCGCCGTCATGGCCGACATGCTGGACGGGCAGTCCTCCATCCCGGCCAAGTGACCGATGCCGCCCCGCCCGCCGGGTGGGTCACCGGCTGCGTGGCGGCCCAGGCGCGTTTGGACGCGGCACTCGTGGGCCTGAACGACGCGGCGGCCCGCCGGCCCAGCCTGCTACCCGGCTGGAGCGTGGGGCACGTGCTGACCCACATCGCGCGGAACGCCGACAGCGTCGTGTGGCGACTCGAAGGAGCGGCGGCGGGCGAGCAGCGCGACCAGTACCCGGGTGGCCTCGAGCAGCGGAGGGCGGACATTGAGGCGGGCGCGGGACGTGAGGCCTCCGCGCTGGTGGCCGACGTCCGCCGGACCTCGGCGGCCGTTGCCGAGGTGATGGCCCGGCTGCCCACGGAGGCCTGGGACGCGCCGTCCCGCACGTCGCGGGGCGTGGTCGAGACCTCCCGCGACGCCATCCTGTCGCGCTGGCGCGAGGTGGTGGTCCACCACGGCGACCTCGGACTCGGCCCCGTGCCGTTGCCGTCCGATCTCGTCGACGCCTGGCTGCCGCGCGAGCTGCCGCGGCTGGCGGAGCGGACCGACCCGGCCCGCCTGCTGTCGTGGATCATCGGGCGTGGCGACCCGCCGGCGCTCGAAGCCTGGTAACCGAGCGGACTGCCGGCGCCGCTACCCCGAGACGAACGCGTGGCCCGAGCGGTCGACCGCGACGCAGTAGGTGGCGGTCGGGCACGAGATGCTCGTGAGGGCGTGGCCGTTGTCGATGAGGGTGCCGGCGCTCCACGCCGTACCGTTCCAGCCGAACACCCGCCCGATGGAGTCGACCGCCCGGCAGAACGTGGTCGTCGGGCAGGAGACCGCGGTGAGCCCGGACGCGTCGGAGCCGGTCACGGGGGGCTCGGTGGCGATCGACGCCGGCGGCGTGAAGCCCAGGCCGTTCCAGGTGACCACGCGGCCACTGCTGTCGACCAGCACGCAGAACGACGTGGTCGCGCAGGAGACCGAGTTGAGCTGGCCCTGGGTGTCGGCATCGCCGGGCTGGGTCCAGGTGCGGCCGTTCCAGACCGAGGGCCCACCCTCGGCGGCGACGCAGAAGGCCGGCGACACACACGAGATCTGGTTGGCGGCCCCCCAGGCTCCGATGTTGCCCGACCAGCCCGAGCCGTCGAATGCGAAGGAGTTGCCCTCACCGTCGATGGTGATGCAGAAGGTGGGCCCGGTGCAGTCGATGGCGGTGATCCCCTGGGCGGCGGGAATGGTCGCCGGGGCCTGCCAGGCCGACCCGCTGAGGAGCGCGACCTGGTTCAGGTTCGGCGCAGCGGCGCAGAAGCCGGCGCCGGTGCACGAAAGGTACGAGACCCCCTGCGGCGAGGGCGACGGCACGGCGGGCCCGAGCGCAGTGACCTTGTCGAGGACGAGCCGGTAGGTCTGACCGGTCACCGACCCGGCCACGCAGGACCCGGGCGCAGGGCACGAGACGACGGAAAGGTTGGCACCCGCGGCGATGGGGATCGCCTTGGACCAGCTGCCTGCCGCGGGCGTCGTCGTCGATGTCGACGTGGGCGCGGACGCGGTGGTGGACGCGCTCGAGGCGCCGGGGCTCTTGCTGCACCCGGCGACGAGCAGGGAGAGCGCGGCGACCGCCAGCGCCGCCACGAACGGTCCCGCCCGCCTCCCTCGCACTATTTGGTGACCGGGAGGCCGCTCGCCTCGAGGGCCCGGTGACGCGACCACGTGTCGAGGACGATGAGGGTCTTGGTCCCCGTGACGCGACCCCGGCGGCGCAACTGCTCAATCACCTGACCCAGACGCTCGACGTCCGGCACCTGCAGCCAGACGAGTGCGTCAGGGTCGCCGGCCGTGGTGAACACGGCCTGTACCTCGGAGAGTTGCATCGCCGTCTCCTTGATCTCCTGGAGATCGGCGGTGCCGGCGAAGCGCACCTCGGTGAAGGCCTGAATCGGACGACCCGCCTTGCGGTGGTCGACCACGACCGTGTAGCCGGCGATCACCCCCGTTCGCTCCAGTCGCTCGATACGCCGCGTCACGGCGGAGGCCGACAGCGAAACCTGCTCGCCGATGTCGGCCATCGTGCGGCGGGCATTGTGCGACAACAGCTCGATGATGTGGTGATCGATCGGATCCAGCTCCTCTGTTCCCATGGGGTAGAAGCCTAACGAAGGCGGGTTCGGCTGCACGTTCAGTGCATGAAGTGCGCCAACTCCCCCGTCTCCGTTGCGTCCGTGTTGTTCCCGCCCCCCGCTCACGCCTCCCGGCGGTGGACGGACACGGCATAGCGCCCCGGTGGGGCGAAGGGCCGGCGGTCCCACGTCGACCAGCGGTCTTCGAGCGCAAGACCCGACCGCGCCGCCAGGGCGTCGTGGGCGGGCGGCCCGAAGCCTCCCGGGCGGATGGAGTACCCCGTGACGAGCCGCCCACCCGGCACCAGCCAGCGCGCCGCGTTGGCGATCGCCCGGCCCTCGGTGCCCGGAGGGACGAAGATGAGCACGTTGCCGGCCATGACCACGGTGTCGAAGGTGCGCCCCGGGTCGAAGTCGGGGTCGGTCAGGTCCCCTTCGACCCAGGACAGGCCGGGTGCCTTGGCGCGCGCCGCGTCGAGCATGGCTGGGTCGACGTCGACGCCGACCACCACGTGGCCGCGCCGGCTGAGCTCCATGGCCACGCGGCCGGTGCCACAGCCTGCATCGAGGACCGGGCCCGGGCCGTACGAGTCGACCAACGCCGCCTCACCGTGCACGTCGACACCGGCGGAGGCCAACTCGTGGAAGCGACGGTCGTAGGCGGCGCCGCGCGGGACGTCGCTCTCCTGCCATGGGTCCGGCACGACGGCTACGGGGTGGTGGAGGTGCCCCCCGGCAGTGTCTGGGTGGTGGCTCCGGCCGGGAGGCTGAACAGACTGGCGGGTGGCTTGGACGAGTACTTGGTCAACTCGAAATAGCTGGACGAGGAGCCCGAGTACGACAGCAACCCCTGCTTGGTGACGCAGTACTTGCCCCCCTTCCCGCGCACGGTCACGGTGACGCAGGTGGAGGGCTGACCGGCGAAGGTCGCCGACGAGGACGAGACCTTGATGCCGAGGAGCCTCGAGACCAGGCCCTCCTTGGCCTCGGACAGCGCGCCGAGCGCGACGGTCGGGCTGAAGAGATCCTCCATCCCGAGCAGCGGGTTGGAGCCCTTGACGGACAGGCACTGCATGGAGCTCTTGGCCGTGGTGCTCGTCGTCGTGGATGCACCGGAGTTCCCCGAGTTCCCCGAGTTC
>Ga0182030_10000389_pt1 | contig 79315 bp, 73 predicted proteins | sample 812S3MmetaG_FD_121299 | JGI IMG/M metagenome (GOLD analysis project Ga0182030, IMG submission 121299) | Permafrost microbial communities from Stordalen Mire, Sweden - 812S3M metaG (Illumina Assembly) | ecosystem: Environmental > Terrestrial > Soil > Wetlands > Permafrost | place: Sweden... | reverse complement strand
GGTAAAGCCATATTGATTCTGCCGCAGAATGCCACGTTGCTGGCCGGCACGCTTTGAAAACCAGTCATTGGCGTTGAGATCTTCGTTGCGGAAGAACTCGAACATCGATGCGTGATATTCGTTGGTGCCGCCTTTGGTAATGACATTCACGTTGGCTCCGGCATTGCGCCCCGACGTGGCATCGAACATGGTCGTCTGCACTTTGAATTCCTGGATGGTGTCGGGATTGGGAGCTGCAATTCCCGATGAGTAAATCCATGAACCCTGCATGTCGTTAATGGTGAGACCGTTCATCTGAAAGTTGTTATCGGTCGAAGTGGCTCCCTGACTCATGATGCTTCCGCCCGCGGGATTCGCATCCTGGCTGCCACCGCCTCTTCCGATACTGTTAGCGTTGTTGACCTCCTGAGCGACGCCCGCGTTCAAACCGATGATCTGGGTGAAGTTACGCGTAACCAAGGGCAGATTCTCTAGCATCTCGGAATCCGTCACGCGCCCCAATTCACTGGATTCGGTCTGCAACTCCACGTTGACAGAAGCTACGGTAACCGTTTCCGTCACCGTGCCCGTTTGCATTCCAATGTTCAGTACCGTTGTCTCCGCCACGACCACCTGCACGTCCGGTGCCGAGGCCACCTTAAACCCTTGTTTCGTGACTTCGAGCACGTATTGCCCCGGTGGAAGCAGGGAGACAAAATACATTCCGCGGTCGTTGGATTGCAAGATTCGCGTGGACCCCGTGGCCACATCCGTAATCTTCACCTGAGCACCCACCATCATTGCACCGGTGGGATCCGTGATCGCACCGTTGATGGCGCCGGTTCCACCTGTCTGCGCGTGTAGAAGCCCGCAGGCTGTAAATAGTGCGCCTATGACGAACGCCACGAGTGCGCAGCGGTTAGGCGAGACAATTTGTTTGCGAGCGGGTTGCATCTGTTGGGAGTAACGCATCAGTTTTCTCCTCTTCGAATCTGGCCTCTCCGAGTCCGGCCTCAGAAAACGATGCGCAATAGTAAGAAAACAAATGCAGGACACGACAGGTCCTGAGCAGACATTTTAATGTCATTTACGGACACCCGCGCCCTCAAAAGAAACCACTCGAGAATGGCGCAGAGAATGTCCTTGTGTGCATTGGGTAGACAGAAGTTCATCGCCAAGGTTCGTCACTCACGTGGCGAGCCGCGGCTGCCGCCATTCATCGGGATCCGCCCGTCACTGTTTACATTGCCCCTGCTGAGCTGGGAGTTTGGGCGAATATAAGCCGACATTCCAATTCCAGGCGATGTCCCCGCTCGCTCGCCGCCGGCAAACAGTCTCTTCATTGAACTCGAACATCCCTGGCAAAAGATAATCTGACGGCTGCGGAGTTTCCTTGAATGCCATGTAGGAGCCCGTTGATCCGAACGACGGCCAATCCGGCTCATTTGCGGCCTGTGGCCGGCCGGTGCGAGCAAACGAGCTCCAATAGCCGACCATGGCGTCGGAAAGCCGCGTCTCCAGGGGCGTTGCCGGGATTTTCGGCCAATGCGGCGGCGTAGCATCGGAGGCGCCGAAGACATAGGGCAATTCGCTTGCGTGGAAGCCGTGGAGACCGGCAGCGTCGGCGGCCGGGTACCCATGATCAAAAAAGTAGAGGAAAGATGGCTGCCCCAGTGCGGTTTGTTTTCTGACAAGCCGCTGCGCCGTCCACCCGTACAGGGCGTCTCGCGTTGTGGCCAAGATGCTCTCCTGCATGTTGGCGCTGGGATAGAGCCGCAGGAATTCGTCGGCCAGGTCGCCATACCGGTCGCGAATGACGGTTTCGTACGCGGCCGCATTCGCGGGAGGATGCGGGGCGAGAACCATCAATGAGCGGATTTCCCCACTATTGAAGCCGGCGAGTATTGGCACCGGCGCTTGTTCGCCCTTGTCAAAAACATCAACCAGCTGGCGTAGTAATACATGGCCGTCGATCGTGCCCCATGGTGCATACCCGGCCGCCGGGGCGGCGCCGGTCAGCGTGCCTGCATCCATTGCTCGCATCGCTTCGATATTCGGTGCGTGCAGGGCGGCGGCGAGCTTCACACCGCTCTCCTCGGCAGACGGTGAGCCAAAGCTTTGTTGTTTCAGCTCGGGCGTGGAGATCATGTACGCGCTTTCAGCAATTGCCTTCGAAAAGAGACCCCTAGCAGCGGGCGCTGCCAGCAGATACATAACGCTAAGTCCGCCCGCGGATTCACCTGCGATGGTCACGTTTGCAGGATCGCCGCCGAAGGCGCTAATGTTGCGCCGGACCCATTGCAGAGCTTCGATCTGATCGAGCAAGCCATAATTACCCGATACTCCAAGCGCCGACTCTTTGCTGAGTTCAGGATGGGCGAGCCATCCGAATACACCCAGCCGATAGTTGATGGAGACGACGAGAATGCCCCGCTCGGCAAGCCGTGTGCCGTCGTACAGAGAGTCCCTGCTCGACCCCGTTGTGAGAGCGCCTCCGTGTATCCAGAAAAAGACGGGTGCCTTGCGTGCTCCAGTGGGCGCCCAGATATTCAAGGTCAGGCAGTCCTCGCTCATAGGCGCCGGAACCCAGGCGTAGATGCTTGAAGACGGGCCTGAAGGCTGGAAGCAAACGGGTCCAAACTCGGTGGCCTTCCTGATGCCCGCCCACCGCGGCACGGAACTTGGTGGCCTCCAGCGCGCGGTGCCCGTGGGAGGCAACGCATAAGGGATGCTCTTGAAAACGCGCAGTTCGCCTTCCATCCGGCCCTCTATCGAGCCTGCAGGAGCGTTCACGATTGGACCGCTTTTGTCATGGGATGCAGCGGACATAGTTGTATCCTGTTGAGCGAAATTCGAAGGCGCCAAAACAACACAGGCGGTGGTGACGGACCAGACAAGCAAGCGACGCGGTGAGATCATCGGATTGACCCTCCAACTGGACGACTTTCAGCTGTACGGCTTTCGTTTCTAAGCACGCGCGCCAACGCCAGGAACAGCAATACAGCTACAACGTAGAACGACCCGAGCAGGTAAAGTGCGATCTGCAACGACCGATGGGGATGGGTGGCGTGGAAGAAATCGCTCGCCGCGCCCACGAAGGTGGGGCCAGCCCCAAGACCAATCAGATTCATGATCAGCAAAAGCAGTGCGCCTGACATGACGCGCTGGTCTGGCCGCGCTTCCTCCTGGACCAGAGTAACCGCCGATGTGAGATAGAAGTAATTCAGAAACATGGTGCCGGTGAGGAAGAGCAGCGCGAGACGCCAGGAGGGAGCCCAGACAAATGCGAGATAAAACGGGAGGGCAAGCGTAAGCGAGGCGGCGGGCACCAGGGCATAGGCCTGTTTCGAGCGCCGCGTGAACCAGTCAATCGCCCGCCCGGCGGCGAGCATGCTGCCGCCCATTCCGATTGCGACCACCAACGCGTAATAGACGGCGACCTGGTGCAGGGTCATTCCTTTTTCACGCATGAGAAAGAGGACTGCGAAGTTGATCATCCCGTACGTGACGAATTGAGTGGCGCCGCTGGCCAGTGCGGCGAGCATGAGAGAAGGCCGCGAAATGAACATCGTCAACGTCTCTCGGAATCCTGTTTTGCTCGCGGGCCCCTGGTTAGAAATGCGATCCAGGCCGCCGCGACTGGGCTCGGGCACCAGAATCAGGATGCCGATCACCGCGAAAAGACCGACAGATCCGAGCACGACAAACGCATAGCGCCAACTGAAAGCAGCAGCGATGGAAGCACCGAAGGCGATTCCCAGCGCTGAACCAATCGGCGGTCCGATGTTGTAGAGGCCCAGCGCTCTGCCGCGACGGCCGGGTGGAAAATAGTCGGAGATGATCGAGTAGGAGGGTGGAACACCGCCGGCCTCTCCGAAGCCGACTGTCATATACGCGACGGCAAACTGCAGATAGGTAGCTGTGGCGCCGCAACACATCGTTGCCGCGCTCCAAACAGCACACGCTACTGCCAGAACCTTTGACCTGCTGGTCCTGTCAGCGAGCCACCCGACCGGGATTGAGATGCAGCAATAAAAGAGCGCGAAATAGAGACCGCCAATCCGCCCGAGTTGACCATCGGAGACGTGCAGACTGTCCTGAATCGGCTTGGCAAGAATGCCCGGCAACTGCCGGGACAGGAAGTTCAGGACATACACCACGATGAGCATGCTGAGCGCAATCCAGGCACGCGAGCCGGGTGACGTAGTTTGCGGCTTTGACAGTTCGCCGGCCTGCCCATGCGGCGAAATCGGCGACCGGGATGTGCGCGTTGCCATGCTCATCAGAGAACCTCAAACAGGGCCGCCGCACCCATGCCGCCGCCCACGCACATGGTGACAACGACGTATCGGACTCCCCGCCGTCGCCCTTCAATCAACGCGTGCGCTGCGAGGCGGTTACCAGACATGCCGTAAGGATGGCCGATGGAGATGGCGCCGCCATCGACGTTGAAGCGATCGTTGGGAATACCGAGCCGATCCCGACAATAGACCACTTGCACCGCGAAGGCTTCGTTCAGCTCCCAGAGGCCGATGTCGTCTATTTTGAGATCAAAGCGTTTCAGGAGCCTGGGGACAGCAAAGACCGGCCCAATTCCCATCTCATCAGGCTCTGTGCCAACAACGGCCATGCCACAATAGCGACCGAGTGGCTCAAGGCCGCGGGCAGCGGCCAGGTTTGCCTCCATCACCACGCAAGCGGAGGCGCCATCGGATAGCTGGCTCGCGTTGCCCGCGGTAATGAAGCCGTCCTGCCGCACCGGCTTGAGCGCGGCCAGGCCTTCCATAGTGGTGTCAGGCCGGTTACCTTCGTCGCGCATCAGCACCACTTCCTGCATCGAGGTCTCGCCGGTGGTTTTGTCGGTCACCGACTTGATCGACCTTACAGGGATGATTTCCGCATCGAAGCGGCCTGCTGCCTGAGCTTCGGCCGTTCGGCGCTGCGACTGAAACGCGTACTCATCCTGCTGTCCGCGCGAAACGCCGTACCGGCGAGCGACAACCTCGGCCGTGTCGATCATCGGCATGTAGATGTCCCGATGAAGGGCGAGTAGCTCCGGGTCGGAACCGAGACGGAGTTCGGCCGTCTGCACCAGCGAGATGGAATCCATGCCAGCGGCCACGACGACGTCCATGCGGTCCATGACGACCTGTTTCGACGCCATGGAGATGCTCATGAGACCGGACGAACACTGTCTGTCAACGGTCTGCCCGGCGACTGAGGCCGGCAACCCCGCGGTTAAGGCGGCGGTCCGTCCGATAGTATGTTGCAGGCCCTGAGGCAACGCCGACCCGACGATGCAATCCTCGATCTCATCGGGCTCGACATTTGCACGCATGACCGCGGCGCGAATGGCGTGAGCGGCCAGGGTTGGGGCAGCGGTGGCGTTGAATGCGCCTTTGTATGCGCGGCCGATCGGAGTCCGCGCTACGGAAACAATAACCGCATCACGGCTCATGGGCCGCACCTCTGGAGCTTGAGTTGCAATCTAGAAATAATTGCCATCCACGCTAATCGCCTGTCCCGTAACATTTCGTCCTGCCGGCGAACATAGGAAGAGACACATGAGCGCTACGTCGTCCGCAGACACCATTCGGTGCAAGGAGATATGCTTGAGGTATTCCTCCCGCATCGCTTTCTCGTCGATACCTTCCAGCTTGGCGCGTGCACTGATTACGCCATCCATCCTTGGTCCTTCGACAATGCCGGGCAGCACTGCGTTCACCCTGATGTTGTCGGGACCGAGTTCGATGGCAAGCGATTTGGCTATTCCCACGATGGCCCATTTTGTCGCCACGTACGGCGTGCGCCATGGAATGCCCATACGACCGGCAACGGACGAAATGCAGATAATGCTGGCTGCCTTGGACGCCCGCAGCATCGGCACAGCATGGTGCAGACAGCGATACTGGCCATTCAGGTTTACGTCGATCGTGCGCTTCCACTCTTGTTCAGTGATCTTATCCACTCCCGCTGTCGGGCCCGCGATACCGGCACAATTGACCAGGACGTCAAGTCCGCCGAATCTCCTCTGCTGAATTTCGAAAAGCGATGCGACTTGCTCTTCATCGGCAACGTCGGCGTGTGTCGCCTGACAGGAAGGATAGCGCTTCTGAAATGCGGCCAAGGCACCGTCGTCAATATCGCAGACGTGGATTTCGGCGCCCGTTTCCGAGAATGCGGATGCAATTGCGGCTCCAATACCGGAGGCGCCCGCAGTCACCAGAACTCGCAATCCCCGTGGGGGATAGAGTCGATCCTGGAAGGTCATTCTTGATTCACCTCTCGTTGTGCTTGTTTTCGATGACGGGATACCACCCATAGCAATCAGACGAAATGAACATTCTCCGCGCCTTTCAGATGCAATATCTCCCTGACTTCCGAGGGTGAGGCGATTTCAAAGGAGAGTTCTTCAAGAATGCGGCGGATCTTTCTGACCTGCTCGGCGTTACTCTTCGCCTTGATTCCAGGGCCGAGATAGAGGTTGTCTTCCAGCCCCACTCGCACATTTGCGCCCAGGATGGCTCCCATGGTCAGAAGGGACATCTGGTGGCGTCCTGCGCCCAACACCGAAAGGTGATAAGTATCTCGACCGAATAAGCGATCCGCCGTCGATCGCATTACGAAGAGGTTTTCCGGGTCCGGACCGAGCCCACCGAGGATTCCGAAAACAGCCTGAATAAAGATCGGCGGCTTGATGATGTTGCGATCGATGAAGTATGCGAGATTATAAAGGTGCCCGACGTCGTAGCACTCGAGTTCGAATCGAGTGCCGCCTTCTCCCAGATTGCCAAGAATGTATTCAATGTCAGCGAAGGTATTTTTGAAGACACAGTCTCTCATGCCCTCGACCTTCGGCTTCTCCCAGTCATAACGCCAGTTCGTAATTCGGTCGGCTACGGGATGAATGGAAAAGTTCATTGATCCCATGTTCAGCGAACACATCTCGGGTTTGGCCTGCAGAGGATAAGCGAGTCGCTGCTCGATCTTCATATCGGAACTGCCGCCAGTCGTGATATTGATGATCGCGCTTGTACGTTCTGCCAGAACAGGACAAATCATCCGGAAGTGCGCTGGATCTCCCGTGGGCCTGCCGGCCTCGGGCTCTCTCGCGTGAATATGGAGAATCGCGGCCCCAGCCTCGGCAGCCTCAACGGCGCTGTCAACGATCTGGGCTGGAGTGATGGGAAGATACTCCGACATGGTTGGAGTGTGGACAGAACCGGTAATAGCGCAGGAAATGATGATTTTGCGATTGTTTTTGGCCATCTTCATTCTCGATAGGATCAATAACCGAACCATGATAAGAAGTGGATGACAAAACACGACAGGTTCACAGCGGACATTTTCATGTCGTCTTCTGACACCGCTCCCCTTACGATGGGGTGAATCTGGTGTTAACAGGCCCTATGGAAGTCCGGCCCTGGGCACATCGACATTGGTCATCCAAATCGCGGCGCGGTGGTTCCGAGATGCCTCAGCCTCGATGAATGAGGGTGCGACACAGGCGAATAGCGTGCGCCCGTTGTCTCCTCCGAGCATGCACGCAAACACGCCCATTCCATCGGTCTTCAGTTCTTCAAGGATGTCCCCGCCTTCGGCCACCCGGATCAGCCGGCCTTCTTTTGCATCGGCCACCCAAATGGCCCCTTCCGCATCGAGACAGATTCCATCGGGCGCAACGTCCACCTGAGTAAGAAGCTCTGCAAACACGTCCGATGTCGGCGGATCGCCGAAGGCTGCCCACGTCCATCGCGCGCCCAGTCGACCGGAGGCCACATCGAATGCACTGAGTCGATTCATCGTTGTTTCGGCAACAATCAATGTGCTGCCGTCCGGAGTCAACGCCATTCCATTGGGAAAACCAAGTCCCACGGCTGCGACTTTGGCGCAACCGTCCCGATCGACCGAGATCAGGTTCGTGGTGGTGACTTTGGCGCCACCCATCAGATCGAAACCGAAGTTGCCCACCCAGGCTCGCCCTCGGGTGTCGACAAGCATGTCGTTCAAATGCCAGGGAGCAAGGCTCGACAGATCGGCGTGCTCGACGAGAGAAGAATCGAGTTCACGACGCATGATTTTGCGGTCGAGCATGGACACAATCAGCATTCGGCCGTCGGGCAGAAACCCAAGTCCCGAGGGCCGTCCCGGCACTTTCGCAATTGTCTCTACCGGGCCATCCAGGGTAACGGCCAGTACCCGCTGGGTGTAGAAGTCTGAGAAGTAAAGCCTTCCATCGTGCCAGCGCGGACACTCGGTGAACGACAGGCCACCGATCAGGGTTTCAAACTTTGGCATACTTTTCCTCCGCGAAGATCGAAGGTCGAACGAGTTTTGCCGGAACTTTCTCTTTGCACTCGTAAACAGCGGCATGATGCGCCTTTCTCGCCAGTTCCCGAGGCGACCGCGACTTGAAGCAGATGGTATGAGGCCAATTCGAGGGTGCACAGCGCGCTTCGGGAGACTTGGGGTCAGGACCGATAATGTGCGGGCGTGCTGCCTGTCCATCTGCGGAACGCATGACGAAAGTTCGTAGCCTCGCTGAATCCCACGAGTTCCGAAATGTCCTCGACACTCAGTTTCGTGGAACGGAGATACTCGCTTGCGAGGTTGCAGCGGACATCGTCGAGAATTTGCGTAAAAGAAGTACCCTCGGCGTGAAGCTTTCGATTGAGCGTTCGCACGGTTGTGGCGATCTGCCTGGCTACACTCTCCATGCTTGGTGAATGTCCAGGTGTGGATGCGATGATCTGATAGACCTCACCGGCGACACCGGTCGATGTCTTTACCTCGCCGAGAATGCGATCGCAAGTTTCCCGCAGGATCTTCGAAGTAAGACCGTGCGCCATGCGCGGCTTCACAGAGAGAATCGATTTCGGATAGACGAGCTCAGACATCGGCTGGCCAAACCGCGCCGAACAGCCGAGATAGCGCTTGTAAAGATGGGCGTGGTTCGGCGCAGAATACGAAAGCGCGGCGTGCACAGGAAGATAAGAGTCGTCTTCGACCACGGCTCTCAGATGCGTCGAGATTTGGGTCAGCTGTTGCTCCATGAGGAAACGCAGCAATGAGTCGGGATGCGTGACCGCTGCATTCGTCGGGAAAATCCACGATGCGTATTCGCCCTCTTCGCGCCACGACACAGAAAGAAGCGGTGTTGCGAGCCGGTGGTATTTAACAGCCATTTGAAAGTACTCGCGAATCGTGGGACTGCATACCAGAGCGAATCCGTACATTCCATAAGCAGACAGGGGAATTCGACTGCCTGTACGAAAAGGGGTCTCGGGGGTTTTCGATAGCTGGAGAGCATTGTGGCATACCGTAATGTACTGGCGAACAGAGGTGAGAGTCTCAGGATTCGCAAGACTCTCAGGCAATAGGCCTGTACCTGACAAGCTCGCTTCAGGCGCAATTCCCTGTTCCCCGAGAACTTCAACAAGGGCTGCTACCTTGTAGGGCGCGTACCGTTTTTCGTTCCAAAGAGGTAGTTCCATGACGCCTAAAGACCTGTCCGAAAAGAACACACTTATGTCCGAATTAAACCTGTGCAGCCTAATTGTGCATCATTAGCATTCCGTTTTGGAAGTGGTTTTTGCGAGCTTTTTAAAGTAGTCGCGAAAGACGTTCCGGAGCGACCTTGCGGATCGCGGTCATCGGCGCTGGATTTGATGGGCAAGGCAGCTTTCGATGCTCTGGCACGGCATTTGCGATGCAAAGGAGGCCGCAATGAGCAAGGTGTACGGCGGGGGCCGAAGGTCTCGCCGATCTCAAACCTGCGTTTGAAGAAGGAGTCCAACAGGCCCGAGCTTGCTTCCAGCTCAGATCGGAATCTTATGTTAGAGTTCGTTATCGCAGCAGCTAAGCGCACGCCAATTGGAGGGTTCCAGGGGACTCTAAAAGACAGTTCGGCGGTTGACTTGGGCGTTATTGCAACCAAGGCGATTTTGCCCGGACTTCCCGCCGAAGATATCGCAGATGTGATTGTCGGCAATGTTCTGCAGGCGGGCAACGACATGAATCCAGGCCGTCAGATCGCTCTCAGATCCGGTCTTCCCGAGCAGGTGCCTGCGCAGACTATTAATCGTGTATGTGGGAGTGGTCTGCAGGCTGTGGTATCGGCCGTGCAAGGGCTGCAATGTGGAGAGGGCAAGTTGTATCTGGCCGGCGGCACGGAGAGCATGTCGAGCGCACCCCATCTTCTGCCGCAGGCACGCGCCGGATATCGATATGGCTCCGGGGAGCTGGTCGACAGCATCCTGAGCGAAGGCCTGACCGATCCCACTCTCTGCTATGCGATGGGTGTTACCGCGGAGAATCTTGCGGAACAATGTGGGATCACTCGTGAAGAACAGGATGCTTTTGCGTTCGAAAGCCAGACCCGCGCGGCGAAGGCATTGAAGGATGGAGTCTTCAGTTCGGAAATTGTTCCGGTTCTCATTAAAACCAAGAAAGGCATCGTTGAGTTCACGACCGATGAACATCCCCGACCGGATTCCACGCTGGAACTCCTGGCAAAATTGAAACCGGCCTTCAAACCGGATGGGACGGTAACGGCGGGAAACTCCAGCGGCCTGAACGATGGCGCGGCGATGCTGGCCGTGACCACCGGGGAATACGCCAAGAGTCATGGCCTGCCTGTGCTGGCGCGTATTCTCTCCTATGGCCTGGCCGGGGTCGCCCCCGCGGTCATGGGACTTGGTCCAGTGACTGCAGTGCCGATCGCCTTAAAGAAGGCGGGCCTGACCTTGGAACAAATCGATCTCTTCGAATTGAACGAGGCGTTTGCCGCGCAATCGATCGCTGTCGTCCGCAAGCTCGGTCTTGACCCGGCCAGGGTCAATGTCAGCGGTGGCGCAATCGCGCTCGGACATCCCATTGGCGCTTCAGGCGCTCGCGTGCTCGTAACGCTGGTTCACGCCCTGAGGAGACTTGAAAAGCGATATGGTGTCGCCAGCCTTTGTATTGGTGGAGGCATGGGAATCGCAATCGTGATCTCGGCTGAATGAAAAGTGTAGTGGTTATGTGGTTACCATGCGCGAGGGCAAGAACGTGAATAAGGTGATCAAATCTCCGGATGCTGCGGTCGCGGATCTGCGAGACGGCATGACGGTGATGCTTGGCGGCTTCGGGCTTTGTGGCATTCCCGAGAATCTGATAGCCGCAGCGATCCGCAAAGGCCTCAAGGGGCTTCACACCATCAGCAATAACATGGGCGTCGATGGATTCGGGATGGGCCTGATGCTTGAGGCTGGAATGATTGCTTCGCATATCGGAAGCTATGTAGGCGAAAACCGTATGCTCGAAAAGCTTGTAATCGCCGGCCAGTTGGACCTTACTCTGATTCCGCAGGGCACGCTGGCCGAGCGGATTCGCGCCGGCGGCGCTGGGATTCCGGCTTTCTATGTGCCTGCCGGCGTCGGCACCGTTGTGGCCGAAGGCAAGGAAGTTCGGGAATTCGAGGGGAAGCCCTACCTGATGGAGGTCGCTTTGCGTGCTGACGTCTCGCTTGTCAAGGCCTGGAAAGCGGACTATCATGGCAATCTTGTCTACCGGAGAACAGCTCGCAATTTCAATCCTGCAATGGCCACGGCCGCGGATATGACAATTGCCGAGGTTGAAGAACTCGTTGAGCCGGGCCAGTTGGATCCGGATGAAATTGTGACTCCAGGTATCTACGTAAACAGAGTTGTGGTGGGGCCGGTGTTTGAGAAACCCATCGAGTCTCGCTTCATTGAGGAGTTCGCGCGGCGATGACAGGAAACGATGCAGTATCACAGGAATCTCCTTTTACGCTAACCGGCAAGAGCGCTATTGTGACGGGAGGCGGACGAGGGATTGGCAGGGCCATCGTACACCGGCTGGTGTCGGCGGGCGCCAATGTACTCGCATGCGATTTGGATCAACTGGCATTGCAAGAGACCGAGGCGACTGCCCGCAATTCCGACCGGGTCGCACCGATATGCGGCGACTTGATGGAGCCCGCTTTTCCGCAGCAAATTGTGAATGCCGCGCTCAAAGCATTTGGCTCGATCGACATTGTCGTCAACTGCGCTGGCTTCAGTTGGGACAGCGTTATTCAGAAGACCTCCGATGAGCAGTTCCTGGCAATGTTGAATATTCACGTCATTGCGCCGTTCCGTTTGCTGCGCGCCGCCTCCGATTATCTTCGTGCAACCGCCAAGCGCGAGATTGCAGCAGGCCAGCGCGTGATGCGCAAGGTCGTCAATATCACCTCCATTTCAGGAACCGAGGGGAATCCTGGCCAGGCAGGCTACTCCGCGGGAAAGGCTGGCGTTATAGGACTCACTAAGACGCTGGCCAAGGAGTGGGGCCGGTACAACATCAATGTGAACGCGGTCGGCTTCGGCATCATTCAGACGCGCATGACACAGCCGATTACGCCCGAGGCAAAAATCGAGATGGCGGGCAGAGAGATTCCCATTGGCGTCCAGCCCGCCATGCTCGACTCCATCGCAGCCGCATGTCCGCTCGGACGCATCGGAACTCCCGAAGAGGCAGCCGGTGCTGTGCTCTTCTTCTGTTCTCCGTTATCGGACTACGTTACCGGCGAAGTGCTGATCTGCAGCGGTGGATATCATTTTTGATGCGACAGCCCTGTCGCGTTTATGGTTCTGTCCCGAACGAAATATCGGGGAGGGGTATCAAGGTGAACGGTAAAGAGCTTATCGCAAGGCGGATTGCCAGGGAACTGAAGGACGGCTTCTATGTCAATCTCGGCATCGGTCTGCCCACCACTATCGCGGCCTGCGTACCAGCGGGGATTGAGGTCATTCTGCAATCGGAGAATGGTCTGCTGGGAATTGGCCCCCCTCCGCTTCCGGACGAGGAAGATCCCGATCTGATCAATGCCGGTAAACAGCCCGTGACCGTACTTCCAGGTTCCAGCTTCTTCTCGAGCGATCAGTCTTTTGCCATGATCCGCGGCGGGCATATGAATATGAGCATCTTGGGCGCCATGCAGGTTTCTGGGCAGGGCGACCTTGCCAATTGGACGATTCCGGGGAAGATGGTGAAGGGTATGGGAGGCGCGATGGATCTTGTCGCCAGCGCCGCTCGCGTCATCGTGGCGATGGAACATAATGCCAAAGATGGAGCCTTCAAGATCGTCGAGGAGTGCTCGTTGCCTCTTACAGGGAAACGCGTCGTTCATGACATCGTTACCGAACTGGGCTGGTTCCACGTGTCCGCCGATGGACTTGTCATGCGGGAGATCGCCGAAGGAGTGACGAAAGATGCGGTAGAACATCGGACGGGATGCCAAGTGCATTTTTCTGCAGATCTCCGTCCGATGCTTCCGCTCTAGACGTGGAAGCGGCTGCTGGAGCAAGTACGCGAGACGGCGAGTAGGGAATTCAATCGAGCTTACGGCTTTGGTCGAGTCGGGAGCGCGGCGCCAATGGACGCAGGAAATAAAGAAGCGGGGGGCTGTTTGCCTATCGCAATCTCGCCGTGAAGCATCTCGTTCAGGAACGGCCGATCGTTTGATTCGAAGACGATCGAAACCACGTTTCCATTTGAAACAAACGCAAACGAGGCAACCCACCGGTGCTCCGCGTTCCCGCCAGCTTTTGTGTCCGGCCCGTTTGGTCTCCAGCGTCCCTCTGCTTCGGCAAAATGAATGCGGGTTTTACCAACCTCGTACCAGATAGGCGCATCGCTCTCCACCAGGTCCTCTCCTTGAAGGTATGCCACGGTCATTGCGGCTGCCACATCCTCCGGATGCTCTCGATATTGAGCCGGCACGCACTCGACGCCTACGCGGCCGATCACGATATGCGCAGTCACAGCATGCTCAGTTCCCAGGACGACTCCGCGTTGGTCTCCGTAAACTGTTCCGTGCGCCGCAATATCACCGCCAGGTGTGGCCGGTTCGTCCTGGCGCCGGGCATGCAGAGCGGTGTCAGTGCACTGGTCGGCCCTTTTATAATCCTCGCTCTCATCGGCCGGCTGGTTCCGTGCCGTGGCGGCATGTTGTTCTTCCAGGCTGGGAAGCCGTCCCGCAACCAGGCTGGCGGGATAAGTGAAGGTCAGGTCCAGCAGGTCGCTGTGAAAGATTCGAGGCGCTGCGGTTATAGCTTGCTGCTTCGGCTCTGCTGCTGCTTGAGCGCGCACCTGAGAGGCAACCGCGCCGAATAGAAGGCTTGCAGCCAAGCATTTCCAGAAACCAAACTTGGCTGGCATGTTTCTTCCGGATATAGAGCGGCCGCATCTCATCGTAGGTTCTTTTCCCTCGGCTGTGACGGAATGAAATTGTACATTTCCCGGCCAAGGCAAAGCCACACCCATTCAGAGTTGAGCGGACTGCGCGGACATCACTCAAAAGAACAGCGCTGCTCAGGCCGAGAAGGTAAGCGCTCCCGGCAGGCGGAGAGAGATGGCCGGACGCGAATCGTAAGGGCAACCAGCGCCTCAAGCTCGACCTGGGTGCGGACACTCTTTACATCTACTCGCAGTCTCCATGGACTTCATCCACTGACATCGTGGCTAGGAATGTTTCCGGGCATCTCGGTTGAAATATCCACCATTCGGTTTGCAAGTCCGGCAACCTCAACACCGGCCATGTTAGGTGCCTCTCATCTTTCTTGCCAGAGACAAAGGAAAGCGATCAATGGACGGCGCCCTTTTGACGAGCCTCGGCGAGAAAAGAGCGATCCGTTTCGCGCGCATTGATCTAGGTCATCTTCCCAGTTGCCCGAGCAATGGTTGAAGTGTATCTGCTTTTCCTGCCTTTCCCGAACTATTCGTCGGAGAGTTGGAGGTCACAACGTGGAGTTGCTTCCTATCTTCCAAGTCTACGGGCAGAGGAAGGCCAGATGCGGAGGAGATGAGGCCGGACTCACGTGTCGTTCGGTAAAGCCACTCTGCTCCAGCGGCGTCAACTGGCTTTGAGAAAAGGAAACCCTGAATGTAATCGCAGTCCAACTGACGTAAGGTGCATAGCTGTTCCTTCGTCTCAACGCCTTCGGCGATGACCTCGAGTCTCATGGATTGAGCCAGTTGCAAGATGGCCTTAACAACGTTTAGACTGCTGTTTCCTTCGCTCGGCTCACTGATGAACGACCGGTCGATCTTGAGACAGTCGAAAGGAAGCCGTTGGAGACGGCTCAACGAGGAGTATCCAGTTCCAAAGTCGTCGATTTCGAGCCGGACGTTCATCGCCTTCAGACGGTCAAGGGTCGCAAGCGTCTGCTCGGTGTTTCCCATGATGGAGCTTTCGGTCATCTCGAGCGTCAGAGATTCGGGGGCCAGCCCACTTTCGGCCAAGGCGAATTCCACGTCTTCGACTAAACGGGAATCGCTCAATTGTCGGGCCGAGACATTGACACTGATTGTGAGAGCGGGATCGGGAGCCAGGCTCTTCTGCCATTCGGCCATCTGGCGGCAAGACTCGCGCAGAACCCAGCGGCCGAGTAGGACAATCAGTTCACTTCCCTCGGCGACAGGAATGAACTCTCCGGGTTGGATAAGCCCGCGCTCAGGGTGATTCCACCGAACCAGTGCCTCGAAACCGCGAATGCGATGATCGATGGCCGAGACAATCGGCTGGTAGTGAACGACCAGTTGCCCCGCGTCGATGGCTATGCGCAAGTCGGTCTCGATTTCAAAGCGGGTGACGACCTGTCTGCGCAATCCCTCGTTGAAGAACTCAAAGCGCGCCTTTCCACTGGTCTTGGCGTGATACATCGCGGTATCCGCATTCTTCAGGAGCTCTTCCGGTGTGTCGCCGGTGGAGCTGAGGGCGATTCCAATGCTGGCGGAGACTAGCAGACGGCGGTTCTCGAAGTAAAACGGCTCGCTAAGCCGTTTGAGCAAGCGTGAAGCGATCTCGGAGGCCTCGTTATTGTTCTGGATATGACCGAGGAAGATGGCGAACTCGTCTCCGCCAATGCGCGCTACTACGGATTCCCCGGCGCCACCCCGGCGTGAACTGGAGCGGATGCCGGCGCGGAGCCGCCCCGCGGCATCGATGAGCAACTCGTCGCCCGCTGCATGTCCGAAGTTGTCGTTGACCAGTTTGAATTGGTCGAGGTCGACAAACAGGACAGCTAAGACATTGTCTTCCTGGCGGGCGGTCTCGATCGCGGACTCGAGGCGGTCAATGAAGTAGAGCCGGTTTGGAAGGTGAGTGAGGGGGTCAAGGACTTTGCCTTCAGTGATGTCTGTTTGCGAGCCGGCCATCCGGATTGCTTTGCCAGTTGAGTTGCGGACCGCGATTCCACGACTCAGCGTCCAGATATAGCCACCGTTCTTGTGGCGAATTCGGTATTCACTCACGAACTCCGGCGTCTTGCCATCGCAATGCGCGGCAATTTCAGTTCGAACCCTCTCGCGGTCTCCGGCATGAATTTGGCCGAACCACTGTTCGGGGTTGGACCAGCACTCGCTCTCTGAGTAACCGAGCATGCTACCCCAGCGTGCGGAGAAGTAGATTTCACCGGTCGTGAGATTCCAATCCCACAGGCCATCGTTGGCGCCGCGGGCCGCCAGGGCATAGCGCTCCTCGCTCTCCTGGAGAGAATTGAGCGCTTTTTGGAGGGCATGTTCCCGCGATTCGATCTGGGAGAGCATCTCGTTGAAGGAATCGACGAGGAGGCCGGTTTCTCCTCCGGACCGGATTCCGGCGCGGACCGAGTAGTCCTTGTCGGCCGAAATGCGGCGAGCGACTGCGGCTAGCCGTACGAGGGGATCTCCGATGAAGCGCGCAAATTGCAGAGCAGCCAGGAAGGTGCCAAAGACTGAGACAAGCAGAACGAGGATGGCGATCTTCGCATATTCGAAAAGCACGGAGCGGAAACCGCGCAGATCGAAAACGAGAGCAATGGAGCCAGTGCGTTCACCGTTGAGTTGGACACCGCGGAAAAGGGTGAGAGACTCCCCGGCAAAATAGGCTCCGTCGCGGCGCGGCGCGGGAAAGTCGAGTGCGTGCGGATCGCCGGAACTGCGGTATTGCGCAAAGATGCGCCCCTGGTTGTCGTAAAGATAGGCAACGGGGACATTCGGTTCGGTGGCGAGGGCTCTCAACATCTCATTCGCCGTCGCCTGGTCGTTAAACGCAAGGGAGGCTGCGGTATTTGCGCCAAGGGTGTCAGCCAATGCGGTGAGCTCGCGAACGGCACTCGCGCGATAACTCTGGCGCTCGTAGATAGCAAATCCGAAAGAAGCGAGCATGACGGCAAGCACGCTGGTGGAGAGGATCAGCAGAGCCAGTTTGAATCGTATGGAGGAGTCTCTGACGTTCATGGCTTCACTGTCCCCGATCCGAATTGGCGTTGCGAGTCACCGAGGTGGCCAGGAGTAGGAGCCGAGAGCTGATTTTGAGATTGGACGAATCGGCCGCTCCGAGGTTGATGTCGAAGCGGATCTTATCTTGCTCCAGGTGGAACCGTATTATCCCGCCGTCGGACAGGAAATTAGGGGTTTCTCCAACTGTGAGAACACTCGTCCCGCGTAAACTTCTTAGGATCGCAGTCTGGCGACGGGCTTGGTCACGGCTGAGGAAGAGGATGTTGCAACCCTGAATTTCCTCCACTTGACTTATCAGGCGGACGTGAAATACTCGGGCTCCGAGGGTCTTGCCATCGATGGTGCTTTGCAGTACCTGGCGGCGAGGTTCGTCGTCGAAGATGCAAAGTTTGAGGGAAGGATCGCTATTGTTTAGTGCGCTCGCAGGCCAATCTACAAACTGCGCGAAGTGGAAAAGGAAAGCGGCCTTCACCTGATACTCGTCGGCAGCGGATTGGGCGAAGGCAGGCTGCGGCAGTGCCGAGACGAGCAGTGCGAAGCATAGCAGCCCGAATTCCCGCGCAGAGATACACGTTTGCCGAGAGGACGCTTTCCTGGCCGAAATGTTCGATGCTCGATACACGGGCGACCTCAGCTCAGAAAGACCACGTGATTTTGGCGTAGGCTGCCCGTCGCATCTGTCCGGGCTGCACGGTGGAATTGGGTCCGGAGTACTCCGGGTGAAGGTCTTTCAAGAGATTCTGCCCTACGAGGTTCAGAGAGACACTCTCCCCCAGACGCCAGGTCAAGCCCGTATCAAAGCGAGTATATGAGGGGATGGCCTGGGCAGGAAGGCGGTTTACGAAATAAGCCGAGGCATTCCATTGAAGGTTCCGGAGAAGGCTTAGACTGGATCGCAACTGTGCCTGATGATCCGGATTGCCGCCTTCAGTCGGAGAGGCGGTCGTGACGTCTTGACTGCCGGCGAATGGATGCAGATGCATGGAGAAGAACGTGTAGCCAGGGCTCAGCGTCCAGAAGCTCGCCACCTTCCAGTCTGCGAAAGCCTCAATGCCGTGCGTTTCTCCGTAGAGACCGTTGCCGAGCGACACGGGAATGAGCAGATGTACGGGCGCGGGATTCGTCTCAATACGCGTAGCGCCTGGTTCCTCTGACATCAGTTCGCGATAACGGTTGTAGAAAACGGTCGAATCCAGCGAAAACCGGCTGGTCACCGTCGTCCGGTAGCCTGTTTCAAATGCCGTCAGCTGCTCGTTCTTCTGATTTGGATTTCCGAACAGACTCACAAGTATGGGCAGGTTGCCGGTCGCGGCAGATCCAGGGAGGGCCTCGAAGTTTACGCGGAAATCGTCATCGCTGCGGGCGGGCGTGCGATCGGCATGGGAGACCGCGCCCCAGATAGAGTTCTTGCTGTCTGGAGTCCACACCACGCGTGCAGAGGGTTGGAGGTCGAATCCGGTGTAGTCGTTGTGCTCGAGTCGTGCGCCCAGGCTCAAGTGAAAGCGACTTGGGCGGAGAGTGATCTCATCCTGCACAAGCGAGCTGAACAGCTCAGTGCGGCGGCTCTCTGGAGTTGCGGAGATTCGCAAGGTCGGAGCCATCTCATCCGAACTGACGCGGTATCCAAGCCCCCAGACGATATCCTGTCGCGCTCCCCAGACAATATGGTGCTGAAAGTCGATGTCCAAGGTGTTCTGGCCAATGTTGTAAGTAGAATCGCTGCGAGCGGTGCGGTCGAAGTAGATCTGAAGGGAGGTCACCGAACCCGGTGCAAAGGTACGATTCCACCGCGTTAACAGATTCCCGCCCGAGTAGCGATCGCGAAGTGGTGCGGTTGCGTTCTCGGGTGGCAGCAGGGAAACCGGGAAGAAGGCGATCTCTCCTGCATTGCCCTGATACATTTCTCCCTCGGTAGTGAGGGAATCCTTCGCGGATATGGTGGTATCTGTGCGAAATCCGCCATGGACGAGGCGCCAGTCGTCATGGCCACCGAGTCCGGCAAGCGTAGGTAGCGCGTTGAGGTGAAATCCTTCCGCCGACACGCGATAGGCTCCAAGATTGCGCGCCTTCCCACCGTAACGAATCGCCTCTGGGCCGATACCGGCGCTGCCAGCCCCGGCGGCGGCATAGCCGCCCCGCGTGTCTCTGGCGCTCTGGGTGATGATATTGATGACGCCGTTCACGGCGTTCGATCCCCAGACCGCGGCGCCGGGGCCGCGAATCACTTCTATACGCTCGATACTATCGAGGGGAACGTTTTGGGAGTCCCAGAATACGCCGGCGAAGATGGAGGTGTATACCGTGCGCCCGTCAATCAGAACGAGGAGCTTGTTGGAGTATTGTCCGTTGAAGCCGCGGGCGCTGATGGCCCATTTGTCAGCATCGATTTGCGCTACGTCAAGGCCGGGAACCATGCGCAACAGATCTGGAATGTCGAGTGCGCCAGAGTGGCTAATATCCTCCTGAGAGATGACGAAGACAGCCGCCGCGGCCTGGGAAAGCTTCTGCTCCCTTTTGGATACGGAGGTCACTTCAATGTTCATCAGGTCTTCGAGGCTCTTCTGGGTAAGGTCGGGGGTTTGTGCAGAGCATGCTAGAAATCCGGGAAACCCGAACAGTGCGATCCAGGCGAGTATCAGGACCCGTCTGATGACTCGCTGGGAAATGGAGGCCGATCTGAAGAGGTCGGGTAGATCCAGGGTAAGAGTTAACGACGAATTATGAACCTGCATGATCGTGAACCTGCCTTGATCGTCTGCCTTAAGAAGTTCGACCGTATATGACCTGAAAGTTACCTTCGATCCCCCAATTGATTCCCACCTGTGACTAAACCCCCAGAAAGAGAGACATCGATCACCTCACGAGCCGCCGTTTGGTGCGTTGACGCAGCGAGGCGTACTTCTCTACGTTCGACCGAGATCCTTGGCCTGCGTCAATAAACCATATCGGCAACTACATCGATGAAGTCCACCATTTCCGCCACACGCTGGTGTAATTCAAAGCACACCTCTTGGACCGGTGCATTGGGGCTCTTTCGTCGTCTTGTTTTCATGGGGATGCAACCGACACTTCGGCGAGCCTTCTGCGTCAGAGAGTAGGATCGCCGAACACCCAATCAACCGAATTCAGGAACTCCCGCCCTGGAACATCGTCGGATCCCTCAAAACCCGGCTCTTCTTGAGGCCCCACATTTCTCACCCGCATTCCTCACCCGTGATTGCCCCGTTTTACACGTATCTCCGCGTATTTCGGTGGTCCCCTACGTCCTGTAAGAAGTTGTAAGTATTGCTTACTAACGCCCTGAAAAGGCCGGCGTCGGCGGTTCAATCCCGTCTCTGGCCGCCACTCTCCTGTGTCGTCCTGTCCCACCCAGTGCCAAGACAAGCCTATGTCCTTGTTTCTTCTTATTACCTTTGTGACGAACCGTTCAACTCTCTCCCTTGGCAGCCCACTGAAGCTGGAGGCTTCATCAGAGGGCAGCTCTACCTATAGCCAGGGAGTTGCCCCATTGCCTTGGCAAGCTGCACTAAAGCGAAGGGGTTGCGGAGATGGCCAAGCTCAACCTAAAACCAGACGCCTTCCAGGGCGATTGGAACTACTCTCTCTTGCCCCAATGACTGCCAATTGTTTAGCTTATTTATGCGCGAATCCCTGGGATGTACTTGGACCACGCTTCAGTGCCGTCCATAACGAGGAACATGCCGCTAATAAGTGATGGGAGGTCATCGGACGAAGCGGATTCGATGGCACGGAGCCTGACCCGTACCTGGCTGGCGACACCTGGGCACCTGCAGGCAGGTTGATTCCGAGTGGGTTTCTGCACGGCGGCAACGCGCCCACCGTCCAACTCAACCACGGTGCCTTTAAGAACCATATAGTCAGGGCAAGGGAGCATCCGTAAGTAACCGCGAACATTGCCAGAGAAAGACACGTCTCAAACCTCCACGTGCCAATCCATGCTTCATCGCCTGGGGCTGAGAAAAGCGTCCTCTTGACTACATGAAATACCACTAGCAACACGATGTTATGGGTCAAGTAAATGCCAAACGTGCTTCTCCGCACATCCACAATCCGCGGCGCAATGGCCTTCTTCAGCTTGAGAAGCGCCAGCACCACAGCGACGGAATATACCTGATTGCCGATCCGCAGAGTGCTCATGGAATCTGTTGCCCCGGCAATCCTCAGAACCTCCGATTCGCGAAGCGCGACAAAGCCGCCAAACACCACCGCCGCAAAGAGACATGGCATGGAAATGCGCGCGATCCAAGCCTCCATCGCCGCTGAATTCCGTGCTGCCCACGCACCTAGCCAGAGATAGAACACAAACCCGAACAGAGCCTCCGTATGGCCCTCTATGGGAAGCCAGCGCGCATAAATGTTCAAGCCGTAGAACAGGCTGAACGCCAAAAGCGTGCAACCCATCCGAACGTCGTAGAGAAAGCGCCGAAAAAGCGATAAGACGCAAAGCGCCAAGAGAAGGTTAGGAACGAACCAATAGGCGGTTCCGAACAAGCAGTCTTCCAGAACATGAACGACAAGGGGGGCACTGCCACGCAATGAATGGAAGTCGACCATGCCATGCACGGCGCGGCCGACGAGGAAAATCCCAAAACAAGATGAAAACCAGAATAGCCACGGCGCCAGCACTCTCTGCAGGCGACGCTTCAGGTACTCTCCAAGATCTCTCCTGGTCAGCCCCTCTCCCATCAGGTATCCAGAGATCAGAAAGAATCCGATGGTGCCGAACTTGCATGCCTGTACCAGGCCGAGCAACAAACTATGCGAAAGGTCCGATCCGTCCAGTACAGCCGCTCCCCCGATGCAGTGAATGAGAACCACCGCCGCCATCGACAGAAAGCGAATATTGTCGACAAACAGGTGACCCGCGGCATTCTTCGCCTCTGCGGGAACAAGCAGCATCGGGACAGGGGCCGACAGGTGTTCTGGGCGCCTGGATGTGGCTTTGAGAGAGTCGGTCGTAATGGACATGAAGGCCCCTAGCGTGAAGCTCAGAAGCTTAAACTTCGCTTCCGGTGGCGGCTGCATCAGTTCGCTTGGATTGCCCCTTCGCTCGTTTGATGGGCCGGCAAACACGAACGTGTACTGCACAGTGTAGGGTGGACCGGACATCCGCAAGAAGGCGATGCTCAGTGGATTGAATGGACATTCCAAGTTCGGGAATCTCATTCTTGCTTCGGATCGTTGTGGGCGAGAAATGCGAACGGAAACGGGTGGCGCAAAACGAGGATTCCGGCATCCTTCGCCAGCTTCCAGAAGAGAAAGAAGAAGTCGAGAGAGATTGGCATTCCGAGATTAATTCGCCAAGCGGCAGCACGATGCGCCGTTGCTCCACCCATCGTGTCCACAGTTCGTTTGCCTCTCGTGTTGCAGGCAAGATTGCTGGCCGTGACGCGCAGCCGGCCGTTGGAAATCCTCGTGAACCAGGCAGGAATGCCGGCCGGGGTGTAAGAGTGGCGAGCTACCCCGGCGGCCAGGTCCGGGTTCTTAGCCACAAGCTGCTCGCAGGTCTGCATGCCTTTTTTGCCCAAATCCGATACTGCCCGATCGCCGCCATGGTTCATGCAATTCTCGATTTGCCGCGAAGCCATTTGCATCTCCCCATCTTCCTCGTCTATCGAACGCCGGCCGAGTGGATATGTAGGAATGAGCCGGTTCAGTGGAATCGACAAAGATGAACGTCCCAGGCTCAATAGGCTTCAGCAACCGATATGCCGAGGTTATCGGCGACCGGTCCCATATCTTGAGGGACGGGGTGGATTGTGTCCGGGCGAAGGGCGGCAATATGGCGGCCTTGCATTAACGACCGATGTCTGTGTTCGTTTGCAAGAATCCTCTTGGTATCGCGGTTCTATATCTGTAAGTGCCGCTTTAATTGCGGTTAATCAATCGTGCCGGCCTTTTCGGTCTGGCTAAGGTCCTCGGTCTCTCCAAGGGCAAGGTCAGAGCGCTTGGCAGTGCCGATATAGACATTGAAACGCTCGACATCCGGGACAGGGTTGACAATTCCCCGCTACCCAGTGGCCAAGGGAGCCTCAGTGAAGGCTCCAGACTATATGCCGATCTGACCGGGTGTCTTTGGCCACAACTTTTTAAGGTACTTGGAGTTAACGGCGAAAAAGCTTCCACCCGCGATTCACGCGCTATCGTCGATGCATCTGGGGAGACTGCGCGAGAGACCCTGCCCCTGAACAAGCGTGTTAAAAACTCTACACTCCAAAAGGATAGCTGTGGACATGGTGTTGTTAATGAAGGGTCAGTGTCCGATGCCGTGACCGGCCGGCTCGCTTGGTTGAGCGCTGGCTTGTGTCCTCTTCAAAACGCTGACCGGCAAGCCGCTTGCCAGGCCCTGCATGGCCCTGGGGTTCTGCTTGCCGTTGGTGGCTTGAGGCACCATGCGTTGAACGTAGGCGAACAACTCCCCAGCCGTAACGACTCCATCGTGGTTCTTGTCGGCCTCGCCTTTGAGGCCTTTCAACAGGAAGTAGGTAAACACTCCGTGGCCATTTCCCCACTGGGCGTCCTCAAACGAAGACTCGCTGATGTCGCTGGCGGTGATTACCGCGCGCTCTCCCTTGGCTGCATACCGCTCCAGATACTGGTTGATCAGGTTACTGCCATTCTTGCCGGTATCTTCGGCGCGGGCGCCGCTGAATCCATAACTGTGGCAGGTGTCCGCCACCGTGACGACCTTTTTTGCTTTCAGCACCCGGTCGTAGACATCCTGCATCTGCCACATTGGAAAAGCAGTGCCGCCCATATCTTCCGGGTTGGTGTCGGCAGTGATCAGATAGAGATTCCTCGGATCGTGCGGGTCGGGAGCCCCATGACCGGCGATGTAGATCACCACTGTGTCCTGCGGTTGGGCCGTGGTTAGAAATGTGAACAGCGCATGGCGAATGTTCTTGGTGGTTGCCTGTTCGTTGAGCAGCAGTGTCACCGAGTCATCGGCAAGCGCACCGCCGGCAGGGGACTTGAGAAACTCCAAGAACGACATCGCATCCTGGTCGGCGTACTTCAAGTTTGGGATGCTCGCACCGGATTGGTCGTATTTCGAGATTCCGATGACCACAGCGAACAGCTTGCCCTTTCTCGGTTCCGGCTTCTGGATCTGCCCTTCTGGGATAAATCCGCGTGACCCGGCTTTGGTTTGAAACGTGAGCAGAAAATTGTAGTAGTGTTGCCTTCCAAACTGATCCTGATATTCGAGTTCCACCGAGTTTCTTCCGTCCTGAAACTGGAATCCTCCGGCAGCCGTAAGGTCTAGGTTGAGTTCCAGCCCGTCGGCGCCGCTGGTGCTTTTTGTGGCAATATCCGCCGACTCGGTATTCACCTTCGTATGGATGGTTCCGTAGTTGATATGGGAGCCGCCACCCGGTATGCGCAGAACCATCTGCCGAATGGAGCCGGGAGGCTGAGCAAACTCCGCGGCGCCGTTGCCGGAGATACTGCCGCTGATCTCCGGCAGCACCAGCAAGGGGATGCGTACGCCGGATACCTGCCCGCCGGCTCCATCCATGAGAGGCAGCGTCAAACCGGAAAGGCCGAGCAGGAAAAGACGCGCAAGCCACGAATTATTATTCATGAGCGGTGCCTACTTCTTGACAAAGATCATGGACGTTCCCTGGGGCCGATTGTATTATAATTCTGTTCCATTCTCCCCTGGGTATTCGAAGTCAATGGCTTGGCAAAGTCCCACAAGCCCCGAGGTCATCGATGAGAAATCTTCAAGCAAGAGTCACTGCCACGGTTCTGCTCGTTTTGCTGGTCCCATATGTCTCGGGCCAAATGCCTGCGCCCTCCGCTCTTGCCCCTCAGTATTCCGACGCCGACAAGAAGAAGATTGCGGAAATCGAGCAGCGGCCCGAAACCAAGGATCTGATTCAAGCACAGTGGGACGACAGGCGCCGCCGAGACATCGACTACATCTACAATATCAACTCTTCTGCCCATTTCAGCGAAGTGTCGGGGCCGGAGTTCGCGACATTCCGGGAACATTACGGGATGCTTTACAACAACCCGATGTTGCAGCGGTACCTCAACTCCATCGGCCAGCGGCTGGTGCCCAAGGATTCCCCCAATATCTACTCCTTCAAGATTCTGCTGGATCCGATTCCGAAGGCAGAATCGTTCTCGACCGGGACGGTGCTGGTTAGCACCGGCTTGATTTCGATGCTCGACAATGAGGCCCAATTGGCCTATGTGCTTGGCCACGAGATCGCTCACGTCGAGAAGAATCACTTCTACGAAGCGATCAGGATGGCGGTGGTCGAGGATGCCCTGAATAAGGAGAAAGAGGAGATTACCGAGAGAAAAAGGGCTATTTTCACCGCCGCGGTAACGACAGCAACAGCTGGAATCGGCGGTGGGGTCGCACAGGGGCTGAAAGGCGCCTTGATCGGCGGGGTCCTCGGGCTTGCGTCCAGCGCTTTTCTGGCCAAGCTCGTCTTCCGCGACCATACGACAGTCACGGAATGGCCCGACGTCTTTGAGAACGACGCGGACGAGACCTCTCTCGGCTACATCCTGGACCAGAATTACGACGTGCGCGAAGCCCCCAAATTGTATGGGCGCATGGAAGACGCGGCCGCACACGACCCCAGGATTGGGCTGGGGTTCATTGCCCAGGCCTCGCGCATGAAAGCTCGCAATGCGAAGATTCAGGAGTTGCTTTCGGGTACTCTGAAGTCGACAATCGAGGCCAAGCTGAAGGGTGCCGGGCTGACCGGGTCCAGCGGCCAATTCAACCTGATTATGGCAACGCTCAAGCGGGACAACGGAATCATTGCCATCGATTACGACCTCTTTGCCATGGCCCGCGACAACCTCGATGAGGCTGTGAGCCTGCGCACCGACGATCCGCGCGCCCAACTCTACCTGGGAAAGGTCATCTCGCTCACCGCCCGAAATGACCAGGACCGGCAGGAAGCGGAACAGCACTTCATGAAGGCCATCCAGTATGACGAATCGCGCGGCGCTTATCCCGATCCACATCTCGAACACGCCCTGCACTTGATCGGCGAAAACGGCGACAAGACGGAGATTCGCAAGGAACTGGAATCCTACGTCGCTCTCTATCAACGGCAGCACGCTGGGTCCCTGCCCAACAACATGCCAATCTTGTACGACTACCTCACGCTCGTAGGCGAGACGAACTGGTATGCGGCGCCCGCCGCGGTGATATCCACCAAGAACGTGGAATCGATCCGCACCAGCACTTCAGGCCCGCAAACCGCCCTGACAGGCCCGGAGGTTATCGCGATTGCCACTGCAGCAACCCCTGGTTCCGCAGCCCAACCAACCGACGTCCAGCAAAAGCAACCTGACAAAACGATGGCCAAGGCCCATCCTCCAGTGAAAAAGGTAAGCGCGCCATGAAGCTTCTTGGGATCGCCTGGGTTGTGTTTTTGGGAGCCGCGATGGCGAGCATGACGGCCGTGGCGCAAAAAGTGTCCATCGGGATCGCTCCCGTTTTCGATGGAGGGGGCGAGGATTTTGGTCCGGTGATTGCGCAGCACCTGACGCTCTTTGCCTATCAGGATCTGCTCCGGAGCCCAGCCGCCCAGCCGTCTTTGCTCAATCCAGGCGGCGTCTACTCGCCGCTGGATACCAGTTGGCTGGTGGAATACGTTCAGGACAGGCCGGATCTGAACCTTCTGCTCGTCTCAACGCTGAAACCGGTCCTGAACCCGAGCAAGGAGAGATGGATCGTTCCCGTCGACCTGGTGCTATTAAATGCACGCTCCGGCGACACCGTTGCCTCCTGGACGGTTACGACCGAGATCGCCTCCCATAAAACGCTCGAGGAATTCGGGCAGGTAATGCTTGAGCAAGGATCCCGGGGCAGATACGGGCAAATGAGGGACACATACAAGATCACGCCCTCGCGCGATTTCGAGAAGCAGCCGCTTGGGAAGGCTACGGCACATCTTGCGTCATCGATCCGCGAGACGTTGGAGACAAAGCTCGCCGGTCTTGGGACGACAAAGCCGACGCCGCTAGCCAGCCTGGTGCCGGCAGCAGCGCAGAGCGCTCCGGCTTCGTGCCCAGTCAACGTCAGGATTACGTATAGCTATAAGCACAGTGCCTCGCACACCTACCTGCTTCTGGCGAATGGGTTGGATCAATCCACAAATCTCAAGGATGGAATAGCGAGCTTTTCGGCCCCTGAGGGAGAGATCCTGCTTCAATTCTCCGTAAACGATGCACCCTACAAGCTGCAAAAGGAATCGATGTACCAACTGTCGGCTTTTCATAGCTGCAAGTTCGGCAACTTGATCGTGGATCTTGGTCCCGGCGGGGACGCCCACTCCCATTGGGAGTAAGGTTTTCCAGCCAAGGAGCGTCGCGCCCGGAGGAGTGGTTTCCGGCATCGCATTCACCCGCTTATCGCCGAATGAAACTAGAGCAGTCTCGGAGATTGCAAAGGCGCGAATTCTGTTGGCATCCCATCCTTTCCGCAGAAAAAAGCGGAAAGGATGGGATACGGAAGTAAACAGTAAGAACGAAAGCGCTCTAAAACTGCAGCTTCGCCCCGAACTGTATCTGCCGCGAGGTCGTCGAGGTTGCCGTCACCACGCCCGCTGTCGGTGAAATCCCCGAGGTCGCCGACGTATACACCACTTCGTTCGGGGTAGAGAAGTCTGTATGGTTGAGGATGTTGAAGAACTCCGCCCGGAACTGCAATCCCAGTCTCTCGCGAAGCGGCACGCTCTTGACCGCCGAAAAATCCAAGCCGAAGAGCCCCGGCCCCGTCAACGAATCGCGCGAGACATTGCCGAAGGTTCCCGTAGCCGGCGGTAAAAACGCCTGCGGGTTGAAGTACTGGCTCGGCTTGCGCGGATACAGGCTCCCGCTGAAGGCCGGATTCCAGTTGGGCCGCACCGGGTTGCGCGTATCGCCGTTGCCAGTCGGGTTGTAGCCGAGTTGCGGCGAGAACGGAAACCCGCTTTGCGCATTCACGATCGCGCTCACCGTCCAGCCCTCGGCTGCATAGTTCACCGGCGCCGAAGCGTTCTTGAGGAATCGCTTTTGCGGCCCGAAGGGCAGTTCGTAACTCCCGTTCAGCGACGCCAGCTGGCGAATATCCGTCGCCGCCGGGCCCCAATCGAGCTTGGGCTTTAGCGGAAACGAAACAAACGCCGGCGTGTTGCCGCTCACGCTCGTGTTCCACGCCGACCCGTCGTCAAGATTCTTTGCCCACGTGTAGTTGCCGCGGAATTGCAGGCCGTTCCCGAAAGACCGCCGCACATCCACTTCCAGCGCGCTGTAGAAGGCATCGCCCTGCGAGACCCACGATGTCGAGTTTGCCAGCGCCGGGTTCGCAAGCGCAGCTCCGCTGGTGTAGTACGGCGCTCCCGCCGAGGTGTAAAGCGGCGTCGGCTCATTCATGTCTTCGGACAGAATCTGGTGATAACTGTGCGAGCCCACATAGCCCAGGGTCAGTGAAGTCCGCGGCGCAATTTCCTGCTCCACGCGCAGACTCCACTCCAGCACCGCCGGCGTGGCGATGTCGGGCTGCACATTGCTCGGCGACACCTTGGTCCCCGCCGGCGGCGGCGTCCCCGGCACGATGTTCAGGTTGGAGACCGCGATCGACTTGATCGACTCGGCGGTGTTGAACGGCGCGGTCTGGTCGAGCCGGTAATCCAGAGTGTCGAGCAGGCCGTGATAGAGTCCGAAGCCGCCGCGCACGGCGGTCTTCCCGTTGCCCCACACGTCCCACGCAAAGCCCACGCGCGGCGACGGCAGAAACTTGGCGCGATTGGTTGAAAGCGCCGAGTTGCCCACCACCGGCTGAGTCTGCAATACGCCGTTCACGAGCGCATAGTTTGCAGCCCGCCCCTGCGCCTCGTTCCATCCGTCGGTCGACTCCGCCCGGAAACCGGCCCGCAGCTCCAGCCTTGGCGTCAGCTTGATTGTGTCCTCGACGAACTCCGCGACTTCCAGCGAGCGCCAGCCCAACTCGGTTGGCGACGGCACCACGGTAAACGTGGCCACGGTCCCTTGCAGAAATGTCTGCAAGGTGCTGAACGAAGCCTGCCCAAACTGGTTCTGCGCCAGCAGGTCGTTGGACTGCAAGCGCTGGAGCCACCCCCCCGCCTCGATCTGCTGCCGTCCGCGCGACCAGTAGACGTGATCGTCCGCGGTGAACAGATTGCGCGCCGTCCGGTTATTGCTGCCTACATTCGTTCCCGCCCCCGTAATCGTCGACGCCCCATTCGACGCCGTGCTTCCGCTGATAACGATGGCGCCGATCTGCTCTCCCGCAACCCAGCCCGGAACAGATACCGGCGTGTATCCGGTAAAGAAATAGCTCGCCCGCGAAAAACCCACTCGCACCGTGTTCAACAGCGAAGCCGAAATCACGTGCTGCTCCTGCACGCTCGCAACCTGTTCGCGCAGGCTCTCGTTCACCAGGCTCAGCGGATTGGCCGACGGCGTATTCGCAGCGCTGTCGTCCACCGTGTACACGCCAAACAGCAGATCCTTGCCGCCCAGGTTGTCGTCCAGGCGCGTGGTGCCGAAGTCTTCGTGAATATGTTGCGGCGGATGGCTGAAGGCCTCGGCGATCCCGCTGGGCTGGCCGTTTGCCAGCAGTTCCGGGCCGTTTTCGACCGGCCACAACGCCAGCAGCGGCGTCACCGCGGAGTTCACGCCCACATGCTGCTCCACGCCCGCGGAGTTCGGCACATAGCCCAGCCGCGCCTGGTTGTCGGGAACCAGTGTAACCGCGCTGAGCCCCCAATTCTGGCGGAAGCCCTCGTAGCTCCCAAACACAAACAGCTTGTCGGCGCGGATGGGCCCGCCCAGCGCCCCGCCGAACTGGTTGCGCTGGAACCGTGGAATCGATCCCGCATCGAAGTAGTTCCGCGCGTCCAGCACGCTGTTGCGCACAAACTCAAACGCCGAGCCGTGCAGCTTGTTGGTTCCCGATGTGGTCACAATGCTCACCTGCGCGCCGTCGCGCTTTCCGTAGCTCGCGCCATACGTGTCCGTCTCCACGTTGAACTCGCGCACCGCGTCCACGCCCAGCAGCTCGCCGCTGGTCCCGCCCGGCGTCACGTTGATCAGCGAGGCGCCGGTGTATTCAATTCCGTTGAGCAGAAAAAGATTGTCCTGCGGCCGCCGCCCGCTCACCGCGAACATGTTGCCCACCGACGAATTCGACGTTCCGATGCCCCCAGAGCGCTGGCCTGTGTAGTTCACGGTGGCCGGATTCAGCGTCAACAGCTCGTCGTAGCTGCGACCGTTCAACGGCAAATCTTTCACCTGGCGCTCGTCGATCAGGCCCGATGTCTGCTGCGAGGTCGTGTTCACACTCACATCTGTCGCGTCCACCACCACGTCCTGATGCACCGTATCCAGGCCGAGCTCAAACTCCAACTGCAAACTCTGCCCCACCACCACCGAGATGCCGATCCGCCGCAGAGTCGCAAAGCCGTCGTGCGCCGCCGTCACTATGTAATCGCCCACAGGAACCGACGGCGCGTGAAACCGCCCCTCCGCGTCTGTTGTCAGCATGCGTGTGGCTCCGGTCTCGAGTTGGCGGACCGTCACCTTTGCCCCGCCCAGCACGGCGCCACTCGCGTCCTTCACTGTGCCGCTAATGGTTCCGCCCACAATCTGCGCATGGACGGCGGTGGTCCCGCTGCCGACAAGAAAGGTGAACAATACCAGAGCCAGAGAGAGGAAAAGTCTGTTGGAACTTCCTGTGTGTGCCACTTGAGCCTCCTGAAGTTTCGAGTTGTTTCAACGCCTGCGTAGCGGGCAAAGGGGAAAAGTTCGTGCGCGACAGAATCGCCTGTATTAAGCCTCGTGCGCTTCAAATCGAGTTGTGCGGGGAATCGGATCAGCGACAACAACAGCCGGCCCGCCAGGAGGCAGGCAAACAGAGCCGAGCAGGGGAAGAAAGAACGCTCATCATTTTGAGTCTGAACCGCGGTCTTGAAGTTCAACCGAAAATACAAAAGCCGCGTCAGCAACTGGGCTGAATCGCGGCCTTATGGGAATCGCTTGAATCTTTCGAGCAGCTTACCCACAAGACCGTTGTGACGCGCAACAACACGCGAGACACAGCATCGGCTTGAGGCAAAAGCTCATATCCGAACTATAGCAAGGCCCGAATTTTGAGTCAACTAACTTCTGAGACACTACGGCGCAGAGCTAGTGTAGGCCGCCGCAAATAAGGTCATCTACAGGAGCCTGCGAATCAGCCGCATTTGAAGAGAAACTTCCCTCAGGGACTAAAGCCCCGCTCATTTCGGGCCGTTTTCGGCACGACTAAAGTCGTGCCCTTTCAAAACATAAATGACCATCTGTCTGGCGGACTACACTAGCACTTGGGATGGGGGTTCTTGAACACAACCTCGATCGGCAGCCAGTCCGACAGGCGCTTCGTTTCCAGTTCCGCATCTCCCGCCTGGCTGCTGATCGACGATCTGGCAAACGCAACGGTTATCTTTACCTTGCCCTTGATGCAGTAAGCCCCGAGGAACCTCGCCAGCCCCTTATCCGCCGCATCCATGTAGTCCGCGGGCAGGGCGCCTTCTGTGCCGGGGATATCGGTCGGGCCCACGATCATCTGGTTCTTGATCGGCCCATCTGTCTTCGCGCCAGTGGTATCGAATCGCACCACCAGGGCGGCTCTCTTCTCCAGCTCGTCGGGATTCGCCGTGTACTTGACCGCCGGAATCGTGACACCCGCCGCGTTCGGTTTTGCTGCCTGGGTGTCAAACGCGAGACGGTAAGGGGCCCCTTTCCATTTGGGCGTGACGGGAACATTAGAAGCCTTGTCCCCCTGGGTTCCGCAGCCCGCCAAAAGCGCCAATCCGCCGATCACAAATATGATGCCGTTTTTCAAGTCTTCCTCCTCGTTCGTATAAGACGACGCGCCAGAATACCATCCCGGTGTCTCACTGGGACAGTTGCGACGCCGACCGCCGGGTAGCCCAGAGCCTGCCCTGCGCTCGCCGAAGGGTCTCGTCCACTGTGGCGGAAGACCCGGGATTCCATAATGTCCGGATAGGCGGTTATCCGGAAATAACCAAGCGCAAGCTGCCCCGGACAACACAATGTTGTCCGAGGCAGCTTGCCCTCCAGGTATTGAGTTCAGCCCTACAGACACCCTCAATGAGGCCGCTTGTAGCACTGGTTGGGCGCACCGGGCGTGGCAGCGCTTCCGGCGACCTGCGCCGCGCCGGCGTGATCCCTGGTCAATGCGGAGGTGAGGGTGATGCCGGTGCCGGAGACCTGCGCACCGGCCGCGTGGGCGGAAGCGAGCGGCGCGGCGACGGTGATCGATGCGACCGGGAATCGAGTGGTTGAGGCGACGACCGCGGTTTCATAGTACCCGCCACTGTCTATGGTGATGGCCTGGCCGGGGTTGAAGCCTGCCAGGCTGGGGACTGGGATAACGGTCGCGCCCGCGGCGGTGGCGGCGATCATGGTTGTAGCGCCGGGTGTGCCAACGGTGGCGATGACGGCGGTCTCGAGGTTCGCGCCGGTGTCGATGCGAATTGTTTGGCCGGGACCAAAGCCCGCCACGCTGACAACTTTGATATTGGCCGCTCCGGTGGCGGAGGCGGTCGACAGGATGGTGGCGGGTTCGGCAACGAAATCGGCGCAGTTGCTGCCGGTGTCGAGGCCGTCTGGGAAGCGGCCGACGCTGGTATCGGACGCACTGGAGGAAGCGGCAGGCCCGAAGCCGCCGGCCAAGCCGGGCGTGGTCACGTAGCAGCCACCCAGTCCCGCTCCGGAGCCGGCCTGGTAGCCCTGAGCAGCCCACGGGTCGACGAGTGCGCCGAAATTGAGGCTGTCGACGACCAGTCCGGAGGCGTCGCGCAGCACCATGTTGCCGGCCCGGTTGGGGACGACGACTCCGTTGTAGGTAAGGGCGCTGGTGAAGAGGGTGGGTCCTCCGAACCACTGGTTGGGTTCGGGCTTGCCCTGGTAGCCGGCGATGGTGACCTGGGCGTCGCGCACAACGGCGTCGATGGCATGGTTTTTGGCCAGGGGGCTATCGAGAGCGATGCCGGTTCCAAGCGGCTGGACGGGCTCGTTGCTGGAGTGGGCGAAGGCTGTCGGCGGCTCGAAGCCGATGCCGGTTCCGCGATCGCTGAAGGGAAGGTTGGCGGCATGGCTGAACTCGAGTGGGGCGGCCAGATCGAGGCCCGTGCCCAGGGATACTACCGCTTCGCGGGTGGCATGAGAACGAGTGAGGGGCGGAGTGAAGTCGATGCCTGCGCCGGCTGGACCTGAAGCGCCAACAGCGGTGATGGTAACCGTCTGCTGGTTGGCGGGGGCGCCAATGGTCACCTTGTCGCCGACAGCGAAACCGTTGCCGCCGCGGACTTTGATGTTGGTGGCGCCGTCGCCGGTACTGGCCATGAGAAAGGCGCGGGTTGTCTGTGTGCCGACGTGCGCGACGGTGACGGTCTCGATGCCATGGCCGACGCTGTCGATGTCCAGCCTGATCTTGTCGCCGACCGAGATGTTGGCGACCGAGGTCACCTTGATGTTGGTGGAGCCGGCGGGTGCTTCCGCCCCCAGCAGGGCCTGGGTGCCCGGCTTTCCGACCGAGGTGACTGTAGCCACCTCGAACCGCTCCTGGGTTCTGGCGACGGCGGGATGGAGGGCGCCATAGCCGAGAGCGATCTTCTCGCCGACCTTGAAGCCGGCGACGCTCGCGACAGGTACGTTGGCGGAGCCGACCGGGATGGTGATCACCGGACCTTCGGGGAGGGGTTGCCAGAGCGTCGTGCTGGTGCTGGCCTCGGTCCCGACCTGCAAGATCTTGCGGGTTTCCACGTTGGAGCCGGTGTCGATGGCGACGGTATCGCCGGCGGACATACCCGTCGTGCTGCGGACGTCGATGGTGGCGTCGCCCGCTTTGGCGGGGACTGAAAGGCCGGAGTTGGAGAGGCCGAGCAGGTAGAAGCCGTGAGCCGCGAGCTTGGTCCCGGCGGGGATCTTCACCGACGAGAAGATGGCCTGCTGGGTGGGGTGCTCGGTCAGGGTCCAGTTGGAGAGGTCGACCTCGCCGGAGCCGGCATTGTAGAGCTCGATGAACGAGTCCGTCTGGTTGGCCGGAGGACCGGAGCTGATGCGGAATTCGTTGATCTTGACCGGGCTGATGTTGCGCACCTTCTCGGCGGTGATTTCGTGCTGCTCTTTGCCGCTGGCCTGATTCGCCCATTGTGCGTTGCCGATCAGGTCGCCGTTGAAGGCCGCGGGCCCCGAGGTCACCTTGAAGGTCGCGCTCACGCTGGCGCCCGGCGCGACCGGTTCGGCAAAGGTCTTCGAGGTCTCGGTGCTTCCCGAAACTACGGAGGTCCACTGCTTGGCGGGTAGGGAGATGCTCAATTTGACGCTCTTCAAGGCCGCTCCCGTGGTGTTGGTGAAGGTCACGGTGGTCTCCTGCGAGGAGCCAGGCGAGAACGTCTGGAGCTCTGGCGGAGTGGCAGTTGCCGATGCTGGCGCCAGGCTGAGCCGCGGCACGCCGTACCCGGCGGCCACTACGTTGGCCTGCACCAACTGGTCGGTGGCGTCGGCCGGGAAGGTGCCCGCGGCGGTCATGGCGCCTTCATAGAAGGTGCCCTGCGAGCCGTTGCTGTTGTCGCCTCCATTGCCCAGCAGGATGGCTCCCTGCTTGCGCATTGGGTCATACGTCCGGTCGACGCGGGGCCCGTCGAACATCACCGACAGGGCGCCCTGCTGCGCGTCGCCGCCCATCGAGGTCCAGTGGTGCGGTTCGCCCTTGGCCATGGCGGTTACGAATCGCCAGGTAATGTTGGGCAGGCCTGCGCAGAGTTTGGTTCCATCCGGATTGACACAACCGACGAGGTTGTTCTCCTGGTCGGTCATGACCCAGGGGCCTGGAGGGTTGCCGTGATACCAGGGGGTGGCGTCGCCGAAGTAGGTGGTCTCCATGGTGCCGTTGTCGTCGTCGCGGCTGTCGATCTCCGCGTTGCCGTAGTCGAAGCAGCAGCCGTTGTTGAAGTGCCGGCCGTTAATCACCCAGTACTGCCCCTCTGCCTGATCGTCGACCGCGGTGCCGCTGGGGTCGTTCTGGCGAAGGCCCATGCCCGGCGCGATGAAGACGCCGTAAGCCTTGTGGCCCATGATCGTAATCGGCGCCATGTCGGCGATGGGGAGATTGTTAAACCCGCCCAGGGCTGGGCCGCTGAATCCGCCGTGGGGCGCTTGGATAAGGTCGTTGTGCTTGGGAGATTGGTCGTAGACGATGGTGATCCAGCAATAGGTGTTGGCGCAGAATGCGTCCTGCGCGGCGGCGTTGGCGTATCCGCCCGCATCCGGTGCGGTGGGTTCGACGACGCCGACGTCCAGGGACTTGCCGTCCGACTGGCGCAGCACCCGGTAGAGCGGGCCTTTGTAGGAGGAGTACAGCGCGCGCGTCGTGCTGTGGGCGGCCACGCAGGGGTCGCCGGCGGCGGCGTAGATGTCACATGGGCCATTCGGCCTGGGCGGAGAAACATGGGATCCCGCCGAACTCTGTTGCGCCATCGTCAACTTGGCGCCAATGAGCGTGAGCGCCAACGCGAGCATAAGTGCAGGAATGATTTTCGTTTTCATGTGTATCCTATCCGCCTTGCCGATTTGATTCCGGCGACCGGAATTCTCAGGTTTTGGAGAGCAATGCAAGTAAAACAAAGCGGAATGGCCATGTCAAAGCCCAAAGCCTGACGCCTGATCGGGAACCGACTTCGAGTTGGTCGGTCCATTGAACAAACCCGGTGGGACGGATCCAACAAAGACGGCTGGTTGGCGCCCGCTCAAGCGGGCATGGCAAGGTGGCAAGTTGGCGCGCGACGCTCGACGGCAAGACTTCAAGAGGCTATCAGGCTGCTCGCCGGTCCGGTAGACTGGGAGGGCGATGAAATGGGCAAGAAGATGTGCGTGGCTCGCGAGGGCGGATGCGCTGGGGGCTCTTCTGGCCGCTGGGTTGGTTCTGAGCGGCTGCGGGATGCCGGGGGCGCCGCTGCCGCCGACGCTGAACCTGGCTGATCCGGTGACGGATCTTGCCGCGACGCGCACGGGAGACCAGGTTGCGCTGGCCTGGACCATGCCCAGGAAGAACACCGACAAGCTGCTGCTGAAGGGCGACGTGCAGGTGCGCGTGTGCCGCAGAGAAGGCACTGCGGGCTCATGCGTTGCGGCGAGGGAACTGCAGGTTGCGCCGGGAGCAGCGGGGGCGTTCAACGAGACGCTGCCGCCGACGCTGGCCGCAGGTGAGCCTTGCGGGCTCACGTATTTTGTTGAGCTCAGGAATCGGAATGGGCGCTCGGCGGGGCTTTCCAATGGCGCGGTAGTTCTGGCTGGGGAGGCGCCAGCGCCGGTGGCCGGGCTGAACGCGGAGGTTCGCAAGGCGGGCGTGGTGCTGCGTTGGACTCCGGCGGCGCAGGAACCGGCTGCGACGGCAATCAGGCTGCGGCGAAAGCTGCTGACGCCTGCGCCGGTGAAAAGGGACAGCGAGCGGCGAGAACCGAATGGGGGACAGCTCGGAGGGGCGCTTGCACCGGCTCCGGAGCCAACCGAACAGAATCTGCTGGTGGAGACGAGTGCGCAATCCCCAGGGCGGGCACAGGACCTGGACGCCCGGTTCGGCGAGACGTATGAGTATCGAGCCCAGCGAGTGACCCGCGTTCCGGTGGACGGCCAAGAGCTGGAGTTGGACGGGCCTTTGACCGCGCCTCTGCAGGTGGAAGTGAAGGACGTCTTTCCTCCTGCAATGCCTGCTGGCCTGGCGGCAGTCGCAATTGCCGGGGAGAATGGAGGCGCGCCGTCGATCGACCTGAGCTGGCAGCCGGATACGGAAGCCGATCTGGCGGGGTACATTGTGTATCGGCGCGAGGGGGGCGAGGATTGGCAGCGCATCTCGCCCGCGCAGCCGGTGATCGGGCCCGCGTTTCACGATGCGCAGGTGCTGGCGGGGCACACTTACAGCTACGCGGTGACAGCTATCGATCAGAGTGGGCACGAGAGCGGCCGGTCAGATGTGGCGGGGGATACGGTTCCCAGGCCGTGAGTTTGAGGGCTTGGCTTTCCGCCCTTTCGCCAGAAAAAGGCGAATGGGTGGGATAGGAGGACACTCAACAGGCCCGTTCATAGGGAGGTTTCCCGGATGAAGTACTGCCGATTCCTGCTTAACAATCGGATTCACTACGGCGCCGTGGAAGAGCGGAAGGGCGAGCTCTGGATCGGGGGGCCTGCTCCGGCGCCGGAGGAGGATCTTGGCTTCCGGCTGGCGGTGGAGCAGGCCGCTACCGAGGGCTTCGATTTTGAGCCGATGCCGCTGAGCGCCGCCAACCTGCTGGCGCCGGTGACGCCTTCGAAGATCGTCTGCGTGGGGCGCAACTATCGCGACCATGTGAAGGAGCTGGGCAATGAAGTTCCCGCTGAGCCGCTCCTGTTTTTCAAACCGCCTTCGTCGCTGCTGAAGCCGCGCGGAGTCGTGCGGCTGCCTGCTGCTTCGAGCCGGGTGGACTTTGAGGGCGAGCTGGCGCTGGTAATTGGAAGGCGCGTGCACAAGCTCGCTCACGATGCCGATTTGCACGGCGTGATTCGCGGCTACACGCTGGTGGACGATGTTTCCGCGCGGGACCTCCAGAAGAGAGACGTGCAGTGGGCGCGAGCCAAGGGCTTCGACACGTTTTGCCCGATCGGGCCGATCGTCAGCGATGAAGTGGACCCTCAGGCGGGCGTAACGATCGAGACCCGAGTGAACGGAGAGTTGCGCCAGCAGGCGTCGACGACCGATTTTATCTTTTCGATTCCGGCGCTGCTGAGCTTTATTACGGCGGCGTTCACCCTGGAGCCGGGCGACGTGATTCTGACTGGCACGCCGGCGGGGGTGGGCCCTCTCAAGGCGGGGGACCAGGTGGAGGTGTCGATTGCGGAGCTCGGCACGCTGGCGCACGAGGTGGAAGCGGACACAGATTGAGACGAAATTGGCCCGGGAAGAAAGCAGATGCAATCGCACGAACGTTTACTGGTGCATCGGATTTGTTCGCTCCGCCCTTCCGGGGCGGGGGGAATCATTCTTGGGCGGCTTCCCCGGATGGAGTTCGCCATGGCGAACTCCATCCGGGGCTATTCTCGACGTGTCCCTCCGGGACGAAACTCTGAACTGGGGCGTTGCGGTCAAGGGATGTATCAGACCTGGCAAAAGAATTCGTTCGTCAGATTGCCCTGCAACGAAACCATGGGCGAGGTGTCGCATCTTAATAAGCGGTACACTAATGCCGGATAGGCTTGTAGACGGGAATTCCCTTCCCTGGAGGAATCATGCCGCAGAATCTGCTTGAGCAGTTGCGCAAGTTTACCGTTGTGGTTGCCGATACCGGCGACATTGAGGCGATGGAGAAGTTTCGCCCACAGGATGCGACAACCAACCCGTCGCTGATTACGGCGGCGGCGCAGATGCCGAACTATCAGCCGATTGTGGACGGCGTGCTGAAGGACGCGCGCAAGGAACTGGGTGACGGCGCGGGTGATCGGACAGTAGCGAATCTCGCGTTTCAGCGGCTGGCAATTGCCTTCGGCAAGAAGATCCTGGCGATTGTGCCGGGGCGCGTCTCGACCGAGGTTGATGCACGGCTGTCGTACGACACCGACGGAACAATCAAGCAGGCGCGCAGCATTATTGCGCAGTACGATGCGGCGGGAATCGGGCGCCAGCGCATCCTGGTGAAGATTGCCTCGACCTGGGAGGGCATTCGCGCGGCGGAGGTGCTGGAGAAGGAAGGCATCCACTGCAACCTGACGCTGCTGTTCGGGCTGCACCAGGCGATTGCGGCGGCCGATGCGGGCGTTACGCTGGTTTCGCCGTTTGTGGGCCGCATCCTCGATTGGTACAAGAAAGACACCGGCAAGGACTACCACGGGGCCGAGGACCCCGGCGTGCAGTCGGTGACCAAGGTCTACAACTACTACAAGAAGTTCGGCTACAAGACCCAGGTGATGGGCGCGAGCTTCCGCAACATCGGCGAGATTACCGAGCTGGCGGGGAGCGATCTGCTGACCATTTCGCCGCAACTGCTGGCCGAACTGGAAGCGACCGAGGGCGAGTTGCCGCGCAAGCTCGATCCGCAGGCGGCACAGAAGCTTTCGATTGAGAAAATCGACCTCGACAAAGCCACGTTTGACCGGATGCACGCCGCAGACCGCATGGCGACGGACAAACTAAAGGAAGGGATTGATGGCTTTTCGGCCGCGCTGGTGAAGCTGGAGTCGCTTTTAGCGGCACGCCTGGCGGCGCTGGAGTCGCGCACCCCAGCGGCGGTGTAAACCCCTATCATCTATTGAGCTTGAGCGAGGGCAGCCGGCAGCGGCTGCCCTTTTTGCATATGCGCCAATCGCAATCGGGCTGCCACTCTGCCAACGAAGTTGGCCGTTCCTTACCGGAAACCGATGAAGTTTGTGTAATACCTGTGTTACAGCAAAGAGAACGGCCGATATAGGTGCTACACATGCTGAACGGGCAACGGCCAGCTATTTCTCATGTCCGCTCGATGAGGAGCTGCCGCTGTCTCGCAGCAGAACGAATGCTCGATTGAAATTGACGGGAGGTGTGCATGCAGGCTCAGACTCATCCACTCGAACCCTTCTTTCAGCAGGCGGTTCGCAACAGCTACGAAGGCAAGCTGGGGTTGAACGATCCCGATGTGACGGCTTACGTGGCCCGGCTGCTGTGCGAGTTTTCCGAGTCCGACAAGCTTTATAAGGTACGCGACGAAGTGGGCCGGCCTATCGAGGAGCTGACGGAGATGGTGCAGGCCGCGGACCCCGTCCACGGTCCGGCGACTTCGTTCGATGCGGAGCGCGCGCTGCGCAAGCACATCGGCGACTATGCCTTGTTTGTCGCCGGCATGTATCCGGAGGCGATGGGATCGAGCCGCAGGTTGCGCCGCCACCAGCCGACCCTGGGCGAGCTGATCCAGGCGGGCAAGGAAAGCTATTACATCGTGAGCCAGTTCAACCTGTTCGAGTACGAGCAGGAGGCGCCGTTGTTTGCGCGCCTCTCCGACCGTTTCGAGCGCTGCATTCTGGGGTTGACGCTGGTGCGCGAGGAGTTGGGGCCGCGCAAGCCGCTGATGCTGCCGCCTCCGGTGAATTGAAGGCGCATTTCCGGGCAACTGGAAGCAGTGGTATCCCATCCTTTCCGCGAATGGCCGCGGAAAGGATGGGGCACGGGAGCTTCAGTATTCTCGCGGAGGGTCAAGAAGACGCCTGCGCAGTAATCTACTCCGACCATACGGCCAACACGTTCCCCATACCGTCGGAGAAGTGAAAGCGGCGTCCGCCGGGGAACTCGAAGGTGGGCACAACAATGCTGCCGCCTGCCGCAACGACCGCCAGTTCGGTGGAGGCCAGATCGGCCGCATAGAGCACGATCAACGGCGCGAAGACTGGCATCGCCTGGTCAGGCTCTCCGCGCCGGAAGCCGAGTGCGAGCCCCGTGACCTCAGCGCTTGCGTCGATGTAATCCGGTCCCCAGTCCTTGAATGTCCAGCCGAAAACGGCTCCATAGAATGTTTTTGTGCGCTCGATGTCGGTGGTTGCGAATTCGACGTAGTTGATCTTGTGGTTTCCGGCCGGACGACTCATGCGATTCTCCTTTCGGTCGTGCTGCGTGGAGTGGGGAGGGGGAAGGGTTGACGAAGTACGTGAACAGGTTAGCAGAGCCGCTTGGAAAGCACGCCTGATCTTCCGCAAGGATCAGCGGCCAAGCTGGAAGGCAATGCCGCCTGTGATGGAGCGGCCGGGCATGGCCACGCCGGTGATCTCCTGGTAGCCGGTGTTGCTCAGAATGCCGAAGCGGACGTAGGGACGGTACCTCCCCGAATCGTGCGTCAGCTCGGCATTCCAGACCGGGTAGACCGTCTGCCGGTAGCGCTGGGCGAGTTGCACCGAGTTGCCAATGGCAAAGGCGTGGCCGAGCGCGACTGTCCACGACGCGTGAATGTTCTGGACCGGATAGTTGAAGATGTATTCGGACTGGAGGCCGTTGAGCGCACTCTGCGCTCCGTGGAGCGCGGTCCAGGAGATGCGCACAGTCTGCGACTTTGCCGGCGTCCAGTTGAAGTATGCTTCAACGCCTGCAAAGCGTAGACCGCTGAGGTTGACGGCGTGCCACTTTTGCGTGGCGTCGGCGCGCACATAGTCGATGGCGTCGTGCTGGCGTGAGTAGAATCCGGTGACGGAGAGCGAGAGACGCGTGGAGAAAACCCAGTCTGCACCGCCATCGCCGGACCAGGCTGACTCGGGCTTGAGGTTGGGATTGCCGATGGTGGCGGGGTCGGAGTAGTAGAGGTCGGTGTAGGTGGGAATGCGGAAGCCGTAGCCGCCGCTGGCGCGGAGTTTCAATTGATCGGTAATGCGCAGGCTCCCGGAGAGCTGCGGAGCGAAGGCGTGCGCGGCGCCGGAAAAGATCTCTTCGCGCGCGCCGGCCGAGAGGTTCCAGCGGCGCTTTGAGGGGCGCAGGTCGAGGTCAACGTAGCCCGCGCCGCGATTGCGGGCGTGCAGGCCGAGCGCGAACGAAGTAACTCCGCCTGAAAAGTTGTAGCTGCGGATGTTGTCGCCATCGGCCTCCAGACCGAAGAGCAACAGCGATGGGTTGGCGATCGGGACCGTGCGGCGCAGGGACGCTTGCCAGGAGCCGTCGACGTGGTTGTTCTCGTAGACGGAGGGAGCGTTGCGCAGCAGGATGAACTCGTCGGTGTGGCGGCGGTAGCCGAAGGCGGCGACGGTGCGGCTGCCCAGCTCCTGGCGCGCGGAGGCGAACCACCCCTTGGTGCGCTCCCACGAGTTGTAGGGTCCGTAAAACTGGTTGGCGCCGAAGGAGCGATCGCTAATGGCTATCAGCATGTCGGTAACGCCGAGGCGCGAGCCGAGCCAGTTCTCGACGGAGGCGTCTTCGTTGCGGTAGTCGCGGTCTGCCATGAAGCCGGTTGAGAAGTTGCGGCTTGCTGTCAGGCGGCCGCTCCAGCGGCCTCGGGTTGCGCCGGCGAGCAGTGACTCTTCGTTCGATTCGAAGCTACCCTCGGCGGCGCGGAGCAGGAGTGAGGCGTGATCAGGCGCGGCGGTGAGGAAATCGACTACGCCGGAGAGTGCGTCGACGCCGTGCAGAGGGGAGCCCGCACCTTCGAGAACCTGGATCGAGTCCATTGCCTCAAGAGGAATGGGGAGGTCGAGGTTATGGTGGGCGGCCTGGCTGTCGTTAATACGAAAGCCGTTGAGGAGGACCAGCGTTTGCTCAAAGCTGCCGCCGCGTAGGACGAGGTCGGACTGCGCTCCGCCGGCGCCGCGCTGCTCAAGGAAGATGGACGAGTCCTGGCGGAGGAAGTCGAGCGGGGTCTCGGCGGCCAGCTTCTTGCCTTCCATGGGCAGCACCACGACTGAACGGGTGGACTCGGCCAACGGCACGGGCGCGGCCGAGCCGAGAACCACCATGGTTTCAGTGCGCGTGGGGATGGTTTTTGGTTGTGGGGTGGAGGGGGTTTGGGCGAAAGCGGATCTCAGGCAGGCCGCCAGGAGAAGGCAGCCGGCGATCCAAAGCAGTCTTTTGAAAGGCATCAATGGCATAAGGGGAAAGACTGAAAGATTTGGAGAAGCTAGTCTTCAATAGATCCTATTTGTGGAGCAGTTGTTCCCTCGGGAGCTAAAGCCCGCGTCCATTTTTAGATGTTTGCGGCACGGCTGAAGCCGTGGCCTTTCAAAGTTGGAACTCGATCAGAATGCGATCACAGGATGTAGCGAGAGAGGTCCTGGTTCTTCACGGTGGATGCGACCATCTGTCTTACGTAGGCGTCGTCGATGAGGAAGACTTTCTCGGGGCCGGAGGCGGTCATGCGTTCCTCATAGGGCAGAGGAGTGCTTGATTCGTTCTTGATGGCCTCGGAGAGCGCGGCGGCGGCTTCATCGGTCGGCGCTTTGCGGGCTACGTCGGGCGCCAGGAAGCTGACGTCTTCAAGCACGCGCTCCATGATGGTGTGGAGGCGGCGAGCACCAATGTTTTCGGTTTGCTCATTCACTTTGAAGGCGAACTCGGCCATCTCGCGGAGGGCTTCCGGGGCAAATTCGAGGCGCACGCCTTCGGTTTCGAGCAGCGCCGAGTATTGCTTGGTGAGCGAGGCCTTGGGCTCGGTGAGAATGCGAAGGAAGTCGTCGACGGTGAGCGATTGCAGCTCGACGCGGATCGGAAAGCGGCCCTGCAGCTCGGGGATCAGGTCGCTGGGCTTCGACACGTGGAATGCGCCGGCGGCGATGAAGAGAATGTGATCGGTGCGCACCATGCCGTAGCGGGTGTTGACGGTGGTTCCTTCCACGATGGGCAGGATGTCGCGCTGTACGCCTTCGCGGGAGACGTCAGGCCCGTGGCCGCCTTCGCGGCCGGCAATCTTGTCGATCTCGTCCAGGAAGATGATTCCGTTGGCCTCGACGCGCTCGACGGCGGCGCGGTTCACGGAGTCCATGTCGATGAGGCGGCCCTCTTCTTCCTGCACCAGATAGTCGAATGCATCGCCGACTTTCATCTTCCGCTTTTTGGAGCTGCCACCGAAGATGTTGGGGAGCATGTCCTTGAGGTTCATCTCCATGTCCTCAAGGTTCTGGTTGCTGATGATGCCGAACTGCGGCGTGCCGCGCTCGCGCACGTCGAGTTCGACCATGCGTTCGTCGAGCTTGCCCTCGCGGAACTGCGTGCGAAGTTTCTCGCGGGAGCGCTGATAGCTCTCGGTGCCAGGCAACAAGAGCTGGCCTTCCTGGGCCGGCGGGGCGGCGGGCGGAGGCGGCAACAGCACGTCGAGCAGGCGTTCTTCGGCGTTCATCTCCGCGCGGTCTTCCACTTCTTCAAGGCGCTCTTCGCGGACCATGTCAATAGCGATCTCGACCAGGTCGCGGATCATGGACTCGACGTCGCGGCCCACGTAGCCGACCTCAGTGAACTTCGAGGCCTCGACCTTGAGGAAGGGCGAGTTGGTGAGCTTGGCGAGGCGGCGCGCGATCTCGGTTTTGCCTACGCCGGTGGGGCCGATCATGATGATGTTCTTGGGCATGATGTCGTCGGCCATGTCGGGCGGCAGCTTCTGGCGGCGCTGGCGGTTGCGCAGCGCGATGGCGACGGCGCGCTTGGCGGCCTTCTGCCCGACAACATGCTTGTCGAGCTCGGTGACGATCTCGCGCGGCGTGAGCTCGTCGAGCGATAGATCCTGTTCTTCGGCGGATGCGGGTAGGTAAATGGCCATTCTTTGTTTCCGTGTTCTCCGGGTTCCGATTGTTTCGTACTACAAGTTGTTTGGTGTTACAGGTTGTTTCGTGCTTTGTAACAGGGCACGACTTTAGTCGTGCCGATGATGCTTAGAAAAATCGTGGGCTTTAGCCCCTGAGGTGAATGGTTTCGATGAAAGATTGAGTGGCGGGTTCCTCAATACGTCTTGATCCCGCCAGGATAAGTCGAGCCGAGAACGAGACGACTGCGAAAAAGATTGCCCATAAGCCGATCATTAACCAATCCGTCCCATCGAAGGGGGTAGCGCTTCCTGCAAATACGTCCACGACCATGAAACCCGCATAAAGCAGAAGATTCAAAGTCGTAAGGTTGAAGCCGAGCCTCCCATTCTTGTGGTTGAACAGAAGAATCAATGCTGCTATCAGCTCGATCGGCAACAGGAACAAGAGCCAACCAATCGCCCTTTCCCAGGAAGGAGCGAAGCGGTCGAGTGCGGTTGCTCCCGCAGAGTAAAGCTCGGCAAATGCGCAGAGGCACAGACACAAAGTGCAAGCAATGTTGCGCAAACGGATTTGCCATTTCACGGCAGAACTCCTTACCCATTCCAGGGAGCAGTCATCAGTTCCCTAAAATCTTTCCTCAGGGGCTAAAGCCCACCCCCCTCAAATCAATCGTTCTGCGGCACGACTAAAGTCGTGCCCTGTTACAAAACCTGTTCGCATCTGCTTTACCTGATGAACCATGCGCCTTGAAGGGCGGTTTGCCGGGATGACGCTAGCCTTTCAACTCCTCAAACGTGACGTGGTCGTTCGTGTAGATGCAAATCTCGCCGGCGATCTTCATCGCCTTCTCGGCAATCTCGCGGGCGGAGAGATCGGTGTTTTCCATCAGCGCGCGGGCGGCGGCGGTGGCATAGCTGCCGCCGGAACCAATGGCGGCAAGCGCTTCGTCAGGGTCAATCACGTCGCCCGAGCCGGAGATGAGAAAGGTCTGGCCGGCGTCCGCGACCAGCAGAAGTGCCTCGAGGTTGCGCAGCATCTTGTCGGTGCGCCAGTCCTTGGCCAGCTCGACGGCGGAGCGGTTGAGATTGCCTGCATACTGCTCCAGCTTGGTCTCGAAGCGCGAAAACAGCGAGAATGCGTCTGCGGTGGAGCCGGCGAATCCGGCCAGAATCTTGTCCTGATAGAGGCGGCGAATCTTCTTTGCCGAGTGTTTGAGCACATGGTCGCCGAGCGTAACCTGGCCGTCGGCGGCCATTACCACCTGACCGTTGCGCCGGACGCAGATGACGGTGGTGGAGCGAATCCGGGCATTTTGTTTCGCGGTACCGCTGTGGTCCGAAATCAAGAATGAGCCTCCGCAATCAGGCGCCGGCCAGGGCCAAGTTGCTCGCCTGATGCAACCTAGAGTATAGGCCATTCGCCTGGGGATTGAGTGTCCTGAACCGGCGGCGGAGGCGGGCCGCGTTCTGGGTTATCCTCTAGCTGGGACCCTCGAGTGGAGTCCCACCTCAAATGACCTTCCTCACCATAAGGCAATGGGAGATTGTCGCAGGAGTGGGCGCAATTGCGGGCTTCGGAGCGGCTGCGATTTGGCTAGTGGTGCGCAAGCGCCCCACGGCCGAAGAACTGGAACGCGAGCGGCGCCAGTTCCTGGTGCAATCGGGACGGCTTGTGGACGGTATGTTCCTCGACATCTGCGAAGTGGAAGCCCCAGCCAAGCCCAAAAAGGAAGCCGGGCGCATGTTGACCATGCTTTTATACAGCTATCGCATTGGCGGCGTGGATTACGAATGCTCTCAGAACATTACCAATATGACCGGAGTGGTGGATGCGGCCCAGGTGCGCGCCGGATTCCCCTGTACGGTGCGCTACCAGCCCGGCAATCCGCAGAACAGCATTGTGGTGGCGGAGGAGTGGACGGGCCTGCGCGCGGGGCTTCCTCAATATCCGGCGTATGACGATCCCGACCCGATTGATCTGAGCCATTTGCGCCCCGGCCGCGGCTGAGTAGCGGGGTTGGCGGGGGATACCCACCCCCGGTTAGACTTAGCTTATGCATGTCCACGCGGCGCCCTCGGGTCAGGGCGCAAAAAGGACGACTTCAGTACTGCGGTTTTCGCTGGCGGCCACCCTCGCCTATGTCGTGGTCACGTTTGTCGCCGGTCTGCGCGCTCATTCGCTGGCGCTGCTTTCCGAGTCCGGCCACAACATGTCGGACTTTCTGGCGCTGCTGTTGAGCTTTGCCGCCGTCTACTTTCAGACCCGCCCCGCCGACCATTCCAGAACCTTCGGCTACCAGCGGGCCGGGGTGCTGGCGGCTTTTATCAACGCGGCTACCCTGATTCTGATCTCGGTTTGGATTGGAGTCGAAGCCGTTCACCGGCTATCGAGCCCGGTAGCCGTGCAGCCGAAACTGATGATGGTTGTGGCCGCCGCCGGCGTGGTGATGAACGGCGTGATAGCCGCGCTGCTGTGGGGCGTGGCGCGCGATGTCAACCTGCGCTCGGCCTTTCTGCACATGGCCGGCGATACGCTTTCGACAGCCGCTGTGATTGTCGGCGGCGCGGGCATTCTGCTCACGGGGCAAAACTGGATCGACCCCGCGCTGTCGCTGCTGATCGCCGCGCTGATTCTCTGGTCGAGCGTCGGCATCGTTCACGAGACGCTCAACATTCTGCTGGAAGGCACGCCGCACGGCATCTCGCTGACGGCCATTCGTTCCGGCATGGAAGAAGTCGAGGGCGTGATCGATGTCCATGACCTGCACGTGTGGGCTCTGGGCTCGCAGTCCAGCGCGATGGCCTGCCATGTGACGATCGCGGATATTCCACCGTCGGAGAGTGCGTGCATCCTGGTGAAGCTCAATCATGTGCTCAAAGACCACTTCCACATCAACCACACCACGATTCAGTTCGAGCACATTTGCTGCGAAGAGGTGGAGGGCTGCGTGGTGCCGCCCGACGAGATGGCAGGCAGCCAGCGCCAACACGGGCACGCGCATTAGTCGAACCTCAAGAGGTCTTTCACATGCCCCGGATCTTTATCTGTCTTCGATACGCCGCGGTTGTGCTGTGCGTGGTGCTGCTTCCTTCCGCCATAACTTATGCAGCGCAGCAATCGGATTCCGCCCAGGCCGCCGCGGGAACGGATGTCCAGAAGGTCAGTCCGATCCAGCCTGAAGCTCTCTCCGGCGAGTACACCGATAGTGCCGATCCCGATACGCCGTTGAGTTTCTATGTTCAGGACGGCAAGCTCTTTGTGGAATCGGAGCGCAATGTTCCCGAGCAATTGGAGACCCTATCGGCGCTTGAATTCAGCTTTTCCAACTCGAGGAGGACCTTCCGCTTCACTCTCGACGCCTCGGGCCACGGGGACGGCGTGGTTGACTCTACAGATCCGAACGACGTCTATCGCCGGACTGGTCACCCGGTCCACCACGTCTTCCACGACTACCGGCGGATAGAAGCCATGATCCCCATGCGCGACGGCGTCAAGCTGCACGCGGTGATCCTGAAGCCGGCGGATATTGCAGCTCCGCTGCCATTTCTCATCCAGCGCACACCGTACGGGGTGGACAGCACCAGCCGCGCGTCGTTCTTCGCGAATCGTCCCGAGCTGGCGCGCGACGGATACATCTATGTCGGCGAGGACATTCGCGGGCGGTACAAGAGCGAAGGCCAGTTTGTAATGAGCCGGCCGCTGGCCGATCACAACGATCCGAAGGCGGTGGACGAAAGCACCGACACCTTCGACACCGTCGCCTGGCTGCTCGCCAATGTTCACGGCAACGACGGGCGCGCGGGCTTTGTGGGGACCAGCTATCCCGGCTTTCTGGCCATGATGGCGGGCATCGACCCGCACCCGGCGGTGAAGGCCATCTCGCCGCAAGCGCCGATGATCGATGTGTGGATGGGCGACGATTTCTTCCACAACGGCACCTTCCGCCAGAGCTACGGCTACGATTACGTACTCTCGATGGAGTCGAGCAAAGAGGATTCCGATGTGAGCTACGGAAAGGACAAGGACGGCCAGCCAGTGGACGGATTCGATTACTTTCTCCACCGCGGCTCGTTCGCAAGGGATGTGAAGGAGTCCGGCTCGAAGATTCTCCCTACCTGGAAGCTGTTTCTCGAACACCCCGTCTACGACCGCTACTGGAGTTCGCGCGGCGTGGAGCACTCACTGAACGCCGTCACTGTGCCTACCCTCTCGGTCGGCGGCTATTACGACCAGGAAGATATGTATGGGCCGCAGATCGAGTACTCGACGCTTGAGCCGCACGATGCGAGGCATCTGAACTTCCTGGTGCTGGGACCGTGGCGGCATGGGTCCTGGTCTTCGTCCTTACGTCATTTGGGAAACCTGGACTATGGCGAACCCATCGGCACAGAGTTTCGCGCGCGCGTCGAGTCCAGGTTCTTTGCGCACTATCTTAAGGACGAGGCGGGCGCGAATTCTTCGGGCTTCGACCTGGAAGACACGGCCAGCTTTCAGACCGGCTCGAATACGTGGAAGTACTATAGCCACTTTCCGCCGCAGGAATCGAAGCCCACGAGCCTTTACCTGCAGGGCGCGGGCCTGCTGAGCTGGGCAAGCTCGACCGCCGAGGCCGCGACCAGCTACGTGAGCGACCCAAACGATCCGATTCCCTATCGGCACCGGCCCATCGAGCCCACATATTCCAACGGATCGCAATGGTACAACTGGCTCACCGAAGATCAGCGCTTTGTTGCTGACCGCAAGGATCTGGCGGCCTGGAGACTGCCTGCGCTCACCAAAGATCTGACCATCACCGGCGAGGTGGTGGCCGACATCTACGCCGCGACCACCGGCACGGACAACGACCTGGTGGTGAAGCTGATCGACCAGTATCCGGACGACGACCCGGACGCGAAGATGCGCGGATACCAGCTGATGACGAATGCCGAGATCTTTCGCGGACGCTATTTGGACAGCTTTGAAAAGGCGTCGCCACTGCAGGCGGGCTCAATCCGCGAGTACAAGTTCTCACTGCACGATGTGGACCATGTCTTCAAAGCTGGGCACACGGTGATGGTGGAGATTCAGAGCACCTGGTTCCCGCTCTATGACCGCAATCCGCAGACCTTCGTGCCCAACATCATGAAGGCAAAGCGAGGGGACTACAAGTCGGCTACGATTACGGTCTACTCGGGGCCGGGGAATGATTCGAGTGTGCTGGTGCCGGTGATGGGGAAGTGACGCGTCGGCAGGTGCTTTTCTAAGCGTCAGGCTAACATTTGACACATATTATGTGTGCACGTATACTGTGTTCATGAACATTACCCTGTCCATTGACGAGCAACACGTGGATCGCGCGCGAAAGAATGCCAGTGCGATGGGAACCAGTCTGAACCAGTTGGTCCGCGACTACATTAAGAGGTTGGCGCGCGTGGACGACCCTGAACGCAGCATTGCGGAATTCGAGCGGCTCTCAGGAACCGGTCATTCAAACGGCTGGCGCTTTAACCGGGACGAACTTCATGAGCGCTCGTAAACTGCCCAGGGCGTTTTTCGACACAAACGTCCTGGTTTACGCGGATGATCAGGATTTTCCGGCAAAGCAACTTACAGCGCGCAAGCTATGGGCAGAATACAGGCTCGCCGGGTCGGGTGTTGTGTCATTACAGGTTCTTCAAGAGTATTTTGTCAACGTTACGCGCAAGCTACTGGTTGATCCTCAAATTGCACGGCAGAAGGTCGAATTGCTTACGGAGTTAAACCTCATTGTTCTCTCCGCTGCCGACCTCCTCGCCGCCATCGACTTGCATAGGCTAAACGGGACCTCTTTCTGGGATGCCCTGATTGTCCGTGCGGCCAGCAAGTCTGGCTGCGACATCCTGCTCACGGAAGACATGCAGCACGGTCAGGTGGTCGACGGAGTGAAGATCGTCAATCCGTTTCTGTAGCGCGCGCCAGAGCTATACTGTCCCGTGATGACTCGAATCCTTTGGATCGTCGGACTGTCAATCGCTCTTTTTATGTTTGCGGCATACACCATTCTCTGTGTGGCCGCCTTGATCATCCATAAGCACCTGAATCTGACGGGATGGACGATGCTTGTGGTGAGTGCCTATGCTGCCTGGTTCATGTTCGGGCGGTTGCGGTGCGCAGTGGTATATGGTGACCCAACAAAGGACATGAACCGCAGGGACTCGGTTGAATGACGGCCGGGTTTAAGTGCTCGCGAACGCATTTAGGAATACGCGCTAGAATAGAAGACGAAGTGATTCTCCACCAGCCCATCCCGGCCCTCCTCTAGCGGCGCCCGCCGCCGATACCTGTTCTGAAGCCCATTTTCCCTTCAACAACTCACTACTCCAAGACTCTAAAGCCCGGAGGGGGCGCGTCATGATTGATCGTTTGGAACAGATGGAGCAGCGCTACAACGAACTGCAGGCGCAATTCTCGCTGCCCGAGGTCATCAACGACCACGAGAAATATCAGAAGACCGCCAAGTCGCTGCGCGAGATTGAAACGCCGGTGGAGATGTACCGCGAGCTGAAGCACGTGCAGCAAGGGCTGGCCGATGCGCGAGCGATGCTGGCCGAGAGCGATGCCGAGATCCGCGCTATGGCCGAGGAGGAGATCGCCTCGCTTGCGCCGCGCGAGATGGCTCTGGAAGAAGAGTTGAAGGTGATGCTGCTGCCCAAGGACAAGAACGACGAGAAGAACGTGATTCTCGAGATCCGCGCCGGCACGGGCGGCGATGAGGCATCCCTGTTTGCGGCGGAGATCTTCCGCATGTATACGCGCTTTGCCGAGCAGCACAAATGGAAGATCGAGTTGCTCTCGCTCTCCGAGTCAGGCGTGGGCGGCTACAAGGAAGTGATTGCGATCATCGAGGGCGATCGCGTCTATTCGCAACTGAAGTGGGAGAGCGGCGTGCACCGGGTGCAGCGCGTTCCCGCAACAGAAACGCAGGGCCGCGTGCATACATCGGCGGTGACTGTGGCCGTGCTGCCCGAGGCCGAAGATGTCGACATCAAGATCGAGGCGAAGGATATTCGCATCGACACCTTCTGTTCGTCGGGCCCCGGCGGACAATCGGTGAATACAACGTATTCGGCAGTGCGCATCACCCACATCCCAACCAACACAGTGGTCAGTTGCCAGGACGAGAAGTCGCAGATCAAGAATCGCGAGAAGGGCATGCGCGTTCTGCGCTCGCGGCTCTACGAGCAGGAGATGGAGCGGCAAAATGCCGAGTTGGCCAAGGAGCGCAAGCAGCAGGTGGGCACCGGCGACCGCAGCGAGAAGATCCGCACCTACAACTTCCCGCAGAACCGGCTCACCGACCACCGCATCGGGCTGACGCTGCACCAGCTCGACCTGGTGATGGAAGGGCGCCTGCAGCCGATTGTCGATGCGTTGATTGCCCACTACCAGGCCGAACAGTTGAAGGCCGAGAGCCAGGCCGCGTGACGTCGTGACTCTACAAAACTGGATACTGAACGGCGAAGCTCGACTGCGCGTGGGACCGCATCCAGAGCGGGCCCGGCGCGATGCGGAGACGCTGGCGACGCACCTGATTCAACGCGACCGAGCCTTTCTTATAGCTAACCCGCAGGCAGAGTTCTCCGCCGAAGGGGCAGTGCGCTACTATGCGCTCATCGATCGGCGACTGGCCGGCGAGCCCATTCAATACATCGCCGGGGAGACGGAGTTTTACGGGCTGCCGTTTCACGTAAACCGCGACGTGCTGATTCCGCGGCCTGAGACCGAACACCTGGTGGAGAAAATCGTCGAATTGGCCCCTTTATTTCCCAAGCCGCGTATTGTGGACGTCGGCACAGGGTCGGGCGCTATTGCGATTGCGCTGGCTCACGAATGGCCTTCCGCAGTAGTTACTGCAATCGATATCTCGGCATCCGCACTCGATGTTGCCCGCCGGAACGCTAAACGCACAGGCTTCGCTGACCGCATCCGTTTTCTCGAAGGCGATTTGCTTGAGCCGGTAGCAGGCGAGCGGTTTGAGTTCGTCGTCTCGAATCCGCCTTACGTGGCTGAGAGCGACCGGGGATCGCTGGCCGTCGAGGTGCGCGAGTTCGAGCCTGCGCTGGCCCTGTTTGCGGGCGACGGCATCGACATCTATCGCCGCCTGATTCCTGACGCTCGGGCGGTGCTTGTGCCGGGCGGGTTTCTTGCACTCGAAATCGGCTACGGGCAGGATGCTGCCGTAGCTGGACTGCTTGCGGCGTCGTGCTTCGAGCAGATCGAATTCACCGCCGACCTTCAGGGGATTCCGCGCGTAGCCTCTGCCCGACGCCCCTTGCAATAGCGCAAAGCTCTCACTTCGCGTGGCCTGTTTTGTTGAGCTCGCGGTAGAAGCCCAGGTCTTTGCCGCTGAAGCTCTTGGCGATGTAGGCAATCTGCCCGTAATGCAGGCCGAAGTGCTCCACGACCTGATAGACGGCTTCGAGTCCGCGGACGTGATAGCCCTGAATCTCGTAGGGTGCGAGAAGCTCGTCGACGGTGAGGCGGTTGAGAACCTTCTCCGCTTCGGCAATGGTGGCGCCCAGGCGATCGAGAAGTTCTGCAGCCGTCAGGCCCCCCTCGGCGGCGAACTCCGCAGGGCGGTTGCGCTTGTCCTCGTCTCGGCTGAACGAAGCGACCAGCCACTGCGTGACGTTGCCGTTCAGATGCAGGATGAGATTGCCGGCGCTGTTCGAGGCTGCGTTCGGCCGCCACCAGATCTGTTCGACGGTCATGGGTCCCACGCAGGCTTTGAGGCGCGGCCAATGCTGTTCCAGGAGCCGCTTGCGTGATTGTTCGAGGAAAAGCGTGGCCAGTTCTGTGTCAGTGGTTGGCATAGGGCAGCGGGCCTTTCTGTCGCGAATTCGGAACTCCCTATCGGCTGTTCAGATGAGTTCGTAGCCCGCGAACCAGTATCCGATTTCGAAGGCGGCGGTCTCCTCGGCGTCGGAGCCGTGGATGGCGTTCTCCTGAATGGAGGCGGCAAACTTCTTGCGGATGGTTCCCTCTTCGGCGTTGGCGGGGTTGGTGGCGCCCATCAGCTTGCGCAGATCGGCGATGGCGTTTTCCTTTTCAAGCACCATGAGGACCAGCGGGCCTGAAGACATGTAGGTACAGAGGTCCGCGAAGAAGGGCTTGTCCTTGTGGACGGCGTAGAAGCCCTCGGCTTGGCGCATGGAGATGGGCTGCTGTTTGAGGGCGGCGTAGCGAAATCCGGCTTTGTCGATTTCGCCGAGAATGGCTCCGGTGTGACCATTGCGGACCGCGTCCGGCTTGACGATGCTGAAGGTGCGTTGCGGCACTTGAGTTTGCTCCCTTGGGGAATTGTTTTTCCAGCTCACATTGTAATTGGCGCGGAGTGGCTCTCCCGGCGCGGCCTGGAAATCTGCTACAGTTTCCGCATGTTGCGATTTGCGTTTGTTCGCCGCCAATTTCTGATTGCCGTTGCTGCCGTTCTTGCCGCTGCGCCCGCGCTGAGCCAGACCTCCTCACCTGCCTCCGCGGCCTCCCCAACTGAGTTGCGGGTCTTCGATCCCGCGCTGATCGACAAGACGGTGGACCCGTGCGAGAACTTCTACCGCTACAGCTGTAACGGCTGGTTCAAACGCAATCCGCTACCCGCGGATCAGGCGGCCTACGGGCGGTTCACGGAACTGTTTGAGATGAACCGCGTCCATCTGAGGCAGATCCTCGAAGAAGCAGCGACCCCATCGGCGACACGCTCGGCCAATGAGCAGAAGATCGGCGACGAGTATGCGAGCTGCATAGATACGGCCACCGTCAACCAGCTGGGCATTGCGCCGTTGCAGCCGGAACTGGACCGCATTGCCGCGCTGAAGACAGCGGCGGATTTGCCCGCGCTCCTGGGGCGCCTGCACAACATCGGTGTGAGCGCCTTCTTCGGAATGGGATCGAACCAGGACTTCGCGGATTCGAGCCAGGTGATCAGCTTTTACGGCGCGGGCGGACTGGGGTTGCCGGAGCGCGATTACTACACGCGCACGGATTCAAAGTCAGTTGAACAGCGCCAGCAGTACTTGGCGCATGTGGCGAAGATCTTCACGCTGGCCGGCGAGCCGGAGACGCAAGCCGCCAAGGACGCCGACACGGTGATGGCCATCGAGACGCGGCTGGCAAAGGCCTCGCTGACCATTACGGAGATGCGCGATCCGCAGAACCTGAATCATCCGACCGATGCGGCCAGCCTTTCGAAGGAGCTGACGCACTTCTCGCTGGCAGATTATGTGACTGCGGTGCATGGACCGGCGGCGGGCAAAGCGAACGATATGGAGCCGAAGTTTTTCGCGGAGTTCAACGCACTGGTGAGCGATACGCCGGTTGACCAGATCAAGACTTATCTGCGCTGGCACCTGCTCCATGCCTATGCCGGAACCAGCCTGCCGGAGAGTTTCGATCAGGAGAACTGGCACTTTTATTCGCATACGCTAAACGGCGCGGAGGAACAGCAGGAGCGGTGGAAGCGCTGCACCAGCCGCGTGGATAGCGAGTTGGGCGAGGCGTTGGGGCAGGTATATGTGGCCCGCTTTTTTCCGCCGGAAGAAAAGCAGCAGGCCCTGACGATGACGCTGACCATCGAGCAGGTCATGGACAAAGACATCGACGGGCTGGACTGGATGAGCGCGGCGACGAAGGTGAAGGCCAAGGAAAAGCTGCACACGGTGATGAACAAGATCGGCTATCCGGACAAATGGCGGGACTACTCAAGCGTGAAAATAGTGCGCGGCGATGCGCTGGGCAACCAGATGCGGGTGCACGAGTTCGACCAGGCGCGCGACCTGGCCAAGATTGGGAAGCCAGTAGACAAGGGCGAGTGGCAGATGACGCCGCCAACAGTGAACGCCTATTACGATGACCAGATGAACAACGTGAACTTCCCGGCCGGATACTTTCAGCCGCCGTTCTATAGCGCCAAGGAAGACGACGCGGCCAACTACGGCGACATGGGCTCGACTGTTGGGCACGAGCTGACGCACGGATTCGACGATCAGGGCCGGCAATACGACAAGGACGGCAACCTGAAGGACTGGTGGACGGCCGACGACGAAAAGAAGTTCACCGACCGCGCCGAATGCATGGTGAAGCAGTATGACGCCATCGAGGCGGTGCCGGGCGTTCACCTGAACGGCAAGCTCACGCTGGGCGAGAACCTGGCAGATCTGGGCGGGTTGTGGCTGGCGTGGCTGGCCTGGCTCGATACCGCGCATGCGTCGCACCTGGACATGGCGGCAACGACGGACGGTTACACGCCGGACCAGCGGTTCTGGATTGCGTATGCGCAGCAGTGGTGCACACAGACGCGGCCTGAGCGGTTGAGGACGCTGGCGCAGACCGATCCGCATGCGCCGGACGAGTACCGGACGAATACGGTGCTGCAGGATTTGCCGGAGTTTGCGAAGAGCTTTCAGTGCAAGAAGACGGACAAGATGGTTAGCGCAACGCCGTGCAGGATTTGGTGAGAGAGGCAGCTACCAGCTGCTAACTTCTTGCTGATTTGGACCCCGGGTCTGGTAACTCAGCGAGACGAAAAATAGCGAAGGCCCACCTCATAGGAGTGCCTTCGTGACTCGAGCTAGGAGTCAGAGGCTGGAAGCTAGCAGCTAGTTCTTCCCGATAACTTTGGCGAGCGTTGCTCCGATCTCCGCCGGCGAGACGACGACGTGGATGCCGGCGGCGGTCATGGCACTCATTTTGTCTTTCGCGGTTCCCTGGCCTCCGCTGATGATGGCTCCCGCATGGCCCATGCGACGGCCGGGGGGCGCGGTTTGGCCGGCGATGAAGCCGACGACCGGCTTTTTCACGTGCTGCTTGACGAACTCGGCCGCAGCTTCCTCGGCGGAGCCGCCGATTTCGCCGATCATGATGATGGCCTCGGTCTCCGGATCGTCGTTGAGCAGGCGCAACGCGTCGATGTGGGTAGTGCCGATGATGGGGTCGCCACCGATGCCGATCGCTGTCGACTGGCCGATGCCGCGCGTGGTCAGTTGATGAACAGCCTCATACGTGAGCGTGCCGGAGCGCGACACAATCCCGATTGACCCTTCCTTGTGAATGCGGCCAGGCATGATGCCGATCTTGGCCTTGCCGGGCGAGATGACGCCGGGACAGTTCGGGCCGACGAGACGCGAGGACGAGTTCTTGAGCTTTGCCCAGACCTTGACCATATCCAGCGTGGGGATGCCCTCGGTGATGCAGACGATCAGCGCAATACCCGCGTCTTCGGCTTCGAGAATCGCATCGGCTGCAAACGGCGGCGGAACAAAGATCATGGTGGCGTTGGCGCCGGTGGCGGCGACCGCGTCGGCGACGGTGTTGAACACCGGCCAGCCCTCGTGGGTGGTGCCGCCCTTGCCGGGTGTCACGCCGCCAACAACATTGGTGCCGTATTCCGCGCAGCCCTTGGCGTGGAAGGTGCCTTCTTTGCCGGTCAAACCCTGAACAATCAGTCGAGTATTCCTATCAACCAAGACCGCCATCTTATGCTCCCGCCTTTGCTGCCGCGGCGACTACCAATTCCGCGGCTTCTTTCATCGTTGCGCCTACCTGGAAATTCAATCCCGACTCGGCAAGAATCTTGCGGCCTTCTTCAACGTTGGTGCCTTCCAAACGAAGCACAATCGGCACCTTCACATTCAAATTGCGGGCGGCGGCGACGACGCCGGTGGCGAGGCGATCGACGCGTAGGATGCCGCCAAAGATGTTGATGAAGATCGCCTTCACGTGCGAGTCGGAAAGCAGGATTTCGAAGGCGTGCTCGATCTGCTCCTGGGTTGCGCCGCCGCCTACGTCGAGAAAGTTCGCCGGGCTGCCGCCGGCGTACTGGATGATGTCCATCGTCGCCATGGCCAGGCCTGCGCCGTTGACCATGCAGGCGATGGAGCCATCGAGCTTGATGTAGTTGAGCGCGTACTTGCTCGCTTCCACTTCGAGCGGATCTTCTTCGGCAACGTCGCGCAGGGCCTTGATGTCGGCGTGGCGGAAGAGGGCGTTGTCGTCGAAGGTGATTTTGGCGTCGAGGGCGAAGAGCTTGTCGTCTTTGGTGGTGATGAAGGGATTGATCTCGATCAGCGAGGCGTCGGTGTCGATGTAAGCCTTGTAGAGGCTCTGGAAGAAGGTGACGGCGGCATTGATCTGCGTGGTCTTGAGGCCGAGGGCGAAGGCGAGCTTGCGCGCCTGCCATGGCCAAAAGCCTGTCGCCGGGTCGATGGTCTCTTTGAAGATTGCCTCGGGAGTCTTGGCGGCGACCTCTTCAATCTCCATGCCGCCGGCCTGGGAGGCCATGAAGACCAGCCTGCCGGTGGCGCGGTCGAGGACGATGCCAAGATAGAGTTCGCGGTCGATAGCGGCGGTTTCTTCAATGAGAAGGCGCTGCACCTTCTGGCCCTGGGGGCCGGTCTGGTGGGTGACGAGCGTCATGCCGAGGATGTTCTTGACGTACTGGTCGGCGTCTTCGCGGTTGCGGGCGACTTTGACGCCGCCGCCTTTGCCGCGGCCTCCAGCGTGAATCTGCGCTTTGACGACGACACCGGTGGCGCCTTCGGCAAACAGTTTGCGGGCGACGGCCGAGGCTTCTTCCGGGGTGTTGGCCACTTCGCCCCTGGGCACGGCAACGCCGTATTTCGCCAGGATTTGCTTTGCCTGATACTCGTGAATTTTCATTTTTTAGGAACCGCCCAGTCCGCTGGTTTTGGGGGATTCGGGAGCGGGGCCGGCAGATTCCGGACCAGCGAGACCGTGGCAGCGGTAATGAAATCTTATCTTGCCCGGCTTTGGAGCGGCAAACAGGGCTGGTCCAGCGGGGTTGGGCCTTACCATTAACTGATATGGGCGTCTTGAAGGAGTTGCTGAAGCCGCTGGCCGAGGATGGCGCGGCGTTGACACGCGAGCAGGCTGGAGCCGTGCTGGAGGAGATTCTGGCCGGCGCGCCAGAGGTGGAGACGGCGGCGCTGCTGGCCGTGCTGGCGACGCGCGGCGAGCAAGCGCCAGAGCTGGCCGGCTTTGTGGATGGCTTGCGTGCGCGTGTGATCCCGGTTCCATTGACCGATGAAGAGCGGGACGCGTTAGTGGATGTGGTGGGCACGGGTGGCGGAGGGCCGCTGACATTCAATATCTCGTCGGGCGCGGCTCTGGTGGCGGCGGCGGCGGGGGCCAAGGTGGCCAAGCACGGGAATCGGGCGGTGACTTCGCGTTGCGGCGCGGCCGATGTGCTGGAGGCGCTGGGCGTGCCCATCGATTTGAGCCCGGAGATGGCGGCTGCGTGCCTGCGCGAGACGGGATTCATGTTTCTGTTCGCGCCGCTGTATCACCCGGCGATGAAAGTTGTGGGACCGCTGCGGAGGGCGCTGGGGTTCCGGACGATCTTCAATCTGTGTGGTCCGTTGAGCAACCCGGCGGGGGCGCGGGCGCAGGTGATCGGCGTGCTGGCGCCGAGCAAGGTGCTTCTCGTGGGGCGGACGCTGGCGGCGCTGGGGGCAAAGCGGGCGTTTGTGGTCCACGGGACGGACGGAATCGACGAGCTGACCACCACGGGCGAATCGGTAGTGGCACGGGTTGAGGAGTCGGAGACGGGCGAATCGAAGCTGCACGCGGCCCGGGTGACGCCGGAGATGGCCGGGCTGCCGCGGGCGAAGCTGGAAGATTTCGTTGGCGGCGACGTAAAGACTAATGCCTCATTGCTTTACGACGTGCTGACTGGCATTCCGGGGGCGCGGCGGGACATTGTGCTGCTGAACGCGGCGGCGGGGCTGGTGGCGGCGGGGATGGCTGGGGATCTGAAAGAAGGAGTGGGGATGGGGGTTGAAGCTATTGATTCCGGGCAGGCGGCGGCGACGCTGGAGAAGCTGCGGCGGTTTGGGACGAAGTTTGCAGTGGTGCATTAGACCACCGGCAATCAAGGAATGATATATACTTTATTTGGCAATGGTATCTACCAAGAGACGGAGGTCGCCATGAGCGCGACAAATCCGGCATCCAAAGCGCGGCCCGACAGTGACTTCGAGCAGCCGAGAATGGCCAAGCTGTTCAAAAACGGCCGCAGCCAGGCTGTGCGCCTGCCCAAGGAGTTTCGGTTCGAAGGGACTGAGGTGGCAATCCGGCGGAATCCTGAGACGGGTGAGGTGGTGCTGTCACGGCCCTCCGTTGAACCCACGATGAACTTCGACGAATGGTTCGCAATTTACGACGCGATTCCGGACGACGCACCTGAAGAGGAGTTCCTGAAGTTGCCGCCTCGACCTGGAAATCTGACTCTCGAGCAGGTTTTCAAGATTATCGATCGAGCGCATATCCCCGCGGACTTTATGGCGGACCGCGAAACAAACATGCCGCGTGAACTGGGTTTTTTCTAGATGGCCTGCCAGTACCTGCTCGACACCAACATCGTAAGCTACCTGTTGAAAGAGCAGATACCCGTCTTGAAGGCACGTTTTGGTTCGAAGGCTCCGGGTGCCACGGCCGTCTCCTCTGTCACTGAAGCTGAAGTGCGGTTCGGTGTGGCACGAAGGCCTGGCGCGATTTGGCTGCGCCTCGCGGTCGATGCCTTCATCGCGGGGATTCCGATTCTGCCCTGGGATTCGGATTGTGCAAACGTCTATGGCGTCCTACGCGCCGAACAGCAGCGCATTGGCCGCCCGCTCAGCATTGAGGATTTGATGATCGCCTCCCATGCGTTGTCGCTTGGATTGACGTTGGTGACCCACGATGCGGCGTTTTCGTTTGTCGATGGCCTCAAGACGGAGGACTGGACGGTAGCGTAGACCCGATGGCAGTGCGTCGAAATCCTTCTGAGGAATTCCGGCTGCAAGTTCTTTGGGGTTCAACGTCCAAAGGAAGGAAGGAGACAGACTCATGTTCGGAAGACAGGGAGTTGCGATTTGTATGCTCCTGGTTGGATGCGTGGCGGCCGGGGCGCAACAGGCAAGCCCGGTTCAATTGAAGATTGAGCCGACGAACCGGACGCTGACGGTGAGCACGGAGGATCGGGTAACGGTCGATCCGGAGGTGGCGATTCTGCACATCGGATTTCAAACCCCACCGAAGGATGCGAAGGGCGCCAACGCCGCCGGCGCCGCAACTTCAAACGCGATTGTGAATGCGCTCAAGCAGGCGGGCGTTCAAGAGGGGTCGATCCACAGCGAATCGCAACGAATTACAGGCATGTGGGGCGATGCGCATAAATTCACGCTACAGCAGCAATGGACAGTGAGAGTCAAGCCGGAACAGGTCGCCGAGATCCTCGATGTGGCCGTAACCGCCGGGGCCACGTATAGCGGCCAGATCGACTGGACCGTCGCAGACGAGCATGCGCTGGAGGATAGAGCTCTGAATGGCGCCGCAGAACGCGCCCGGGCGCAGGCCGAGGTGCTGGCCAAGGGCATGGGCGTGAAGCTTGGTGCGCTGATCCACGTGAGCAAACAGGTTTCCGCACCGGTAGCACCGATCAGGGCCTACGAGGCCTACGAACTGAGCGTTGCGCGTTCGCCGATCGCACCGCCTCCACCGTTGGCGATCGAGCCAAACAAGGCGGAGCGCACAGCGATTGTCTACGCGGTGTATTCGATCGAGTAGAGCTAGCCTAGCAGCTCAAGCGTGAGCGGGTCGGGCTGGCCGGCGAAGTATTTCTGCAGGGCATCATTGAAGACGCTTGTGTCAGAAGCCGCGCGGGAGAACAGCGTCATCGAGGAGCGGAACTTGAGGTCGTCGGGAGAGCCGAGGATCTGATTGATCGGCTTTTTCTGCACTTGATTAACCAGGATTGTGCACTGCTCCAGGCGGGGGCCGAGGACCGGGTGACGCCAATAGGCAGTCGCTTCCTCGATAGAGCCGATGCCGTAGAACTGGGCGTGGGAACTGGAGCCGAGTCCCTTCATCTGTGGGAAGATGAACCAGACCCAGTGGCTGCGTTTCTGGCCTGAGCCAAGCTCGGCCAGGACCTGCGGATAGACGCCCGCCTGGGCATTCAAAAATCGAGCGAGATCGAAGGGGTCTTCCATTGCTTTCTCCAGCCGACGAACCCCTTAAGAAGGACTACGCCCCTGACTGCCCAGCGAGCCGCCGCGACAGCAGCCAGGAGGCCAGCGAGACGGCAAGCGCCAGCACAACCCACCCGGCCTCTTCGAAGGGACGCTCGGCAGCGGCAGAGATTTGCGGCACGGTGAGCACAATCGAACGAGCGGCTGGAATGGCTTGCCGGACGAATTCGTACGCCCCCCAGCCAAAGACTCCGGCGGCGAGCAGGATTCCGGGGACGGCGCGCTTCCACGGGAACGGAATGGGGGCTGGCGCGCGGGCTTCGTCCTGCACTCGCTCCATGACCGAGGCGAGGAAGCCGGAAGAAGGAATCAGCTCCTCTTCGCCGGCCAGGATGTGATCGATCGCGCTTGAGTTGGTCTGCGAATTGTCGATTCCGCTCGGTTTCATCTCACGCCTCCTTTCCTGAATTGCGTGCTTTCTGGATTGAGTGCTGCAGTGTCGAGATCGCCGCTCTCTTGACTTAGACGCGGGAAGCGTCGTCGCAGCAACTCTCGCGCGCGGGAAAGCCGGGCCTTCATCGTGCCTTCCGGCAGGCCCATGGCGCGCGCCGCAGCGCTCAGGTCCATTTCATGAAAGTAAAACAGAAGGACAGGTTCGCGATAGCGGTGAGGCAGGGCGAGGACAGCTCGCCGCACCGCGTCGTGGCTCGACTTCTCCTGGAGCGCATTGTGTTGCTGGGCCGGAGCAGCGGGCTCCGGGGCCTTATCCAGCGGCAGGTTGACGGTGGGGAAGCGCTTGAGTTCGGAGCGGAAGACATTGGCGGCGAGGGCAAAGAGCCATGTCGAGAAGCTCGACTCGCGACGCCATTGAGCGAGCCCGCGCCAGGCGCGCACAAAGGCTTCTTGAGCCATCTCTTCGGCGCGGCCGCGGTCGCGGCAGTAGCGCCAGGCCATGTTGACGAGCGGACCCTGCCAGCGGCGGACGATGCCTTCGAAGGCCTGGACATCGCCGGCGAGGACGCGGGTAACGTCGGCCAGGTCTTCTGTCGCGCTGCTGGCTGTCGCGATCAAGTCAGATGCTCTCCGTGGGGTGAGACAGGGGGACCGGGCGCGTGGTTGCATTTTCTTGCGGGAGAAAGATCGGGAAGAAAATGCAACCGGGTTTGGCGGTCTCCTGTCCCACAGGTTGCAAGGGAGAAAAACCCCGGCAAATGAACTAGGAGGATTGTATGACGAGTCTGGCGATGATGATGTTTGAACTTTCTGAAGGTTTTGGTATGTGGATGTTTTTGTCGATCGGTGCGGTGGCGCTGTTTGTGGTGTTCATTCCGCTTACCTCGTGGATCGACAGCCAGCGCAGGGAGCGCGAGGCCTTTTACAAGGCGGAAACGATGCGGCGGATGGTCGAATCTTCGGGTGACGGCGCAAAGGCGGCCGTCGAACTGCTGCGGGAACAGTCCCGCCAGGAACAGACGAAGAAACGCGAGGGGATGAAGATTGCCGGCTTGATCAACATCGCCGTTGGCGTAGGGCTGATGATCTTTCTACGGGCTCTGACCGGAGCCAATGGACCGTACCTTTGCGGGCTGATCCCGGGGCTGATCGGCGTGGCGCTGCTGGCCTATGCGCTTTTCCTGGCGCCGAAGGTGGAGTAGGCAGAAGGTTTGAATCGCGGGCGGGATTGGGCCATCGAATGATTAGTTGTTGTAACGGTTATTGTTCGAATCCGGCAGTCTGGACCGGGCTCGACGGAGGATAGGCCCATGACCACCAACAACAAACGCCAGCCTGCGATTTTTCTTCCCCACGGCGGGGGCCCCTGCTTCTTCATGGACTGGACCTGGGGCCCTGCCTACACCTGGCACAAGACGCAGGCTTTTCTCGATGGGTTGGCGGCAACCTTGCCGGAGACGCCCAAGGCGATAGTGGTGGTGAGCGGCCACTGGGAAGAGCCGGCCTTTACGGCCAGCACAGCGGCGCAACCCAAGCTCATCTTCGACTACTCCGGCTTCCCCGAGCACACCTACCGGCTCACCTGGCCAGCGCCGGGCGAGCCGGAACTGGCGGCGCAGGTGGCCGGATTGCTGAGCGAGGCCGGGCTGCCATCGGCGCTGAGCCCAAGCCGCGGCTTCGATCACGGCGTATTTGTGCCGCTCAAGGTGGCGTTTCCGGAAGCGCGGATTCCGGTGGTTACGCTCTCGCTGGCTGGTTCACTCGACCCGGCGCTGCACCTCGCGGCCGGACGGGCCATGGCGCCGCTGAGGGACGAGGGAGTGCTGATCGTGGGCAGCGGCATGAGCTTTCACAACCTGCGGGGCTACTTCAGGCCGGAGACCCCGGAACGTGCGCGCGCCTTCGAGGCTTGGCTGACCAAGGCCGTAGAGTCTCCAGCGCCGGAGCGCGATGCATTGCTGACGAACTGGCGCGATGCGCCGTTTGCCGAGTACGCCCACCCTCGCGAAGAGCATCTGATTCCGCTACTGGTGGCTGCGGGGGCGGGCGGAGCTGCGCCGGGCACGCGCGTCTTTGGCGATGAGCCGATGGGTGCGGCCATCAGCGCGTACCGCTTCGACGGATGACCGCGGCCGAATCGGGTTACGGATATAATCTAAGCCATGGCGGCAGGCGCGCAGGCGAACCAACCCGAATCGATTCCCTCGCAGGATACGGCAGCCAAGCTGCTGGTGCTTGAAACGCGGCTGGAGCAGTTGGGGAGGCTGATGGTGGCCTACTCGGGCGGCGTGGATTCGGCGTTTCTTGCCGGCACCGCACACCGCGTGCTGGGCGACGGAATGCTTGCTGTCTTGGCCGACTCGGCGAGCCTGGCCCGCCGCGACCTGGAACAGGCCTGCGCCTTCGCGCAGTCGCTGGGGATGCCGCTCGAGGTGGTTGAGACTCAGGAGCTGGACAAACCCGAGTACGCGCGCAACGACGCCAACCGGTGCTTCCATTGCAAGGACGAGCTGTTCGCCACGATGAAGGCCCTCGGAGGCAAGCTGGGGTTTGCCGCGATCGCCTACGGCATGAACGCCGATGACACGAAGGATTATCGTCCCGGACAGCGGGCGGCGGCCGAGCACGAGGTTTTGGCTCCGCTTGCCGAGGCCGGTCTGACCAAGATGGAGGTGCGGGCGCTGGCCAAGGCGGCGGGCTACCCGCTATGGGACCGGCCGGCGGCGCCATGCCTTTCGTCGCGGGTGGAGTACGGGCGCGCCGTGACTCGCGAAGTGCTGGAGCAGGTGGAGAAGGCTGAGGAAAGCATGCGGCAACTGGGGTTCCGCGAGCTGAGGGTTCGTCATCACGGCGAGCTGGCACGCGTGGAGATTGCGCGCGGCGAGCTGCCCCGCGCGCTCTCGATGGAGATGCTGGACGCGATTACCGCGGCGCTGAAGCAGGCCGGCTACCAATATGTGACGCTGGATTGCACCGGATTCCGGTCCGGGTCGCTGAACGCCATACTCCCCGTTGAAGTATTGGCGCGGCGCGGCGCATAGACAACAGTTTAAAATCACTGAGCGATGCGAATTGGATACCTGGAGTGTTTTTCCGGCATCAGCGGCGACATGCTGCTGGGCGCGCTGGTGGATGCGGGCGTTCCCTTTGACTCCCTGGCAGAGACCGCAGTTGCGCTGAATGTGGGCGCGCGGCTTGAGATGCGCAAGGTGAGCCGCGGCGGCCTTGCGGCCACCAAGGTAGATGTGATCACGCCGGACCGGCCCGCGGACGAGACGGCGGGCGCGCGTGATGAACATTCGCACGGAGAGCATGGGGCGCACGCGCATGCGCACGAACCACACACGCATGAGGCGGCTGCGGCGCACAGCCACGCGCCGCACCGGCACTTGTCTGCGATTCTCAAAATCATTCAGGCTGCACCGCTGTCGGATGCGGTGAAGACCCGCTCCACACGCGCGTTTCAGTTGCTGGGCGAGGCGGAGGCGGCGATCCATTCTATTCCCATTGAGAAGGTGCACTTCCACGAGGTGGGCGCGGTGGACACGATTGTCGATATCGTGTGCTCGGCGGCGGGGGCGGAGCTGCTCGGCGTGGATCGCTGGCTGGCGTCGCCGCTGAACGTAGGAAGCGGGACCGTGAAGTGCCAGCACGGGACGCTTCCCGTTCCCGCGCCGGCGACGCTGGCTTTGCTGGGCGATGCGCCGGTGTATGCCGCGGGGCCGCCGATGGAGCGTGTGACGCCGACCGGCGCGGCTGTGCTACGAATGCTGGAAGTGTGCTACGAGACGCTGCCGGCGATGCGCGTCAAGGCGACGGGCTATGGCGCGGGAGGCCGCGAGACGCCGGGCGAACCCAATCTGCTGCGTCTGCTGGTGGGTGAGGCGGCGGGAGACGCAGCCGAGGAACCGATTGCGATCATCGAAACGGTGATCGACGACTCGACTCCACAGGTGGTGGCGTATGTGAGCGAGTTGCTGTTGGAGGCGGGCGCGTGGGACGTGTTTCGCGTCGCGGTTCAGATGAAGAAGGGGCGCACCGGCGTGCAGATGACGGTGCTTTGCAGGCCCGATCTTGTGCCGGTGCTTCAGGAGTTGATCTTCCGCGAGACGACCACGATTGGATTGCATTGGCGCATCGAGAACAAACGGTCGCTGACGCGCGAGTTTGTTGTAGTGGCGACTCGATGGGGCGACGTGCGCATGAAGGTGGCTCGGTGGGCTTCGGGCAAAATTGCGAATGCGTCGCCGGAGTACGAGGATTGCCGCAAACTGGCCGCGCAACACGCGACGCCGCTGAAGCAAGTGATGCAAGGGGCCATGCAGGCCTTTGCCGCAATCGCCCACAAGGAGAGACCCTGATGGACCCCGCCGCAATTGAGTCGCTGCTGAACGAAGTGCGCGAAGGCCACACCGGCGTCGCAGATGCGCTGGAACGGTTGCGCCATCTGCCTTTTGAAGATCTTGGCTTTGCCAAGCTCGATCACCATCGCGCGCTGCGCACAGGAATGCCCGAAGTGATCTTTGCCGCGGGCAAGACGACCGAACAAGTGACGTCGATCTTCACGCGCATGGCGAATGCGGGGGGCAATGTGCTGGCGACGCGTGCTTCGCGGGAGATGCTCGAGGCGATTCAAGTGGTTGAGCCGCGAGCGAAGTTTCATGAGGCGGCGCGGGCCATCACGCTGACGCAGAATGTTTCGCTAGTTCCCGGCAAAGGGACGATCGCAGTGGTCTGCGCGGGAACCAGCGATCTGCCGGTGGCCGAAGAAGCGGCCGTGACCGCACAACTGATGGGCAACGACGTGGAACTCATTGCCGATGTAGGCGTGGCCGGTATTCATCGCCTGTTGGCGCAGAGAACGTCGCTGCAATCGGCGCGGGTGCTGATTGTGTGCGCGGGCATGGAGGGCGCGCTGCCCACTGTGGTGGCCGGGATGGTGCACGCGCCGGTGCTGGCAGTGCCGACCAGCGTGGGTTATGGCGCGTCGTTTGGCGGCGTAGCGGCGCTGCTGGGGATGCTCAACTCCTGCTCCCCGAATGTCTCCGTGGTGAATATCGATAATGGCTTCGGCGCGGCTTGCATTGCTTCATTGATCAATCATTTGTAGAGGCCGGCGGCAGCGCGACGATCAAACGACTGTTTCAGGGATATAGTTCGCTGTGTTATAGTTCTTAGTGTCAGGGCGGCCCGGTGAGGACTTTCAAAACGAAGTGGTTTGCACGGTTTGCGCGGCGCGAGAGTATAGCGGACAAGAGCTTGCGTGAGGCAATTGAGCGGGCGGAGCGGGGCTCGATCGATGCTGACCTGGGCGGCGGCCTCATCAAGCAGCGCGTGGCGCGTCAGGGACAGGGACGATCCGGCGGCTATCGCACCATCGTAGCTTATCGCGCCAAGTCTCGTGCCGTGTTTCTCTTCGGATTCGCGAAGAGCGAACAGGAAAACATCGAACCCGACGAGTTGGTATTCCTGCGGAGACTCGGTGAGAACTGGCTTGCCGCCGATACCGCCGGAATTCAAGAGGAATTAGACGCTGGCAACGTGCAGGAGATTGAAGATGACGAAGAAGCTTAGCAATCTGTCAGAGGCGATTCTTGAGATGGCCGAAGACCAGTTTCGCAGCGGAATCATGGACAAGGCCACGCACGAAAAGATCACCGTTCGTCTCCTTGGCGAACAGGTTCTGCCTACGGCCAAGCCGATCAGCGGAAGACAAGTCCGCAAGCTGCGGCAGCGGGCAAACCTGAGCCAGGCCGCATTTGCGCGCTATCTCAATCTCAGCGTGGGTTATATCTCTCAGTTGGAGCGTGGCGCCAAGCAGCCGAAGGGGCCGGCGCTCGCATTGCTCAACGTGATTCGCCGCAAGGGTTTCGAGGCCATCCTCTAATACCTGCTTCATCCTTTGGCCCCAGCCACTCCAGACAGCCAATCCGTGATGCAGATCACTGTTTGACGCTGGCCTGACCGTCAATCATTCTTCCTATACGTCTAGAGTTCGCGCACGCGGTGTAGGGAGGAGTCTGTGACCGGGTCCAGGTTGCCGCTTTCGCGCAGGATTTCGCAGATCTTCTTTCTTCTGCTGTTTCTTGCGCTTCTGGTCTTTACTTCGCTGCACTCGATGATCGGCACCACCAGCGATATTCACTTGCGCGGGCCGGTGCGGCTGTTCTTCGAGTGGGACCCGCTGGTTGCGGTGGCGAATGCTCTGGCCACCCATGCTCTCTATCGCGGGTTGCTGTGGAGCCTCGTCATCCTGCTGCCGACGCTGTTCCTGGGGCGGTTTTTCTGCGGCTGGATCTGCCCGATGGGCACGCTGCAACACTTTGTCGGCAATATGCCTTCCGAGGCCAAGCGGGGCAAGCAGCGGATCGAATCGAACCGGTACAAGCGCTGGCAGACGGCGAAATACGTAGTGCTGATCGCAGGCCTGGTTGCGGCATGCTTCGGGTCGATGGCGATCGGATGGCTCGATCCCTTTAGTTTGCTCGTCCGGTCATTTGGATTATCGCTGTTGCCGGCGTTCAACTTTGCGGTGCGTGCGCTGCTGGCGCCTCTTGAAAACAGCCACATTGCGGCGATGAAGGCAACGGGCGGGACGATTCATGCGGTGCTGCAGTTCCTCGTCCTGGATTTTCGCCAGGCACACTTTGCGCAGGGACTGGTGCTGGGGCTTCTGTTTGTAGTGATTCTGGCGGCCAGCCTGCGCGTGACGCGGCTGTGGTGTCGGTCGATTTGCCCGTTGGGCGCGCTGCTGGGTGCGGTGTCGCGCTGGAGCGTGCTGGGGCTGCACAAGGATCCCGATAGCTGCGACAAGTGCAACCGCTGCCTGATGCACTGCCAGGGTGGCGACGATCCCATTGGCGGCGCGCCGTGGCGCAAAGCCGAGTGCCTGATGTGCATGAACTGCGTGGGCAGTTGCCCGCACAACAGCCTGGTCTTCCGCTTCTTCCGTAAGGAAAAGGAAGTCGCCTCGCCCGATCTGGGACGCCGCCGCACGTTGACCGGCGTGGCGGCGGGCGCGGCCCTGGTCCCGCTGATGCGCGCCAACACCGGCCTGGGCAAGAGCCGCAACGAAAAGTTGCTGAGACCGCCGGGCGCGCTCGACGAGCCTGATTTTCTCTCCCGCTGCATCCGCTGCGGCGAGTGCATGAAGGTCTGCCCCAACAATTCGCTGCATCCCACCCTTGTGGAGGCCGGTCTGGAAGGCCTGTGGACGCCGACGCTGGTCCCGCGCATCGGCTACTGCGAGCCAAGTTGCGTGCTCTGCTCGGAGGTATGCCCGACCGGGGCGATTTGGCAGATTACGCCAAAGGAAAAAGGGTGGGTGGTGGGCGTGGGCCAGCAGAGCCAGCCAATCCGGCTGGGTACGGCCTTCTACGACCGCGGGCGCTGTCTGCCCTGGGCCATGGCCACCGAATGCATCGTGTGCGAGGAGTGGTGCCCGGTTTCGCCCAAGGCTATTTATGTTGAAGAAGCCCAGGTGATAGACTCCTCGGGCAACACGAAGGCACTCAAACAGCCGCGCGTGGATCCAGACCGCTGCGTTGGCTGCGGCGCATGCGAGTATGCATGCCCGTTGCAGGAACGTCCTGCCGTATATGTGACAAGCATCGGCGAAAGCCGCTCGCCAAGCGGTCAAATACTGCTTAGCCGAAAGTAAAGGAGAAGGTTCAAAGATGTTGGGCTCAAGAAACTGGATATTCGTCACCGCGGTGTTTGCGATTGCCGCGATAGCGGCAGTTACAGGATGCAAGAAGAGCCCGGTCGATCCGTTCCCGGCGACCGGTGCGGTGGCGGGCTGGGAGAAATCCAGCGACACGCGCACGTTTGCGGCCAAGAACCTCTGGCAGTACATCGACGGCGACGCCGAGCAGTACATTTCAGCGGGTGTGGTTTCGACTTCGACCTCCGATTACAAGTACAAAGGCCAGTTGGAAGCGGTGGTGGACGTTTACACGATGGGCGATTCCACGGGCGCCAGGAAGATCCTGGAGACCGGACAGACCAAGGACGCGAAGAACGTGCAATTGGGTGACGCCGGCGTTGCGTACGAGCAAAGCGTGACCTTCCGCAAGGGTCCGTACCTGGTGCGCATCGTGGCTTATCAAGCTACCCCTGACGGGCCGCAGGCTCTCCTTGCGCTGGCCCACGGGATAGAAGGCAAACTATAAGCTGTGCGGCCGGGTGCAAGGCCGCGTGAGCGAACACGAGGATTGCGATGCCGCATTGTCCGATGAAATTCCAATACGTGAGGCGCAGAATTTCCTCGCCCGCCATTCGGATTCTGGACATCGGCTGCGGCAACAACTCTCCATCGGTGACTAAACACTGGTTCCCTGGATGCCATTACACGGGCGCGGATATCCAGCGCTATAACCTGGGCGGCGCCGACGATGCGGCGATGGATGCGTTCTATCTATTGGGCGCGGATGGGTCGGGGTATTCCGCAATCCCCGGCGCCAGCTACGATTTGGTGATTCTGAATCATGTGTTGGAGCATATGACGGAGCCCGCGCCGATACTGGCTGCGCTCTGCGCGAAACTGAAGCCGGGAGGGTACATCTGGATTGCTTTTCCCTCGCTGCGCAGTTTGGGGCTGCCTTCATCGGAAGATGAGACGCTGCAGTTCTGCGACGACCCGACGCATGTCTACCTGCCGGACAGGCTGCTGAAGAGGCTTTTGAAGAAGACGATGACCGGCAGATTCTCCGGCCGTGGAATGTGGTATCTGCTGGGATTCGAAGATCACGTATTGGGTCAGCGGAAGATGGAAGCGCAATGACAGATTCCAGAAGCATCGCACAATTGGTAGGCCCCACGCTTGTCGCGGTCACTCTATCGGAAGCGTTGAACCTTCACATATGGTCGGCCAATATTCCGGCGGTAACTTACCTTGACGGTTCGCTGCTTTTTGTGGCCGGACTCTCGATTGTGCGCGTCCATAATCTCTGGAGACGCGGCTGGCCTTCGCTGATAACGCTCATCGCCTGGGGTTCGATATGCGGCGGCCTGTTCAGGATGTTCGCACCGGAGTACCAATACGGCCGCAACGCTGCCGTGGAGTACGCAACGATAGCGATTCTTTTTGCACTTGGGGTTTTCCTGACATGGAGAGGCTTTGGCCGCAAGCGGGAAACAATCGCGGACAGGCTACAAAAACTAACGTGAGGTGAAGGATGAAAAGCCGCAGGGAGTTCTTGAAAGAAGCAGCGACGGGAGCGGCGCTGCTGGGTTCGCAAAGCAGGCTGGGGCTGGCGGGAATGCTGGCCCAGAGCGCGGACAAGGGCAAGTCGCGGGTTGTCGTGGCCAGGGATGCCGCGGCACACAGCGCAGGCTCGCAGTTGGATGAGCAGCGCGTCCTCAATTTGCTTGACCAGGCGCTGACCAGCTACTTCGGTCGGCAGAAGCCTATGGAAGCATGGAAGCTCATCGGGTTTCCAAACGTGGTCAAGAATAAAGTCATCGGGATAAAGGTGAACGGGCTGGGTGGCCGTGGCATTTCGACCCACGCGGTGCTGGTGGAGGCCATTTGCGAGCGGTTGCAACAGGCCGGCGTGAGCGCCGGAAACATTGTCGTGTGGGACCGCGACGCGCGGAGCCTTCAGGCTTGTGGGCTGACGATCAACGCAACAGACCGTAACAAGGTCCGCTGTTTTGGCAGCGATGTAGCTGGCTACGAGGAACAACAGGAAACATTTGGCGTGGCGCGCATCCGGTTGTCGAAGATACTCACTCGGGAATGCGCGATGGTGATCAACGTACCGATTTTGAAAGACCACGAATTGGCCGGCGTGACGTTTTCCATGAAGAACATGTACGGCGTCGTGGACCGGCCGGATTCGCTGCACGCCAACAATTGCAATCCCGGCGTGGCGGATCTGAATTGCATACCGGCGATTCGGCAAAATGTCTCTTTCACCATCGGCGACGCCCTCTCGTCGGTGTACCAGGGCGGGCCGGCCTTCCGTCCCGAATATCTCTGGTATCCGAATGCGCTGATTGTGGGCGAGGATCGCGTGGCCGTGGATCACACCGCGTTGCAGATCGTCGATCGCAAGCGTGTTGAAGCAGGTCTGCCGACGGTCGAGGCCGCGGGGCGCGCGGCGCGCTACATTGAAACCGCCGCGGACAAAACACACAATCTCGGCGTCAACGATCCGCAGCGCATCAAGCTGATTGAAGTTTGACCGGGAGAAGGTCCATGAGCGGGGAAACCGAACCAGCGGGCAACAACAACCCGGCGACACCAATGACGCGGCGCGACGCGATGCTCGCGCTGCTGCGGCTGGGCGGCGTGGTCGCCGGAGGGGCGGGTGTGGGCGTCTGGCTGAGCGAGCGTAGCAATCGTCCGGTGCCTGCCCTGGCTGAACAGGCGCGCCGCGATCATCGCACGATCGCCGATCCCAGGCTGCCGCTGATGACGGTCGTTACCGGCGGCGAGCCGCGCGCGCTGGTGCAGCGGGCGCTTGAAGACCTGGGCGGGATTCGCCGTTTTGTAAGCCGGCAGGACGTGGTGGTGCTGAAGCCCAACATCGCCTGGGATCGCACGCCGGAGCAAGCTGCCAACACCAATCCTGAAGTGGTGGCCGAGATGGTGCGGCAGTGCTGGCAGGCGGGGGCGAAGCGCGTGATCGTCACCGATGTGAGCTGCAACGAGCCGCGGCGCTGCTTTCAACGCTCTGGCATCCAGGCGGCGGCGCGCAGCGAAGGGGCGGAGGTAATTCTTCCCGATCCCGAGCTCTTCGAAGAGGTGGACCTGGACGGAGTGGTGCTGAAGACGTGGCCGGTCTTCAAACCGTTTCTCGAGGCGGACAAGATCTTCAACCTGCCCATCGCCAAACATCACGGGCTGACCGGGGCAACCCTGGGGATGAAGAACTGGTACGGCATTCTGGGTGGGGAGCGCAATCGGCTGCATCAGCAGATTCATCAGAGTCTGGTGGACCTGGCCAACTTCATGCTGCCCACAGCCACGTTCATGGATTGCTACCGGGTTCTGCTGCGCAACGGCCCCACCGGCGGCAACCTTGAAGACGTTGCCGTGAAAAAGACGATGGTGGCTGGAACCGATCCGGTGGCCATCGATGCTTACGTGGCCAAGGCTTACTGGAATCTGGATCCCGAGCACCTGCCTTATTTGCAGATGGCCGCTGCGCGCGGATTGGGAACGGTGGACTTTGCTTCGCTCGCAGTGAAGACCAGCCCGTTGGGATAGAAGTTCATCTTTCATCGCAGGGAACCCAACATCGCCCCAGCGAGCAGCGATCGCTCGCCGGGGCCCTGGTCCTCCGATGCTGGGACACCGGGTTTTCAGGCCTGAGGTTGGTGTTTGCGGTGAGCGCGGCGCTCGGCTAGCATCTGCTCGAACTGCTGCTTCTGCGTATCGTTCATCAGCGCTTCCATCTTGCTGTTGCTGTCCTGCATGATGGCCCGTGCCTTTGCGTGGCGATCCTGCCCGGTGAGCGAGGCGTCGGCGCGAAGGCCCTGCATCTGCTGTGCGCGGCCGGCGAGGATAGGCTGAAGCTGCGCCACCTGGTCGCCGCTGAGGCCTAACCTCTTGCCGAGATGAGCGGCTTGTTCCGCCGGATCGAATGTGCGGTGCGGGCGGGCCGCCTGCGGTTGCGCGACTTGCGGCGCATTGGCTGCGGGGGCCTGGTTGGAGTCGGGTGCCTGTGCGAGCAGTGTACTCGCGGAAAAAAGCAGTGCGCCCAAGACGAGGGTTGCCTTCGTTGTGTCCATGTTTTCGATTCTCCCTTTTGGCCTTGTTCGTACTTGCTGGCCAGTGGTTGTGTAGACACAAGTGTGCCGAGCGAGTTGCGTAAAGAAATGTAACGAGGCGGCGGAAACAATCCGCGGCGGCGGGCAGCGATCTGCCATATCTCTGGTCTGAGAATTCGAATTTGGTGCGATGGCTGGATGCCAAAGCTACACAGCGGCAACTTGCCGCGATTCCCATGCAGGTTCTGTGCGCCGATGGTCGGTACTTCCCGGCCGGAACGGATTCTTTCCGGTCGGCTATTTCTGCGGTTCCTTCGAGCCTTCCTTGGCGCCTTCGACCGCGCCCTTCGTTGTGTCCTTGGTCTTGGTCGCAGCCTTCTTTGTGCCGTTTGCCGTGGCGTGGTAGGCCTTCTTTGTGCCAGTCTTGGTTTTGTCGTAGGCCTTCACCGTGCCATTTTTCGATGCGTCGTAGCCTTTTTCTGTACCGTGCTTCGTCTTGTCGTAGGCCTTGGTGGTTCCCTTTTTCACGGCGTGGCCGGTGTCTTTGGCCGCGTCTTTGGTATCGTGGCCGGCGTCTTTCATATCCTGCTTTGCGCCGTTGTCCTGGGTCGGGGTGGAGGGTTGGCCGAATCCCAGAGCCGGCGTGCAAACCAGACCGGCTGCCAGGAGTGCTACGAATAGTTGGCGGTTTGTTCTCATATGCATCGGGATTCCTCTTTCGTTCGTGTGGTTGGCTGTTTTGGAATAAAAAACGCGTGCCATACGAGCCACGAAAATCCGGGCGCTTCGGCAGGCCTCTAACAAGCCTTAGTTGTCGGAATGAGACGAATCCGGCCAGGTGGGGCTGACCAGTTCGATGGTGTAGACGGGACCATCCGGATAGATCGGGCCTTGTTCTCTGAGGAAGCAGGGAGCCTGTCCGCCAATAATCCACATCTGAATGTTCGGTGGCTGCTTGCCAATCATGGGCGCCACTATGCCCGCGACTCCACCAAGTTCGATCTTTATCTCATAGTGGATAGCCTTTCGAGAGGCGCCCGCCAGCGTGAAGGGTTCTTGGCCACGGGAAGAGATGGCCAGTGTAACCAGGCGCGGGCTGGGCGTGGCGGCCAGCATGGACACTTTTGTTTCCTCTGCGCCAGGCCGGATGTTTCCAACGATGGTGGAAACGAGCCCGTTGGCCAGGTCCGGCGGCAGCTTGAGGTTGCTGGATTTGACCTCCTCCTTGCCGTCTTTTCCTATGGAGCGGACGATAACCTTGCCGCTGCGGGCGTCGATGAAGAGATCGATTGGTTGAGGGAAGGATGGCCCTTTCTGCGTGTGGTAGTCGGTGATGAGCTGGAAGTTGCGGCGTTGCGAGAAGACGGTGGTTTCATCGTCGATTGAGCCGTCTTTGAAAGTGAAGACCAACCGCGTAGTGACCTGGCTGCCACGAGCGACCTGGACAAGATCTCCCGACGCAACGACGTGGCCATCTTCGGAGCGCAACTCGAGGAAGCCGTGAAGGGTTCCCATCGCATAGCGAACGGGTACAGGCTCCGCTTGAGCGCCGGGTCGGCAGGCGCAGAGAAGCAGGACGACGAGTGGCCAGCATCGAAGGCGGCGCGTCAGATTGGTTCTCATTCTTCCCTCTTCTGACTCCTAGGATTACCGGATGCGGCTAAGGGTTGCTGAGCCGGAATGACCAAGGTCAAATGGAGACTCCTCTGGAGGGTTTCGCCGCGAAGAGGCCGCACACCTTCCACAGGCTTTGCACACGGACCACTTTCGAGGCAAAACGGGGCCTTTGGGGTCCAAAACGGCTGTCTTTTGGCAAAAGAGCGGGCAAAAATGAGCATGTCTATTTACTGGAAGATAACTATGCATGATTTACAAGTGATTCATTGTAAATTGCTTAATGCCATTGACCGCACGCATTTTATACCCCATGGGGGTATAGGGGTAGGGGGGCGCAAGTTTTTTGGGGCTGAAAAACGGCGTTCCGGACCGGAAAGCTGGCTGAAATCGCTGCTTTGCGGGCGGAGGAGGCTCATACCTTCATTCTGCTACGGAGAGTGGAAATTATCTGCAAGGCAGGGAAGATTTGCGGTTCACGTCAATTCAGCTTCCTGGACAGGTTTCTGGACAGGTTTTGAGGCCAGGTTCCGTTTTATGGCTAACACAGAATGCCGTGATTTTTACAGGAGAGTGTGGCGATTTGCGCCGCGCGGCGAAGCGCCGGCTCGAAATTCTGCTCGGATGCAAATAGATTCGAGAAAGCGCCGTGGAGCACGTCCCCCGCACCGAGCGTGTCGACAGCCTCAATGGGGGCGATGTCGACCTGGAACCGTCGTCCACGATCGAGCGCAAGGATGGCACGCGGCCCCCGTGTGACCGCAACGGAAGGAACACCCAACGCGGCAAACCAATCCAAGACTGCCTCGGCCCCAGGCTCCACTCCCGGCACGACGAATCGTTCGCTGCAAATCGCGGCGGTGAGCAGGGGGGCCAGTTCGCCGGTTCCCGGCTTCCAACTGCCACCGTCAAGGCAGAGCGAAGCCCCGGACTTGTGACATGCGGCCAGCAGGGGGAAGATCCGATCCAGGTAGAATCCGTCACAGAGGACTACCGGCGGAACACAATCCCACTCCGCGGGAACTACCGCTTGCCAGGACCCGGTCAAAGAACCCAGGGCGACATCGGAGAGCGGAGGATTGACGATGGTCCGGCTGGAATTCCGTTTCCCGATGAGGACAGTGGCAAGGGGTGTTTCGTAGGACGTACCTTCGGCAATGTCGATCAAGCCAATCGAACGCCGTGCCAGTTCGAGTCTGACAAGATCGGCCCAGGGCCCTCGCCCCACGGCGCTAACCAGCATTGCCTCTCCGCCCATCAGGGAGTGGGTAACAGCGGCGTTAAGGGCCGGTCCTCCGGGAGCGGCGGAGAATACTCGCGCGTACGCCTTGGTGTCTTCCGCCGGAATTTGGTCGAGCCAATAGAGCGCGTCGAGAGTGCTTCTACCGGCAAACAAGACTCGGGACCGATTCATCGCTTTCACCGAGAATAGCAAAGGGCGGGGATTGCCGGTCCGCAAGGTGGAGATGCGTGCAATCGATAACGGAAAGCTGAGACAACAGGCAGCCGTCTTCCGATTCTCGATGGAGCTTCAACCGGAGGGGCCCGCTCGATAGAGGAATCAGGTGAGGGGTCAACGCTCGTTGGTGATTCTGCGCGTCGGCCAGACCTTGAAAGCCATATATATAGAGAGTATCCTTCGTATATACAGGAGGAACGGAGATGGCTGTCACTCTCACATCGATTCGGCTGGATACGAAGCTCGCTGATGAAGCAGTGCGGGTGCTGGGCGCGAAGTCGCGCACCGAGGCGGTGCACATGGCGCTCAGGGAGATTGTGAAGCTGAACGATTTCAAGGGGCTTATGAAGAAGTACGGCGGCAAGGGTTCGTTCGCCGGAAGCGATGAGTGAGCTGATCCTCTTTGACACTTCGATTGTGGTGGATCAGATCCGCGGCAATCGCCATCTGGATCGAATGCTCAACGTAGACGGGGTCGTGCGCAACTCGTCGGTTGTGCTGGCTGAGCTTTGGCGCGGAGCTACCACTGCCGTTGATAGGAAGGTAGTAGAAGCCCTGGAACGGAATCATCCGACTCTGACGCCCACCGCGAAGAACTGGATGGAGTCCGGACAGGTGCTGGCAAAGATGCGAGCGGACAAGGGTTTCGAGGTCGGCAAAGCGCGCGACTTGCATTTTGACTTGCTGATCGCACTGACGGCGCGGGCGCACGGGGCGCTGCTGATCACGTCCAACCGCACGGACTTCGAATTGATTCGCGAGTATCGGGATTTCAAGCTGGAAGTCTGGTAGTTCGCGGTCTCCCTGGTCCGAAAATCCGGATCTGGGGCAAGTGTGAGTCCGTCCCAGGTGCCTCAAGTGAAGGCTTACATCGAGAGGCAAGAAGAGCACCATCGCAGGCAGAGCTTCGAGGAAGAATTTACCCAACTGCTGCGGAGTTGTGGGATTGTCTTGCGATCCGCAGTTCGTCTTTGGATGAGACATTGGATGTGGCGGAATTTGCGCCGTCCCTACAGGACTCCGGTGGGTTTTGATGGAATGCTTTCCCCACGTTGAAACGTGGGGCTAACCTGCTCTGCGCCTTCGGCGCGGGGCATTGAAGGCCGCTACGGTGTATTGAGTACGTTGGGGTGTGAATGTGAGCGAGGGGTCGTATTCTTCCCGAGCCCAAAAAGCGAGGGGCGGCCATCCGAAAGTCCGGACCTACGGCACCCGGCACTTTGAGTGCATCATCGAATGCGCGAGTGGGTGACAGCGAAATCAAACGCCGCCGATCTGAGCAGATGTTGCTCGGTGTCGGGACGCAACCCGGCGCGGCCTACCGAATTTTCAACATAGAATATGTTGCGCCGGGAGCAACACATTTACTGGGAGAAACGCTATTGACTCTGAGCGCGGTGTGTGCACAGAATACGTAGAAGATTTACCAACATTACAAGAAAGGCGACAGACAATGGGGCACGTATATCTCTTTCTAGACACATCCACCGGGCACTACAAGATAGGCGCGACTAAAGACGACGACGTTGAGATTCGACTCAACTCATTGAGAACAGGCAATCCGCATCTGGACCTAAGTCACAAATTTGAAACGGACCATCCGTTCGACCTTGAGGCGAAACTGAAGAACACATTTGCCGAGAAGCGAACAAAGCGGGAGTTCTATGCTCTTAGCGACGCCGATCTGTTTGATGTCGAGCAAATCGCCAACGAATACGAATCGATCCGGGTGCCGCTGAAAGACCGCGTAAATGAACTGAAGAAACAATGGGACAACGGAGAAATGCTGCCGCAGGAGGAGTTGCACCGGCAACATATAGCCGACTGGCAACAAGCTAAGGGCAAATTCTACCGCGCCAAGCTCGAATTCGAGCAGACCGCAGATCAGGTGAGGATCGATATAGGACCTGCCAAAGGGATCCTCGGGCTTGTGACGTGGAAGGCATTCCAGAAACTATGGCTCAACAGCGCTCGACTTAAAGGAGAACAGCCGGAACTTTACGCGCAGTACGCGGAGCCGAAGGTTCAGCGCAGTCTGCATGCACTGGAGTAACGGTTGATCTGGAAAATTACTGCTACAGCCTTTCTAAGTCGCCTTACCTTCATGCTCTCTATGCCGAACAGCAGATAATGGGGGTGCCAGTCAACTACTCAATGTGCCAATGTGGACCGGCAGATAGGAACTGTAAATGAAATGCAGCATGACTTTAGGTGAAATAACAACCGGCGATCACGAAGTAGGAAAGTGGCCGGAAAACCCGGCCGAGACCATAATGGCCTATCTCAAGGCTACGCACCCGGAGAACAGGGTTTGGATTACTCAGGACGAGCCGGGAGAAGGCTTCGCCAAGAAGGTTTGGTACAAAGCGGATAAGAAGGGGCAGCCAGTTGGAGAGCCCTGCGCGAGCCTCACGCTTTCGGAGAATTAGCTGCGACAACCCCACTTGTCGCAGCGAATGCGCACTCACGCGAGCATCTTCAACCCGTGCTTCTGGACGATGGTCAACAGCTTAAGCGCCATGCCGCTTGGCTTCTTGACACCTGCTTCCCATTTCTCTACGGTCGATTCACTCGT
>Ga0182030_10000388_pt1 | contig 79324 bp, 68 predicted proteins | sample 812S3MmetaG_FD_121299 | JGI IMG/M metagenome (GOLD analysis project Ga0182030, IMG submission 121299) | Permafrost microbial communities from Stordalen Mire, Sweden - 812S3M metaG (Illumina Assembly) | ecosystem: Environmental > Terrestrial > Soil > Wetlands > Permafrost | place: Sweden... | reverse complement strand
TCGTCGTTGGCCGTCGCATTATCGATGAAGACCTCAGTGAAAAGTGAACGGCCGGTCATCTCGCGCAAAGGACGTACGTCGATGCCCGTTTGTTCCATGTCGAAGGCGAACCAGGTGAGGTCGAGGTGACGCTGCTCGACATCTCCGGTGCGAGCGAGCAGCATGCCGTGGTCGGCTACGTGTCCATTCGACGTCCAAACCTTTTGACCATTTATCACCCAGTGGTCGCGTGTGTGTACGGCGCGGGTACGCACCGAGGCGAGATCCGAACCGGCGCCGGGCTCGCTAAAGAGCTGGCACCAATTACTTGATCCCGTCACGATGTCGGGGAGGAAGCGTTCTTTCTGTGCCTGCGTGCCGTGAGCTAACAGCGTGGGGCCCGCGAGCATGACGCCGAGTCCCGCGGGCGGCCCCGGTACCTTCATCAATCGAAAGGTGGCCCGTACGACTTGAGCCTGTTTGAGGGTCCAACCGCGACCGAACCAATCGGTGGGCCAGTGGGGAACGCTGTAGCGAGCGAAGGCAAGTCGCTCCCACCACTCGCCGAGCGACATGTCCGCGTCCCAGTTTTCGCGGATCCAGTCGGACAACTCTTCAGCCACGTCGTCAACTCTGGCTTCGGGCGCCTCTTCGCTCATTCGATTAGCGTTTCCTTTGAGGGCTCTTCGCGGCGCATCGCACTGCGCATGGCGTCACGCCCGGTGTATATTGTCTGCGACATTACAATATCAGAGGCTCTGAACTTCTGGGGGGTGGTCAGGAATATGACGAGTTCTGACGCGGTGGCGGACGATGCCGAGGTCGACGCGTTTTTAGACGTCATCAAGCAGTGGCTGGAGAAGGACGTGTTACCCCACGTCCTCGAGTTCGAGCACGCCGATAAGTATCCGACCGACATGGTTGAACAGATGCGCGAGTTCGGACTCTTTGGCGCCACGATTCCCGAAGAGTATGGAGGACTCGGGCTCTCCGCCTCGTCGTACGCCAAAATCGTAGAAGCCATCTCGGGCGTGTGGATCTCGCTCACCGGCGTCCTGAACTCGCACCTGATGATGGCCGAGTTGATTCGCCGTTTTGGTACCGACGAACAGCGAAACGAGATGCTGCCCCTGCTCGCGGCGGGCGAGTGGCGAGGCGGACTAGCCCTGACGGAGCCGGACTGCGGCAGTGACCTTCAGGCCATCCGCACGGTTGCTCGCATGGAGGGCGACCAGTACGTCATCAATGGGACAAAGACCTGGATCACCAACGCGGGCAACGGAAACTGTCTAGCGCTTCTCGTAAAGACCGATACGGAGGCGCAGCCCCGCTACAAGGGAATGACCCTGATCGTCGTACGCAAATCCGATGGGTACGTCGTACCGCGCCAGTTGAGCAAGATGGGCTACAAGGGAGTCGACACCGTGGAGTTGGTGTTCGATGACGTGCGGGTCCCCGCCAACCGAGTCATCGGTCTTGAGCCGGGTAAGGGATTCCAGCAGACAGTCGGAGCGCTCGAGCTCGGACGAATCAACATCGCTGCTCGCGGCGTGGGTGTGGCTGCGGCCGCGCTCGAGGCGTCGCTCAGCTACAGCCGTCAGCGTCACACGATGGGCAAACCCATTGGCGAGCACCAAGCGATTCAACTCAAGCTGGCGGACATGGCCTGTCGCGTGACCTCGTCGCGGCTGCTCGTGCGCAATGCCGCTGCAGCGTTCGACGCAGGTCGTCGGTGTGACCTCGAAGCGGGAATGGCCAAGCTCGTGGCGTCTGAAGCGGCGCTTGCCAACGCGACTGATGCCATGCGGATTCACGGCGCCTATGGATACTCCACTGAGGGGCACATTGAGCGCTACTACCGCGATGCACCACTGCTGTGCATTGGCGAAGGTACGAATGAGATTCAACGGATCGTGATCGCTCGCTCGCTGCTTGCCGGCGACGTGCAGGCGTGATCTCGTGAGCGCAGAACCCACCGAGTCAGACGGCGTCCGCATTCCCGAGGACGTAAAGCGTCGTCAACTGGAGCGTCTCTTCAACCCGCGCACGATTGCCATGGTGGGCGCCGACGAGTCGAACCCGTACGCGAAGTCCTGCCTCTATACGGTTAACAGCGACGCCGATGTCTATTTCGTCAACGGTCGCTCGAACTCGTTCTACGACCACCCGACGGTGCCAACGCTGGCCGACGTCGGCGTGCCCGTCGACGCGGTCTACAGCATGATGTCGGCTGAGCGTACGACAGCCCTTGCGGAAGAAGCAGCAGAGCTTGGTGCGGGTGGGCTCATTACGATCGCCGGCGGCTTCGCCGAAATTGGCGGAGAGGGTACGAAACTACAGGAACGACTGCGAGCCGCAGGGTTGCGCGGTTCCATGCCGATCATCGGTCCAAACGGTGTCGGTTACATCAACGTGCCAAAGTTCCTCGACCTCACGATGTTCGTTCGATTTGAGCGGCGAGTGGGCGGCGCATCCATCATCAGCCACAGTGGTGCGGTGCTCGAATCGTTCAGCGCGAGCGCCTGGCGTGCCGGTGGCGTCGGCCTCAACATGTTGATCTCGGCGGGCAATGAACCGGTGACGGACATGGCCGACTACCTCGACTACTTGGTGGACGATCCGGCCACGCGCGTGATCTGCTTGGTGGTGGAGAAGATTCGTCGACCGGCCGCATTTTTCGCGGCCGCCGCTCGGGCGCGCGAGGCAGGGAAGCCCATCGTTGCCATAAAGCTCGCGCGCAGCGAACGTACCCAAAAAATGGCGATGTCACACACCGGTTCACTGACCGGTGACGCGTGGGTCTACGAACAAGCGTTTAAACAGGCGGGCATTCAGCTGGCCGACGAAGTTGACGAACTCGTTGACCGCGCGCAATTTCTCGAGCAAATTCAGCCGGAGAAATGGTCGCCCGTACGCGGTCTCTTCATCCTTACCGCGACGGGCGGTTTCGCCGCCATGGCTGCTGATCTCGCGGACAGCGAGCACGTCGAGATCCCTGACGTGCCCGAGTTGGCGGAGTGGGTGGGCACTGTGCTGCCAGGCACCACGGTGGCGAACCCCCTTGACGCGACGGGCTTCGTGGCGACGCGACATGAACTCTTCACGACATTGATGGAGAAGTACACCAGTAACGCCGCCTTTGACGCGGTTGCCTTCTTTCACCAGGTCGCCGAGTGGGACACGCGCGCCACGGTGCTCGCGACGCTGTACGCCGACTTCGTTAAGACCCTCGAGATGCCCGGCGTCATCTCACCGCTGGCCGGACACGGCGGGCGGTGGCTCGAGGACCTTCGTGGCGACAATGAGGTCGGCGTCGGCAACGGGCTGCGGGGGAGTCTTCGCGGCTTTAGCACGATGGCTCGATTCATGCGTTCGCGAAAGGACGCACGTGTTACGTCCGCTTCGGAGGTGACGGAGAAACCGCGGCCGGCGGCCGTTCCCGTCGAATCGGAGATCGGACCAATACTTTCCTTTCGCGACACGATGGATTTGCTGGCGAGCGTGGGCGTGCCGACGGCGCGATTCCATGTCATTGAGTCCGACGAGTCTGTGAGCGTGCCCTTTCCCGGACCCTACGTGGTCAAGCTGGCCGATCTGGCCCACCGATCCGAGCATGATGCGGTGCGTCTTGGCGTCGACCAAGCGGGGCTTTCATCCGCGGTCGACGGACTCCGTGATCTCGCTCAGCGTGAAGGTCTGCCGAGCGTCGTCGCGGTGCAGGAGATGGTCTCCGGACGCGGTGAAGCGTTCATCGGTGTTCGCGGTTCGTCTGAGCTCGGCCCCGTGGTCGCCTTTGGACTCGGAGGCATCTTCGTCGAAGTTCTCAAACGAGTAAGTGGACGGTTGGCGCCGTTGTCCAAAGACGACGCGATTGAACTCGTTGCGGAGTTCGATGACCTGGGTGTGCTCGACGGCGTTCGGGGTCAGGGCGCGTGGGATCGCGAACAACTCGAAGACATCTTGGTGTCGGTCGGTCAGTTGGCGGCAGCGGGCCGATCATGGATCGACACGATTGATATCAACCCCTTGATTCAAGGTCCCGACGGCCTAGTGGCCGTTGACGGTCTGGTGGTGTTGCGCACCGCGTAACGACGGACGGTCGCGACTACTGAGTGACGCGCACCGACGTCACGCCCGACGCCTTGCCAATTAAAGCCTCGCCGATCAGCGCTTCAAGATCTTCGGGAGAGAGCACGCACGCCTCGCAGTCGCCTCCGGCGATGCCGCCGTAACGAAGGTTCAGGACGCCCCCGTCGAAATCTTGCACCGTGATGGAGGCAGCATCGCCCGAGAGCATCGCGTTGAAGCGATCAACCACGAACTGAACCTGGCTGTCCACGACACCCCCGTAACTCGTTGTTGTGCAATACCGTTTCGTATGATACAACTTTGCCAGAGAGCATTTCTGGGCGTGGATCGCGTTCAGTTGAAGGGGGGTCCTTCTCATGGTTCAACTTGACGTCATCAATCCCGTTGCACTGCCCGAGCCGACCATGCCGTCGGCTGACCGATTTCCTTTAGCGCCACGTCCAAAGACGCTGTCGAATCTCACGGTCGGTCTCTATTGGAACGGCAAGAACCACGGTGACGTGGCGTTGGAACGAACCAAGGAGACGCTCAGCAAGCTCTTCGAGAACGTTCGCTTCATTGACTACTTAGGCGAAAAAGGTTCGCTCTCGCGCTACGCGACGGAGCAACAGTTGGAGAAGATTCAACGCGAGTGCGATGTCGTCGTTGGCACCACAGGTGACTGTGGAAGTTGCACCTCGTGGCTCATTCGCGATATGGGTGCGATCGAACGTCTCGGCGTTCCGACCGTGGCCTGGATCTCGACGGGATTCATGAAGGATGCTCGCTGGAGCAGTGAAGTGTTTGGTTGCGTGGAGCTGGCGCTCGCCGAAGTTCCCTACCCTTTCACCAACCGTGATCCGGTCAGCATCGCGCAGATGGTGGACGATGGCACCTCGACGATCGTCAAAGCTCTGACGACCCAGACTGCAGGAGAGGTCGAACACGTCTCTTCGGCCATCGAAGAGCTCAATCTTCCGTCGGACGTCGAATTGTCCTTCACGGGCGGCGATCTTCTTGAGTGCTTCGACACGATGAACACCGAGTTCATCAAGGGCGGCTTTAGCGACGGCATGCCGCTCGTTCCGCCCACGCGCAAGAAGGTTGACGCGATGGTCGCCGCCTCGGGCCGACCCGCCGATGAGGTCGTGGGAATATTTGCTCCCGGATTCGGCATTGGGACGGTCGAGAAGATTGCCGCCAACGCGGTAATGGCCGGCGCCCCGCCCGCAGCGATGCCCGTCATCATGGCGATGGTTGACTGCATGCTCGATCCGACGATTGGCCTTCGCACGTGGGCTATGTCGACGGGTCCTCAGGCGCCGGTGGTGATGGTGAGCGGACCCATCGCCAAAGAAATTGGGATGAATAGTGGCGTCTGTGCGCTCGGCCCGGGTTCGATCTCGTCGGTCAACGTCTCCATCGGGCGGACATTGCGCCTCATCATGATGAACGTCGGCCACTCCTACCCGGGTATCAGTGACATGGACACGATCGGCAGTTCGATGAAGTTCAGCGCCTGCGTGGCCGAGAACGAAGAACGTAATCCGTGGGCGCCGTTTCGCGTCACGCAGGGCTACTCATCAGAGGAGTCGACGGTAACGCTCAACGTGCCGTACGGCGTGTGCGAACTTTTTGACTTCGAGAACCATGAGCCCGAGGCGCTCATCGAGTCCTACAGCACGGTGACGCGGAACGTGATCGGTTCACCGACGCCTGGTCTGTGGCTCATCAAAACGCCGGCCGATCCCTCCGCGGGCTACCCCTTCAACGGTGTCTACCACAACCTCATCATGATGTGCCCCGAGCACGCCGAAGCCTTTGCCGCCGCGGGCTGGTCGATCCAGGACATCAAGGAAGCGCTGTATGCGAAAAGCCGCTTATCTTTCTCTGAGGCGATGGTCAACAAGCCGATGCCACTCTTCAAAGCCTCGCACCCAGAGTTGCAGTTCCTTCTCGATCAGCCCGACGCCATGGTCTCGCTCTACTCGAGCCCGGAGTGCTTTCAGATCTTCGTGGTGGGCGCGGTCGCCGGTCGCAGCCTCTACTTTCATGGCGGCACGGTGTCGGTGACGAAGCCGGTGCGCTAAGTCGGAGTGCTAACCGCACGCCCCTGTCATGCGGAGCTCTTCGATTTGGCTCGCGGTCTTGCCGAGGAGTTGGAGCACCTCATCAGTGTGCGCGCCAAGGCGCGGCGGTGGAACCCGGAGAGAACCGGGGGAGTCCTGCATTTTGAGGATCACGTTCATCGTCTTGAAGGGCTCGTCGTTCTCGTCGGTCCAGTCCACGACTGATCCCTGCGACGCCAGCTGCTCCATGGCGAAGACGTCGCCAAAGCTATTCACCTTGCACGCTGGCACGTCAGCGCCTTCACAGAGGGCAAGCCAGTGGTCGCGCGTGTTGGTGAGAAAGATTTCCTGAAGAATCGCCACGATCACATCTCGGCGTTCCACGCGATCGTGGTTGGTCTTGAACCGCTCATCGTCATTCAACTCAGGCGCGCCAATCACCGTGACCAGTCTTTTGAAGAAGGCGTTCGTCAAGCACGCGACGATGAAGTAGCCGTCGGAGGAGTTGAACGCCTGATAGGGCACCACGTCGGGATGCCCCGAGCCAAACTTCTCATACTCGACATTGGTGTTCAAGAAAACTGTTGTGAGGTCGGCGAGCATCGAGATGGTCGCTTCCAACATCGATAGATCAACGCGTTGTCCGCGACCAGTTCGCTCACGGTGGAAGAGTGCGAGCGCGACACCTAGCGCGCCGTAGACACCCGTTGAGATGTCGGCAATCGGGGGCGCGGGCTTAACGGGGGGCTGGCCGGGAAACCCGGTGAGGCCCATGACGCCCGACGTCGCTTCAAGGATGAGATCCATCCCGGGTGCGTCCTTCATGGGTCCCGTGGGCCCGAACGCTGTCACCGACAGATAGATCAGCCGCGGGTTGACAGTCGAAAGACGGTCGTAGCCAAGGCCAAGGCGGTCCATGACGCCCGGTCGAAAGTTCTCTACGACCACGTCACACGATGCGATCATCTCGTTGAGCAACGCCGCTGAGTCAGGGTGCTTAATGTCGATACCGACAGAACGCTTGTTGCGATTGAGCCCCCAGAAGTTGTGGCTGCCAATGGCGGGGTCAGCGCCACCGGCGTACCGAATGGCGTCTCCTCGGCCCGGCTTCTCAATCTTCCAGACGTCGGCGCCCATGTCGCCGAGCAGCGTGGTGCACCACGGTCCCGCCGCCTGATGGCTGAAGTCGACGACCCGAATTCCGTCGAGGGGACCTGCTTTGTCGGTCATGGCGTTCCTCCCCGTGCGTCGCGCCACACCGTGGCGAGTACTCCATAGTGCTTCAGACATCCTGTCTCGGGGGCCCCTCAATCCTGAGGTGGGTCGGTCAGGTCTTGAGTGCCGGAGATAGTATGTGATAGAACATAACGTATTTCTTAAGCGCAAATGTGGGGAAGACGGGGGGCATCAATGTCATTGACGGAGACTCACGGTCGGATCACGGACGAAGAACTCGAGCGAATTCGCGAAAGAGTGGGGCAAGGTTTTGAGCACCGCCGGGCGTGGCACACTGAAGTCACCCGCGATTCCGCCTATCACCTGGCTTTCGTTATTGGCGACCTCAACCCCCTTTACGTAGATGAGGAGTACGCAAAGGCGTCAGTATGGGAACGCCTGCAGGCACCCGCTCTGATGGTCAACGCCATGGATACGCTTCGCTCGCCCGGCAGTGCGGGCTTGCCGCAGGGCCTTCCGGGCGTGCACTCCATTTGGACTCGTTCGGCCTACACGTTCGAGCGACCTCTGTTTGTCGGCGACGTGGTCAGTGAAAAGTCGTCGCTCAAAGAACTCATCGAAGTCGAAAGCGGCTTTGCGGGTGGGCGAGCCGTGACCCAGACCTACGAAGCGCGATACTTCGACGCCGACGGCAAGCAGTTCGCGACGCGCGAAGACACCTGGATTCGCTCCGAGCGTCAAAAGACTCGTGACAAGGGCAAGTACCAAGACATCACCTTGGAGCAGTGGACGAAGAAACAGATCGACGAACTCTTTGAACGCTACGACGATGAGGTCCTCACCCCCGGTCGCACGTTTGCAGAAGTCACCGTCGGCGAAGAACTCCCTGTCGTTATCAAGGGACCGTTGACGGCCACCGCGGAGATTGCTTTTGAAGCGTTCTTTGGCAGCTACATGGTCGGTAACAAGCAGGCCGCCGAACTGCACCGAAAGCACCCCGCACTGATGGTTACGAACAATCAGGGCATCCCGGAACCTCCCCAGCGCGTCCACTGGGACAACGAGTTCGCCCACGACCTGCTCGGGCTGCCCGGCGCCTACGACTTCGGGCTGGAGCGGTGCTTCTGGCTGATGCAAGGTCCACACAACTGGATGGGCGACGCCGCCTTCGTCAGCCGCATTGATGTCCAGTACCGCAAGTTCAACTACTTGGGCGACGTCACCTACACCCATGGTCGCGTCACCGCGGCCGACGTCGTTGACGGAGTGGGAACGGTCGATATTGATGTGTGGTGCGAGAACCAGCGCGGTGAGATCACGGCGCGCGGGACTGTTCAGGTCAAGTACCCCTAAGCAAGAACAAGTTCGAGGGAACGAAAAGGAAGAGGTTAGGACATCATGGCGAAAAACAAGAGCGAGGACGATGTCGTCATCGTCGAGGCGACGCGTACACCGATCGGGAGGCGAAACGGCTCGATGGCCGGCTTCCACTCGGCCGATCTACTGGGCACCGTGCAGGCCGAAGTACTGCGTCGTGCCGGGGCCGACCCTGCCGCGGTTGATCAAGTCATCGGCGGCATTATCAGTCAGGTGGGTCAACAGGCCTTCAACGTCACAAGAACAGCGTGGCTGGCCGCCGGACTTCCCGAGACTACGGCCGCCACCAGCGTCGACTGCCAGTGCGGGTCATCGCAACAGGCCAGCAGTCTGGTCCACGCTCTCCTCGCCTCGGAACTCGTCGACGTCGGCGTCGCCTGCGGCGTCGAAGTTATGAGTCGAGTCCCGCTCGGATCGGGCCTTTCACAGGGAGTTGGCAAAGGTGTACCCAAGTCGTACTTCCAGCGATACGAATACACCACTCAGTTCGAAGCAGCCGAACGAATCGCCGAGCACTGGGGGCTCACGCGCCACGACACGGACACCCTCGGCGTCGAGTCCCAGGCTCGGGCCGCGCAGGCGTGGGCGGAGGGTCGATTCGATACTCAAATCGTCGCTGTCGATGCTCCCGACCTCGGCGAAGGTGGCAAGCCCACCGGTGGCACCCACCACGTGGAGCGAGACGAATGTCTCCGTCCGACCACGATGGAGGGTCTCTCTGGGTTGAAGCCTGTCGCACGAGAGAACGGTATCCATACGGCAGGAACATCCTCACAGATTGCCGACGCCGCGGCCGCCGTGCTCATGACGCGCCGCAGCAGGGCCGACGAACTCGGTTTGAAGTCTCGTGCTCGCATCATTGACTCCTGCCTCGTTGGGAGCGATCCCGTCCTGATGCTCACCGGACCGATCCCCGCATCGCAGAAGTTGCTGGAGCGAAATGGCATGACCATCGACGACGTCGACATTATTGAGATCAACGAAGCGTTCGCTTCGGTCGTCTTGGCGTGGGAGCGAGAGCTCAAGCCAGATCACGATCGCGTCAACCCGAACGGTGGCGCCATTGCTATGGGCCATGCGTTGGGAAGTACCGGGTGTGTTCTTCTGACCAAGGCGCTCCACGAGCTCGAGCGTACGGACAAGTCGGTCGCCTTGGTGACGATGTGTTGCGGCGGGGGACTCGCCACCGCGACGCTCCTGGAGCGGGTGTGACCGACCCACGAGAACGAGTAGACCTCGAGAATCGCGTCGCGATTGTCACAGGCGCCGGGCGCGGCCTGGGTCGCGAGCACGCGCTGATGTTGGCTCACCACGGTGCACGCTTGGTTGTCAACGACCTCGGCGCTGGTTTAGATGGTGAGGGCGACGACGAGAGTGCGGCGTCTCAAGTCGTAAAAGAGATCGTGGCTAACGGCGGCGAGGCGGTGGCTGATTTCAACTCGGTGACGACACCTGAGGGCGGCCAGGCGATCGTGCAGACAGCGCTGGATTCTTTCGGACAAGTCGACATCGTCGTCAACAACGCTGGCATCTTGCGTGACAAGACGTTTCACAATATGACGGATGAGTTTGTGGAGCCGGTGCTTGACGTCCATCTACGTGGCGCCTTCAACGTGACCCGCCCCGCGTGGGAGATCTTTCGATCGCAGAACCACGGACGAGTCATCAACACGTCCTCCGCGGCGGGCGTGTTGGGGAACTTTGGGCAGACGAACTACGCCGCCGCGAAGGCGGGACTGGTGGGGCTTACCTACGTGCTGGCCCTCGAAGGGGCCAAGTTCAACATCACGGCGAATGCCATCGCCCCTATTGCGCGGACTCGTATGACGGAAGACATCTTGGGAAAATTGGCCGACGTCGTAGCCCCGGAATTGGTCTCACCCTTGGTCGTGTGGCTCTCGAGTTCTGAGTGCACCGATACTGGTTCGGTCTTCACCGTGGGCGGCGGTCGGGTTGCTCGCTTCTTCACCGCGATGACGGACGGTTGGACGCGCACCGACGGGGCCCTGACGCCCGAAGACGTCCGTGCCCACTGGGAAGAGATCAATGATGAGTCGAAGTTCACGGTGCCAAACGGCATTTCTGATGACTTTCGGGCACTACGGCGCGCTCTGCGAGGGAGCGAATAGGTTGCGAGGGCTCTCGCGACTTACGGTCTTACGCCCTTTCACTAATTGAATCATCTCGCAAGATCAAGGGAGAATAAGACAGTGACAACGTCCAGTCGTGGTCCTCTCGAGGGTGTGCGAGTCGTGGATTTCAGCGCGAACATGTCTGGACCCTACGCCACAATGCTTCTCGGCGATCAGGGTGCGGATGTCATCAAGATTGAACCACTCGACGGCGATGCGCTTCGTCACGTGGGCTCGGGCTCGCCGGAGATGTCGGCCTATTTTGCGAATCTGAACCGCTCAAAACGTTCGATCGCCCTCGACCTCACGAACGAGGAGTCGCGTCCCGCAGTCGACGCTCTCCTTGACTCCGCTGACGTGGTTCTTCATAATTTTCGGGCTTCAGTGGCTGAGCGGTTGCACCTCGAGAGCCAGGACGTCCGTGACAATCGCCCATCACTGATCTACCTGGCCATCGGGGGTTTTGGACCCGACGGCCCCTACGGCGGGCGGCCGGCCTACGACCACGTCATCCAAGCGTTGTCCGGCTTTGCGGCGCGACAGTCCGACCTCAAGACGGGCGAACCCAACCTGGTGCGCCAGGGAGTGATCGACAAGACCACCGGCATAATGGCGGCTCAAGCCGTGACAGCCGCCCTGTTCGAACGTACAAGGACGGGAATAGGTCGAGAGATCAACATTCAGATGCTGGACGTGGCGATCTCGTTTCTCTGGCCCGACGGCATGATGAATCTCACGATGCTCGACCCCCCGAGCGACGTGCAGCCCGACATCTCGAAGAGTTTCCGATTGAGTGTGACGAAGGATGGCCACGTCGCCTTCGCTCTCGTTCAGCCGAGCCTGTGGGCATCACTGGCGACGACAGTTGGCGTTGATCCCTTTGATGTCGCTTCAATGAACTCACGCGCCGAAGTACTTCGGACCGTGGGGCGCATGCTGGTCAGCATGACGACGGTCGATGCTGTCGCATTCCTCACCGAGCAGAACATTCCCGTCTCGGAAGTCGTTGCCCTCGAGGACGTGGCCGATCATCCTCAGGTGAAGTCGAACGACGTGATCGATACGTTCACCCACGATTCGTTAGGAACGGTTCGCCAACCGAATCCGGTCGCCCGTTTCGACGACCGTCGGGCTGGTGACTTGCTCTCGGCACCGAAGCTCGGTCAGCACTCCCGTGAAGTCTTGGAAGAACTTGGCCTGTCGAAGACGGCCATCGACGATTTGATCCGCGCCGGTGTTGTCGGCGCTGGGTCGTCGTGACCGAAGGAAGATGAGGAGATAGCCGTGCGAAACGAGGGGAATTTCTTCGAAGATTTTTCGGTGGGCCAGACATTTCAGCATCCGCTCGGGCGTACTCTCTATGACGCCGACAACGCGTGGTTCACCTTGGTGACGATGAACACCAATGAACTGCATTTCAACGCCGACTTTGCGTCACGGACCGAGCATGGGCGCGAGCTCATCAACTCCGGATTGACGGTGGCGATGATTCTCGGTATTTCGGTATCGGACATAAGTCAGAACGCCGTTGCCAATCTCGGCTGGGACGAGATCCGCCTCGTCGCGCCGGTGTTCGTTGGCGACACGCTGTACGGCGAGAGCGTCATCACCGATCTGCGAGCCTCGAAGTCACGGCCGTACGCGGGGATCGTCTCATGCTTTACACGAGGAATTAACCAACACGGTGTCGAGGTCTTGAGTTATAGACGAAGCGTGATGGTATATCGACGTGAACCGGGAAGTGCCGCCCGTCGGTTTCCGATGGCCGACACCCCGATCGCTGATCGCGCTACTCCTCACGAGGGGGCCACGTCGTGAAACTCGCCACGCACCTGAATTACGCCAACGGGTTTCACAAAGGCGTGGGCGATATCGTCGATATGGAGAAGGCCGGGCTCGACCTGGTGTGGGTCCCGGAGGCATACGGGTTTGACTCGCCGTCCCTCATGGGGTTTCTGGCGGCACGGACCAGCACCGTCGAAATAGGCGCGTCGATCCTGCCGATCTTCACGCGTACTCCAACGTTGATCGCGATGACCGCGGCTGGCATCGACAATCTCTCAGAAGGTCGATTTCAACTGGGCCTCGGGGCCTCGGGCCCGCAAGTCATCGAAGGGTTCCACGGCGTGCGCTACGACAATCCATTGGGGCGCACGCGCGAGATCGTCGAGATATGCCGCGATGTCTGGTTGCGCGAGACACCACTCGTGCACGAGGGTAAGAACTACACACTCCCGCTTCCCCCCGACCAGGGAACCGGCTTAGGCAAGGCATTGAAGATTCTCACGCATCCTTATCGCAGCGTGATTCCAGTCTGGATTGCCTCGCTGGGTGAAAAAAATGTGCAACTGACCGCCGAGGTCGCCGACGGTTGGATTCCCTTCCTCTTCGTACCCGATCGCGCGAAGAAGGTGTTCGGGGCCGCGCTGGCCGAAGGAGCCAAGGGTCGCGACTCCTCGTTGGAACCCTTGATGATCACCGCTGGTGGACAGTTGGCCATTGGCGAGGGCGAAGAAGTAGCCAAGGTGCGTGAGTCGCAGCGGAGCGTGATTGCGCTCTACGTAGGTGGGATGGGCGCGAAGGGCAAAAACTTCTACAACGAACTAGCTGTACGCTACGGCTTCGAGCAAGAGGCCGCCACAATTCAAGACCTGTACCTTTCGGGACACAAGCGTGAGGCCGAAGCCGCGGTCCCCGAGGAACTCTTACGTCTGACCACGTTGTGCGGACCTGAGAGTTATGTCGAAGAACGAATTGCCGCATACGCTGAAGCGGGCGTGACGCACCTCCAAGTGCATCCCGTGCCGATTGGCGACCAGAGCAAACCACAGCTCATTGAACAGGTCCGCGCGATGCTATGAGCCGCTTGTTGGCAGCACTCAAAACGTTATGACGTCGTCAACATATCTCTTTGTGCCCGCGAATCGTGCGGATCGAGTCGAAAAGGCCATCGCGACGGGAGTTGACGAAGTTATCGTCGATCTGGAAGATGCTGTTGGCGACTCCGAGAAAGATGTCGCGCGCGAGGGCCTCATGGCGTTTGAGCCAAGTCGGACTCTGTGCGTACGCATCAACGACCAATCGACGTCTTTCTTCGGGGCCGACCTCGCGGCCATCGCGAGTCTGTCGTGGGTGAAAGCGGTGGTCGTGCCCAAGGTCAATTCCGAAGCCCAGATACAACGGGTATCGGCTCACTTGGGACCGGGAGTGGAGGTACTAGCTCTCATCGAAACCGCAGCTGGAATTCGTGACGCCGACGATATTGCGCAGTCCGGGGTTTCCAGACTGATGTTCGGAACGGCAGACTACGCCGCGGGCTTGAGCGCCTCGCCGTGTCATGACCTCTTCGCCTACGCGCGTGCTCGACTCGTAGTCGCCTCGGCTGCCGCGGGTCTACCTTCGCCGGTGGATGGGCCTTCGCTCGACATTGGAGACGACGAGAAACTTCGCGCCGACGCGGAACTTTCGCGCTCACTCGGCATGGGAGGCAAACTCTGCATTCATCCAAGGCAGGTCCCCATTGTTAACTCGGTATTCGCATCCGGCGAAGGGGAGATGGACTGGGCGAGAGCAGTACTCGACGGCCACGAGGTCAATGAAGGCAACGTGTTTATCCTCGATGGTCAGATGATTGACGCCCCGCTTGTCACGCGCGCTCGACGCCTTCTCGAGGGGTAGTCGTCTCTGGGGACGTCGATATTTGCGCACGAATATGCGTCAAGCGCTCAACAAAAAACGGTTGCTCCAGCGACCAGAGTTGTGGAAGTAGCTCGATGTCCACGCTTTCCCCGTATGTCGTGGCTAACGCTGTCGCTTCGATGCTCTGCTTGATTCGAGTCGTGAGTTCACGAGGAACATTGGCGGCCGCGCTTGCCATGGAAAGTGCGGCATCTATCAGATTGTCGTCATCGACACAGCGCCAGATCAAACCTCGAGTTACCGCGTCGTCCGCACTTAACGCCTCCCCGAACAACGCGAGCGCGCTCGCGGTTTGTCGCCCAGCAGCTCGTTGAAGAAGATAGGTATGGCCGCCACCCGGGTGAAGCCCTAACCGAACAAAACGCGACTCGAATGTGACCCCCCTCACTGCAATGGCGACATCACACGCGAGTGCCATATTTAACCCTGCTCCGACGACTGCTCCATTAATTGCAGCGATGGTTGGTAGCGAGCACTCCGCGACACGGATGAAGGCTGCATAAATTGATCGGAGGTCGTCTTCGGCGTCCTTGGCAGATCGATCTTTCGAAGAATCACCAGCGAGTTTGCCGAGATCAGCTCCGGCGCAAAAAGCAGGGGGAGCACCCGTGATCACAAGAGCTCCGACTTCAGATGAGCCCTCGGCTGTGTCAATCGCCTGAAGTAAGTCCGCAACAAGTGCACTGGAGAGAGCGTTGCGGCGAGAAGGGTCGTTCAAAGTAACGACGGCAACGCGAGAGTAGTCGCCGTCTGCCTTGGGCCGAATATCGAGGTCTACTAGGGTCATCGGCTGTCCGTTCCGTCGCCAGGTTGTCGTAGGTTGCCCGCGAGTAGTTCGAGGGCAATACCAAATTTTACGTGAGATGGCGCTGACGATGGGGTCCGGCTCCGGATGACCACAATGGGCCGTTGCGGGTGCCCGCCCGAAGTGTGAAGATGGGAAAATTGCGACTAGAGGATTCGTCTTCGACCTCGAAACCGAACGTCTGTACGAAGTGTTTGTGGAGTCACCCGCTTAACGCCGCGCGGAACCGGCCTTGTCGACCTCGCGTGCAGCTGCGAGGATCTCTTCGGGAACGACCGTCCCGGGTCGATTTGAAGGATCGTGCTGCAAAAACCTGCCGAGTACTGGAAGTTCGGTGATGCTTTCCGCGCGCAGCGTCGCAGCCACGACCGGCACGAAGCTTTCTGCGGCCGGATACACGAGATAGCGCGGGAGCCAGGCCGGGAGGTACTTCGAGTTAAAGCTCCAGAGTGACTCGATAGGCAAGATGCCCGACAGCCGCTTCAGAGCCCAGCGCTCAACGCGCGTGAAGGTGGTGTCCTTCTCGCCTTCCAGTACGGAGCGAAAGGCCGCGAAGTTGAGGCTGAGACCGCTGAAGTTGAGTTTGCGCAAATGTTCGATCGTCGAACAGAGTGCGAAGTCGATCAAGCCATTGGGATGTTCTCCCGGGTCCCGTCGCATGAGGTCGAGTGAGTAGCCTTCAATTCCTGGTGAGGGCACAAACTGACAGACCGCCGCGGCCTTCTGATCGGGTCCGTAGACCACGGTGAGGAGGAGTCCTTTGTCCTTGGGGTCGAAGAGGCGCCCGAGCATCATGGAGAAACCCCGTTCGCCGCCGCCGCGGCGCAGCATGGAAATTAGTTCGACGATCTCGGTCACTCGGGCGGGATCCATGGTGGCGGGATCGAAGTACTCAACGGTGTAGCCGTAGCGAGCGAGACGAGAGCAGGCTTGACGCAGCCCTTTCGTCTTGTGACCCTGGAGACTGAAGGTCTGGCAGTTGACGATCGCCTCGTCGCCGAGATAGATGCCGTGCAGACCGGCGGCGTGATAAATGCCGAGCCACTCTTCGCCGGCCGCCATCACCCCAATGGTCCACCCGTGTGCTTCGGCGAACTCGCGAAAGGCGCTGAAGACTTCGCTACGTTCGGCCTCAGGTCCAATCGGGTCGGGCGAGACCAGGGCGACGCCACCGTAGACCGCGTAGGCGACCAGCGAGTCGCGAAAGAAGAAAAACTGCTTGTCATCGCGAAGGGCAAAGTAGTCAAGTGTTCCACGACCGTGGCGTCGGACGATCTCGCGCGCCCGCAGCTCCGCGAGTCGTCGTTCACGCGAACTAGCCGCCGAGGACAACCGTCGGTCCACCACCGGACGGGTGATGAGGTAGAGGGCCGACACGATGAGGGTGAGACCGATGGCCAGCAGGGCGGGACTGATGAAGTCTTCCACCCGGTCGGGCAACGTGATGTCGTACTGACCGACCAGGCGCTCGATGCACGCGACGACGACCACGCCAAAGCTCGGGAGTTGATGAGGGGCAGTTGCTTCGATGCCGATCGACGCGGTGAAGACGGCCACGAGGGCCACAAAGCCCAGTCGCGGCAATGCATCGGCAGCACTGGAGCGGTCGGAGGTTGCTTGAAAGTAACGCCGCTGGCCAACGAGCAGGACCAGAATGCCGACCGCAATGAGCAACGACACGATCGTTCCTCCGCGCACGGCGTGGGCCACGATGGTGACCGCGAGAATGGTGACCGCGAGGAACCACGAGCGACGTGACCCGCGTCGAAGACCTCGAGCGAGCATGATCAGCGCGACACCTGCGACGGCCGTCAGGGCGGCGGCGTCTTTTGCCACTTCCAGGGGGAGGACCTGGAGGACGAGATGAAGGTGACTGCGCAGGGGGCGAATGTTGGTGATCACGACGTTGAAGACACCGTCGACGAAGATGAGGCCCGCGGCCCAGCGACGAATCGTGCGCTGGCGGAGTTGTTCGTAGCGGCGCTCGGCGTTGATCGGAAAGGGCTTACCGCCGGGCCACGACGCGACGATCGCCGTCTCTGAGCCGGAAGCGGGCTGGATGTTCGCGGCACCGACCAGGCGTTCGAGAAACGTGCCTCGTCGACGCGAGGTTTCGCCGCCGAGAAGTCGTACCTGCACCGTGCTGCCGGCTTCAATTTTGACGATGCCGAGTCGGTCAACCGAAGCGAAGACGGCGGGTAGTCCCAGTAGTCCGCGCCGTTCCACGAGCACCGTTCGTGAGGGCCCCGGCGCCGCGCAGACGCCATCATCGAGAAATGCCAGTGCGGACGAAGGGGCCCCGCCGACGACCGCTCCCACGCCGCCGCGCTCGACGACGCGACGGGCAAACTCCAGTGCGTCCACCTCATCGACCCTGGTGAGGGCGAGGGGCTCACTCGACACTCCATTGGGTCGTTGGGCGGCACGGTTGAAGCGACGTCGGACCCACAACCCCGCGAGTCCGGCGACGATCGTCTCTGCCACGGCGACGGTCACGAGCGCGACGAAGGCGTTCTCCCAAAAATTGCTGGAGTGCAGCACGTGGACTCGATAGTGGTGACGGGTGACGTGTCCTGCAACACTCGCGAAAATGGCCCACAGGTCAAGCGCGAGAAAAGCGACGATCGGCAGCCACACCCAGGCCGCCAGTCGACGATAGAGCACGCGTGAGGCGACGAAGCGCTCGATGGCCAGAGGATCTTCGAGCCGATCGGCGTCGCAGACGTCCTTCGCGCCGACCGGTTGTACGTCGAGGTCGTACGTGCCGGCGGCGACCGCGACGTCACGTACGCCCTTCGCGGACGCAACCTGCAAGACGAGGTCGGTCGCGACACCGACGCCCACGTTGCGCAGGAGGGCTTGGGCGCGTTCGTGGTCTGCCAGCTCGGCGTCGTCGCTCCCGGGTAGAACGATCAACTGGTGGCCCTCGCGGCCACAGTAACTCTCGAACGCGACGCGCACACGGGGCAACGCCTCGAACGTCGCATCGATGAACTTTGCGAGATCGGAGGTGGGAGCGGGGTGAAAGAGATTTCCCGCCACGACGACGATCGCCGCGTCATCGATGTCGTCGAGAAGGTTGAGGAACTCGCGGATCGGTCGACTCTGAACGTCGGTAGTGGGCGAGAGGGAGAGGTCGCTCACCACGTAGACGTGATGACCGTAAGGGACCGGGATGGTCCGTCGTTCCACTAGTGCCACGTGGCCTAGTCTCGCAGACATCACCCCGACCCGAGCATGACGACCATACGTACTGATGAGTGAAGCGAAGATCCGCGAAAACTGGCATTGGCGATCGCCGCCGGGCAGAACCGGCTCGGCCGTCATTTTTGATATCGACGGTGTGTTAGCTGACGCCGCCGGTCGTCAGCACTACCTGGATTGGGGGGACTGGCAGAGTTTCTTTGACGCCGTGGGCGACGATCCGACGATCGAAGAGATTGAGCGTCTGTTGGAACTTCTCGACGAGTCCCTTCTCGTGATCCTGGTGACCGGTCGGCCCCGGCGCGTGCAGCCGCACACGGTGGCGTGGCTCGAGCGCTACAAAATCCGGTGGGATCTTCTGATCATGCGCGACTACGGTGACTACTCCGGCGTCGACCGCTTCAAGCGCGAAGTTCTGCACGAACTTCTCTCTGCGGGTTTTGACATTCGATTGGCTCTCGACGACGATCCGAAAAATCATGCCATGTACGTCAGTGAGGGCGTCCCTTGCATCTACATTCACTCGGGCTACTACCTCTAAGTCGTGAACATTCCTCCGACCGGACTCCTACTGTTCGGGTTGAGATTCGTAGAGGTAGGCATTCAATGTTTGACGCGTGGAGTCAGAGCCCGGGCGATCGAAGGCAACGACGAGGTTCACACGATCCTGCTCTCCTCGTACAGGTCGCACACTGTGCAAGGTCGTGTTGCCGCGGAGAGCGACAAACGTTCCCTGGGCGGGGGTGACAGCGGTGGGGTGGCCCGCCAACGCGCGAACACCTTTGTTGAGTAAGAGCCGGTCCAGGAGAGATTGCATCGCGCGGGGCCGTCCCCAGGGCCACGTGATGCGATAGTTGGGGTACAGATCGGTCTCTCCACCTTCGACGCCGTTGAGATACACAAGGGCGGTCACGAGATTACGGTCGTAGTGCCATCGGTACTGCCCCCCGGGTGGTGTGATATTGACGTTGCACGCTGCTCGAGCGTCATCGATCAACACGAGCGACTCGCCGCATATCGACTCCAGCTGATTTCGAATTCGATCAACAATCGCCTCGGAATCGGGAAGTGCTTCGTGAAAGCGCCATCCCTCCATGACGATGTAGTTCAATGAACGACCCTTTTCTTCGCGGAAGATCACAGGCAACTCGTGAGTGCGCCGGTAGTCCACTACCGCCGACAGCAGGATCTCGCACTCAGCCGCGGAGAGGAATTCCGGCACTACGTGGACGCCCCTGTGCCAGAAGTCCCTGGCCCTAGCGGATCGCTTGGCTCTCATCTGACCTCTCCTCTTGGAGCAGCCGCGCGAGTGCTCCTCCCACGTCGTCGTCGAACGACGTCCAGTTGTGGCGACCGCGAGCGGTTCGCTGAAGATCGTCACTGCGCGCACGCCACTCTTCAAAGCTCCAGGTGATGACGTCTTCGATCACTGAGCGATGCTCGTCTGGTCGCATCGCGTCCACGATCAGGCACCGATCGAGCACTTCGTCGTCCACCCCGCAGGCACGCGTCGTCACGGGGACACACCCGGCGAAGAGTACTTCGAGCATCGTGCCCATCTGCCCTTCTACCCAGGTGGGGATGTAGGCGAAGCGACAAGAAGACAGCACCTCGTGGTACTCGCGCGAACTCGAGTCGATCCACCCATGGACGATCACGCTGCCCGTGTTGGCTTCTGCGAGGAGTCGATCGTAAGGACTGTCGAGACGACCCACAACGTGGAGCCGGGCAACGTCGGGTGGGATCATGCTCCATGCATTGATGACGTCCAAGAAGCCCTTTCGCAGGCCGCAATCGGAGGCCACGTATACAAACTCGGCGGGTGGCCGCCACGCCTGCGGAGGTGGTGGCCACTTTTTCTCGTCCAAGGAGTAATTGAAGAGGCGTATCTTGTCTCGCCAACGGGCGGGAAAGGTATCCAATGTGTACTGGTTCCCGCACAGGAGAACAAGGTCTGCGAGTTCCATGGTCGCTTCGTGATCAAACTCAGCGGGCGGCAAGTCCCACGTCGGCATGGGCACTGCGAAACGCGCGGCCGCCTCGGCGAGTTGTACCCTGGCGCCGCTCGGATCGGACAGCACGTACACCGCCACTTTCTTATCGAACTCATTCGCTCGACACATTGACTCAAACGACCAGAAATGTCCTACATAAAGTTTCGCGTTCATCCCACTCGGGCGCTCGGTGTTGTCGAAGTACCGGACCGGGCCAAGCGCGCCCATCAGCTGATAGAGGTGCGACGCGATGAGCCCGGTGGAGTGGTCTGCGAATGGGGCCTGGTGATCGGGACTGAAGTAGTCCCGCCAGTACGACAACACGGACTCTGCCACGGCTCGATCGGTTTGGGGGACAGTCCTCACTGACGCTCGCGCGATCAGTCCTCGGCTCACTCGCTCTCCTCAGAGGTCATCGATTTCCTGAGGCACCGTACACCCAGGAGTACGGTGCACGTGCACTCTCGTGAGCGACTGTGGCGAATGATGATGACTTTTTGCGTGGCACGACGATGTCCAACGGAGGCTCTTTGGCATACTGTTGACGAACAACGCGGGCGAGGGGTTGATCATGGGCATGCGGCATGGGCGCATGAACTTACGTGGACAAACGGCACTCCTGGGCGTCGTGAGCGTCGCACCGTACACGCGGGCTTTAGTCTGAGCGATATGTGTGCCGACACTCACAGGGAGCCCATTGCCGTTACGGGCGATGATGCGGTAATCGCTTATCGCGACGTACGCGACGCGACCGAGCGCCTGGCGAGTTCCTTGTCGCCCGAAGACCAGACGGTGCAGTCCATGCCCGACGTGAGTCCGACCAAGTGGCATCGGGCGCATACGACCTGGTTTTTCGAGACGTTTCTTTTGCAGCCGCTCGCCAAGAACTACGTCAATTACGAAGAAGGCTACGGGTATCTTTTCAATTCCTATTACGAGGCGGTAGGTCCGCGCCATCCTCGCACCCGTCGGGGCGAGATTTCGCGCCCCGGAGTTGGCGAGATTGCCAACTATCGAGAACACGTTGACGTGGCCTTTGATCGGCTCCTTCGTTCCGAACTAGACGAACGAGCACTTGAGCTCGTTGAACTCGGACTCAATCACGAGCAGCAGCATCAAGAGTTGATTTTGATGGACATCAAACATGTCTTGTCGAGAAATCCAATGGCGCCGCTATATCACCCATCGTTGAAGCGAGCCGACGTTCCGAATCGGCCCGTGAAGTGGATCGCGGTTGAGGGCGGGACCGTCTCTGTTGGCCGCGATGACGAAGGATTCTCATTCGACAATGAGCGGCCCCGACACATTGCCTATGTGTCGTCGTTCGAGATCGCCGATCGTCCCGTGACGTGCGGAGATTTCCTGAAATTCATCGAGGACGACGGGTACAAGCGACCCGAACTGTGGCTCTCGGATGGCTGGGCCAAAGTTGCCAATGAAGAGTGGGAGGCCCCGCTCTACTGGAGTCGTAGAGATCGCGCGTGGTCATTATTTACCTTGGGGGGACAGCGGGCGATTGACCTCGCCGAACCCGTCTGTCACATCAGCTACTACGAGGCCGACGCCTATGCCCGATACGCGGGTGCGCGCTTGCCCACCGAAGAAGAATGGGAAACGGCGCAACCGCAGTTCGGCGAGAATCATCTTTTTGACGCCCTCAATGTTCACCCGCGCCCCGTGGGCGAGAACGGCGGGTCGGGACAGGTCTGGGAGTGGACGGCGTCCGCGTACCTGCCCTACCCGGGGTTCCGGGTGGCCGAGGGCGCGGTGGGCGAGTACAACGGAAAATTTATGGTGGGACAACACGTGCTGCGCGGAGGCTGTGTCGCGACGCCAACCGGTCACTACAGACCGACTTATCGAAACTTCTTTCCCCCCGGGGCCCGATGGGCCTTCAGCGGCGTGCGGCTCGCCCGCGATGTCGACGGAGGGGATGGTCGGTGACGTTTCGGGTCACGCGACTGCTGTCACCGGACGATCACAACGTCAAGCTGGCTGAGGATCTTCGGGTCGGGCTGCTCTCCACGCCCCGATGGATCTCACCGATCTGGTTCTACGACGAACGAGGAAGCGAACTCTTCGAGGAGATCACGAAACTTCCCGAGTACTACCCGACGGCACGCGAGAACGAAATCTTGAAAGCCCGTGCGGATGAGATCGTCGAGTTGGCGAACTGTGACACCCTTATCGAACTTGGCGCGGGGAGCGCGGAGAAGTCGCACGAACTCCTAGGAGCGATGGCTCGCTCCAAATCGCTGCGGCATTTTGTCGCGGTTGATGTGAGCGAAGAGATGCTCGTGACGTCGAGCAAGGCGATTCAAAACTCTTTCGGCATCGCCGTCACGGCTCTGGTCGCTGACTTCAGTGCTCATCTCGCTCTCCTTCCGAGGTCCGGCCGACGTTTGATTACCCTCATGGGAGGAACAATCGGGAACTTCGAACCGGTGACGCGTCGATCTTTTCTCCAAGAGTTGCGAGATTCGATGGGGCCCGACGACGCGTTGCTGGTGGGGGCTGATCTGGTGAAAGATCGGACGCGCCTCGTTGCCGCGTATAACGATTCGAAGGGCGTGACTGCTGAGTTCAACCGCAACGCATTGTTGGCCATCAATGACGCGTTTGATGCGAACTTTGACGTCGATGCATTCCAGCACATCGCCATCTTCGATGAGACACATCACCGGATCGAGATGCGCCTGCGATCAGTGCGTTCACAACACGTCGTCGTCGGCGGACTAGATATCACGTTTGATCTCGCACAAGGCGAAGACATTCGAACCGAGATCTCGACAAAGTTCAGCCCGAGTGAGATAGAAGTCGAGTTCGCTGACGCTGGCTTTCGCGTCGTACGGGAGTTTCGCGACCCCGCGGGCGACTTCCAGCTGACGCTCGCCCGCCTCTAAGAGGAGTGCCATGTCGTGTGCGACGTGGCGACCGCAACCAATTGAGAATGTCTCCTGCCTATTTCCACGGAGTTCTAGAGAGCATCGCGAGCGCGCTGGCAGCCGGCACGGCCGGTGAGAAGAGGAACCCTTGGCCGAGTTCGCATCCGAGCTGGCGAAGACGATCAAGTTGGGCGTCGGTCTCGATTCCTTCGGCGATCATGGTCATGTTGAGCTTGTTGCCGAGCGCAACTATTGCCTCAAGCAAAGTATCGTTTCGAACGCTTTCTGTGGTCGGGCTCACAAACGACTCATCGATCTTGATAATTCGCGGACGAAGGAGAGCGAGATAGGAGAGTGACGAGTAGCCGGTGCCATAGTCATCGAGCGCAAATCCGACGCCGAGTTGAATGAGACGTTCCATCACATTCATGGTTTCGCTCACGTTGAGAAGAGTCATACTCTCGGTTATCTCGAGGACGAGTCGTCGCGGGTCCAGGCCGCTCGTTTGCAGCGTGCTCTCGATCATGGGCACGAGATCCAAATCCTGGAACTGTTGCGCCGAGAGATTGACAGTGATGAAAGGTTTGCTCGTCTCGTCACCTCGCCGGGTCCATGAGCTCGCCGCCGTGACCGCCTCGTGCAACGCGAATGAACCGAGATCCAAGATCAGATCGCTCTGTTCGGCGAGGGGGATGAATACGTTCGGCGGCACCATTCCTCTCTCGGGATGTCGCCAGCGCATCAAAGCCTCGAAACCTACGAGTTCGCGACTTGAGAGATTGACGATGGGCTGGTAGTGCATGGACAACTGATTCTTCTCAAGTGCTCCTCGTAGTTCTTCCTCGAGGCTGATATGGCCGGTCGCTCGATGGTCCATGCCCTCGTTAAAGACCGCGTACTTCCCTTTACCTTCACCCTTCGCCACGTACAACGCGACGTCGGCGTGTCGGACAATCTCGATGGCATCAGGGCTGTTCTTGCCCCACACGGCGACGCCGAGGCTCGCCTGTTGGTCGATGCGCGTACCCACGAGTTCGAGGGGCTCTACGAGGACACCGAGCAGCCGGCGCGCCAGATTCTCCGCTTCTTCGATCGTCGAAATGTTCTCGGCCAAATAGAGAAACTCGTCACCGCCGAATCGGCACAACGTATCTGAAGACCGGGTTACTTTTTGGAGTCGACGCGTCACTTCAATGAGGACTTGATCGCCGACGAGATGTCCGTGCGTGTCGTTCACGCGTTTGAAGTCGTCAAGGTCGATAATCACTACAGCGCCGACTCCACCTTGTCGAACGACTCGGGCGTGCGCATGGGCGAGTCGGTCGTCGAAGAGCGCGCGATTGGCGAGACCGGTCAGAGGGTCGTGCAAAGCTTGACGCGAAAGTTCGGCCGTGAGAGCTCGCTCTTCGGTGACGTCACGCACGGATGATACGAAGTAAGGTTCGCGGCCACTCGGGCCACGTGCGGGGGATATTGACACTTCTGCAGCGACGATGTGCCCATCTTTGTGTTGGAATCTCTCGAAGTAGCGGACTCGGTCGGTCTCCCCGGACCTCATTCGACGGTAGACCTTTTCGCTCAGTCCAATGTCGTCCGGGTAGGTAAAAAGTCTCGAGTCAAAGCCGATGAGCTCATCTCTCGCGCGTCCAACGAGTTCGCAGAACGCGTCGTTGACCGCCACCAAGAGACCGTGCTCGTCAAGCAGGGCTGTTCCGTCGGGAAGCGCTTCCAGCAGTTCTTGCCAAGAAAGTGCACTACTGGACACTTATGTCACCATTCACTCGTTGCGAACGCGTCCTTGAACCGTGAGAAATGGTTCGCACTGAATACTCTCACAGTGACCCCTACGTCACAGCGCGGCAAGGCGCTGACGATGACTGAATCTCACCTCTTGAACCAACTACGAAAACCAAGTCGCTAATCAGATAGTGGCGCCGATCAGTCCTGTCACGTCGAGGGCGGCGCGTCGGCCGGACCCGATGCTCGCGGGTACTCCCACGCCGTCGTAGGCATTGCCGGCCAGTGTGACGCTGTAGTTCGCGCTTGCGATGCGGGCTTGTTCAACAAGTCGTTCGTGTCCGACGCGATATTGAGGGAGCCCGAGGGGCCATCGCTGCACGAGCGACTCCGAAGGAGAACTCCACTTGGGCAGCAACACCGCGAGCTCATTGCTGACTCGTCTGATCAACTCATCGTCGTTCAACTCACTCCAGCGAGCGTCATCGCTGCGGCCGACGTGCGCCCGAAGCAACACGTCTTCGTCGCGTCGTAGACGCGGCCATTTGCGATCAAGAAAGGTCACCGCCGTCACCATCATCGAACCTTCGCCCGACCACGGCGTGCCGAGGGGGACGAGTATTCCGGTGCCTCGGTCCGGCAACGTGACATTCGCGCGCGGAATTGAAAAGGTGACCATCGCGGCGCTCGCGCTCTCAATGTGACCGAGCTCGTCGATGGCTGGGTCGTAGGAACCGATCAACGACGCCGTCATGGTCGCCGCGGCGGCGAGGATGACGCCATTCGCCGGCGTAGTGGTGGCATACGTGTCAACCTCAAGTGGGTAACCGCCCGCGGGAGTTCGGCGCAGAGCCGTCACCGCGACCCCGGTTCGAATGACAACACCGCGATCTTTCAGCCGCCTGACAAGGTGCGTCGGCAACGAACCGGTTCCGTCTTTCAGGGAGTAAAAAACGGGGGTTGTGTCCTGGGTGGCGGACGAGTTGGTGGGTCGCAGGGCGCGCATCAGCGAGCCGCCTCTTTGCGCCGCAGCGTAGAGCGCCGGGAAGACCGACTTCGCGGAGAGGTCGTCGATGCGACCCGCTTGAATGCCGCCGATCATGGGCTCAATGAACTGGTAGCTCAACTCTCGTCCGAGCTTCGCCCGCGTGATTTCCCCGATCGTCGCGTCGGCCCCGACGTGGAGGCGGGCAGGCAGGACGGCGTCGCGTCTCGCCGCCAGGTGACCGCGCCACCCCACACCGCGAAAGTGCGCGATCGATTCGAGCGTGGTCGGCACACCCAGAACGAGACCTTTGGGCAGTTCGTTCAACTGCCCGCGCGACCACAGCCACGCGCCACTTTCTGCGATGGCTTCGAGTTGATCATCGAGTCCCAGTTCGCGAACGAGGGTCACGGCCTCGGGTCGTCGCGCGAGAAAGCCATCGGCACCCAGGTCGACCGTGCGACCCGCGAACGTTGTGGTGGCGAGCGATCCGCCCGCGCGTTCACTTGCTTCGATCACTTCGACTCGCGGAGTCGCCTCCGTGGGGCCGTCAGCGCCACCGGTGAGTTCCCACGCTGCGGCGAGGCCGCTGATCCCTCCGCCGACGATCACGACCGAGGGGCGGATCACTTAGTGGGCCGCGTTATGCACGACGTCGGCGAGGATCGACGTGAGGGCCGAGTCGTCGTTGAGCGATGCCGTTCGCACGAGATTCAGTCCAACCTCGCTCGCAATACTCTGCGCTTCGATGTCAATGTCGAAGAGGACTTCAAGGTGATCGGACACGAAGCCAATAGGACAGGACACAACATCGGTGAAGCCGGCGGCGCGCTTGTCGCGAAGCGCCATCAGGATGTCTGGACCGAGCCACGGGTCCGGCGTTCGCCCCGCCGACTGCCACGCCACGTCGAAGGACGCGACACCAGCCATTGCGGCCGCTTTCTCCGCGCTGTCGCGCAGTTGCTCAGGGTAGGAATCGCCCAGTTCGACCACCCGTTCAGGTAGCGAGTGAGCGCTGAAGATCACCTCGGTGGTCGCGTGACGAGAGGCGGGAATCGTTGCCAACGCGTCGTTGACGCGTTGTGCAATCAGCTCCAAGAAACCGGGCGCGTCGTACCAGGCGTCAATTTCGACGAACTCCACGCCGTCGCCGAGCGTCTCACGGGCGCGACTCATGTACTGCGCGGTCGACATCGACGACGAGTGCGGAGCGAGGACAATGCCGACGACTTTCTCGAATGCTTCGTCACGGAAGCTGGCCGCCGCCTCTTCGAGCAGTGGTGGCTCGAACTTCGAGCCAAAGCGCACGTCGTACTGACCGGGGTGTCGTTCGTCGAGGACCTTCGCGATGCCCGCCACTTGCGCCGCGGTGCGCTCCGTGAGCGGCGAGACGCCGCCAATGGCGAGGTATCGACGGGTGAGGTCGGCCAGTAGTTCGGGAGTCGGAGGATGTCCCCGGCGAATTCTCGTGTAAAAGGGTTCGATGCCCTCGGGTGAGGACGGCGTTCCGTGCGCCATGACGAGAACGCCGATGGTCACTCCAGGCCCGCCTTTCCCTCTTCGTGCACCACCTTCACGACTGCGGCGAGCACATCGGGATCCGTCGCCGGCAACACGCCATGTCCGAGGTTGAAGATGTAGCCCGCATCGCTGGCGGCGAGTGCGAGGACTTCGCGCGTTGCTTCAATGGCGAGTTCCTCGGTCGCCAGACAGCGCGCCGGATCGAGGTTGCCCTGCACGGCCTTGTCGCCGACGCGCTTACGGCCCTCGTCGAGATCGACGTGCCAGTCGATGCCGACGACGTCGCTTCCCGCCGTCGCCATTAACGAGAGGAGTTCGCCCGTTCCCACGCCGAAGAGAATTGTCGCGGCGTTGAGATCGGCGATGCCGTCAAATACTTTCTGCGTGGCGGGTAAGGCGTAGCGCTCATACTCGGTTCTGGTGAGGGAACCCGCCCACGAATCAAAGAGTTGCACGGCGCGCGCACCGTGTTCGATCTGCGCGCGAAGGAAACTCACCGTAATCGAAACCAGTCGATCCATGAGTTGATCGAACAACTTTGGATCGCGATGCATCAAGGTCTTGATAAGCGCGAACTCTCGGGTGGGGCCCCCTTCGATGAGGTAACTGGCAACCGTGAAGGGCGCACCCGCGAATCCAATGAGGGGAGTGTTGGTGGGGGCGAGTTGCGGGAGTACCAGATCAATGGTCGCCGTCACGTGTTCGATGTGCTCGTCGGTGAGTTCGGGAAGGCGTTCGAGGTCGGTCTCACTCGCGAATGGCTCGGCGATAACTGGGCCGCGACCAGGGACGACCTCCACGCCGAAGCCAATCGCGTGATACGGCACCACGATGTCCGAGAAGAGGATCGCCGCGTCCACGCCATAACGACGAACGGGTTGGAGCGTGACTTCACTCGCCACCTCGGGCTGGGCGATCGCGTCAAGGATCGATCCCGTCGCGCGTAGGGCGCGGTACTCGGGCAGCGATCGCCCCGCCTGGCGCATGAACCATACGGGGACGCGAGTTACAGACTCACCGCGACAGGCCTTGAGAAAATCTGGTTCGGGAGCACTCATGGCGACCAATCTAGGTCAGCCAATCTTTGGGCGAGCCGGCGAACGTAGCGACGCGTTTTACTCCCAGGGTGAGGCGAGCTGGACGTAATTCCCGTCCGGGTCCGAGACGGTGGCGAGCCACACGTCGCCAGGCGCGCCGTCGGGCTGGTAGGGCTCGGCGACCACATCAGCGCCAAAGGCGACGATCTCCCTGAACGACGCCTCAACATCGTCGGCCTCGATCGTCAGCATGACCCTTTGGGGCTGGGTGCTCGCCCGTGAACGTCACTGTGCGCACCCAACATCAGTTGGGCGCCGCCTTCCCAGCCGTACCAGGTGCCATCGTGAAAACCTGGCTCGCCCAGCACCTTCGTATAAAACGCACCGAGAGCGTCGGGGTCCTCGGATCCGATCATGGCCCCGCTGAATTTCATGGGCACTCCTCTCGTCGGCTGACGGCCGATGGACGCAGACTAGGGCCGGACGACGACGAGCGCCAGGGGCTTCTCTCGCCGTCGCAGAGAGCCCCGACCCCGGTCGCTAGACTTGATTCTTCCCGATTTTGGGAAATGAAAAGGGGTCGTTCATGTCGCACGAGCGAGAGATCGCCGAGGAGCAGGAGTTCCTCGACGTGGCCCTCAGTGCCCTTGATCAGATGCGCCAGGGAGCGCGATCACTCCGCGATAGCGCTGCCGTCGCCAATATGCGCGGAGCCGGTGACCTCGTCGAACGCGATGTCGTTATGGGGACGGCCCTGCACCGGCTCGACCAGTTGGCCATCGGTGACCAGCCACTGTTCTTTGGACGCATCGACTACCAGGCGAACGGCCACGGCGAAGGCGACACCTACCACGTCGGTCGTCTTGCCGTTTCCGACGAGGCGCTCAACCCGCTCGTCATTGACTGGCGCGCACCCGTCGCCGAAGCGTTTTATCGCGCGACCGGTGTCGAACCACTAGGACTCTCTCGTCGACGTCACGTGGCCATTCGCGCCAACGAAGTCTCGGGCGTTGAAGATGAGTACTTCGCTGACGCGAATGGCGACATCGATCTTCCCGAGAGTGAAGTGCGCGCCGCTACCGAAGAAGGACTGGTCGACGGCGGTCTGGCCCTCGGGGGACCGGGCGCGTTGCTCGCCGCGCTGGGTCGCGCCCGCACGGGTCGCATGGGCGACATCATTGCCACCATTCAAGGTGAGCAGGACCAAATCATTCGCAGCCCGCTTGCGGGCGTGTTGCTCGTCCAAGGCGGACCGGGCACCGGTAAGACGGCGGTCGCGCTGCACCGTGCGGCCTATCTGCTCTTCACGCATCGCGCGACCCTCGAACGTCAGGGCGTCTTGGTCGTGGGACCAAACCCGCTGTTTTTGAACTACATCGAAAATGTGTTGCCGTCCCTCGGCGAGTCGGGAGTCACTCTGTCGACGATCGCGGGACTCGTCACCAACGTGGAAGTGCGCGCGGTCGAGAGCGAAGAGGTCGACCAACTGAAGGGCGACGCGCGCATGGCCCGGGTGCTGGCTCGCGCACTACGCACCCGCGAGCGGGCGCTCCGCCACGACGTGGAGATTCCCGTCGGGCGAGCGATTATTACGTTGAAGGCGAAGTACACCGAAGAGGCCGTGGAGCGCGCGCGTCGTCGACCGGGCAACCACAACCAGCGTCGTTCCGCCGTCGGGCGCGAACTCGCGTCTCGATTGGCGAGTGAGTACCACGCGCGGTTCTCCCACGACAACTCCGATGAGACGAACGGGGTAGGTGAGTTGGCGGACGCCATTCGCGCCACGCCCCAGTTCAAAGAATCGCTGCAACGCGTCTGGCCGCGCATCACGGGACAGGAACTGTTGCACGACCTGCTCGGCGCTCCCGCGCTGCTACGCGCCGCGGGAAAGGGTGTGCTGAGCGATCTGGAGATCGAACTGCTCTATCGCCCCAGGTTCACCTCGGCCGAGGAGATCGCCTGGACGAAAGCCGATGCGGCCTTGATTGACGAGGCTCGGGTGCTCGTAGGACCGCGCAAGCGACCTCGCCCCATGCCCAAGCCCGGAGAGAACGTGCTCGCGGGCGTCGATCTTGACGCGTACGCCGGCAATCACCGAGCGGCCGCCCTTCGTGAGGCACAGCGCCTTGCCGTGGCGCAGTCCCAAGAGCTTGATGAGGCGGAGTTTGTCACCTACGGCCACATTGTGGTGGACGAAGCTCAGGACCTGTCGCCCATGGAATTGCGCGTCTTGAAGCGTCGCGATCTCACCGGATCGATGACCATCGTGGGTGACATGGGTCAAGCCACGACGGCCTCGTCCTCAGCCTCGTGGGACGCGCTGCTCGCGGTGCTCGCTCCTCGTCGCGCACCGTCGCGCGTGGACCTCACGGTCAGCTACCGCACGCCCGAAGAGGTCCTTAACTTTGCCGCCGCGACTCTCATGGCCGCGGCCCCTGATCTCGAGCCGCCGCGGCCCGTGCGCCGCGCCGGGGCGGTGCCCCTCGTCGTACGGGTCACCGACGCCGAGTTCCCTTCGGCCCTCGTCGATCTGACTCGCAGCGAAATTGAAGCGGTCGCTCCCGGTCGTATCGCGGTCATCGTAACGGGACGGCGCGTCGATGAGATCGTCACGGCGTTGCGCAACGGCGGTCTCGAAGCGGTGGATCCGAGTGACCAAGAGTCGAAGGGTCTTGCGGCCGACCTCGTGGTGTTGGCGGCCGAGGGGGCCAATGGTCTGGAATTTGATGCGGTCATCGTCGTCGAACCTGGTCAGATTGCGAATCGTGGCGCGAACGATGAGGCGACCTATACGCCTCGGGGACTGCGCACGCTTTACGTGGCGTTAACACGTCCGACGAGGCGACTTGCCGTCATCGCGAGTAAGGAACTTCCTCCCACACTTGGCTGAGAGCGATTCGATTGAATCGACAAAGTGGGGTCGCGATTTCTACTAGAAATGTAGGCGTGAGTCAGGCAGTTTCCCCCAATAGCCTGGCGAAGCAAGAGAAGATCGTCCACGATCGACCGCCAATGCTGGCCATTGGCGTGATGATTTGGCTCGGTTCAGAGCTGATGTTCTTCTCGGGACTCTTCGCCGCCTTGTTTACCATCCGAGCCCACCTGGCCTCGTGGCCTCCCAAGGGCACGCACCTTGACGTGTTGCAGTCGGGCATCTTCACCATCATCCTCATCGCGTCGTCATTCACCATGCAACGCGCGGTGTGGCTCATCGAGCACCGACGTCGCGGCGCGGCACGCAACTGGGTGATCGCGACCATCATCATGGGCGCCCTCTTCGTCTCCAACCAGGCCTATGAGTGGACGCACTTGACGACGCGCTGGTACACGAACTCCTACGGCTCGGTGTTCTTCATCACGACCGGTCTGCACGGTCTGCACGTGTTCCTCGGGCTCGTGGCGATGTCCTTTCTTCTCTTTCGTATGCGCGGTCGTGAGGGTGACCCCGGTGAACTGGCGACCTTCCAAGGCGTGAGTTACTACTGGCACTTCGTCGACGTCGTCTGGATCGGGCTGTACTCGGCCCTCTTCTTGTTGAAGTAGGTGAGGGCGTGACGAGTACATTCCTGAGGCGCACGGTCCTCCTTGGTGCCATCGGCCTTTTCGCGGCTGGCCCCGTCGTACTCTTTATGGGATCGGCGGGCGCGAGCAACAGCAAGACCCCACTTCAGACGACCCGTAAGAACGCCGGCACACCGAACTCCAGCAACGTGGTGAAAAACGGCAAAGGCGTCGTGGTCAAGTACGGCGACAAGTACATCACATACGTGACCCCACCCAGCAGCCTCGACAAGTTGGGCGAAGCGCTTTTCATGGAGAACTGCGCCTCGTGTCATGGCACGCAGGCCAACGGGGTACCGGCCTCGGCTGTAGGGGCCTATCCCGACCTGGTGGGCCTCGGACCAGCGACCATCGACTTCTGGATCGACTCGGGCCGCATGCCCGACAAGGACACGGCCGCCGTGGAAGCACCACGACGTCAGCCCGCGTTGACGCCCAGCCAGGCCGAGGCCATTGCCGCCTGGGTCGACTCGCTCTCGCCGAGCTACCCGGGCATTCCCACCCCCAACTTGAACAAGGCGAGCGAGTCCGAGGGTGCCGCGCTCTTCGCCCTTAACTGCGCCGCCTGTCACACCATCGAAGGCGACGGCGACGCACTGGCCTTCAGCACCTTCGCGCCGTCGCTACGTCACATCCCGGCCTTCCAGGTGGTCGAGGCCATTCGCACCGGCCCGGGCAACATGCCGCGCTTCACGGGAAACCTGAGCGACAAGCAAGTGGACGACATCGTGAAGTACGTCACCACCGAGATCCAGCACCCCGAGAACCCCGGTGGCTTTGGTCTCGGCGGCCTCGGTCCCGTTGCTGAAGGCTTCATCGCCCTGCTGGTGGGAGTGGGATTCTTGATGTTGATCTGTTATTGGATTGGAGATCGCTCGTGAGCGACGAGACGCCCGAGCTGCCACAGGGTCCGTTCGCCCGCTGGAAGATGAGAAGTCGGAAGAAAGTTGCGGACTCCGTCGCTAAGCGCATCGTCGACAATCCTCGTCTCGCGATCGAAGTTCAAGCTCTGGCCGAAGAGCTCGACGAGCGTCGCGTGGAGGAAGCCCGCGATCTAGCTGACCACAGCACCCCGGTCGCCATTTCGGGACTGCGGGCCGATGATCCTCACCTGCAGCCCTTAGCCAAGAACCCCGACACCGTAGAGGGCGTCATCGCCACACTGTTCGTCCTGGGACTCCTCCTCATGGCGGGCTTTGGCGCGGCGTACGTGCTGAATGCGAAACCGTGGATCCTCGGCGCGACGATGGGCTTTGGCCTGTTCCTGTTCGGTGTTGGGCTCGTGGCGTGGGGCAAGTACCTCATGCCTCGCGGTCCTTTCGTCGAGGAACGTCACGATCTCGCGAGCTCTCGGCCCGAGCGCGACGCCTTTGCGGCCGCCATTGTGGAACGCGGCGGAGGTCTCGTCAAGCGTCGCAAGGTTCTCGGCGGAATTCTGGGCGGGGGACTTGGGATCTTTGGCATCGTGGCGATGTTTCCTCTGCTGCGTAGCCTCGGCCCACTTCCGAAGGGCACTCTCTTTCACACCGATTGGCGCAAGGGTTCCTACGCCGTTGACTCGACGGGACGTCGCGTCTCGGTGGGGGACCTCGCCATCGGCGGCCTGGTGACGGTGTACCCAGAAGGCACGCAAAACACCGACCGTGGTCAGGCGGTCGATCAGACGGTAATAATTCGCATCTCGAATGAAAACTTCGTCACCCAAAAAGGACGTGAGACCTGGGGGCCGAAGGGATACGTCGCGTACTCCAAGCTCTGTACTCACCTCGGGTGTCCGGTCGGACTGTACGAACAGCAGCTTCAGCTCTTGGTCTGTCCCTGTCACCAGTCAATGTTCAACGTCACGAATGGGGCCATCCCGCAGTTCGGCCCCGCTCCGAGGCCGTTGCCTCAGTTGCCCCTCTACATTGACGCCAGCGGTTACCTTCGCGCGCAAAACGACTACGACCAGCCCGTCGGGCCCGGATTCTGGGAGCGCACGACCACATGAGTGACGCCACGATACCCACCAACCCTCGCGCACGGAAGCGAGCCGAAGGCCCCTACGGCAAGATTGGTAAGGCCCTTGACGAACTCGACGATCGCTTAGGCGTCGCCCGGGGCGGGCGCACCTTCATGGACAAGATCTTCCCGGATCATTGGTCCTTCATGCTCGGCGAAATTGCCCTGTACTCCTTCGTCATACTGCTCGTCACGGGCGTCTTTCTCACCTTCTACTTTGTGCCGAGTTCGTCGGTTGTTATTTATCACGGTCCGTATCTGCCACTGGATGGTCAGCACGTCACAGAGGCCTTCGAGTCGACCGTGAACATCTCGTTCAAAGTTCGCGGCGGACTTCTGATGCGTCAGATGCACCACTGGGCGTGTGACATCTTCGTGGGCTCGCTCGTCGTGCACATGGCGCGCGTCTTCTTCACCGGAGCGTTCCGTAAGCCTCGCGAACTCAACTGGACCATCGGGCTCACGTTGTTGATTCTCACCATTGCCAACGGGTTCCTCGGATACTCCTTGCCCGACGACCTCGTCTCGGGCACCGGCATTCGCATCGCGTACTCGATCCTCCTGTCGGTGCCATTCGTCGGGAGCTACCTAGCCTTCTGGGTCTTTGGCGGCAACTTCCCGGGTTCGGCCACCATCCCGCGCTTTTTCATCCTGCACGTCTTGATCGTGCCACTGATCATTCTGGGACTAGTCGGAGCACACCTCTTCTTGCTGGTGCGCCAGAAGCACACGCAGTTCCCCGGCCCGGGCAAGACGGAAAAGAACGTGGTGGGAACGCCAATGTTCCCGGTCTTCATGGCGAAGACGACCGGTTTTCTCTTCGTGGTGGGGGGCTTGACGGCGCTTCTCGCGGCTTTCTTCCAGATCAACCCGATCTGGCAGTTCGGTCAGTATCAAGCGTCGCGTATCTCTTATGCCGTTCAGCCGGACTTCTACATGGGCTTCTTAGACGGGGCGTTACGTATCTTTCCCTCGTGGGAGTTCACGGCCTGGGGTCATACGTGGCCTCTCGAGGTCTTCATACCGGCCGTGCTCTTCCCCGGGATCCTCTTCAACCTGGCCTACGCCTGGCCGCTGCTCGAGCGAAAGTTCACCGGCGATAACGAGCTACACAACCTGCTCGATCGACCGCGCGACAGACCCAAGCGCACCGCCGCGGGCGCCGCGGTCCTGGCCCTGATTGCGATGCTCCAGATCGCCAGCGCCACCGACGTCATCGCCAACTTCTTCCATCTCTCGCTCAACAATGTGCTCTGGGCGATGCGCGTGCTGGTCATTATCACGCCGCTCATCGCCTACCCCTTGACGTACAAGATCTGTCTCGAACTCCAGGGGATCAAACGCGGCGGGAAGCGCAAGACTCCGAACGTCGTCACTCGATCGGTGGAGGGCGAGTACATCGCGACACCCACGCCGACCTACAGCGAAGACGCGGATCACGAACTCCACGCGACGCCGGTACCGACGTTCATCGAAGACGAGTCGCCGTCACCCGCCGAAAGCGGCGTAAGGACGGTCGAACGCTAGAGCGCCGAGTCGTGGGCGGGGGACCTCCTCGCCGACGCGTGGTCGTTGCCTACTATGGCAGGGTGAGCGCCGTGAGTGATTCGAAGTGGCGTTCGGCGTCGTCATTGATCTTTGATCGCCCGATTAACGCCCGTCGCAACGTGGCGATGCTGGGCGTCTCCACCTACAAAACTTCCGTCTCGCCGCGCTCGGCAATCAGTACGCCCGCCGCGATTCGCGCCGCCCTGGAGCACTACTCGACCTGGTCCTGGTCGAGCCGGGTGGACTTAGGAGAGTACGTAGCCATCGTCGATCACGGTGACGTCGCGGACCCAGACGGGGACGGTGGTCACGAGCGTGTCGCAGAAGCGCTGGCCGCGATCGAGCAGCCCGTCACCATGATTCTCGGCGGTGACAATGCCGCCACCTGGCACGCAATGAGCGCCCTCATGAAAGACCGGACCGACGAGTTCGGACTGATCACCCTCGATGCGCATCTCGACATGCGCGACGGTCGCTCCAACGGCTCACCGGTTCGCCAACTACTCGAAGAAGGTCTCGATGGCCGTCACGTCGTCCAGGTCGGGCTGGGTGACTACACCAACTCTCCGGCCTATGCCCGCGACTCGTACTCGGCCGGAGTGCGCATCATCGATCGTGATGCCTTTAACCGTGAAGACGCGGCCGTCATTGCTCGGCGCGCGCTGGACGTGGCGCGTCAGGGGGGGCGAAAGGTCTACGTGGACATAGACCTGGACGTGGCCGATCGTTCGGTGGTGCCCGGGTGCCCGGCGGCCGCGCCGGGGGGACTGCGGGCTGATGAGATTCGACGCTTCGTGCGGGCACTCGCCACTTCCAAGGACGTGCTGGCCATTGACTTCACCGAAGTCGACGTCGAGCGAGACAGTCCAGACGGACGCACCGTGCGCTTGGCCGCGCTGTTAGTACTTGAGACGCTCGCGGGTGTACAAAGGAGATCGTTGTGACGATCGTTGTTGGACTAGAACCTCTCACCCGAGATCAGCTCGTCGCGGTCGCGCGACGATTCGAACAGTTGTCGTTGAGCCCCGAGGTGTTGGAGCGTTTGACCCGCCAGCGCGACGCCATCGACGCGCTCGTCGACGGTGGCGAGCCGATCTATGGACTTTCGACCGGATTCGGTTCACTCGCCACCACGTCCATCTCGCCCGAACGCCGTCGTGACCTTCAGCGTTCTCTGATCCGTTCCCACGCCGCGGGCGTGGGTCCCGAAGTCGAGGCGGAGGTTGTTCGCGCGATGATGGTCTCGCGCCTGACCAATCTGTGCAGTGGCGTCTCGGGCGTGCGCCCGGTGACGGCTCAGTCCTACGCGGCCTTGATCAATGCCAACATCACGCCTATCGTGCACGAGTTCGGCTCGCTCGGTTGTTCCGGTGATCTCGCGCCGCTTGCTCACGTGGCGCTCGCCCTGATGGGCGAGGGCGATGTGCGTGACGCTGGAGGCGCGCGACGACGCGCCATCGATGCGCTCAGCGACGCGGGCCTCGTGCCCGTGGAACTTGCGGAGAAAGAGGGCCTCGCCCTCATCAACGGCACTGATGGCATGTTGGGCATGCTCATCCTTGCCCTCGATGACACTCTGGCGCTTCTCCAACAGATGGACCTCGCCGCATCACTGTCGATTCAGGCGCTGCGCGGCACCGACCAGGTCTTCGCCGCAGAGATTCACCAACTGCGTCCTCACCCCGGACAGCTCGCCAGCGCGGAGAATCTCGCGAACCTTTTGGCCGACTCGCCGATCGTCTCCTCGCACAGCGAGGATCTCACGCAGGTACAAGACGCGTACTCGCTGCGCTGTGCTCCCCAAGTCCACGGGGCGGCCCGCGACACTCTTTCCCACGCCTCGCGCGTGGCCGACATTGAACTCTGGGCTTCCATCGACAACCCCTCGGTTCTCTCTGACGGCACGCTCGCGAGCAACGGCAACTTCCACGGCGCGCCGGTGGGGTACGTGCTCGACTTCTTGGCGATCGCCCTGGCCGACGTGGCGTCCATGTGCGAGCGCCGCACCGACCGGTTGCTCGATGTGAATCGCAGTTACGGATTGCCGCCCTTTTTGGCCGACGACGCCGGGGTCGACTCGGGACTCATGATTGCCCAGTACGCCCAGGCCGGCCTCGTGACCGAGATGAAGCGCCTGGCCTCGCCCGCCAGCGTGGACTCCATTCCCTCCTCTGGCATGCAAGAGGACCACGTCTCCATGGGCTGGCACGCGGGGAGGAAACTGCGCAAGTCGCTCGACGCGTTCCGTGACGTGCTCGCTATCGAACTCGTGGCCAGCGCCCGCGCCCTGGCTCTGCGAGCGCCGCTGGCGCCATCTCCCGTCACGGCCGCGGTCGCCGATCGGTTGAATGCCCTCACCGGCGGTCCGGGACACGACCGATGGCTCTCTCCCGAAATAGCCGCCGTCAGCGATCTCGTGGCGTCGCGCGAACTGCTCGATCTAGCGTCACGCTATCTAACGCTTCACTAAGGAGAAGTCATGGAAGGCGCTCGTCCCGTTCGCGCGAAGCGCGGCACCGAGCTCGACGCTCTGGGGTGGCCCCAGGAGGCGGCGTTGCGCATGCTCTCGAACAACTTGGACCCTGAGGTGGCCGAACGCCCCGACGACCTCGTGGTGTACGGCGGCACCGGCAAGGCCGCGCGCGACTGGCGCAGTTTCGACGCGCTCGTGCGCACTCTCACCACGCTGAAAGCTGACGAGACGATGCTCGTGCAATCGGGCCGACCGGTGGGCGTCCTGCAAACGCACGAGTGGGCCCCTCGGGTACTGATTGCCAACTCCAACCTGGTGCCGGACTGGGCGACGTGGCCAGAGTTTCGACGCCTCGAAGCGCTCGGGCTCACGATGTACGGCCAGATGACGGCGGGTTCGTGGATCTATATCGGAACCCAGGGAATCTTGCAAGGGACCTATGAGACGTTCGCCGCCGTGGCGACGAAACGTTTTGGTGGCACCCTCGCGGGTACTCTCACGCTCACCAGTGGCGCGGGCGGCATGGGTGGGGCGCAACCGCTCGCCGTGACCATGAACGACGGGGTGTGTCTGTGCCTCGATGTGGACCCGACGCGATTGCAGCGCCGCGTGGATCAGCGTTACCTCGATGAGTGGACGCGAGATCTCGATGAGGCTCTTCGGCGAGTGCTGGCGGCGAAGAAGGCTCGCGTCGCCCTGAGCGTGGGACTTCTTGGTAACGCCGCGACGATACTTCCCGAGCTCTTGCGCCGTGGCGTTGAAATAGACATCGTGACCGATCAGACCTCGGCGCATGATCCGCTCAGCTACTTGCCCGACGATATTGACCTCAACGACTGGCACGACTACGCGGAGAAGAAGCCCGAGGAGTTCACCGATCGCGCGAGGGCCTCGATGGTGCGTCACGTCGAAGCGATGGTGGGCTTTATGGACGAGGGGGCGGAAGTCTTCGACTACGGGAACTCACTACGCGGTGAGGCGCAGCTCGGTGGATACGCGCGAGCCTTCGACTACCCCGGCTTTGTCCCGGCCTATATCCGCCCGCTCTTTTGCGAAGGCAAAGGACCCTTCCGTTGGGCCGCGCTGTCGGGTGATCCAGGTGACATCGCCGCGACCGATCAGGCCGTCCTCGACCTCTTTCCCGACAACGATCTTCTTCGCCGCTGGATCACGAAGGCCCAGGACCGAGTGGCCTTTCAGGGTCTGCCCGCGCGCATCTGCTGGCTCGGGTACGAAGAGCGCGACAAGGCGGGCGTGGCCTTTAACGACCTCGTGGCCTCTGGCGCAGTGAAAGCCCCTCTGGTTATTGGTCGCGATCACCTCGACAGCGGATCGGTGGCCTCGCCCTATCGCGAAACGGAGTCCATGCTGGACGGATCAGACGCTATTGCCGACTGGCCGCTGCTCAACGCGCTCGTCAATACGGCTTCTGGCGCGACCTGGGTCTCCATTCACCACGGCGGAGGGGTTGGCATCGGTCGCTCCATCCACGCGGGACAGGTCTGTGTCGCTGACGGCACCGCCCTCGCGGGCGAGAAGTTACGTCGCGTGTTGACGAACGACCCGGCGATGGGCGTGCTTCGTCATGTCGACGCCGGCTACGACATCGCCGAAGAAAAAGCCGAGGAGACGGGACTGCGCGTGCCGATGCGCGAAGGGACGTGACCACTCGGGTCGTCTGCAACGTTGGCGAACTGACCACGAACGACCCGACCCTCGGTGATGGGACCAGTCTCGGGCGACTCCACGACGCGGCCTTCGTGGTGGATGACGATCAAGTGCTCTGGGTCGGAGGCAACGGACAAGCGCCCGACGCGGACGAGATGCTCGACGCGGGGGGAGCCGCCGTCATCCCCGGTTTCGTCGACTCTCATACCCACCTCGTCTTCGCGGGCGAGCGTAGTGACGAGTTCGAAGCCCGTATGGCGGGGCAGCGCTACGACGGAGGCGGCATCGCTCGCACGGTGGCGACGACACGCGCGGCGTCTGACGAACAGTTGCGCGAGGGCGCGCGTGAGCGCGTGAATGAGCTGCGACGTGGCGGCGTCACGACGGTAGAGATCAAGTCGGGTTACGAACTCACGACGGACGGAGAAGTGCGCTCTCTCTCAGTGGCCGGCGTGTTCACGCACGAGCGCACCTGGCTCGGCGCGCACGTCGTGCCGCGCGAGTTCGTCGATGATCGCGACGGCTACCTCACGTTGCTGACCACGACCATGCTCGACGCGTGCGCGCCGCACGCCAAGTGGGCCGACGTGTTTTGCGATCGCGGCGCATTCAGTGTCGATGAGGCGCGCACGATTCTCGAGATCGCTCGCACCAAGGGCCTCGCGCCACGCTTGCACGCCAATCAGTTGGCCCACAGTGGAGCGATCGCTCTTGCGGTCGACCTTGATTGCGCCAGTGTCGATCACTGCACGTACCTCGACGACCGCGATATTGACCTCTTGTCCGCGTCGGCGACGGTGGCGACCTTGTTACCGGGAGCGGAGTTCTCCACGCGCTCGCCCTATCCGTCGGCGCGCAGGCTCTTAGACGCGGGAGCCACGGTGGCGCTCGCCACCGACTGCAACCCGGGATCGTCCTACGTGACGAGCATGGCCTTCATCATGGCCCTCGCGGTGCGCGAGATGGCCATGACCGTTGACGAAGCGTTATGGTCGGCGACCAAAGGCGGCGCACTAGCGCTGCGTCGAGGTGACGTCGGGCATCTCGGGGTGGGCGCGTGCGCCAACTTCGCCGTTCTGGACGCGCCGCGGGCCGCGCACCTGGCCTATCGTCCGGGCGCGCAACTAGTGGCGTCAACGCACTGCGCGACGTGACGTTGGGCCAGAGTGGCGAACCTGGTCTCCCGATACGCTCGTTTGAATGTTCGAGATCACTAATGAGCGCTTCGAGGAGATCGCGGCAGAAGCGGTCGCGAGTCTGCCCAAAGAACTGTCGGTCGAGATCGACAACGTGGCCATCGTGGTGGAAGACGAGGCGCGAGGTCGCTCACTCTTTGGGCTGTACGAGGGCATTCCCCTCACCAAGCGGGGTGGACGCACTAGCTACGCCGGTGTCCTGCCCGACCGGATCACGCTGTACCAAACGACCATCTGTCGCTACTGCAACACAGAAGACGAGGTGAAGGCTCAGATCCGAAAGACCGTGATTCACGAGATCGCCCACCACTTTGGCATTAGCGATCCCCGGCTCGAAGAGCTGGGCTGGGCGTAGCGGTGACAACCAAGACTCGCCTGTATTTCAATGAGGACCGCCGCGACGCGATCCTGGCCCTTGATGCCATCGCCGAAGGTCGGGGATGGTGCAACGTGCTGCCCCGGGTGGCAGAAGACGTGCCCGACATCAAGGTCAACTTCATCGGTTGGACGAATCACGGCATCACCGAAGCGACGTTTGTCACGTCGCCACCGCGCAACGGCGCGCCGCAGACGTCGTCGCTCGGCATTTTGCACGGGCACGGTCGTCTGGGCAAGGACCGGATCAAAGAACTTCTAAACGGGGCCGCGTTCCCCATTAAACAGGACCACGCGCAACGGGGAATTTTGCTCATTGTGCCGCCCTCGACACTGTCCTTGGATGTTCTGGAGGTTATGTGCTCGCTGACCTCACAGCTGTGTGAGTACGAGTTGACGGGCGGCTGGCGCCTCGAGATGTACGCACGTGATAAGGCGACGTCTTAAAGAGAGATATCGCTTGGCGAGGTGCGGATGGCGCCCTCCGCCAAAACGTTGAGAGCGGTGATCCATTCGTCGGCATCGACGGCCAGGGCGTGCTCCCCTTCGAGTTCGATCTGGCCGAAGAAGAGCGCGTACCAGATACGCGCGAACGCAACGGCACTCATACCGTCAGCGAGCAGCCCCATCTCTTGGAGTGGGCGCACTCGCTCCACAATCATTGATGCAGTCTCCTTCTTCGCTTCGGCGATTCCCGCGGAGGCCGTCGGGTTATGGCGAGCGAAGGACATGCTCTCAATACGTTGAATACGTGCCTCGGTACGCAACGGAACTTGCGCCTCGGAGATGATCACGCGCATCGCTTGGCGCAGATCGTCGGTCGTCGACACGTCGCGAAACGGCCGCGTGAATGTCTCGGCGAGACCCAACAGCACTTGGCGAAATCGGTGCACGATCGCGCAGGCAATGAGGTCCTCTCGATCGTCGAAGTAGCTATAGAGAAGGGCCACCGAAACTTGGGCGTCCGAGGCCACGCGCTTGATGCGAAACTGAGTCATACCGTTGCGTTCAATTTCTCGAGACGCCGCCTCAAGAATCATGTCGCGCGTCATACGCTCAGGGTACTCCGGCGCTGAATCGGCGATCACGGCGCGGCGATGAGGTCGGAATCGTTGAGCGTCGCTGCCACGTGAGCCAGGAACCTCGCGGCTGTGGCCCCGTCAATGGCCCGGTGATCGAACGTCAGCGCGAGCAGTCCGACCGAGTGGATGGCGATGGACTCCTCGCCGGTGGCCGAGGTGACGATGACCGGCTTGCGGGAAATACCGTCGGTCGCGAGGATCGCGATTTGAGGTTGGTTGATCACGGCTCCCGTGAGCAGCGTGCCGAAAGGTCCCGGGTTGGTGATGGTGAAGGTGCCACCCGACATGTCGTCGATCGTCAACTTCTTGGTTCGGGCGCCGTGGGCGAGCTCGCGAATCCTTCGAGCGATCGAGAACACGTCGTGCTGATCGGCGTCGCGGATCACGGGAACCACCAGTCCGTCCCCATCGAGGTCGACAGCGATGCCGAGGTTGAGATGGCGATGCACGATGAGCTCGTCGTCACCCACCGACGCGTTGATTCGAGGGAAGGCTCGTAGAGCCGCGAGCACGGCAACCGCGATGAAGGGGAGATAGGTGAGAGTGAAACCTTCGCGTTCCGAGAAGGTCGCCCCATATCGACGTCGCTGCATCTCGACTCGTTCGAAGTCGACCTCCTTCACCATCAACGTGTGGGCCGAGGTGGCTTTGGAGCGAATCATGTGTTCGGCGGTGAGACGTCGCGCCTTGGTGAAAGGTATGACCTCGTCATCGACGTCATTTGACGCAGTCGCGGCGCCTGCGATAGCCGTCTCGACATCGTGACGCGTCAGGCGACCTTCTGTACCGGTGCCTCGAATGGAGTCGGCGTCGAGATGATTCTCATCGAGGAGCCGCCGCAACACCGGCGACAGTGACGTCGCTGCCGCGACCTGCGTACTTGATGCGACGAATGCGAGAACGTCGTCACGCGTGAGACGACCTCCAGGACCGGTAGCGGGCACGTTTTCCGGCGCCAACTTATGCTCATCGAGCAGGCGACGTACCGCAGGAGACAACTTGTTCACACCCGAGCTGGAGTCACGAAGCACCCGTGACGTTGAGGTCAGGGCATCAACGATGGCCCCAGGTGCTGAGGACACGGAGTCAGTGCGAATGTCCGAGACGCCCGATGGAGTGGCGCCACTCGCTTCAATGGTTGCGAGCGTGGTTCCTACGTCGACGGTCACTCCCTCGTCGACCAATATCGCGGTAAGTACTCCGGTAACGGGCGCGGGTATCTCGGTATCGACTTTGTCGGTAGAGACCTCAAAGAGGGCTTCGCCTTTGACGACGTTGTCTCCGACTTGTTTGAACCACTTCGTCACGGTGCCGTCGGCCACCGTTTCGCCAAGCTGGGGCATCGACACATTCGTCACGATCTAGAGCCCAATCGCCGGTACTGCGGTCATCTTTGGGCCACGTTGAGCTTCTCGGCCATCCAGTCGGCGCTCAGGGGCCGGTGATGATTGATGACGTTCGCACATCCGTGGTTGCCATCTTCCAAGAGTACGAACTTCGTCTCGCCGCGTGCCTCGTTTACCAGTCGTTCTCCGTCTTGCCAGGGAAACAGGCGGTCGCGCTTACCCATGATGACCATGAGTGGCTGCGTGATCTTCTCCGCGTGTCCCTCGAGCGTCATGTCCCAGGCGCGCTTTTCGGCCTCTTCTGGCGAGGACGAGTACGAGCGAACTTCGAAGGCGTGGCGAGTCAGGGGATTCAGATCCTTCCACGTGGCGCCCAAGTTGTACGGACCGGCTAACGCGACCGTCCCTTTAATAGGGAGTCCCGAACTGGCCAGGCGAGCAGCGTAGAACCCGCCGAGCGACACGCCCCAGACGCCGATCCGCTCTTTGTCAACTTCGGGCAATGACTGCATGTACGAAAGGACGACCTCACCGACGGTCTCCCACTCGGGTCGGATCGGAAGTGTCCACTCGGCTTCGCCCTGGCCCGGGCCGTCGAGCGCAAAGGTCGCCATTCCACGATCGTGAAAGGCTCTCTCGACGTCGCGAAATTCCTCCTTGGTCGAGTCAAGACCCGGTATTAAAAGCACCGTCGGATGAGGTCCGTTCGCGTGAGGTTGGCGGAACAGTCCCACCAGCTGAGAGTCCTCGAAGTCAATAGTGTGCCGACTTCCCGGCGGCGTGAACAACGGTGTCGCGCGCGACAACGCGTCTACGGCACGCGAGTGAGCGGCGCGAGCCTGATCTTGATCGTGGACGAACATGAACTTGCCGAAGTGGTAATAGGTTGCGGCGCGCGAATAGAACTCACTGGCGCTTCGAGTGCGCCCCTCGTGAAGAGATTCACCACCGAGGGCCATGTACACATCTGCGCCCTCGCACCACGCCTTGCACCAGTCGTCCCAGCGCTCGAGCGGACGGGTGATGCGCGCATAATCGCTCGCATCAACGCCATTTGCAGTAAAGCGTGGCTCCCAGTTGGCGACGGCGGTTTCCAAAAGTACGTCAGTCATTGCTGCCCCCCAGGACTTCGCATTCTTTGCTGATGGTAATGGACTCGTCACCCTGGTGAACAGGAGAAGTGTCTTGAAATCTTTTCATGGTGGAGAGGCCGTTCTGCCTTGTTTGCGTTGATCTTTCGTCGTTATGGTTACGACGTCGCTCATCGGGCGATCGACAGTGGGACAACGGTAGTTGGGGACGTCCCACAGTCGCGTTAATGCACGGGGGGAATTATGAATAGAAGGAAGGAATTATTTCGCGCGCTCGGAGTGACTTCGGTTGCCCTGGCGACCATGTTCACTCTCGCAACGTCGGGCGGAGCATCTTCAAGCGGAACGATTGCCAAGGGACAACCGGTCCTCATCGGCGCGTCGCTCTCATTATCGGGTGACTTTTCCGCGGACGGAATAGCGTTCCAGCAAGGCTACGAGTTGTGGGCAGCCGATCAGAACGCCAAAGGCGGACTGCTCGGACACCAAATCAAACTAAAGATCGTCTCGGACGCGTCCAGTCCGACTCAAGTTGTAACGAACTATCAGGCATTGATCTCCAGTGATCACGTCAACCTCACCTTTGGACCGTTTTCGTCGCTCTTGACCCTGCCCGCCGCCAAGGCCGTCAGTCGATATGGCTACGCCATGGTCGAGGGCGCAGGCGGTGCGCCGTCGGTGTTCCAGGCGGGACTCACGAACGTCTTTGACTCGGCGCTACCGGTCGCTAGCGGTCTCGTACCGTTTGCACAGTGGATCGCGTCACTGCCGAAGAGTCAGCGTCCAACGACCATTGCCTACGTCACGTCAACGGACCCATTCACCGAACCACAGATTCCCGTAGCGGAAAAGATCATCAAAGCCGCGGGCGTAAAGACGGTGTACTACAAGACGTTCCCGGCCGAAGCCACTGACTACACGCCCATCGCCGACGCGGTAGCAGCCACTAATGCGCAGGTCGTGATCCTGGGCTCAGTAGACGTACCCACTGTCTCCGCGTTCATGCAGGCGTTCGAACAGGCTCACTTCAACCCGAAGGCCTTCATCGCGACGGCCGGTCCCGACCAGGGGGCGGCATTCACGAAGGCCGTCGGGCTCACCAACGCGAACGGCATGATGGTGCCGAACGCTTGGTTCGGCGGATCGAAGAATGCCCAGAGCGAGAAGATGGTGGCCGAGTACATCAAGAAGTACGGCGGGACGGCGGCGGATGTCAACGCTGACGTGGCCGAGGCGTACTCGGTGGGTCAGGTCATCACGGCGGCCGTCAAGGCGACCGGTGGATTCGATAACACGAAGATCATCAGTTACTTGCACTCGGGTGTCACCATCCAGAGCGTGCTCGGTCCCGTGAAGTTCAACAGTCTCGGCGAGAACATCAAGCCCACGGCCTTCACCTTCCAGTGGCAGGGGGCGAACTTCGTCGAAGTGAACCCGGTCACCGACCCGGGCGCGACCAAGATTCTCTACCCGAAGCCGGCCTGGAAGAACTAGAACATTGAACGGCACCGCGCTTATTCACTCAATCATTGATGGAGTCTTGACCGGTTCGGTCTACGCCCTCATGGCGACCGGCCTCACCTTGATCTTTGGGGTCATGAACATCATCAATGTGGCCCAAGGCATCTTCGTGATCCTGGGTGCCTACTTGAGTTACGCACTCTCGGTGCACTTCGGTATTGACCTGTTTTTAGGACTCGCCATCACGATCCCCACGCTGTTTCTTGTGGGGATCGTGGTGGAGCGAGTCTTCTTGGCTCGCATCAAAGGTCCCGAGAAAGTGGTGATGTCGATTCTCGTGACCTACGCCATCTCCCTCGTGATTGAAGGCGCCCTCAACATGATCTTTTCGGTGAACTACGTCGAGCTCCAGGCGTGGTACGTAAATCGATCGGTGAAGGTCTTCGGTTTCTATCTGCCCTTCATCTATTTGCTCGGCTTCGCGCTCGCGGTCGTGCTACTCGGTGCGCTGTATTTCATGCTGTATCGAACTCGCTTTGGCGCGAGCGTGCGCGCGTCATTGGCCGACCAAACGGCCGCCGCGCTCGTGGGCATCAACGTCAAGAACGTGTCCACAATCTGCTTCGGCATCGGCATCGCCGTGACGGCGGCCGGTGGCATGATCTATGGCGCGACAAACGCCTTTAACGCGAGCTCCAGCTACGACTTGATCTCGCGGTTACTGGTGATCATCGTTCTCGGTGGCATGGGAAGTATTGGCGGGGCGCTCGCGGCGGGCGTCTTCATGATTACGGTTCAAGACGTCGTTTCGGTGGCCTGGGGACCCGTGTGGTCGAGCCTGACGTTCTTTGTGATCTTGGTCATCGTTCTGTCGGTTCGCCCCCAGGGCATCTTTGGCAAGCAACAGGCGAGGCTCGCTTGAGGACTCGGATCAAGCACGGCTGGTGGCTCCTGGCGCTCGCGGCATTCATTGTCTATCCCTTGATCGTGACGAATCCCACCTGGACGACGATCGCAATATTTACCCTGATCTTCATGGCGTGCGCGACGTCGTGGAACATGTTCTCGGGCTACTCCGGCTACGTCAATTTGGGATCCGCGGTGTTCTACGGATCGGGCGCCTACACCATGGCGCTCTTTGCCAATCACTTGCATATGGCGGGCAACGGCGATCTGTTCTGGCTGGTTCCCCTGGGTGGTGTGGTGGCCTCCATTATCGCCATACCGGTCGGACTCATCGCGCTTCGCGTTCGACGACACACGTTCGTGGTCATCACGATCGCCATCTTCTTCGTCTTTCAACTGTCCGCGATCAACTTTTCGTTCACTGGCGGCACGTCGGGCCTGCAACTGCCGTTCATTCCGTGGTTCATCACGAACTACAACACCCCCTTCTACTACGTGGCGCTCGGAATCGTCCTCTTTGCGGCGCTGCTCTCCGCGGCGGTGCGGCGTTCGCGCTTTGGACTTCAGTTACTCGCGATCCGCGATGACGAAGATCGTGCGGCCGGTCTTGGCGTGAAGGTCTTCGCCGTCAAACTCACCGGATTCACCTTGTCGGCTTTCGCGGTCGGCATGGCTGGTGCTCTCTATGCGATGTTCATCGGACAGATCTATCCGCAGTTCGTTTTTGACCCGGTCTTTGACATCTCCATTGCCTTGATGGCCATAATCGGCGGACTCGGCACGTTCGTGGGTCCGTTGCTGGGCGCACTGGTCTTGGAAACACTTCAGCAGTACGTGACGCTGTCGTACTCCAATGGGTCGCTCTACTTGATCATTTATGGCGCCGTCTTCCTTGTGGTCGTTCTCTTCATGCCCCAGGGCGTCGTCATCGCTCTTCGTGACGCCTGGTTGCTGCGTAAGGCCCGGCGAGAGGGACAAGTCACGGTGGGTGCGGCCGTAAGTCCAAGGACGACGTCGTGACCAATCTGCTCAAAGTGGAGGGCGTCACGAAATCCTTCGGCGGACTTCAGGCTCTTTCGGGGTGTTCACTCAGCGTCGAGAAGGGATCTATCACCGGTCTTATTGGACCGAACGGATCAGGTAAGACGACGCTCTTTAACGTAATTACCGGCTACGTGAAGCCCGACGCCGGCACCGTGACGTTTGAGGAACGCGACATCACGAGTGCAAGTCCGAGCCAGGTGTTCACCCTGGGGGTCGGGCGCACGTTTCAAATCACTCGAATCTTCCCGCGCATCACCGTGCTCGAAAATATGCTCGTCGCGTCCCAGCGCCAGGAGAGTTGGCTACGCGGGCTCACCCGTTCGAAGTCGTCGACCCAGGAAGTCGCGGTCGCCACGGAGTGGCTCGACTTCGTGGGCATCGCACGGCTGGCGTCGTTACAAGCGGGCGCACTGTCCTTCGGCCAGCGCAAGCTCTTGGAGTTGGCGTACGTGCTCGTCGCTAACCCTGACGTCATACTGCTCGACGAGCCCGCGGGCGGGGTGAACCTCACGCTCATCAACGAGATCGCGGAGAAGATCCGTTCGCTCAACAAGGATGGCAAGACCTTCTTGATCGTGGAGCACAACATGGAGTTCGTGATGGAGATATGTGACGCCGTCACGGTCATGCACCAAGGCGTGGACCTCGTCTCGGGCACGCCGGAAGAGGTTCGCAACAACCCCGACGTCCTGGACGCCTACCTCGGCGGCGGCGCCGACGACGATGACGTGGGGGTGGCCTCGTGACCAATTGGGCGCCCCTGCTGCGATTCGAAGGCGTGATCGCCGGCTACGGCGGTGGTGACGTTCTCAAGGGCGTCGACTATTCGATGGTCGAAGGAGGGGTGACCTGCATCGTGGGGCCGAACGGCTCGGGCAAGTCCACTCTCCTAAAGACGGTGAGCGGGTTGCTGCGACCTCGTCTTGGTCAGATCTTCTTCAAGGGAGAGCCGATCGTCGGGCGCAGTCCGCGCGATATTTTGCGGCTCGGAATTGTCCAGGTTCCCCAGCAGCACAGCCTCTTTCGAGAGATGACCGTGCACGAGAATGTCGAACTCGGTGCCTTTTTGGTGAAGGACCGTAGCGTCGTGGCGGAACGAATGGCCATGGTCCGAGAGATGTTTCCGATCGTTGGAGAACGAGCGAAGGATAAGGCTGGCAGCCTCTCGGGCGGTCAACAGCGCCTCGTCGAGTTCGCGCGATGTTTGATGCTGGAACCTGAGCTGGTGGTACTAGACGAACCGTCGATGGGACTCGACCCGAAGACTCTTCGGATCATGTTCGACACCGTCAAAATGATGAACAAAATGGGACGGAGTGTCTTGTTGGTCGAGCAGAACGCACGACAGGGACTGAAACTCAGTAGCCATGGCGTGGTCCTCGAAAACGGGCAGATACGACTGTCGGGGACCGGCGACGAGGTCTTGAACAACCCCGACATCGCGGCCCTCTACCTCGGGGGATCGGTACGGGCCAAGATGGCTGTATCGACGTCTGAGGTAAAGGAGAACACCTGATGGGTACCGTACGCGTGGGATGGATCGGCTGCGGCCGCATGGGCACGGCGATGGCCAAGCGACTCATTAGCTCCGACTACGACGTGGTGGTGACGAACCGCACGCGCGCGAAAGCTGAGTCGCTCGGCGAACTCGGGGCGAGCGTCGTAGACGCGCCCCGCGACCTCGGCGACTGCGACATTGTGTTCGTCATGGTCTCGGCCGACGCGCAACTCATGGACGTGGTGTCGGGCCCGAACGGCGTTCTCGCGAACGAGTCGTCCACGCCCTCGGTCATCGTTGACTGCTCAACGGTGTCAATGGAGACCTCCGCCAACGTGCGCGTGGCGTGCGAACTGCGCGGCGTCGACTTTCTCGCCGCCCCGGTGAGTGGAAATCCGAAGGTGGTGGCGTCGGGAAAACTGACCCTTGCCGTCTCGGGATCCAAAGACGCCTTCGATCAAGTCCGTCCGCTCTTTGAACTACTGGGTCACGGCGTCAGCTACGTGGGTGAGGGGGAGGGTTCGCGCCTCGTCAAAATCTGTCACAACGTCTTCCTCGGTGTCGTCACCCAGGCCCTGGCGGAGATCACGGTCCTCGCCGAGCGCGGGGGAGTCTCGCGCAGTGCCTTTCTCGAGTTCATCAATAGTTCGGTCATGGGTTCCACGTTCTCGCGCTACAAGACGCCGGCCTTCGTGAATCTCGACTTCACGCCGACGTTCACGCCCGTATTACTGCGCAAGGACTTCGAGCTCGGCATGGCCGAGGCGAAGACGATGAACGTGCCCATGCCGCTCGCCGCGCTCTGCACGCAGATTGTAATGAGCGCCATCGGCGCGGGATACGCCAACGAAGACTTCGCGGTGTTGCTACTCGAAGAAGCGAGAAACGCCGGGCTCGTGCTGGAGTCGGAGAACGTGGCTGTCGACGACGGACTCGGAGTGACGTCGTGAGAGACGGGTTCGGACCAATCATCAACACTCCCGGTCACGGGGGCGTTGACTTCGAGACGCGCGTCGATTTCGATCGACTGCGCGCGTACCGGCTCGCGCGGGCTCGCGAGGCCCTGGAGGGCAGTGAGTTCGGCGCCATCCTCCTCTTTGACTTCTACAACATCCGCTACGTCTCACAGACGTGGATCGGCGGAGCCCTCGGTGACAAGATGTCGCGCTACTGCCTCTTGACCCGTCACGGCGAACCGATGGTCTGGGACTTCGGCTCGGCCGCGCGCCACCACCGGCTCTTCGCCCCGTGGCTCGAACCGGAGAACTGTCGCGCGGGCATGCTCGGACTGCGCGGGGCTATTGCGCCGCGCGCCGGTCTCTTTGAGTCGGCGGTCAAGGAGATCGTGGGGATATTGAACGACGCGGGCGTGGCCGACCAACCCGTGGGCATGGACATCACGGAGTTGCCCTTTCTCTTCGAGATGCAAAAGGCGGGCGTCGACGTGCGCGACGCCCAGCAGCTCATGTTGGACGCGCGACAGATCAAGAACCCCGACGAGTTGATGCTGTTGAGCCAGGCGGCCGCGATGGTCGACGGGGTCTACCAGGACATTTTCGAGGCATTAAAGCCCGGGATTCGAGAAAACGAGATTGTCGCTCTCGCCAATAAGCGCCTCTACGAGATGGGCTCGGACCAAGTCGAGGCCATCAACGCCGTATCGGGCGAGCGGTGCAACCCCCACCCGCACAACTTCACCGACCGCATCATCCGCCCCGGCGAACAGTCTTTCTTCGACATCATTCACTCCTACAACGGGTACCGGACGTGCTACTACCGCACCATGTCGGTGGGCAGTTCCACGGCGCCCCAACGCGACGCCTACGCGAAGGCGCGCTCCTGGATGGATACGGCCATCGATCTCGTGCGCCCGGGCGTCGGGACCGACGAGATCGCCCTGGCGTGGCCGGCGGCGACCGAGTTCGGCTTCGCGAACGAGATGGACGCCTTCGGACTGCAGTTCGGCCACGGACTGGGCCTGGGGCTTCACGAACGTCCCGTGATCAGCCGACTGAATAGCGTGCGCGACCCCATAGAACTCCAAGTGGGCATGGTCTTCGCGCTCGAGACGTACTGTCCGGCGACGGACGGCACGTCGGCGGCCCGCATTGAAGAAGAGATTGTCGTGACCGAACAGGGACCCGCGATACTCACGCATTTCCCCGCGCAAGAACTCATGGTCGCGAACCGATATTAGGAGGATGAAATGGCCACCACGAAAGTAGCTCCCACGCAGAGCGACGTCGCCCAGAAGATCGCCATGTACAAGAGCCAGTTCGCGCTTCGCCAGTTTGAGACGCGCGCCTACGACCTCTTTTTGGAGAACTACGTGAAGGGAACGAGTCACCTCTCGATTGGCCAAGAGGCCATCGCGGCTGGTGTCGCCGCCGCCATGCGTCCCACTGACTGGACGTTCGCGACCTATCGCGGACACGCCCACACGCTCGCGCGCGGCGTTCCGATGACGCCCATTTTCGCTGAGCTCATGGGTCGCACCAATGGACTCATGGCCGGTAAGGGCGGTTCCATGCACCTCACCAGCGTCGAGCACGGCGTCATGGGTTCCTACGCCATCATTGGCGCGCATCTACCCATTGCGTGCGGTGCGGCCTGGAGCGCGCAGTACCGCGGCACCGACCAAGTCGCGGTCGCCTTCTTCGGCGACGGTTCAGTGAATATTGGCGCCTTCCACGAAGCGCTCAACTTCGCCGCGATCTGGAAGTTGCCGGTGATCTTCTTCTGTGAGAACAACCTCTGGATGGAGTACACCCGAACGTCGGACGTGACGGCCGTCACGAACCCCGCGGCCGACCGAGCGGTCGCCTACGGACTTGAGAGCATCATCATTGACGGCAACGACGCCGACGAGGTCTACGAGGTCACCGCCCAGGCCATCGCGCGCGCTCGCGCCGGGGACGGCCCGAGCATGATCGAGGCCAAGACGTATCGACATGGCGGCCACTCGCGGGCCGATCCCGGCAAGTATCGACCGGACGAAGAGATTGCCGAGTGGATGGCCAAGGATCCCATTCCTCGCTACCGGCTGCGGTTGTTGGAGGCCGGCGTTGGCGAGTCGGAGATTCTCGAGATTGAGGCGCAAGTGAACGCCGAGGTCGACGAAGCCACCGAAGCGGCCAAAGCGGGCGGCGTGCCCGGAGAAGATCTGTTGATGAAGGATGTATGGGCTGACGGGAGTGCATCATGGCGCAACTGACCTTTAGAGAAGCCATCGCGCGAGGTATCGCGCAGGAGATGCGCCGCGACGAGTCGGTCGTCTTCTTGGGTGAAGACGTCGGTGCGGCCGGCGGCGTGTTCAAAGGCACGGTGGGACTGCTGGACGAGTTTGGCGGAATCCGTGTTCGCGATACACCCATCAGCGAGCAAGCCATTCTTGGCGCCGCCATGGGTGCGGCCATGACCGGCCTGCGCCCCATCGCGGAGATCATGTTCTCCGACTTCTTCGCGGTCTGTTGGGACATTGTCGCCAACGAGATTGCGAAGAGCCGCTACATGACCAACGGTCAGATGTCGTTCCCGTTGGTGATTCGATCCGGTAATGGCGGGGGACTGCGATTCGGCGCCCAGCACTCCCAGAGCGTGGAGAACTGGGCGATGATGATCCCCGGTCTCAAGGTCGTCGTACCGTCCAACGCCGTCGACGTCATTGGCCTGATGGCGGCGTCGATCCGTGACAACGACCCGGTCGTCTTCCTGGAAGCGAAATCGCTGTACTCGTCGAAGATGGACGTGCCCGACGGTGAGATTGTCGACACCTTGGGATCGGCGAAGGTCCTTCGTCAAGGCTCTGATGCGACACTCGTCGCTCTGGGCGCCATGGTTCCGAGGGCCCTGGCCGCAGCCGAAGAGCTCGCGACCAACGGCATCGACTGCACGGTCGTTGACGTTCGTTCACTGGTGCCGCTCGATACCGCAACGATTCTGCGCGAAGTCTCGTCGTCCGGGCGGTTGTTCACGATCGAAGAAAATCCGCGACTGTGTGGATGGGGAGCCGAAGTGGCCTCCATCGTCGCCGACGAGATTTTCTACGACCTCGATGGTCCGATCGTGCGCATCACGACGCCGCACATACCGTTGCCAGCGGCCGACACCCTTGAGGACTTGGCGATCCCGTCGGTCGAGCGAATTGTGACAACGATCCACAAATCGATGAACTCTTAGGCACACATCACGAAGAGGAACAGTCCTGTTTCCTAGGTGATCTCGAGACGTAGGAACGCGACGAACGTCGCCACCGTCACGTCGAGCATCGAGCCAGAAAGACGCCGCCTTCTTTGACGACGTCGAGGACTCCTCGCCCACGATCCATTCGCCGCCGAATCTCTTGCCTAAGACCGTGCAACTGTTCGGGTGTCGCGTGAGCGCCAGGCGGGGTCGAGGTGATGTACGCGAGCACGTCCTCGACATCGGTGCAGCACAGACGGTCGTCAAACGTTCGCCACTGGACGGCGTCGAAGTGACGTTCCAGCGGTGCCAATCCCGAGACGGGTCCAAAGACGTCGCCGAGAACTCTCGCGCGCGGAGCGGCCAATACCGTTCGCTCGATCTCGACCAACTCGCGAAGGTGCGCCGGGCCGATGGTCGATGCCACCAGAAGTCCCCCGGGGCGCAGGACCCGTCGAATCTCGGCGACGGCGCACTCGGGGTCAGAGGCGTGGTAGAGCATGTGGTTAGCGATCACCGCATCGAATGAGGAGTCCTCAAAGGGCAAACCCTGCACATTGGCCTCGACGCCGCGTACCCGTGCGACTCGGGGACTGGCCGCGATCGTCGCCAGATCGATCATGGAACGAGAGATGTCGGCCAGCACGAGCCGCACCTCCTCGAGTGGGCGAGGGAGCGTTGACCAAAATAGGCCCGTGCCACAACCGACGTCGAGCGCGTCGTGCACCCCTGACCAACTGAACTGCTGATGAAGCCACTCGAACCAACTGATGGGTGAAGTTGAGTACTTAGCGTGAAGACGCAATCGAGCGTTGAGGTTGTCGGGCTGTGCGTACTGGACGTTGCGCAAATAACGCTCGTAGCGGGAGTCGAGGGGCGAGGGGTTTGTTGATTGGGAACTCTCGGTCATGGTTTCTCCTATTCTCATCGTCCGTAGGAACGAAACGTATTCGTTGTCGAGATTGCAACGGTTCAGCGAGGAAAGTGAACCCATTCCTGAGGTCCAATCGCGCCCTGAAAGCCCCTAAGGTGCTGCTATGAGCACCCCAATTCCCCCCTCAGAACTCCCCACGACCCTGGGCGCGCTGCGCTCGTCGGACTACCAGCCAAAGTCGGTGCGCGAAGAAATTCGCCAGAATCTAGAAGCGCGACTGGCTGCAGGACTGGCCTTGACGGCCTCGGTCCTTGGCTACGAGGACACAGTGCTACCTCAACTGGAGACTGCACTGTTGGCGGGGCACGACATCATCCTGCTCGGCGAGCGCGGCCAGGCGAAGACTCGCATCATTCGCTCACTGGTCGAACTCCTTGACGAGTGGCTGCCGATTGTTAGCGGTTCGGACGTGCGCGACGACCCTTTCGCTCCGATCTCCGCCTACGCCCTTGACCTCGTGGCCGAGCAGGGCGACGACACGCCGATCTCCTGGGTGCACCGCAGTCAACGTTTCGCCGAGAAGTTGGCCTCGCCCGACACGTCGATGGCCGACCTCATCGGTGAGATCGACCCCATCAAAGTTGCCAGCGGTCTTTTCCTCGATGACCCCAAAGCGCTGAGCTACGGGTTGGTGCCGAAATCAAACCGTGGCATTTTCGCGATCAACGAGTTGCCCGACCTTTCCGAACGCATCCAGGTGGGCCTCTTGAATGTCCTTGAAGAGCGTGACGTACAGATACGTGGTCATCTGGTGCGTCTGGACCTCGACGTGATGGTGGTCGCCACCGCGAACCCGGAGGACTACACCAACCGGGGACGACTGATCACGCCGCTGAAGGACCGCTTCGGCTCGCAGATTCGTACGCACTACCCCTACGAGGTCTCGACCGAGATCGAGATCATGCACCAAGAAGCGCACCTGCCCGCAGCGGACGTGCCCATCATCGTGCCGTGGTTCATTGACGACATCGTCGCGCGCGTGAGTCACGTCGCCCGTCGCAGCCACGTCATCAGCCAGAGCTCCGGGGTGTCGGTGCGCCTCTCGATCGCCAACTTTGAGACCGTTGTCGCGAACGCGCTTCGTCGAACGTTGCGCACTCATGACTCGGTCGTCGTGCCGCGGGTGAGCGACTTAAGCGCCATGGTCCAATCGACCCAGGGAAATATCGAGTTCGACACGATGGACGACAGCGACGCCGACCAGGTGATCGCCGCGCTGGTGTCGCTGGCGGTGCGCCAGTGCTTCAGCGACGTTCTGTTGGAAGAAGCGGCTGACATCGTCGACGCCTTCAACTCAGAAGCCATCGTCCACACCGGCGACGACCTTCCGGACGCGAACTACCTCGAAGTTCTGGCCGCGATGCCGGCTCTGGAGGCGCCGGTCGAGCGCATCGCCGGACCGGGAGCCAGTGACGGCGAGAAGGCGGCCGCGGTTGAGTTTGTGCTCGAAGGTCTCTACCTCACGAAGCGCCTCGCCAAAGACGCGTCGGGCGCGAGGGCTCTCTATCGTTCGAGGAACCGCTAAGTGCCAGTTCGTTACGGCTATCGCCGCGTCGGGGACGACGATGAGTTCGACGACTTGGACGTCGACGAACTGTTGGCGCTCCTGGCCGATGACTATATGGAGAACGGCGACCTCGATGAGGCGATGGACCGACTGTTGCGCGAGGGGTACGAGACCGAAGACGGCGATCGCGTCGAGGGACTTCGCGAGTTGCTGGAGCGAACCCGTCAGCGTCGCCGCGAACTCGAACAACAGGCCGACCCCGACGGCGAAATGCAGAAGTATCGCGACTGGTTGGACGAGATCGAGGCGACCGAGGAGGCCGAACTCGATCAACTGATGGAGGATGCGCAGGAGTCCGGCGACGAGCGACGCCAAGACGTCACCCGCGACCTGGTCGACCAGCGCAAGATGGAGCGCGATCTCATGAGCGACCGCCTGGCCGAGCGACTGGGTCAGTATCGCAACTATGAGTTCGTCTCATCCGATGCTCGTGAAGAGTTCGAAGAGTTGATGGGCGAGCTCGAGCGCGACGTGCTCGACACCTATTTCGAACAGAGCAAAGAGTTGATGGGCCGCCCGGACTCTGAAGAACTCGCACGGATGCGCGACATGATGGACGCTCTTTCCACCATGATCGAACAGGATCGCCAAGGCGAAGAACTAGACCCCACGTTCGACGACTTCATGGAGAAGTTTGGTGACTTCTTTCCCGGTGCCGAGAACCTCGAGGACGTCGTACGTATGATGGCAGAGCGCGCCGCGGCCGCAGAGGCAATGTTCAACTCGCTCTCGGCCGAGCAGCAGGGTGAACTGCGGGCCCTCTTTGGCGAGATGATGCAAAACATGGAGTTGAACTTCTCCATGAATCGACTGGTCTCGAACCTGCGTCAGGCGACCCCCGACATCGACTGGAACCGCGCGCATCGCATGCGCGGTCAGGACGGTTCGCGCTTCGCCGACGCTGCGTCGGTCGCCGAACAGTTGGGTGAGCTAAAAGGACTAGAGGAGTTTCTGGGCCAGAGTCACGCGGCCCAGGGTCTCCCAGAAGTCGACATCGAAGCGGTGCGGCGGAACCTGGGTGATGACGCCGCTCGCCACGTGGAGCGCCTCCAGCGTGCCCTCCAGGGACTCAAAGATCAGGGTTTCATCGATCGCACCTCCAATCGCCTCAAACTGAGCGCCCGGGGCGTACGCAAGATTGGCCAAATCGCGCTGCGCGCTCTCTTCCAGCAACTTCGCGACTCGCCCACCCTGGGGGGGCACCCCACCGCCACGTTGGCGCGCGGCGGCGATCGAGAAGAGACCGCCAAGCCGTGGGAGCCCGGAGAAGCCGTCGCGCTGCACTTGCCGCGGACGCTGCGCAATGCGCTCCTTCGTCAGGGGCCCGGCACGCCCGTGAAACTTCACCCCGATGACTTCGAGGTCGAAGAGTACGAAGCGACACGACGCTCCGCCACTGTCTTTGCCATCGACCTCTCGCTGTCAATGGCCATGCGCGGCAACCTCCTACCGGCGAAGAAAATGGTGCTCGCCCTGTCCCAGCTCATCTCGTCAAAGTTTCCCCGAGACTTCGTCGCGATCGTGGGCTTTGGCGAAACGGCCCAGCAGCTGAAGCTGGAGGACATTCCCGCTCTCACCATCGACTACAACTACGGCACCAACCTTCAACACGCTCTGGCCCTCAGTCGGCACCTGTTGCGCAACGAGCGCGGGGAACGACAGATCGTGGTGGTGACCGACGGCGAGCCCACGGCCCACCTCACAGCCTCGGGCGAGCCCTTCTTTTCTTGGCCCCCGGTCCACGAAACCCTGGAAAAGACCATGGCCGAGGTGCTGCGCTGCACCAAGGCCGACATCAGGATCAACACCTTCGCTCTGGACATTGAGCGCAGCCAGTTCCCCTTTGTGGAGCAGATTGCCCGAGTAAATGGGGGACGACTCTTCTACACCGACGTGAACGATCTGGGAACGTACGCCCTCGACGATTTCGTAAAACATCGCCGCGCGGGCTAAGTCAAAGAGGCTTTCATCAGGTAGTTCAATAATTGAATTTGCATTTTCCACCAAACCCCGCAACAATGACACCGTTGTAATTACATCGATGGCAGTGGTCTTCGACGGGGAGGAATCACAACGTGGAAATTGTCGAACTCTTAAGCGGTCTAGAAGATAGAGGCTGGCAGGCGCGCGCCAACTGCATGGGCGTGGATCCCGACCTCTTCTTTCCGGAACGCGGAGCGTCCACCCGCGAGGCCAAAGAGGTCTGCCGGGGTTGCGTGGTCCGTGACGACTGCCTGGAGTACGCCCTCGACAATGGAGAGAAGTTCGGTATTTGGGGCGGAATGAGCGAGCGCGAACGCCGTCGTCTGCGTCGCGCCCGGGCCCTCGAGCGTCGGGCTCAGGCCGGCTGAGCTAGGCGAGGCGCGACTCGATCGTCGCGCTGTGGGCCAGTCCGAGTTGCTCCCAGCGTTGTGGATCCTCGGCTTGGAGAACCGCCTCGGGAATCAGACCGACCAATTCGGCGTGGTCAATCTCGCCGTCACCCAGCAAAGCGACGACTTTGTCGTAGACCATCGACGGTCGCACGCTCATTGGGTCAATCAAGTTGAAACTGATCTGCACCATGTCAGGAAGTTGAAAGGCCAGCGAGCGCACTTCGGGTCGGCGTAACGCTTTGGCGATAATGCGCCCCTCGGCGAGGTCGATTCCCCGTACCCAGAGGTTCCAGGCCACCAAGACGGGTCGAGCCCCCACGGCGCAGGCGCCTCGCTCGGAACTTGGTCTCATCGGTCCCATGTCGGGCATGAGAGATCGAAAGGCGTGGCGTCGAACTTCGGGGAGACTGCGCTTGGAGCCGTCGCGCAGGCGCCCGTACAGAAAAACGGGCACGTCAAAGGTGTCGGCCACCCACGAGGCCGTTTCGTTCCGGAGAGTCGCCGCTTCCTCGGCCTTTCTCGAATCCAGCGCCACAAAGGGCACCACGTCCAAAATACCGAAACAGGGGTGGACGCCCTCGTGGTCTCGAAGGTCTAGGAGCTTCATCGAGGCAACGATGAAGTTGCGAACGTAGCGGCGCAACTCCGGGCGGTGTTCGATCAGCGTGAAGACGCTGCGATTATGCACGGCATCGCTGTGACGATCACGCAGGGCCGGGCCGGCCGCGAGGCCCAACTCGTCCAGCACGTCCAGGCGCCGTCCCTCACATACGTTGACCACGCACTCGAACAACGCGGGTTCCTAGTGCAGGTCGCGATTAAAGAGACGCAGACGGCGGCGCTCGCGCAGGAGACGGCGGCGCTCGCGCTCGCTTTTGCCGCCCCAGACTCCGTGGTCGATGTGATTGTCGAGTGCGTAGACAAGACACTCACTGGCCACTGGGCACGTCGCGCAGATGCGCTGGGCGACGATTACTCCCATACCGTCGCGGGGAAAGAAAGTCTCAGGCGCGTACTCACGGCACTTCCCGTCGGCCATCCATTCAGCACTCATACACACCTCCTTTCTTACTTCTAGTTCTCACAGTACTGACTTCGCGCGCCCCTGTCGTTACGATTCCTTGACAGAATTCTTAAGGTTCCAAACGTCTTTGAAGGGGCTTAGAGTCGCTCGTACAAAGACCAGTAGAATAGCGAAAGTACGCGTTCTTTTAAGGAGTCTTGTGAGCCAGGTCCCGACCAGTGAAGCCGTTGAGGTTGTCGACCCGGTCGGCCACGTCCAAGTTGTCTACTTAGGGCCCGTCGCCCCCCACTGGGAGTGCCGCATGGTCTTTGGCGACGAGGAACAGATTCAGGCCTTCGTCGATCGCGTGGACGCGCGCCTTCGTTTCTTGCCGCCGCACGACCCGCAGTTTCGCCGTAACCGCGAGAGGGTGAATCGCGACGCCGAACGCGAGAATCTGCTCGTGGAGTGGAACCTCGGTTACGACGAAGAAGCCTGAGCCCTCTCAGGCGAGAGGTGAGGTCGTCACTCGCTCGTACCACGCGGAAGGATCATCAAGTTCGCTGGCGCTCGGTAGACCATCCACGCGCAGTAACGCACCAAACACACTGAGCGAGTGCTCGGCGACGAGTGACGTGACGAACGTGGACGCCGCCTCGTGGTGGGGCCCTTGCGTGGAGATGCCAAAGAGCGCCGCCGCTGCGTCTTCGCCTCGCGCGTCGCTACGACGGTGTCGCGCGTAGGCCTCCATCAACGCGGGACGTGGTCCGAGCAAGGTCTCGGTGATGTCCTTCGCCGCGGCGTCAAAGAAAGCGAGGAGCACACTAGTGGCCGCATTAATGGCCCGCGTGGCGTTGGTCTCTTCGGGGACAGCGATGCCCTCCAGCAGTGCCTCAGGATTGTTCATCATCTCGTTGATATCGCCCGACTCCATCAAGCCCTGAAGGCGACCCATGATGTCGCCTTGAAGGGCGCTCGACTCGTTGACGGCGTCCAGCAACAGGGCGCGCAGGGCGTCACTCGTCCCCGGCTGGGTGAGAACCAATGAAGCCACAAACTCCTGAGCGAGGGCGAAAACGTAGACTTCGTCGTGTTCGAGTGACCACGCGCTGGCAAAGTTCGCCAGATTGTTGACGACGAGAAGATGCTGGTCGTCTCGTCGAGGGAGCGGCAGTACCGCGAGCGACCACGCCCGTTCGGAGAAATGTCCGGCGACCGAGCCCATCTGAAACCCCAAGAACAGCGGTCCGATCGTGGAAGAGATCTGACTGAGCAACTGGTTTTCTTGCACGTCGAGGTCGTCGCCGGCGAGAGGCGCGGGAGGCGTGGAGCTGTTCATGGCTGGTTCCATCAGCGGTCGCCACTGTTCGAGGGCGGCCGACGTGAGAGCCGAACGATTGACGGCGACGACGCTCGGCGCGCTCGCGACTCCAAAGAGAGCGTCGACGTGTCGTCCCACGAGTGGCGCCAACTCCTCGAGGCGTTGTCGTTCGATGGGCAGAGGGTTGGGATCTCCATCGTCGCCGCGCGCGATATTGAGCGCCAGTTGCGAGGCCGTTTGGTACCACGCGTCGGGACCTTGTTGGCTCAGCATGGAAAAGATGTCGCCGAACATGTCGCCGAACGGGTTGCTCGTCACGGCACCAACTTAGAGGGACACCCCAGCGTCACGTTCACGTGGTGCACCGCCGTGCTTTTGGCGTAGGTCAGTTCGGCGTGCGTGTACGCCGGTGTCAGATAGAGCGTGGAGACCAGTTGATTCCACGTGTTGAGATCTTTGCCGTTCCAGGCGGTAATGACCTCGCCCACGCGAAGTCTCGCGTGGGCCGCCGCGCTGTAGCGCACGATCTTCGTGATGCGGACCCCGCCGCCCTGTTCGGTCGTGCCCTTGATTCCAAGATCCGCGTGGCACCCGTGTCCCGTGGCGACGACCTCAGCAACCTGGGCCACGAACTGTGCGGGATACCAGAAGTGCCGTGCGGATAGGACGGCAACAACGTGGTCCGAGGAGTCGACGGCGATGGCGTCGATGTAGCTCGGCAGGCGAGTGTTGGCTGAGGTGGTGAGGTAGTGAACGACGCCTTGAGCGTTATTGGTGGGGTCACCGAGCGTCGTCATTGTCCAGTCGTACTCGGGTGCCTTAAATGAGAAGCCTTTGACGACGGGCGCGATCGCGACCACGGCGGCGCTCGCCGGCATGGGATCCAATTTCGACGGAGCGACGGGCACGCTCAAGTGCACGATAGAAAATCCCATTACGTTGTCGCGGCCCTCTAACGTAACTCCAAAGTCGGACCTCTTCGCGGTAGTGCCCGTGATATCGGCTTTTATGGGGATGACGGTCGTGGTGACGGCGAGGTTGTGGGGCAGCACCAAGGCCGCGACCTTGGTGATCGATCCGCGAAAGGAAATGGTGAGTTCCACGGTGTCGGCGGCTGCCCCGCGGCTCGATGCCGGGAGCTGGGCGAGGGACGTGGCCAAATGTGCTGGTGAGTTGGGGTTTGGCGTCCCCGCGCCGCGGTTCACCATGAGAACGATTCCCCCCGCGATCAGCAAGACGGCCATCAGCACGATGACCACCCGAGGGGTCACGACGTGCGGGCGCGCCGTAGCCGTCGTCTGGAGGTTTTCGAAGCTCGGGAGCTCGCTCGGATGGACCCACTGGCGCGTTTCAGCCGGCGGCCTCATTCGCCGCCGCCACCACGACTCGCTCCCACGCCTCTCCACCACCTAGAAAGGCTAGTAACGAAAGGCATCTGGCATTCGTCGCCCTAGTGTTGTCAACTATGGCTGTCGACGTCGCGCTGGATATTGGCACCTCGCATACCCGCCTCGCGACCACCTCGCGCGGCATTCTGTTCGATGAGCCCACGATGGTGGCGATTGACACGAACTCCGGTGAGGTCCAAGACCTCGGCCATGGCGCCCTTGAACTCATTGGGCGTACCTCGCGCCACGTGATCGTTTTTCGACCGTTCAACCAAGGGGCCACGGTCGACTTTGACGTGACGGCGCGACTCATTGAGGCGCTCTTTGACCGAGCCGGCGTGTCGAAGATGAGCCGCGCGCGAGTGGTCATGAGCGTGCCCTCGCTCGCCACGGCCATTGAACGTCGAGCGCTCCGTCAGGCGGCCATCCAAGCCGGGGCGCGAGAAGCCACACTGATTGAGGCGCCGCTCGCCGCCGCCATAGGTCTCGGCCTCCCGGTCCAAGACCCTGTGGGGTCGGCCGTCGTTCTGCTGGGCGCCGGTGCATCGGAGGCGGCGGTGGTCTCCCTCGGGGGTATCGTCGCGGGCGCTGCGCGGCGCATCGGCGGCAGTGACGTCGACACGGCGATCGCGACATCGTTGCGACTCAACCTCGGTGTCGTGGTGTCACCGGCGGTCGTGGAGATGCTCAAATGCACACTCGCCTCCGCGCTCGGGCGCACCGCGGGATTGTCACACGTCGTGCTCGCTCGCAGCGTGGATCGTGGTCGACTCGTGGAGATAGAAGTCAGCGCCGAACTCGTCAACGCCGCCGCGCACGACGTGCTCCACGCCACGATGCGCATGATTCAGGAATGTCTCGCGGGCACCCCACCGGACCTCTCCCAAGACGTCAGCGCCCGGGGCCTCACGATCGCGGGTGGTCACGCCAATATCGCGGACCTCGACGAACTCGTGGCGACAAACAGTGGGGTGGAGGTGAGCCGGGCACCCCAGTCCGACCTGGTTGTTATCCAAGGGCTCCAGGCGTGTCTCGAGGAAATGTCCTCACTCCATGCCCTCTTTCGGAGCGTGGATCGCTAGTTGTCGTCGCGAAGCTGCGTGACCGCAGAACGGACCTGCCAGTCGCGGTCCTCGCTCGCGGTTTCGAGCGCCGCGTCAATATCGGGACCTTCGAAGTTCGCCAGCGCCACGATGGCGCGGCGTCGAATCGGTGCCTTGTCGCGTAACGCGCCGAGGATCACCTCGCGGGCGCGGTCGTCTCCGATCGCTCCGAGTGACGCGATGGCGGACTCTCGACAACGCGCGTCATCGTGGTCTTTGGCGATAACGCAGAGTTGTTCGACGCCTCCCACGTAGGCGTGCTCACCGAGAGCAAAGGCGGCCGCGTCGACCACCAACGCGTCGTCGTCGTTGAGTAGCTCGAGAACGAGATCGAGCACGCCGTCGTCCTCGAGGGGAGCGTGAGCCAACTGCTCGAGCGCGTCGCGTCGTACGTCGGGATCGGGGTCCCCGAGCGTCTGACGCCACCGTGTGGGGGTCATGAGATTGAGGCGAACGAGTCCGCGTAGGGCGAGGACTCGATGACGAACAACCTTCGAGTTGAGATTCTCTTCAAGCAACGCGCGCGCCGCATCCGTGGGCTGGAAACTGGCGCGGAGGAGTTCGTGATCGATCGACTCCACTAGCGTTGGATCATCACTTGGCACGACCCCATTCCACCACCGAAACGGATGAGGCCCCGCGTCTGGGTCCCGCTCGTCGTGGTTGGCGTTATCTTGCTGGGGATTCTGGGCCTCGAGGAGCACCAGTCGGGTGAGTACTCCATTACTCCCGCACAAGGTACGCCGGTGGCACCGTTAGTCAAGATCAGCGGCGTGGCCACGAATCCCAAGCCGGGAAAGTTTCTGCTGGTCGATGTGTATCTCCAGCCTCTTTCGTCGTGGCAGCTGTTCCTCACGCACTTTCAATCTCACGTGCAGGTCGTGCCCGCCTATGAACTTGTCGATCCCGGCGTGTCGACCAGCGAACTCAACGCTCAGGGTTTTCTAGAGATGAGTGACGCCAAGCAGGCGGCAGAGGTCGCGTCCTTTCGCGCGCTCGGCTGGCACGTGCCGGCGACACCGACGGGGACCGTCGTCACCGGCGTTGTCTCACCCTCACCGGCGAGCCATGCTGGTCTGGTGACCGGCGATCTGATTACCGGCATCGGATCAACTCCCATCGACTCCCACTGTCAGTTGATTTCGACCCTGCACGACGTGGCGCCCGGGACCGTGGAGACCCTGCACCTCGACAAGGTGAAGATCTCCAACTCGGGCGTTCTCTCCTACGCGGCGCCCACAACCCTTCAGGTGACGATGGGCAAAGTGCCGAGCGACGTTGCGGCGTCGGGTTGTCCCGGCGTGAGTGGCGCGGACTCCTCGTTTCTCGGCGTGACGCTGGAAGACGGTTTTCGCTACCGTCTGCCGGCCACGGTGAGCATCAACACGGCAGACATTGGTGGACCCTCCGCCGGTCTCGCGATGACGCTGACGTTGATCAACAAACTGAGTCACGGCTCCTTGAGCGGTGGTCGGGTCGTGGCGGCGACGGGAACGATGTCGCCCAACGGTCAGGTGGGTGCGGTCGGTGGCGTCGAAGAGAAGGCCGTGGCCGCGCACGACAGCGGGGCCACGTACTTCATCGTGCCCGACGGCGACGGTAACGTCGACGCCGCGCGCGCCGCCGATCAGCCGGATTTGACCATCCTGCCGGTGACGTCGCTGAAAGAGGCTTTGGCCGAGCTGCACAAGCTCGGCGGCTCACCCCCACGCGCCATTACAAGGCCTTCATAGACCGAGTTACGACGCCCGAACCCGTAGGCTGGAAGGAATGGACGACCGCCGAACAGTCTCGACCACGCGCCAGTCGTCGAGCGAAATCACCCGGGTGACCTTTACGACACTGCGTAAAGGGGGCATTGACCCCAACGAAGTTCGTCTTCATTTAGAGGCAGCGGCGCGCGAGATGGGCCACCTCGAAAGCCGGATCCGCGAGCTCCAAGATCAGGTCAGCGAGGCCCACCGTCGCGCCGAGAATCCCACGTTCGACGAGGCCACGCTGACCAACGCGCTGGGGGCCCAGAGTGCCTCGATTTTGCGTTCGGCCCACGAAGAGGCTGGTCGCGTCACCGCGGAGGCCCAAGAGCGCAGCGCTCAGGTCTTCACCGAGACTCAACAGCGCTCCGCGACCCACCTCATCGAAGCCCAAGAGCGCGCGACCGCCCTCCTGACCGAGGCGGAGAACACGGCCAATCAGATTGACCACGACGCGCGCCTCGCGGCCGAGCGGTTGATCGACTCGGCGAAAGTAAACGGGGAAGCGTTGATCGATCGCGCCCGCGAGCAAGGTCGCGCGATTGTCGAACAGGCGAATGAAGCCCGTCGCACCGTCTTGAACGACTTGGCCATCAAGCGCAAGGCTCTGCACTTGCAAATAGATCAGCTACGTGCCGCGCGGGATTCTCTGGCGACCTTCGTTACGACGTTGCGCCAACAAGTGGACGACATACTGTCGGGCATCAACGGCTCGGACGAAGCGGCCCGTGCCGCTGCCCTCGATGCTCTTCGCTCCCACGCCGGCGCGCCCGAACCCACTGAGGAAGAACTCCTAGCCGGTACGCCGCTGCGCGAAGTCCCCGTGGTGGCGCTTGAGCCGGCGGATCCCGGTGCCGAGGGCACGCCCGGCGACGCCAAGCCCGCAACCAAACGTCGTAGCGATCCCGCACCCGCGCCTCTTGGTGAGTCGTTGCTGGAAGACGATCCTTCCGGCACGGACGTGGTGAACGAGATCTTCGCACGCCTTCGAAAGGCCACCCTCGAAGAGCGCGGGGCCACGGCGCTCGCGCCCAAGAAGGTGGCCGCGAGCAAGCCTGAGACCCCGGTCGGAGTTCTGTTCCGGCACCGCGATGAGGCTCTTGACGAATCTCTCGGTATTCTCACCCGACGCGTCAAGCGCGCCTTGCAAGACGATCAGAACATCATGCTGGAGCGCATTCGCAACGTGAAGGCGATGATTACCGACGAGCTAGAAGATGAACTCGTCCAGCGCTCTCGCTACGCCGAGGCGGCCGGCGAAGCTCTGGCCCAGGCCGCGCAAGCCGGCGTTCAGTTCGCGCGCGACGAAGGGGGCGTCGCAGAGGTCAGCGTTGAACCCTCATTGGTCGATGACTGCGCGGCCGACCTCGCTGTCACCATCGTGCTGGCGCTGCGTAAGCGCATCTTGTCCGAGTCGGCCGGCGACGGTACCGAGCGCGTGAATGCGGCCTATCGCGAGTGGCGCGGCGCCCGGGTCGAGCGACTGTGCACTGACGCCGCTCGTCGTGCTTTTCACCTCGGGGTGGTCACCGCCTCCAAGGGACGGTCCATTCGGTTTTTCGCAGTACCCAACGACGCACCGTGTGACCTGTGCGCACATGACTCCGAAGCTGGTGAACGTCTTGCCGGAGAGAACTTCCCCAGTGGTTCGCCGTACCCGCCGCTGCACGCGGGCTGTGCCTGCACTGTTATCCCCGTATAAATAAGTCGTAGGCTCGTCTCCGTGCGAAGTTCCACTGACGTTCCCCAACGCCCGCGGCGCCTTGGTCGACTCTCCCGGCGGTTCTGGATCGGGATCATCGTCGTCATTGTCCTGGTCGGGTTCCTTTCCCTCCGGAACCTGGCGGTGCTCTGGACCGACCAGATGTGGTTCTCCTCGGTGGGCCTGTCCAATGTCTTCTCCACGCTCTTTTTCATCAAGATAGGTCTGGGACTGACCTTCGGGGCGATCTTCTTCTTCATCATGTGGGGCAACCTGCTCCTCACTGACCGCTTTGGCGCGCGCGATCTCTCCTTTGACCCCGAAGACGAGGTCGTACGGCGATATCAGAATATTGTTCGTCCCTACGCCCGGCGTATCTACGCCGCGATCGCCCTGGTGATGGGTCTCGTGGCGGGCCTGAATGCCACCGGCCAGTGGAATAACTATCTTCTCTTCTCGCACTCGCAGTCCTTCCACAAGGTCGATCCTCTCAACCACAAGGATCTGGGCTTTTACATCTTCACGCTGCCCTTTGTCTCCTTCGTCGTGACCTGGTTCCTCGTGGTCTTGATTATCGCTTTCCTCGTGACAACGGGATTCCACTTTCTCAACGGTGGCATTCGCACGACCAAGGTCACCCCGCGCGTCTCGCCGCGGGTGAAGGCCCACCTCTCGGTCATTGGCGCGGCCATTGCCCTCTGTAAGGCGGCCGGATATCTCATCGCCAAGTGGGAACTTGTCAACTCGTCCAACGGCTACGTGCAGGGTGCGACCTACACGGACATTCACGCGCGCATGCCGGCCCTCACCATTCTTTTTTGGCTCTCCCTCGCCGCCGCCGGGATCCTTCTTTACAATGTGCGTTCCCGCGGCTGGTCGTTGCCGGTGGTCGCCGTTGGCCTCTGGGCTTTTGTCGCTCTGGTGATTGGCGTTCTCTACCCGACGTTCCTGCAAGCCTTGAAAGTCAGTCCCAACCAGGAGTCGCTCGAACAGCCCTATATCCAACGCAACATTGACGCGACCCGAGCTGCCTTTGGGCTCGATGACGTGAGCTATCACTCCTTCGCCGGAGCTGCGTCGATTACTCCTTCCGAGATCTCGGCCGACGCCGCCACGCTCAACAACATTCGCTTGTGGGACCCGTCCAACAACATCTCGCTCGAGTCCGTGACCCGTCGCCAGTCGGTTCGCTCCTACTACTCCTTCGCTAGTCTCTCGGTCGACCGCTACTACATCAACGGAAAGCTCACCCCGGTTCTCATCGGCGCCCGCCAACTCGACAGTTCCAACTTGCCCTCCAACAGTTGGGTCAACCAGCACCTGCAGTACACCCACGGCATCGGAGCCGCCGTCGTCGCGGCCAACGAGGTTGATCCCACGACGGGCAACCCCAACTTTGTCGTCTCCAACGTCCCGCCTCAGTCGACCAATGGCATGCCCACTCTGACTCAGCCCGATATCTACTTCGGTCTCGGTTCTGGACTCAACGGGTGGGTGGTCGCCAACACGAAACAAGCCGAGCTCGACTACGAAGTCAACTCCGGTCCTAATGCCGGTACCCCGGTCGACACGCACTACTCGAGTACCGGTGGCGTGCCCGTCGGGGGAATCTTCTCGCGGTTCGCCTTGGCGCTTCGTCTGGGCGACTTCAACTTCTTGATCTCGAATCAGATCACCTCAAAAAGTCGCGTCATGTTCGTGCGTGACGTGCGCCAGATGGCTCAGAAGGCTGCCCCTTTCCTCACCTTCGACTCCCAGCCGTACGCCGTGATCGCCAACGGCGAGGTGCAGTACGTGTTGGATGGCTACACCACCACCACGCAGTACCCTTACAGCGAAAACGCGAGCAACCTGAACGTCAGCACCGGGGGACTTCCGGGCAGCTTTAACTACGCGCGCAACGCGGTCAAAGTGGTCGTCAACGCGTACACCGGGTCGATGAAGTTCTACGTGAGTGACCCCAATGACCCCATCATCAAGGCCTACCGCTCGGCGTTCCCCTCAATGTTCCTGCCCATGAGCGCGATGCCTTCGACGATACGGTCGCACCTGCGCTACCCCCAGGACCTCTTCTCGATCCAGGCCGCTACCTACGGCCGCTATCACATCACCGCGGCGAACGCCTTCTACTCCGCGTCGGACCGTTGGGAAGTCTCTCCGACCACCGGCGCCGGTTCGCCCTCCAACACGCTCGCCAAGACCGACAAGCTCAACTCGGCCGGCGAAGTGACCTCGGTGTCGAACACACCAATGAGTCCCGTGTTTCAAGTTGGCTCCTTGCCCAACGCCGACCACCAGCAACTGCTCGAGTCGATTGACTACGTGCCCTCGGGCAACTCCTCGACGGTTCAGAACCTGACGGCCTTCATGGTTGCCACCAGTGACCCCAACGACTACGGCCAGCTCAACGTCTATGAGACGCCGCGAGGAACTACCGTGACCGGTCCTCTTCAGGCTGACTCAGAGATTGAACAGGCGTCGGAAGTATCGACAAAGATCTCGCTCCTCGACCAGCACGGCTACGAGGTCATTCTCGGGAATATCTTGACCGTGCCCCTCGACTCGACCGTCCTCTATATCCGTCCTCTCTACGTGACAAGTTCCACGAACCCGCTGCCCCAGTTGCGCTACGTGATTGCCGTCTTTAACCAGGACGTGAGCATCGAGCCCACCCTTAATGCGGCCCTTTCAGGCGCGCTCGGCTCGACGGTGAGCGGTGTGGCGCCGCCTTCTTCGGGCTCGGGCACATCGACGGGCAAGGGGGGCGGTTCGTCGACGAAGTCGACGGCCACCGCACAGGACGACCTCAACAAGGCGTCGGCCGACTACACCGCGGCGACGACGGCGCTCTCTGACGGCGACTTAGGGCTTTATCAACGTGACGTCGTCGCGATGAATGCTGCTCTTCAAGCGGCCCAAACGGCCCTCTCGAAGAGTTAGTCAGTCGTCGCGACGTTCGTCGAGGTGTCGATACGGGTTGAGCAGACCCTTCGGGTCAAAGACGTGTTTGATCTGACGCTGCAAGGCCACGAGCGCCGGGTCGGCGAGTGCCAGGTACACGTCTCGTTTGTCGACTCCCAGTCCGTGTTCGCCCGACACCGCCCCGCCCAGTTCCACGCCCGCGCGAAAAAGCTCGAGCAGAAGCTCTTGGCGAGCGCCGTCGTCGGGTTGAAAGACGGACAGGTGCACGTTGCCGTCACCCACGTGCCCGCACCCCGCGATGTAGGCGCCGTGTTTGTCGGCGAGCGCTGACACGTCTTCGAGGAAGGCGGGCACGGTCGAGCGCGGAACCACGATGTCGAGAATCTCATTCGCCCCGGCGGCTTTGGTGATCCAGAAGGCTCTCTCGCGAGCTTGAATCAGTTGGCTGGCGGCTGTTCCTTCCAGCACGTAGACGTCGAGCGCTCCCGCATCGCCGAGGACTTCCGCCGCGGCTTCCAGGTCGGCGTCGAGTTGTTCGCGCGTTCTCGTCTCCAAGACGACGATGAGATATGCGGCGCTCTGCTCGGCGACGGCGGGGTCCACGCCCAAGCGAAGGTCACCCCCACTTTGCAGCGCGTGCATGGTCGTCACGTCCAGGTACTCAAGCAACGAGGGCAGAAGTCCCGCCGAGATAAGGGTCGGCACGACGCTCGTTACGGCGTGCACATCGTTGAAAGGCACGAGCATGGTGGCCGAGTGCGGGAGAATTGGTGAGAGTTTGAGAGTGATCTCGGTGACAAGGGCGAGCGTGCCCTCGCTGCCAATGAGGAGTTGGGTCAGGTCATAGCCTGACGAACTCTTCATCACCGGGCCGCCGGTCTTTAAAATCGTCCCGTTCATCATCACGACCTCGAGTCCGAGGACGTGTTGGCGGGTGACCCCGTGGCGAACGGCCCGCATGCCGCCCGCGTTGGTGTTGACATTGCCGCCAATCGAGCCGGAAAGCTCTCCGGGGTACACGGGATAGTGCAGGCCCGTACCCACCAAGGCCTCGTTCAGTTCACGCAGCGTGATGCCGGCTTGCACCACGGCGACGTGGTCGCGTTCGTCGACGCGCACCACGTTGCGCATCTGGTCGAAGGAGATAACGAGACCGCCATTGACCGGGAGTGCACCACCCGAAAGTCCCGTGCCCGAACCGCGCGGAGTGATCGGCACGTCGTAGCGAGTGGCCCAACGAACCAGCTCTGCAACCTCCTCCGTACTTCGAGGGCGTGCCACGGCGAAGGGTTCTCGATTCCGTGGATGCAGAGACTCATCGTGCAGGTCGCTGTCATCGTGTTCGCCGGAAAACGTCACCTGAGTGACGAGCGATTCGAGTTCGGCGCGCATCTCAGTCTCGTTCATCACCGAGCACCCTACCTCGCAAATTTGTTCGTTCAGACTTCGTTGAAGCGCGGCGGTGTGAGATGGATTGGTCGGGGCGCGCCCGGACATGACAATGCCCCCTCTCTCGAGGGGGCATTGTCACACGCGTATGGATCGTTACCGAATGGTGTAGACGACTGACGTCTTCTTACCGTTCCTGAACTGGATCGTAAAGCGGAACGCACCCTTCTTCGCGGACTTGACGACCCGCACCCTCACAGTGATGCGCGACGCCGTGGCGTGCACGACCGTCGCGACGGTGCCGGCGTGACCGATGATCTTGGGACCTGCGGGGAAGTCTTTCCCGGTGATCGTGACAATGTCGGTGCGGCCAATGATGCCCCATCCGACCACCCGTGTTGCCTTCGGCGGCGGGGTCGTGGTGACAACCGAACCGGTGACGTTCAACTTAAAGGTGAATGTGCCGCTGTCCCCATTGGGGTCAGCCGTCGTGCCCGACGCGGTGTACGTTCCGGCCGTGAGTTTGCCCGAGGTTGTCACGGCGCCCGAACCCGACACCACGATGCCCGGTGAACCGGCCGTCTGGGTGTAGGTCACGGTGCCGGTGTTGCCGCTCGACGCGAGTTGTGCGGTGAAAGCAGACTCGGCGCCTGAGGCGATGCTCGCGGTGACAGGCAGATTCTGGCTCAACGCCTTTGCGGCGGCGCTAAAGGTGAAGGAGGCGTCGATGAACGGAGCCGCGGTGCCACAGACCTTGGCGGAGTTGGCGTCGTTGCTCGGGTAGGGAGTGGCGTTGACCTCACAGAGGTACACGGTGTACGCCGTGCCCGCGGTCACTGTCGCGGGCACCGTCAGCGTGCCACCGAGGACCGGAGGTTGCAGCGTCGAACCGGTGTAGCAGTCGTTCGAGATCGTTACGCCTGTTGCAGCCCCGGCGTAGGTCGGCGTTGAGGATCCAGCGGTGTACCAAGCCTGTTCGAGGTCGGCAGTGGGTACGTCGCCGTAGCCCGTGGTGCACGTCGAAGGAGCCACGGCGGCCGCGGCCCCTGCGTCGAGAGCCTGTATGGCCTGGACGGCGTCACCCCACCAGTAGCCGGTCGCGCTCGACGAGTCCGAGACGTTGATGAGACTGCCCGCAGATCCGGTCGTCTGTAGCGCCGAGATGGTGGGGGCTGCCGGCGCGGTCTGGCTGGCGTACTGCAGGAGGTACTCGCCCCCGGCAATTTCCGCCTCTGAGGAGTTCGCTACCGCTACCGCACAGCCGAAGAGGCCAGCATTTATTTGCGCCTGAGTTGGCGGGCACACTGATTTGGTGTCGCCCGCCGCCGTGAAGGTGGCCGGAACTGCGAAGGTCGCTTCGGTGCACGAACCGGCAGTACCCGCAGGACAGCCGGTGTCGGTCGCGCTCGCGGTGAACGTACCGAGAGATGCCGTGTCGGCTTCAGCGGTCGGAATGACGTTCGATGACGAGATCGCCGCGAGCAACGATGCTTCCGCGGCGACGGCGGCACCGGAGGACGCGTTGCAGTCGAACTTGATCTGCGTGGTGCCAGCTACGACGCCGGTTATTAACGGGGCACTAGTGGCGAGTTGTCCACCGCCAGTGACGGTCACGTTGCAGGGCAGTGTGGACGCCGCATTTGAACCCAGCGTGACTGCCGATGCGGAGCTCGCACTCGTGAGCGCAACGCCCGCCACGATGGCCAACGATGCGCCGAACGCGAGTACTGATGTCCATCGATTTCGAGCCGGGCGCGCGTGGCTATGACCGTACGTATTTTTCATTGAGCCTCCCAAGGAGCTATTCGTGTGTGGATACTGCTAGGCGCTCATGTGCGACGCCGTTGTCACTTTGACCTTACGTGTGTCGAATCTAAAAAGGTCGTCGCTTTTGGCGAGCGCTCGCGAATGTGCCACGTTGTTCACACAAAATCGCATGAGTGCGAATCACGTTATTCGTGAGTGACGCGTTCACTCGTAGTGCAATGACCAGTGATCGATGCGGTTCTCAACTGTGGATGATAGGTATTCACGACGAATTGTATTTATTGCGCGCGTCACGTTTCACACGCAATTATCAGCTTCGCGATATTCTGATCACGACACGGTCTCATCAAGCCACGCGACGACTGCTCCGCGCACAGTGACGCCCACTTCGCTGTCGTGATCAGGAAGTTCCGTGGCGTCCGCCGTACGAGCCACCAGCGTTGTCACTCCGTCATAATTTGCGCGCAGTTTCACGACCGCGTCGTGTCCAAAGAACTCGGTGCGCAGGACGCGAGCGCTCGCTACCGCGTCCGTCGCGTTCGAGAGGACTATCTGTTCGGGGCGAATGAGCACGAGGAGGGATGCCCCTTCGCACGCACCGACAATAGAGGAGGGATCGTCGAGGACCAGTCGACCAATCGGTGTGTCGACACGCTGCCCGTGAATGACACCTTTAATAAAGTTGACGTCGCCGAACTCGCTTGCCAGTTCCGGCGACGATGGCTTGGCGTAGAGGTTGGTGGGCGTGGCGAGCTGACGAATGCGACCATCACGAATGATGGCCACTCGGTCGGACAGCGAGAGCGCTTCGTCTTGATCGTGGGTGACGAGAATGGCGGTCGTTCCCGCGTCATGAAGAATGCGACGCACGTCGTGTCGGACACTCGCGCGCATGTTGGCGTCGAGTGAGGAAAACGGTTCATCAAGCAGAACGAGAGCCGGGTCGATCGCCAGGCCCCGGGCGAGTGCGACACGTTGTTGTTGACCCCCCGAGAGTTGGTGGGGAAAGCGCTGGGCAAATCCCGCGAGCCCGACCATCTCGAGAAGATTAGACACTCGATTGCCACGGCGTTCACTGCGGGGCAATCCGAATCCGACGTTGCGTTCGACCGACAGGTGCGGGAAAAGGTTGCCCTCCTGAGGCACGTAGCCGATTCGTCGACGTTGTGACTCAACAAAGTGGGTTCCGTCGTCCACGACTTCACCGCGTAGGCGCACCGAGCCTTGGTCGGCCCGCTCGAAGCCCGCGATCACGCGCAGGAGGGTTGTCTTTCCACTGCCCGAGGGGCCGAGAATTGAAACAAACGAACCCTGTTCGACCGTGAGATCGAAGTCGCGAAGTACCGGCTGGGTGCGGTACGACTTCTGTAGCCCTTTGATCTCGAGTTCGCTCACATGGTCACCCTATTGGCGTCGGTTCGACAGGTCGGGGCAGGGCGTGATCGTGCGAACGAACACCACGCCGGTCAAAGAAGCGTTCGAGGAAGTACGCGGGAAGGGCGGCGATGGCGATGATGAGAAGTGCGAAGGGGGCCGCTTGGCCGTAGGAGAGGTTCGTCTGATACGCCCAGAACTGTGTCGCTAAGGTCTGCACGCCATTGGGAATCAGTATCAAGGTGGCGGTGAGTTCGGTGACGCACGAGAGAAAGACCAGACAGAACGCGGCGCCTAGCCCAGGGGCTATGAGGGGCAGCGTGACGCGAAGGAGGACTCTATGGCGCTTCACCCCGAGCGAACCTGCGACCTCCTCGAGGGCGACGGGCGCCTGAGCGACAGAGGCACGTACTCCTACCAGTGCGAGTGGGAAGAACATTAGGGCGTAGGCGAAGATCAACATGGGGGCGGTCTGGTACGCGAAGCTGTCGGCGTGCTGCTCAGAGAAGTACGCCAAGGCGAGCGCCACCACCAGACCGGGCATGGCGAGAATCAAGAATGTCGTGCGAGTCAGTAGCCGATGCCACCTGCTGGGGAAACGAACAACGAGCAGGGCGACTGGAAGCGCCATCAACGTCGAGAGCGCGGCGGCGGCGGCGCTGTATCCCGCGGTGTGCAGGGCCGCTGCGACGAGGGACTCGCCCGCGAGGTCGTGCGCTCCGCCTTCGAATATCCAATAGATCGAGGAACCTACGGGAACGCCCAGGGCCGCGAGCACCAAAAGAGAGAATGCAAGGATCACCGGCATCTTCGCGCGCCCGAGCGGTTGACGAGTCAGCACGCGCTGCACGCCGGGGCCGCTGCGGCTGACGCGGCCGGTTCCTCGCAGCGAGCTCTCTCCCATCATCACCACGATGGAAAAGATGACGAGCACGAGCGAGAGAGCGCAGGCTGACGCGGTGTTGAAGCCCACAGTGAACTCGCTGAAGATCTCCGTGGTGAACGTCTGATAGCCCAAGATCTCGAACGCGCCATACTCCGCCAAGATGACGAGAGCCACGAGGAGACACCCGCCAAGAATTGCCCGGCGCGCCTGTCCAAGCGTGATGCGAAAGAACGTCGAGACGCGAGTTGCGCCGAGACTTCGAGCGATCTCTTCTTGTCCGGGGTCTGCCCCGCGAAGACTGGCGGCGACCGGAAGGTAGACCAAGGGGTAGACGGCCAGGGTCATCACGATGACGGCGCCTCGAAATCCGGCGACCCAGGTAAAGAGTGAGTTCCATCCAAAACTCACCACGAAGTCGGGGATGGCGAAGGGGATGACGAGGAGAACCGCCCAAACCCGTCGACCAGGTAGGTCAGTTCGCTCAACGCAGTATGCAGTCAACGTGCCGATAATGGCGCAGAGAACCGTCACGACCGCGGTGAGACGAACCGTATTCCACAACAGTGTTCCGGTGAGGGTACGCCAGATGAGGTGCCAGACGTTCGAGATTCCGGCACCCGACGCCTCGAAGAGTAAGAACGCGAGCGGCAGGGCCAGTGCGCCCACCACGAGGAGGCTCAGCCCGAGAAGTACCTTCGGTCGTTGTCGTCGGCGAGGTGGCGCGAGATTCTCGACACTGTCGTGACTCAGCGTCGTGGGCGACTCGGTCGGGGCGAGCGTCAACGTTCTCTCACTGGACGTGCGAACACGCTCACAGCAGTTGCACCTCATTGAGGAGAGCGATGGCCGCCGCGCCGGTACCGAGTTGAGCGATGCTGATCGGGTAGGGCATGAGATCCTGGAATGGTGTCTCGGGCTGAGATGTCGTGACGCCCGACGCGATTGGGTACTCATAGCTGATGGAATGGGAGATGATCTCCTGCCCTTTGCGCGACACCAAATACGCAAGAAACTTTTGAGCTGCCGCTTTGTGGGTGGAGGACTTGAGAACGCCCGCTCCCGACACGTCGATCACGTAGCCCGGGTTGTGCGGCGCGAAATATGTAATGAGTGAGCGCATGTTGGACTTGCCGATTTCTGCCCTCATGCGATACCAGTAGTACTGATTCACAACGCCGAAAGCCACAACGCCGCGGTTCACTTCGTTGGCGATCGTTTCGTTGTCGGGATAGACGTGGCTTGAGGAGTTCTCTTTGATGCCGTCGAGCCACTTGAGGGCAGCTTTCTTGCCATAGGCCTTCAGAACCGACGTGACAATGGGCTGAAAGTCCGTCTCCCCTGCGGCGAAGGCCAGCTTTCCTTTGTATCTGGGATTGGCCAGGGCCAAGACATTCGTGGGCAGCGCGCTTTTCTTTATGAGTGACGGGTTATAGATGAGCACGCTTACGCGCGCGGAAACTCCCACCCAGTCGCCCTGGGCAGAGTTGAACTTGGCGGGCGTGTGGGCGAGCGTCGAGGAGTCGACCTTCGCAAGGAGGCCTCGGTGCTGGAGGTCCTCGAGGGCCGGGGAATTCTCGGTGAAGAAGACGTCGGCCGGCGAGTGCGACCCTTCGGCCACAATTTCCGCATCGAAGATGTCTTCGTCATTGCTGCGCACGACGACCGTGACGTTCGGATAGACCTTTTCAAAACCGGCGACGAGAGAGTCCGTCGTCTGAACGTGCTGGCCGCTGTAGAGCACGATCGTCACGTCTTTCTGACTGGCCCCGCCGACTCCCGTGGCGACGATAAGTGTTGCCAGCAGAGTGGCGCTCACGACGGCAACTACCTTTGCCAGGCGCGTCATGTGGGGGTACTTTCTTCTAGCCGAAATCGATGCTGAGTTAGGTTAGCCTAACCTAACTTCGGTTGAGATGGCTAGACAGGTCCGCTCAGCGTGGCTTAGAGGTCGCTGGGAACAACATTCAGATTTCGATGACTAGTAAGTAAAAACCCTGACCCTGGGGGTTCCAACTCTCTTTGTGCGAAGCCTGTGATGTGGCGCCCCGCCGCACTATCTGCGACCAGAAGGGGCAAGGCTGGTCTTATGAGAAACTTACCTTCACTTCCACAACGACGGTTCGGAATTTCAACTCGACGCCGTTGGTCCACCGCCGCCGCGGCCACAGCCATCGCGCTGGGTGTTGTTGGCCTCGCAGCAACTCCGGCCTTCGCTGCGGGCACAAACTCCAACGCGATCAGTGCGAGTTCGGCCCCGGGCGCCGGTAGCACGCGCGGTTCCTACACACCGACCGCCACTGCTTCGTCCGGTGACAAGGTGGCAATCACCCTCGATAGAAGTTCGTCAGGGTGCTCGCTCAGCGACGGAAAAGTTACCTTTACCGGATCTGGCACCTGCCTCGTGGACTTCAACGACCCCGGAAACAGCACGTACGCGGCGGCCGCCCAGGTCCAACAGAGCATCAGGCTGTACAGCTCCAACACGATCTCCACGAGCACTTTTCCCTCTGCCGGCAGCTCCGGAGGCTCCTACGCCCCCGGCGCCATTGCTACGTCGGGCGACCACGTAGTGATGACGCTCGACAAATACTCGAGCGGCTGCGCATTGAACTCCGGCTGGATTGACTTCAAGAGCGCGGGTACCTGCATCGTGAACTTCAACGATCCGGGCAACGGCGCCTTCGCCGCCGCCAGCCAGGTGCAGCACTCCGTGACGGTGCACACCTCCAACACGATCTCCGCGAGCACTCCTCCCGCAGCCGGCGCCATTCACCAGACTTACTCTCCGACGGCGTCAGCAACGTCGGGCGACAAAGTCGAGATCTATCTCAACAGTGAGTCGACGGGTTGCACCCTCAGCGACGGCAAGGTCACCTTCACTGATAATGGCGTATGCGTCATTGACTTCAACGACCCGGGCAACGGCGCCTTCGCCGCCGCTTCGGAAGTGAAGCAGAGCGTCACGATTGGTTCGGGTAACCCCAAGACTCAGGGTTCGGTCGTCATCACGACCACCTCCACCGGCTTCGGACAGCCGCTGGTTCTCGCTTCAACGGGTGGGTCTGGATCGGGAGCGGAGTCGTACGCCGTGACCTCGCCGGGGACAGCGAACTGCTCAATTGTGGGAGCTTCGCTCACCAGTACGCGCGCAGGTACCTGCGTCGTCGTGGCTACCAAGGCGGCTGACGGGACGTACGCCGCCGCGACTTCGCTGGCCACGACCATCACCATTGCTCCACGAGCTCCTAAGGCGTCACGAGTCAGCACGATCCTTTGGTCGGGACGCACCATGAGCACGAAGATCATCGGCTCGGGCTTTTATGGTCGTCCGCTGGTGGTCAGTGACCTCGTGGGAACCAGTGCGGTGGTCACGCACGACAACGGACGCGTCTTGACGATTCGGGTCATCGTGGCGCACGGCAGTCGTTCGGGTCACTACCGTTTCACGATCGTCTTTGCCCATGGACAGCGCACCTCGCTGCGATACACTTTGCGCTAATCGATGTCGCCCTGTTGAGCCCACACAGTTTTTCGACTAGCGTGTTCCAGGCAACGCGGGGTGGAGCAGTCTGGTAGCTCGTCGGGCTCATAACCCGAAGGTCGCAAGTTCAAATCTTGCCCCCGCCACGAAGATCGATGGCCCAGGCAAAGCCTGGGCCATCGTACTGTTCGGAACCCATTTCTCCGCGCAGTCAACCGAAGATGTGGTCTCAACGTCTGCGTACTTGCTGCGCGAACT